>Ga0247818_10000179_pt1 | contig 37687 bp, 34 predicted proteins | sample 13C_Glucose_Day1_FD_192424 | JGI IMG/M metagenome (GOLD analysis project Ga0247818, IMG submission 192424) | Soil microbial communities from agricultural site in Penn Yan, New York, United States - 13C_Glucose_Day1 | ecosystem: Environmental > Terrestrial > Soil > Agricultural land | place...
TCATTTCCGCCAGCGAGTAGATGCGATCGCGCTCGGCCTTGACCTTCCACAGCTCTTCGTGACCCATGATCACGGTATCGATCACGGTGAATTCTTCGTAGGCGAACTGATCCTGGCGCAATTTACCCAGACGCACGTTCGGCTCAAGCATGACCTGACCGCCGGACGGATCGAGGTCGCCGCCGAGGATTTTCATGAAGGTCGACTTGCCGCAACCGTTGGCGCCGATCAGGCCGTAGCGGTTGCCCGCGCCGAATTTGACCGAAACGTTTTCGAAGAGCGGCTTGGCGCCGAACTGCATCGTGATGTTAGCTGTGGAGATCAATTGCTTTACCTATCAATGGGTTGCGAGCCGCACATTTGGCGCTTGGGCCATTATTGGGGCATTTTGAAGCGTTTTCTTCCCGGGCCCGGTCACTGTTGGCGTAGAGCCAGCAGGCATGGGTCGAGAGCAGCCTCTGGACGCGGTGTCCAAGCTGTTGGGCAATAAAGGCGGGATTCATGCCAGACATTGCGCGCATTGTCGCATAAGTTATGCGGCAGTTGTATGGCGGAGGATAACGAACCCGCTGCCAGTACGAGGGAGCTGTCTGTCAGGCGCCGCACACGGTCATCAGTTCGGGAACGAGGCGAGCCGTTGATAGAGCTAAATCCAGCAATGCCGTCTACATTACAAAAAGCATTGCCCATATCGAGAGAACGATCATGTTTAAAGCTCGCTTGTTTGTAGCGTCTGTTACTTGCCTTGCTCTGGCGTTGAGTTCGGTGCCCTCATTGGCCGATCCCGGTAATGGCAACGGCAATGGCAAAGGAAACGGGAAGGGTGGGCCACAGAACAGTCAGGGGCATGGCAATCAAGGTGGTAAAAACAAGGGATCCAGCGCGGGCAGCTGGGACCACGCCCCCGTTATTGACCGAAGTGGTGTCCTGGGGGTGGTCAATGGCTATAGAGACTACTGGAGCCCAGGTCCTTCGCTACCTCCCGGCATTCAGAAGAACCTGGCGCGTGGAAAGCCTCTTCCGCCGGGCATCGCCAAAAAGCTGGATAGCCGACTATTGGGGCGGCTGCCGCACTACGACGGATATGAGTGGCAGCAGGCGGGAGGAGACTTGATTCTGGTGGCTATCGCGAGCGGGATCATCTACGAAGTGCTCAATGGCGCTTTGGATTAGCCTGTTTCGGAGCGCTCGTTTTCGAGCATTTCATCGGTAGTAAAAGCAATACATTCGCACTCACTTTAAATGTGAGCTCTTTCGCTTCCGCCAGTCGCTTGTGGTTGAACCAGATCCAGCCAGGCGCGTCTTAGATGGCAGTACAACCAGACCTTGTGGATGCCATCATGCGTTGTAAAAAGAAGAACCTCGTTGTTGCCGTATCTTGCGTAATGATGTTTGCGGCTGCGCCGTTACTGCCTGCTGAACTGTCCATCATGGGCTCTGCCTACGCCAAGGATGGTGGTGGTGGTGGTGGTGGTGGTGGTGGTGGTCACGGCGGTGGCGCCGGTGGTGCTGGCGGCGGAGGCAGTCACGGCGGCAGTGCTGGCAGCGCCGGGCATGGCGGCGACAGTGCGGGTCACTCGGCCAGCAACGCCAGTAATGGTCGCGCCGAAGGCCAGGAGGCGGATCATGAAGGCAGGGCCGTGCGGGATCATGGCGTCAGTGGGCAACATACCGGGCGCGCCCATAAAACCGACAGTGAGCACGGGATTGCAACCTCGAGTGTAGCCAATTCCAAGGCCACCAAGGGCTTGTCGAAAGCCACGGCGATCTCGGCCACAACGCCAGGCGACCACAATACCAAGGGTTTGAGCAAGGCCAGCCTTTCCACCGACAAGTAAGCGCTACTCACTACCCGTCAGGTCTCATGCTCGGTTGAGCTTCATGCCTGGCGGGTTTCGCTTCATCCCTTCCAGACTCACTTCTCAGTGTCTGCCGGCCCATTTTCAGGTCAGGCGCGGATTGCACTTCGCTCGATACGAAGCTGTTGGGCCGTGCGCGTCAATGCTCAGCGTAAACGCTGTAGTGCCTCCCGGATAACCTCTGTTTTGCCGCGTCAGCACTCATGCGCCTGCACGAGCACACTGTCGCGCCTGCTGTTTGGCAGATTCTGAGGACAGTTTTTCACAGATCAGGTTCACTATTGGTTACAAAGTATGGCTAAAATGCCATCCGATTACCCAATAGCCGCTAACGGCATGGGCTCAAGGAAGTGCCACCGGGATAGTATTTGTATTCATGCCACTGCATCAGACCCTGGGCCTCCGGCCGGCAGGCGCGCAGTTTGTTCACTTTTGACGTGTGACGATTTCCGTGAAACTCATCATTGCCGCTATTTATGTCATTTCGATTGCATACGTTCACCTTCGTGGTCGTGTGCGTCACAAGCTGGGCCGTCAACTGAGCGATCACTCGACGTTTCTGGCCCCGATCAACTGCTTTCTGTACCTGTTTTCGAAGAAACCGAACAAGCCGTATCTCGATCCTTCGGAGTTTCCGGACCTGAGCCCGTTGCAGGCGCATTGGGAAGAAATTCGCCAGGAAGGGCAGGATCTGCTACGCGCCGGCGAGATCAAGCGCTCGAATCAATACGATGACGTTGGTTTCAACTCGTTCTTCAAAAGCGGTTGGAAGCGTTTCTATCTGAAATGGTACGGCGAGAGCCATCCGTCGGCGATGAAGCTGTGTCCGCGCACTACCGAACTGGTGCAGAGCATCGGTTCGATCAAGGCGGCGATGTTCGCCGAGCTGCCACCGGGTTCGAAACTGGTTCGTCACCGTGACCCGTATGCCGGTTCGTACCGCTACCACCTGGGTCTCGACACGCCGAACGATGCCGGTTGCTACATCAATGTCGACGGCGAGAGCTACCACTGGCGCGACGGTGAAGCGGTGATGTTTGATGAGACTTACATCCACTACGCCGAAAACAGCACCGACAAAAACCGCATCATTCTGTTCTGCGACATCGAGCGCCCGATGAAATATCGCTGGGCGGCAGCGTTCAACAGCTGGTTCAGCCGTACCGTGATGTCGGCGGCCGGTGCGCCGAACGATGCCGGTGACCGCACCGGTGGGATCAACCGCCTGTTTACCAAAATCTACAAAGTCCGCCTGCGTGGTAAAGAGCTGAAAAAGCGTAATCGCGCGCGTTACTACATGGAAAAGTGGGCGATCTTTGGTGGTCTGCTGACGATCTTCATTCTGATCTGACCGCTGTATTGCACCTGTTTATGTCATCGCCAGCAGGCTGGCTCCCACAGGGGAATGCGAGTTCAGGAAAGAACGCATTCCAACTGAGGGAGCCAGCCTGCTTGCGATGAGTCTCTCAAAGCCAACCTGTCAGCTTCCTGACAGAAACCGGATCTGATTACTCCCCCGAAGCCTTTTTGGTCTTTCTCGCAGGGGCTGCCTTACTGGCAGGCCTTTCTTTTGCCTTCGCTTTGGCCGGCGCTTTACCGCCCAGACTGCGCTTAAGCAACTCGGTCAAGTCGATAACGTCGGCAGACTTGCGCTCTTCCTCGCCACCCACAGTCTCGACATCCTCGATCTTGCCTTCATGGGCCTTTTTCTCGACCAGTGCCATGATCTTGTCTTCAAACTCGTCCTTGTAGTCCTCCGGACTCCAGTCACCGCTCATGTCCTGCACCAGACGTTTAGCCATGTCCAACTCGCCCTTGGCCAGTTGTGGCTTGGTCACTTCGCTGCCCAGTTCCAGTTCGTCGAGGCCGCGCACCTCCTGGGGCCAGCGCAGTTTGACCAGCACCAACGCTGATTCCAGTGGCATCAGTGCCGCCAGATATTGCCGAGTGTGCAGGACGACGCGGGCGAGGGCGACCTTGTTGGTTTTGCTCAATGTTTCACGCAGCAAGGCGTAGACCTTGCCGCCGCGTTTGTCCGGGGCCAGGTAATAAGGCGTGTCGATGTTCTGCAGCGGGATCTGCTCGGCATCGACAAAGGAAAAGATGTCGATGGTCTGTGTCGACACCGGGTGCGCCGAGCGGATCTCTTCCTCGCTGAGCACTACGTAGCGACCTTTTTCATAAGCCACACCTTTGACGATGTGCTCCTTGGTGACTTCCTTGCCGGTGACCTTGTTTACCCGTTTATAACCCACCGGATCCATGCTGCGGCTATCGAGCCAGTCAAAGTCCACGCCTTGCGAAGAGGTTGCCGACACCAGCGCGACAGGGATGTGCACCAGTCCGAAACTGATCGCGCCTTTCCAGATTGCCCGAGCCATGGTGAGTTCTCCAAGTGATGATCAGGTGACCTGTGGCGCAGTGCGAAAGTTTCCGGCATTTGCGTGGCTCGCGGCGTTGCCGGTCAAGCCGTGTTACATCTTGTTTAAGGGCGACGGGTTAACAAATCCGAACCCGGGGCGTAGCGTGGACTCGAAGGCTCTATCACCTGTGCATCGAGAGGCCACCCCATGAACCGAATACTGCCAGGCATTGTTGTTCTGCTCCTTGGGGCCGGTCTGGCGCATGCCGACGTAACGGCACCGTCCGCGCCGCGGGTGTTGGCGCAAAGCCCAACCGGTACCAACAACAATCCTTACAACAGCCCGATCCGCCGGGCCAATCCCAACAGCATGCAGGGCACGCAGCCCAGCGCGCCGACGATTCGCGGGCCGAATACCGTGCCGGTGCCCAGTACGCCTACCGTTGGCAATGGCGGCATTGGCAATGGCCAGCAGCAACGCTCGGTACCGAGTACGCCGCCCAGATTCATCCCCAACCCACCGCCACGCGATGGAGACAGCAACCGTTGAACGGCGGGACTGCGTCCCTGTCAGCCTTTGAAACGAACAAAAGGAATCGTGCATGTTGCGTAAAACCCTTCTAGCCACGCTGTGCGCCGGCGCGCTGATCAGCGCTCCAGTTTTCGCCGCTGCCCCCCAAGAACTGCAAAGCGAGCAGGGCACCCTTGAAGTCACCACGATCACCCAAGGCCTTGAGCATCCCTGGGCGCTGGCATTTCTGCCGGATCGTCAGGGAATGCTGGTGACCGAGCGCCCGGGCAACCTGCGGGTGATTACAGCCGACGGCAAGCGTTCCGAGCCCATCAGCGGAGTGCCCAAGGTCTGGGCCAAGGGCCAGGGTGGTTTGCTCGATGTGGTGCTGTCGCCGGACTTCCAACAGGATCGACTGGTGTACCTGTCCTACGCCGAGGGCGGTGGTGCCGGGGACAAGGCTGGAACGGCGGTGGGCCGAGGCAGGCTGTCGGACGATCTGAAGACGATCAGTGATTTCAAGGTGATCTTCCGTCAGGAGCCGAAACTCTCGACCGGCAACCACTTCGGCTCACGACTGGTGTTCGACCGCGACGGTTATCTGTTTATCACCCTGGGCGAAAACAACGACCGGCCGACCGCGCAGGATCTCGACAAACTGCAAGGCAAGGTCGTGCGGATCTTCCCCGACGGCAAGGTGCCAGATGACAACCCGTTCGTGGGCCAGTCCGGCGTGCGTCCGGAAATCTGGTCCTACGGCCAGCGCAATCCGCAGGGCGCGGCGCTCAATCCATGGAACGGCACTATCTGGGAGAACGAACACGGCCCCCGTGGCGGCGATGAGGTAAACATCATCGAACGCGGCAAGAACTACGGTTGGCCGCTGGCGACCCACGGCATCAATTATTCGCTGCAACCGATTCCGGAAGCCAAGGGCAAGAGTGTCGAGGGCGCCGTTGATCCGCACCATGTCTGGGAGAAATCACCCGGTGTCAGCGGGATGGCGTTCTATGACGCTGACCGCTTCAAGCCTTGGCAGCAGAACCTGTTTATTGGTGCGCTGGTCAGTCAGGAGCTGATCCGCCTGCAGTTTGACGGGGACAAGGTGGTGCACGAGGAGCGGTTGCTGGGTGAGCTTAAACAGCGGATTCGTGATGTGCGGCAGGGGCCGGATGGCTACCTGTACGTGCTGACGGATGAGCAGGACGGTGCACTTTACAAGATCGGCCTGAAGTAACTTCACTTCAAGTTTTCACAGATGTCCTGTGGCGAGGGAGCTTGCTCCCGCTGGGTTGCGCAGCAGCCCCCAAATCCTGTGAGCGCTACGCACTCATGCGGGATCAAGCTCCCTCGCCATAAAAAAAGCCTTTAGAGCCTAACGATAGTTGGCGTAGCGCGGGCATACAAAACCACCGCCGCGCGCAATTTCCCGCGCCCAAACCGACTCATCTTCTCAAACTCCCCATGGCTGACCGGAACATGCTGGCAGTCCATCGGCTGACGATGCTGGCTGTGATCGACATCCGGATCGTGCAGATACACAAAGTCTTCATCGCAGTCGGTCACCATGACCCAATGCGGTGATTTGGAGCGGGTCAGGCGATAGCTGCTGATCAGCACCAGAGGTTGACCCCCAGCCTCCAGCAGGCGCGGTAAATCCAGATGGGTGCCAATCTTGCGCTCGATATCGGTCTCTTGCATTTGTGCGCTGAACTCCTCGTGCACCAGGCGCATGACGTCTTTTTTATGCTCATCGCGCACGCCATCGAGAAACAATGGCCCGGCCATACTCAGTTGCAAGCGCACTCGGAAACCCCGCCGCCAAGCGGCGAGTGCCAAGCCTTGAGGGCTGCAGCCACCATGGCCGGAGGTCATGAACACCGTGGTCGCTTCACGCCAGATCTGCAATTCTTCGCGCCGCTCCAGTAAACGCTCAGGTTGCAGCGCGCCCATGGCCATCAGCAGACAGGCCGGGCCACAGGTGAACTCAGTGGTTTGCGGGTAATAGGGCACCTTGATGTTGCGCGAATCACGGTGCTGGACAATGCGCTTTTCCAGACGCAACGCATCGGCGTGGTCTTCGTAGTAATCGTGAATCAACGCAAAGCGTCGGTAGCCGTTGCGCTCGTAAAGCGCAATGGCGGTGGGGTTGTCGAGACGCACTTCAAGTCGCAGGTACGCGCAGTCATGCTCGACGGCGCAGGCCTCGATACGTTGCAGCAACTGTTTGCCCAAACCGCTGCCGCGAGCCTCACCGGCAATGGCGATCGAATACAGGCGCGCCAGCGAGGTGCCGCGATGAAACAGCACCAGTGCGTAGCCGACCAATCGACCGTCAATCTCGGCGACCATTAGCTGCGCATGGGCGCGGGTGATCATCCATTGAAAGCTGCGGCTGGTGAGCCGGTCGGTGGTGAAACATTGCATTTCCAGGGCCAGCAGCGCTGGCAGATCTTCAACTACCGCCAAACGAAAAACAGCACTCATATGACCACCGTAAAAGTTGCGTAACGAAACGGGACTTTCGAAAAACTTCGTGCTTAATAGAAATGGTCTTGTTCTCCAACGGATCAATCTCTATGTCAGCGGTACAGGGTCATTGGCGCGAAGTATCCGAGCAAAGTTTGCCGGCGGCAACTTTTTTAAATCCAGCCATCAGAACTTCCAGTCAAGTGTTGATTATCGTCGAACGCAAGGAAGACTGGGCTTCGTACTTTCCCAGCGAGGACATCGTCACGGCTCAGGAATACCTTGAGCAAACCCGTGACAGCGAGCCGGGCAAGCGGGTGCAGGTGATCAACCTGTGCCGCAGCTACAAGTACCTGGGCCACGGTTACTACTGCTCGCTACTGGCTGAAGCCCGCGGCCACAAGGTGATTCCATCGGTGCGCACCATCAGCGAGCTGACCAAGAAATCACTTTACGGCCTGGCACTGGATGACCTCGATAAAACTCTGGAAAAAGCCCTCAGCCATCATCTGTACAGCGACACCGAAGGGTTTACCCTGACACTTTACTTCGGCAAGACTCATATCGAGCCGCTGCAGGATCTGGCCCGGCAGTTGTTTGAAGTGTTCCCGTGCCCGATTCTGTTAGTTGAGTTTCGACGAACTAACGGTTGGCACATCGAAGGCATAAAGTCCGGCGCGCTGCATAAGTTGCGCGACGATCAGGAAGACCAGTTCGCCAATGCGCTGGACGGCTTCAGTCGTAAAGTCTGGCGGGCGCCACGCTCGCCACAAGTGGCGCGTTACGACCTGGCGATCCTGCATGATCCGCAGGAAGCCTTGCCGCCATCCAACGCCAAGGCACTGGAGAATTTCGTCCGGGTCGGCAAGCGCATGGGCATCGACGTCGAGCTGATCGAGCGCAAGGATTATGCGCGGATCGCCGAGTACGACGGCTTGCTGATCCGCGAGACCACCAGCGTCGACAACCACACCTATCGTTTCGCGAAAAAAGCCGAAAGCGAAGGGCTGGTGGTCATGGACGACCCGACGTCGATCCTGCGCTGCACCAACAAGGTCTACCTGACCGACCTGCTCAACAGCCATCAACTGGGCATGCCCGCCACGGAAATTCTCTACAAGGAACGACCGGAAGACTTCGAACGGGTCGGCGAACGCCTCGGTTTTCCGCTGGTGCTGAAGATCCCCGACGGCTGCTTTTCCCGTGGGGTGATCAAGGTTGAAAGCCAACAGGCGTTGCTGGAGGCCACCGCTGAACTGTTCGAACACTCGGTGTTGCTGCTGGCTCAGGAGTTTTTCTACACCGAGTACGACTGGCGCATCGGTGTGCTCAACCGCAAACCGATCTTTGCCTGCCAATACTTCATGTCCAAGGGCCACTGGCAAATCTACAACCACAAAGCCAAGGGCCAGGACATCAACGGCGAGTGTCGCACCCTGGCCGTTCACGAGGCGCCGCGAGCGGTGGTGGAACTGGCGGTCAAGACCGCCAACCTGATCGGCGATGGCCTCTACGGCGTGGATCTGAAACAGGCCGGTGACAAAGTGGTAGTGATCGAGGTCAACGACAACCCGAACCTCGACGCCGGCATTGAAGACGCCTACTTGCAGGACGATCTGTATTCACTGGTACTGGAGGAGTTCGTGCGACGGCTGGAGCTCAAACGTCGCGGCCAGGCCTGGTGACGCGCCGATGATCAGCAGTTTCGCATTGAGTCATGGCGCGTTGCAGCGGGTCGAGCGGCTGGACGCCGAGGTGATGCTGTTCAGCAATCCCGATGCGGCCGAGCGCGATTTGCTCCACAGCCACTACAAGGTCGACGAACACGCGTTGGCCTCGGCGCTGGACCCGGACGAAGTCTCGCGAATCGAGTTTCACCCTGATCATTTGTTCCTTATCTGGAAGCGTCCGGAAAACTATTCCGGCGGTGGCAGCCTGGCGTTTGAGGTGTCGTCCTGCGGCCTGCTGTTTGCGCCCGGCCAATTGCTGGTGATCGCCACCGACGACACGCCGCTGCACGGCATCGGCACGCGCCAGCCGCTCAACGCACCGCTGGATGTGTTGCTCGATTTGCTGTTCAACAACATCCACCATTACCTCGGCCACCTCAAGGTGATCAAACTGGTGGCGCGCGAGCTGCAACAGAAATTCAACGCCTCGATGCAGAACCAGCATCTGGTGCAGATGTTCAACCTCAGCGAAAGCCTGATCTATTACATCAATGCCCTGCACAGCAACGGCGCGGTGCTGACGCGGCTGCGCAATCACGCGGAAAAGCAGCATTTCGGCAGTGAAGCGATCGGTCTGATCGACGACCTGATCATCGAGAACAACCAGTGCTATAAGCAGGCGGAGATCTACTCCACGGTGTTCTCCGGGCTGATCGATGCGCGCGGCAATCTGATGAACAACAGCATGAACAACCTGCTGCGCAAACTGACGTTGATCAACGTGGTGTTTCTGCCGTTGAACCTGATCGCGAGCATTGGCGGGATGTCGGAGTTCAGCATGATGACGGCGGGCACGCCGTGGTGGATTTCCTACCCGGTGTTTCTGCTGGTGATGTTGTTGGGGGCGGGGGGGATGTTGTTTGGGTTGCGGCGGCTGGCCAAATAATCAATGGTGACTTTGCCGACGCAATCGCGAGCAGGCTCACTCCTACAATTTGACTCTCTGTAGGAGTGAGCCTGCTCGCGATTGCGTATTCAGCAACACCGGAAAACCCGGATCAGCTCACCGGATCCGCCGCCGCGACCTTCCGGCGCTCCCGAAACCCGCGCACCACCAGATACAGCAGCGGCCCAATCGACACAAACACCGCCGTCAGCAACAGATACGGCACCACCGACCAGGCCGACATCCCGCGCGAGCGGGCATCCTTGACCATCCATACCCCGGCCAGCGTCGCCAGCAGATACAGATCAATCACCACCTGCGCCGTGTCCGGGCGCGACATCAGGCTGATACCGAAGTCGATCAACGACTGTTCGGCCTGGAGCATCACCGACACGGTATAGCCGGTAAACGCAATCAACGCAGTGAGGGGCAGGGCGACAGACATCATGCATTCCTTCCTTGGGGGGATGAGCAGAATCGCCAGCCTATCTTGGCATCCTCAAATAAGCCATTGACTCGCCGGTCGTCGCCGGGCTAATTTCAGGCCCATGACTTCCACTGTATTGCGCTGCCAGCCAAGCATTATTACCGCCATTCCTCATTTGGCGGGCTAGCTCACGACTGCAGCACCCAACCCGCCCTAGAGGCGGGTTTTCATTTTCTGTCTCAGGGGTTTTAACAACGATGGCTCCCTGTAGGAGTTGCCGAAGGCTGCGATCTTTTGACTTTGTTTTGCTCAAATCAAAAGCAGGATCAAGAGATCGCAACCTCCGGCAGCTCCTACACAGAGCGCCCGGAGATGACGATGAAATACAGCCCCGACCAGCAAGCCCTGCTTGAGCAGTACGTGAAAAAGATCCTCGCCGCGCCGGTCTACGACATTGCCGTGCGCACCCCGTTGCAAACGGCGCCGGCGCTGTCCGAGGCGTTGGGCAACCGGATCCTGCTCAAGCGCGAAGACCTGCAACCGACGTTCTCCTTCAAGATCCGTGGCGCCTACAACAAGCTGGTGCAATTGAGCGATGCGCAGAAAGCTCGCGGGGTGATCACTGCTTCGGCGGGCAATCATGCGCAGGGCGTGGCGCTGGCAGCGCGGGAGCTGGGAATCGCGGCGACCATCGTCATGCCCTCGACCACGCCCGAACTCAAGGTGCTCGGGGTGCGAAGTCGTGGCGCCGAGGCGCTGCTGCACGGCGAGAGTTTTCCGTTTGCCCTGGCCCATGCGCTGCAACTGGCCGAGCAAACCGGGCGCACCTTTGTCTCGCCTTTCGATGACCCGGACGTGATCGCCGGCCAAGGCACGGTGGCCATGGAAATCCTGCGTCAGCATCAGGGGGCGCTGGATGCGATCTTCGTGCCGGTGGGCGGTGGCGGCCTGATCGCCGGCATCGCGGCGTACGTCAAATACCTGCGACCGGAGGTGCGAATCATCGGTGTCGAATCGGAGCTCTCGGCCTGTCTGAAGGCGGCGCTGCAAGCGGATGCGCGCGTTGTGTTGCCCAGTGTCGGAACGTTCGCCGATGGCGTAGCCGTGGCGCAGATCGGCGCTTATGGTTTTGAGGTGTGCCGGTTTTGTGTGGACGAGGTGGTTACCGTCAGCAATGACGAGCTGTGCGCGGCGATCAAGAATATCTACGACGATACCCGCTCGATCACCGAGCCTTCCGGGGCGTTGGCGGTGGCCGGGATCAAGCAATACGCGGCCCGCAACGGTGTTCGCGGGCAGACCTTCGTGGCAATCGACTCCGGCGCCAACATCAACTTCGACAGCCTGCGCCATGTCGCCGAGCGCGCCGCGGTGTGCGGCGTCCCGGCGTGATAACGCTCAGGGCAGCAGTGGGCGCAGGAAACTGCGCTCGTAGCTGACGATGAATTTCTTCTGCACCAGTGATTCCACCAGCGCCGTACTTTCCGGGTCGGTCAGCGCGATGTGCCGGTAGCTTTCGTAATCGGCCAGCGAAGGGAAGCTGAACAGGCAATAAGCGATGTTGCTCGCGCCTTCGGAGGGCAGGAAATAACCGTGATGAGTGCCGCCCAAGCGCTCGACGATGCCCAGCCAGGCCTTGGCATAGGCCTCGAACTCGGTCAGTTGGTACGGATCGATCACGTATCGCACATGGCAGGTAATCACGTTCTGCACTCCCTGTTCAGGTCATTCCACGATGGCCGTGCCGACCTTGTCCGAAGCCGACCAGATGCGGTAGCGCACCTCGACATCTTTCGGGGCATAGATCACCAGTGGCAGCTTGCTGTTGTAGCGCAGCATGAAGCCGTCACCGACGACCGGGACAAAGGCGCGTTTTTTCGCGGAGCCGGGTGGGCAGGCCATCAGCGTGCTCATTGGGCCAATGACTTTTTCCAGTCGGTAGAAGGGGTAGCCCCAGCCTTCGAGGTTTTTCTCGTCCAGAGCGCCGCCCAGGCGCTGGCGATTGCAGTCGACTTCCAGGGTTTTGCCGGCGAGGACTTCAACCTGGAAGTTCTCTTCCTGATCCTGTTTGGGCAAGTAGATCACTTGGCGGGTAAAGCCGTTTTCCGCCTTGGGATACGGCGCGACGTCTTCGAGTTTGGCCGCGTGGGCGAGGGTGGACAGGCCGGCAATGAGCAGACCGATTGTCGCGCGAGCGCGTAAAGAACCCATGAAAGCCTCCTGGCGGGTGTAGGGTAGATGTCGGGCATTCTCACTGTCATCAGCGATGAATGCAAACCGGCGTCGACTTGCAAATTGCAGTGCCCAAAAGGGCCGATCTTGCATTTTGCAACTGGCCAACTGCTGGCCACCGCGCCAAGTACTTGATTTCATGAGGGTCGAAATGACCCGATGAAAGGCACGTTTTATGCGTCGCTTTAGTGCAGCGCACCGGCTTCGGGCGCCTACACTCCAATGGGCATTTCGCAGTACAACCGTTTGCCGCACCAGGGAATCAGCGGGGACACATCCGTGCAGGGGCAGCAAAAGCGGTCAACGTGAAGAGTTGATTGGCAGTTTCATCAATAAGGAGAGGTTCACCATGTTTCTGTCTGCCTTGGAACTACGCAATATCATTGAAAGCAGTTTTCTGCCTAAACGCTGCCAGTGCACGCTGTCGCCCGACTTGTCGATGACCGTCAAGGTCTTCGGCGACCACCAGACTGACCAGGTTGATCTGCACGTCAGCGGTATCGACGCCAGCCATCTCAATGGCTGTCGCGAGATCAACGATCTGATTGCCGGCCTGCGCTCGGATCTGGCGCAACAAACCACGCCACAGCATTACAGTCCTCGCTCAAGAGCGCTTTAACTCACCGTTTCACCCAGTTCGACCGTCACGCGCCGGGCCTGCACAAAGCCAAGGCCCAGCGCGAACTCGACCAGCACCGCGAGCAGAATCCCGGGGCCGGCATGGCCGTTCAGCCATTCGCCGAAACCCAGTACCGCCAAACCAAAACAACCGACGATAAACCCGTTGCTCAGGGCATTGCGACCCAGCGACGGCGGCGCGCTGCGCACCAGATAAAACATCACCCCCAGCGCTGCAAACAGCACCGCACTGCGCCTTGCAACAAACCCTACCGCGTTCGAATACTCAATGCTCCAGATCGCCAGCAACACCTCCGGAAAAAAGCCCCAGGCCAGCGCCAGCACAAAACACAACGAAGAGGTGATGATCGACAACGTGCGAAACGACAACTGCATGGCGAGTCCTTGCGGCAGTGAGAAGGGATCTCGAGCATAACCCGCGAACCCCTCACCGCCTACCGCAAAGCCGCAAATCAGAGCCGTCTGTCAGTTCTGGAAGTTACAGGCGTCAGACATTTTCCGATAGGTGATTTCCTCGGGCTTGCCCGCATTGTCGATGTACTTCATGTCGGCGGTAATGACCTTGCACTGCTGAGTCTGGGGCTCGGTCATAGAGACCACTTTGTTTACTTGCAACGGCATGCCGTACTGGTAAGGAACGGGCTGGGTAGCAGCGTTGGTGTCATTGGCCTGAGCCAGCCCGGCGAACCCGCTGCAGGCGAGGGCGGAGGTAAGCAATAGTGTGCGAATGTTCATGAATCGGACTCCCGTGCGACGGAATAAGCGTTCGGCGCCATACGGCCGAACCTGCCGCACTCGGCGCCAGCCAGGGGCTGAGGTGTGCGGTTCAGTAAAGTCTTGGACTGCGGCGTTAAGCGATGGTTAACCGGGCTGAACGCCGGCTGTCTGGCAGAGGGAGGATTTCTCGGGGATGCGGTGCCGATTCCTACAAGGGCAGATGCCTTGTCTGCTTTCGGCGCTTGGAGTGAGGCGGTTATGGTTTGGCGTCGCTGCAAAATCAGCGATTCGGGTTTGGTCACCTGAGCACGACACCATTGCAGATGTGCCATCATTTGCGCTGCGGACATTTATGTCCTCGCAGTGCGCTGTTATGGCGGCTGTGTGCAGGGCGCTTTCGGGCGAGCTGAGTTTGGCGTTGTCTCAGTTGACCAATCCTGCATGCGGCCGCCTCCCACTGTTTGGTCACGGTACTGGCGGTTACTTTCTAAAATATCGAGTAATCAAAATGCCAATACTAAATCCGCTCCCAAACCGCTATCACCCGCTAAACAGCGGCGTCACCGACAGCGCGCCAATGGTCATCGACACCCAAGCCAACCCCCAAGACATCCTCGAGTCCGCCGTCCAGCGCATCCGCGCCTGCAGCGACCTGCTCGAAACCCTGCACTGCATGTGCTTCCGGCATGGTGATGTTCAGGACATTCCCCACATTACTCATGCACTGTACCTGCTGGCGCAGGACGGCAATGATTTGCTGCAGGTGGCACAGCAGCAGATGCTGGATTGGAAGGCGCCGGTTTGATGAGGTAATCGCAGTGATATAGACACGGGTAGGGAGTGAGACTCGGCCCGTGTGTTAACGCATCAAAGCTTCCGTTGGGAGAGGTAGCGTATCCAGCGTTTTGGCTGCCCACACCAACTCAATCCGATTGTTCGGTAGGAAGTAGCCATGCAACGTGTCATCTCCCGGGCTTCGTTCAGGCAAAGCCACTTGAGTTTCGTGCCTTTCAATTTTCATTCCCTGATTTTCTTGAGCTTGAGACATGCTCAGAATCCAGACAACTTTTGCAGATTCACCGCTTATGCTCCAGCAGCAAGTTACACCTCCGTTACCACCCCATTGGTCGTTAACCCAATAACTCCCGATAGGTCGTTGCGTGTAGTTGTGAGAGGTGAGGGCTGCACCTGGCATACGGACTCGATCATGAATAAGGGGGATCGAAAAGGCCGCCAAAAGCATCCCCACGCTGACCAATTTTTTTGTACGACGCCACTGTCTGGGGCTCGCTAAGTCACGAACTCTCATTGCGCCCCTATGCTTCCAGCATTTTTGTTGGATGGTCGCGTTTCAAATGGGCTAAAAAGATCCGGACTCCAGCCCAGACGCACCTTATTGCCAGGATCGAACCGAACGTGCAGATACTGGTCTTCTGACTGACGTTTTGGTAACGGAAGCTCAATTTCATGACGCTCTTCTATGGCGCCTTGTAATTGCTGTTGCCGAGTCATGTCCAAGATCCAGATGACTTTGGCTGTCTCACCTCCGAAGCGAGTGCAGCACATGACTCCTCCGCCACTCATGGCGTTTAAATTACCACCCCAAAAATCGTTGACCCAGAAGCTAAATATCGGGCGCTCCATATAGTTTTCCGAAGTCATCATTGCCCCTGGAGTTCGAAGCAGGCCGAGTATTTTCGGGACGGCGTAGCAAAGCAGTAAGGCCAACACAGCTAGAGCTATTCGTCTCCGTCGGTATGTTCGTTTTCGGCGTATGTCCGCAGCAATATCAATCAATTGCAAAAATCCAAAGGCTAAAATTATATTCCTGCGTCTGGAACGCATTCCCCATCAATTATGAACACTAATGAATCAATTGCCCGTTTCCTCTAAAGCAGCATCAAACGGGTTGTCCAGATTTGGACTCCATTTCAACTCAACAACATTGCCGGGTAAAAAACGCACATGCAGATACCGATCGGTGCGTTTTTGTTGAGGTAGAGGCAATATCGCCTCATGCTCTTCTTGCCTCAGTCCGTTGTTAAACTGTTCCTCCGTCAGACTGACGATCCACGAAGCTCGAACCGTTTGCCCCTCAATTCTTTGGCAGCACGTCACTCCACCGCTACCTATCGCAGAAATATTTCCACCCCAAAAATCATTTATCCAGAAACTAAAAATCGGCCGATCTGTGAGGTTTTCCGAGGTCAGCATGGCGCCGGGGGTACGGAGCAGGCCGATAATTCTCGGGGCGGCGTAGCACAGCAGTAAAGCCAGCAGTACTAAGGCTATTCGTCTTCGTCGCCATGTTCGTTTTTGGCGTTCACCCGCAACAATATCTATCACACGTATGCGATCCAAACTTAGTGCCGATAATTCGGCGCTGACCCTTCAATCGGTATTGTGTTGCTTCAGGTTGATGGGGTTGAAGATTCTGTTGAGGGTTTTCGCATAATTTGTTCCAAATAGTCGGGTGCCATGCCTTTTGTTTTGTTCAGGCTTGGAATATCGAATTCCCGAACTCTGAAATACTTTGGAATTGGAGCACCAGTGCCGTGAGGAATCTGTTGGATCATAAATTGGTCGTTAAGGTAGAACTCAAGCAGATCCTCTACTTCGAAGCTGAGCACTTTTGGTTCTGGGCTGTACCACTCGTCCAACAGCGCTTTTATCGGTGCTGAAGGGAAACTGGTTTTCAATCGCCATGCTTCACGATCTACGTCCTCGAGCCAAGCCAGCTCCGCACGAAGGGCAGCCTTGCCTTGTTGAGTTTGTTTCAAGGATTGATCGCGTTTTGCAGCTTGCGCGTCGCTTTCACTACCCATCCCGAGTGCACGAGCGATTGAGCCTTGTTTGCCCAGGATAGGACGTTGCAAGCGCTCTTCCTCGTCGTCGTATGCTTTGTGTTGCTGGCGGTAAAGTTCCCATAAAACGCGTAAACGCTGGATGTACAAACGTCGGTGAGCTAAAAAGCTTTCGGCGGAAACCTTTTGGTTTCCAGCTTTGCTCATGTAGTCTTTGCTCGCACCAATGGCGCTAGTGCCATTGATGTGATCATTGAGCACAAAGTACTCAGCCGTTGTCCGGTCGGCCTCATGCAACTCATTCAGAGATAGGAGCGGTACGCCAGCGCGGTACGCGGCTTGATACATTTCATGCAAGCTCGCTAGATGGAGTTCAGAACTGTGAGCAACGTCTTTTTTCTTTAATCCTCCCCCTACGTCATAGCTTGTACCAGGTACTAAACGCTCTTCCCATTTCGGCGTTGAGGTGCCGGTACCGATAAGTCTTGAACGGCGGGCGTCTTGGCACTCATGAGCGGCAACAAGATGGAGGGCAGATTTAACGGGACCTGCCAAGCACTCTCCATCGTCGACAGTATTTACAAATGGGATCAAGTACTCCATGACAATAGAACTTTCACCGCTCCGATCTACAGAGTCGAACAACCCGGCAAAAATCACTTCAAGTTTTACGCCTTTAAGAGTGGTCGTGCCGGGATCACACTCTTCGAAAAGCTTATGTATAAAAGCTCGGGCTAGACTAGCGCCGAAGTCAAACCCAAAAATTGAAACTGCGACACGCTTTACTGGCACACCCGTTTTGGCCTTTGCTGACTCGAGTGTATCCTCGAAAACTTTAAATGCCGCTTCAAGACGTGTATCAACACCAGTTTTTAAAAAAGTAGCTATTATTTCGTTATCTCGAGTAGTCGCGAAAATATCAAGCGCTGCTGGTGCGGCAGCTTTGAGCGCACTCGTAATGATGTTGCCGACCTTGAGGTTGTTAAGTAGCGCTTCCCACCATTTTTTACCCGTCAGAACATCTTTGACGGCATCTAATGGAGTGTTTTTTGCTGTGTCTTCAGGTGATTTAATAGCGCTATCCATTGCTTTGCTTACTGCGCCATCCAATCCTGCGCCAGTTAATTCGGCGCCGCCGCCAAGCGTGGCATCGAATTCGGTAGCCAACCCAGAGATATAGAATCTTCGACGGACCGTAGTGCTGTCGTTATTAGGTTTCTGGTTGTCGTCGGGGTGAGCGAAAAATAAACGCGCCACATTGCTTAGGTTGTTTTCTTGTGTGTCGGCAATTAAATTTCGACCGAACCCATCAAAAAAAAAGCTTAAATACAAAGTGGATTCGCAGGGCAGAACGGACTTCTTCTGATCCCCTGCGCAAGTACTAGCTTTCGTGCTTACTGATTGAGCACGATCAAGGTTGTTTGTTTCGTTCATTTTTTGCTTCCCTGCACTATATCGTTTGTGGAGTCGGGCACCTCAGGAAAGGGACTGATTAGGCTAGGGCTCCATTTTAACTCGACTACATTCCCAGGAAGAAACCGTACGTGAAGATAGGTATCATTTCGCTGCCGTTCTGGCAAAGGTAATACCCGCACATGCTCTTCTTTTCTCATTCCTTGGCGATATTGTTCTCCTGTAATGCTAAGGATCCAAGTGACTTTTACTGTAGGTCCTTTGATTCTCTTACAGCACATTACACCTCCACCACCCATAGCAAATAGATTGCCCCCCCAAAAGTCGTCTACCCAGAAGCTAAATATAGGCCTATCCATATAGTTTTCAGACGTCAACATCGCGCCCGGTGTACGAAACTGGTTATAAAGAAGCGAACCTATAAAAGGCATCAGTAATACGAATATCCCGATGGCAAGATTGCGGCGTCGCCAGATTTTTTGCCGCTTGGTATTCATGGCCATGGTCATTTACGAAAATCCTTCATCCAGCAATGCATCTTGAATATTCAAAAAGTGTGGGACAAACAGAATGACTGATTTGCAGGTTCATCACCCAACTCACTCCGACAACTCTCTCATCACCACCCCAAGCGGCAGATTCTCTCCAACCGCTCGCGCTTTGGCCTTTTCCCACATCGGCCAGTTTCTTGGGAATTCGCGATCCATCAGTTGCAGGCTGGCAAACAGGCTGACGTCCTCCGGGTCGGTCAAACCTTCTTCGCGGCCCGCGTCCAACGCTTCTTTGACCTGTTTCAGCCGTGCACCGTGGCAGATGCTGCTGAACACTTCCGGCGCTTCTTTTTCCAGTTCGGTGGTGAGGCTGTAGGGCAGGGGATCAATCTCCATGTCCGTCCACAGCTTGCCATCCAGAAAGATCGGGTCGTATTTGCCGGGTTGTTCGAGGTTGAGTCCTTTCAGGCACTCCCATTGATCCTCTTCTGCGGGCACCCACCATTCTTGCAGTGGACTAAAAAGCCACGCATGCCACGAAAGATCGTCACGGGCGTACAGCATCGGCAGGACTTCCGGTGCGCAACTGCGGATCATCAGCACTTCGCCCGCTTCATTTTTTGCCAATAACGCATCGCTCAGATGAGCGGCGAGCTTGTCGGCGGAACACTCGGTGCGAATCCAGCTGGCCATGGCGGTACAGCCGGTGAAGTATTCGTGAGCGAGAAAAGCCTCGAATTCCATATGGCTGACGTCGACCAGCCACGGGCCGTAGTTGCGCAGTTCGGCGAACTCCGGTTGCACCATCAAGGGGCGGCGTGACGGGTCAGCATTGAGAAACTGCAACCGGGCGGGTTCTGCCAGCAGACCGATTTCGACGATGGCGAATAGCGACTGAGCGTTCTTTTGCGCTTCGCTCCAGGCGTTCGCGGCATCACTCTTCGTCATCAATTGGCCCCCGACTGCAGCGCCAGTTTTTCTCGCATGGCTTTCTTCAAGCATTCAATGCAGATGCCTTTAGGTGCCTGGAGCTTAGGCGTTGTCGCCAACGATTCAGCCTGCATCATTTGATTGATGCGGGTTTGCATCAGACGTCCGGCGTTATCGATGGCCGCGAGGCCAGGAATGAACGGTGCGAGGATCTGGATGCCGGTACCCGTGCCAGGCGCACCGCCGGTATTCACCTTCACCTCCGCGCCACTGATCGTGACGCCGCCAGCATCGACCTTCACAAAGCTCCCACCCGCCTTGGCGGTCAGCTCCATGCCACCCTCGATCACCACTTTCTCACCCGCGTGATAGTGAATCTCCGTCCCAGCCTCGACAAATTGCGCCGTACCGACTTTCACATGCTGCGTCACGCCCACCGTCAGGTGATCATCCGCGCGCATCTCGCTGATGCGATCCAGATGGGTAATCCGGTGCTCCTCGACCTTGAACTCGCTCAGGGTGTTGGCTTCAACCGTGTCATGCCGCTCATTCCCCACGCGGATCTTTTGGTCGTGCTCGATGTTTTCATCCCAATCGCGCTGGGCATGGATGTAGATTTGCTCGGCACCCTTTTTGTCTTCGATGCGGAACTCGTTGTAGCCCTTGCCGCCTGGGGAGCTGAGGGTTTTGAAGGTGCTGCGGGTCTTGTTCGCCGGCAGGTCGTAGGGGACGACGTTTTCCTTGTGGTACAGGCAGCCGGTGACGAGTGGCTGGTCGGGGTCGCCTTCGAGGAAGGTGACGAGGACTTCCATGCCGATGCGCGGGATGGCGATGCCGCCGTAGGCCGCGCCGGCCCAGCCGCTGGCGACGCGCAGCCAGCAGGTGGTTTTGTCGTCGGACTGGCCGTCGCGGTCCCAATGGAACTGGACTTTGATGCGGCCGTACTGGTCGCAGTGGATCTCTTCACCGGCCGGGCCGGTGACGACCGCGGTCTGGCTGCCAAGGACTTTTGGTTTCGGGTGTTCGAGGGCAGGGCGGTAGTGCGTGTCCCACGGGGTGGCGAGGAAGCTGTTGCGGTAGCCCTGGTGGAAATCGCTTTTGTTGTCGGTGACGTCGCTGGTGACGTTTTCACCGAGCACTTGCGGTTGTTTGCCTTCGTGGAAGACTTCGAGCAGCAGCCACAAGTCGTTCCATTCGGCGCGCGGGTGTTCGGCCAGGGTCAGGAAGTGGCCGCTGGTCAGGGTCGGTTCGTCACCTTTGCCTTCGGCGAGTTTGTAGTCGCTGCGATGGCGCTCCAAGGCGCGGGTCGAGAGAAATTTGCCGCGCTCGCGAGTGGTGAAACGACCGGGGTAATCGTAGTCCTCAAGATCCGGGGCGAACTCGGATTTGACCGCGCCTTCGGGCAGGATCTTCGGTTTTTCGAAGTCGTAGTCGCGGCGGCTGACACGTGTGGTGCGGGTTTCCAGGCGCAGGTTGAAACGCTTGATCACCGGCTTGTCGGCGCTCATGCCGGAGTCTTGCTGGTAGCTCACGGCCTTGAGTTTGCGGAACACTGTCTGGTCGTCGCCGAACACCAGTTTGTGGCCGCTGCTGCTGTGCTGGAAGTGGAAGTGAATGCCTTCCTCTTCGCACAGCCGCTGGATGAAGTGCAGGTCGGACTCGTCGTACTGCAGGCAGTAATCGCGATGCGGGTACTCGGCGTTGAGCTGGAAGCTGTAGGCGTCGGCCAGAATGCCGCGATCTTCCATGGCTTGGGCAGCAAATGTTGACGCTTGCCTGAAGTTGTATTGGCAGGATGGAACGGGAGCCTGACGAGACTCCCTCCTGCAATCAGACGTCATCACTTATTTACATCAAGCCGTGGCCCTGTTAGTCGCTGATGGAATTTGTGCCAAACGCTCAGATTTCTGATTTTCACTGTGCGCAGCCCAACGATCGATATGTGTTTGCAAATCCGGAAGTGCAGTGCAATCACCATAAATATTAGCCAACGTCAGTGTGGTGGTGCTCAAGCGTGTAATTGTCGTGATTGTCTCTTTGAGCGCATCCAATTCCTTTTGATTGTGCTTAATCGCTTGCCTGATTGCAGTTTGACGTTCCTGAAGATCTGACATTGTTGCGCGGCGTTGGAATGCAGTCGCGCGATCTTGCGGCCGGCTTTCAATCATTCCCCCTGGGAACTCATTGTCCGCCGCAATCTGCCACTGTTCCAGTTGAGTACGGTAGGTTTCAACTTCAAGTTTTAACCGGTCGGATTCGGTCGCACTGATGATATAGCCGCCAGTTTTCTCCGTATCTTGCCAGCGACGTAGCGTTGCCCAACATGCCGGAATATAACCGTCGAGCATCTTGTGATCGGCACCGTTGGCCGCCTGAACCAGGAATTGCTTGCGATCCGGTGTGTCGTTGTTTTTCAGCTGCGCAACGCACTTGGCCATGGCTGCTTCTTCGTAGCCTTCGCAACCGGGTGTCCAAAGGACAGACGAGACCTCTCGACCGGGCAGGCGCAGTGGCATGAAGTAGCGCTGCTCGCCATGATGCCAATAAGGCTTGCCGCCAAAACGCGTCAAGCCGGCCGCAAACACCAGTCCCCCGGCGGCTGGCGTCAAAACACCCGAGACAGTTGCCGCAAGGCCGGTGATCCAGATCGGCTTTTTGGTATCCATCCAGCCGGCGGGTACGCTCGGCACAGGGTCGTTTTGGTTGACGATCCGGTGATGAACCAGGCCGCTGGCGGATTCGACGAAGTCTTTGTCGCCGGCACGCGGTGAGCCGAAGGTGTAGAGGATTACGTCGCTAGTGATCTCACGATGGAGCCATTCCGAAAGCAGCAAGGAAATGGCGCCGCCCAGACTATGGCCGCAGACGATGATTTTCTGGTCGGTGCGAAAGCGAAGAATGTAGCGTTCGATAAATGGCCGCAACGCCATGAACGCTTCATAAAAGCCTTGATGCGTCTTTCCGGTTCCGCCCTCAATCGGTACTTGTTTGGCATCGGCATCTCGCCAGCCGTCCCAGCCTTCGGCCGTACCCCGTACACCGATAAGGATGATCCGGTCATCGTGGGTGGCATAGGCCTGGGTGTCGGTATTTTTCCAGTCCGTTGCACCTTGTCTCAAATCATTGAAAAAATGCACGTCTGAGGGGGTTTCCAGTTCTTCACCAGAGGATGGGTCATTCTGCGGGTAAAGTTCTGGATCGAAGGGGACGATTTCCAGGCGCTTGGAGTAGGGCACATCTTCTACGAGTGGAAACGATGGCTTCTTGGAGTCCGCGTAACTCGACGGCTCTTCGAAACACGCAAGGCAAGTATTCAGTACATGACCAATGGTGCCGCGCGAGGGATAGGTGAACGCAAAATCTTTTTTCGGGGCCGCATCAGCTTTCTCAGGTGTCTGACCGAAAGCGCCGTAACTGAGCGTGGCGAGCAGAGACAGTTGATAAAGGTTCAACGCGCTGAATTCCGGCGCCAGCGACAGAAGCGGCCTGAACGCGCGCAAGGCGCGAACTTCGAGGACATAGTGTTTTTCTGGTAGCAGGCCTACACCAAAACTCGGAACTTTGTCCCCGGCGAAATCACGGGCGAGTTTGGCGCAACCTGCTGGCACAGGATTTGAAAGCTTTGCAGCAGGGGGCAAATGTTTGCTGAATTCAACAAAGTCACGAACTTCAACGTTGTGAAACTCGCCTTTTTCTGCCGAGGCGCGGTATGCACCCGTTTTGCTGGTGCTACCAATTGGTCGTCGTAGTGTTTGCTCTGCGGCAGCTTGCAGCTCTGTTATCGGCAATGGGTAATCTTTCCGGTTTGACAGATCGGCATAGATCTTTTCTCCACCCTTGTATGGGGCGGATAGTGTCAATATCAGCGGTCCGCTGTAAGTCCCTGTTAATCGAGCATAAGCCTCTCCGTCCAAGACCCCTTCGTATCTTGTACCTTCAGAGTCAGTCAATACATAGCTGAGGCCTGCATAAGGCGTGGCTTCTCCGAACTCGTCTACTAAGCGGAAACTTATCCAGCCCCCCCGCAACGGACATGTGCGCCCTTGATCAGAAAGCAGTGATTTTTCTTGGCTCTGCATAAAAATCCTTATTCATTACACCCGGGATACACGGAGCAATCGCGTCCATTCAGTTTGAAAGTTCTAAATTGAGGGGGCGAAGTACATAGTTCTTCTCGACTAGAATTCCAGCGTCCAGTACATGGCTTCCAGCCACCTGGGAGCTTGATCCAGTAATTTTGATAGTATGGTTCTTCTAATGGGGATAATTTGAACTCTACATGGACTGACTTGTTCGATATGTCGCCTCTTGCGATTACGCCACCAAGCTTGCGACGTTTAAAGCGATCGTGTGTCATTTCCCACTCAGGGCCTGTTGCTTCACAGGAAAGGATTTTTTCAATTTCGCCTTTTTTGATTTTTGATGTGCTTATCTGGAAGTACCAAGTGCAGATTCCGCGTTGCTCTATAACGCTAGAGGCCGACTCTATTGTGATGGAGGCCTTATCTGCAACTGAAAGCCCACCTGCTAACTCCATGTCGCGATCCAAGGAGCCTGGGCCGTATCTACCGCTTAGCTCATAGCTAACGCTTGTAAGCTCCATCGAACAGTCCGCGATATTATATTCAAGCGGAATATCCGTAGATACTGTCTGCTCAACTTGCTTTGCCTCAGTCGTATTAGATTTTTGTTGTTGGCGTGTCACCTTTCCACCAAGGCCGGGGCTATAGATATCGCATTTTTTTCCATCTTTAGGAGAGTATTTGGCTTTTGATGTGAAGCCGAATTTGGCAGGGATGGTGGCAACTAGAGTGAAGTGATCGTTGCTGTAATAGCTTGTAGCCCCTTCTAACGAGTTGCTCGCAATTTGCCCGGCAAAGCTGCATGCGCCCATTAATGGTAGAACAAGGAAAAACACAATTCTGACACTGTGCGGGAAATAACGGTCACTCATTAATTGCTCCTTGTTCAACGCAGTTTGGATATACGGTGCATTCGCGCTCATTTGCCATGAAGGATCGGAATATAGGTGGATCTACACATCGGGCCGTATATTTCGTTTCTTGACAAGGTTTCCATCCGTAAGCTGTTTTAATCCAGCGATTAGCTTTGGAGGGTTCTTCAATTTTAGAGAAATTAAATGTAACGCTGATTATATTTTTTGACAGTATGTCTCGAGCTATCGTGCCCCCAATTTTTTTTTGTTGGGAATAATCAGCCTGGACTTTCCACTTTTCGTCCGCGGCGCTGCATGACAAAATTTTCTCAATATTGTCTTTTTTCGTCTTCGCTGTGCTGATTTGAAAAAGCCATCTACAGATTCCACGTTGTGCTATTACATTTTTAGAAGGTTGTTCTGGGGCGCTCTTGAAGTCTTTTACAGTTAACCCTCCTGCAAATTCCAAATCACGATCCCGGGCGCCCGTTCCATAAGAAGCACTCACCTCATAACTAACCCTGCCAAGCTCCATCGAACACCCCGCAATGTGATATTCCAGCGGTATATCCGTAGACGCAGTCTGCGCTTCCGCTTTTGCTTCAACCGTATTGGACTTCTGCTGTTGACGGGTGACGTAGCCGCCGAGTCCGGAGCTGTAGACCTCGCAGGTCTGGCCCGGTTTTGGGTAGTAGTGTGCTTTAGAGGTGAAACCGACGTTCGCCGGTACGGTGGCGACCAAGGTGAAATGGTCGCTTGAGTAGTAACTCACGCTGCTTTCGGCAATCTGTTGCGCGAAGCTGCATCCGGCCAGTGCCGGTAGCACTGCCATCGCAAGGCAAAGACTGATTCTCAAGCCAGGACGCCTGCTTTTGGATTACTGAACACTCGCTGACAACGCGCAAAATGTACTTCGGGTGTCTCCCCCGAAAGGGGTTCCCACGCGATATCAGCTTCGCATTGTGGCGACAGGCGCAGGCTCAGCATCAACTGACGTTGTTCTTCGGTTCGCCAGTCCCAAGCCTCAAGCAGGTCCAATTGCTCCTCAAGCCATTCACTGACAACTCGGGTTTCGGCCAGTGTGGCAGCCGCATCGACGTGGTAGGTCAGCAACCAGCGCTTGAGGTTGTCTCGCAGGATGCTTCTGGCTTGCTCGCCCGACTCCGGAGTGCGTAGCCATGGCGCCGGATTCGGCACCGGATACATCCCAGGCCTACTGTTATCTGCACTTTTCCATTGATCCTGGTCCCAATACAGCACGCTGCTGATTGGCCCGAGCAGCAGCGGCCATTCGGTTTCCTTCATGTTGCCCAGGCAGCGGGCCAGAACCCGGTTGTCTTGAAAACGGAACAGCGAGCGCTCGCCGTCTTCGTCGATGACCATACGGGCAACCCAGTGCTGAGTCAGACTGTCGAGATCAGCCTTGTCCATGCTGCCGATCCAGCCCCAGTTCCGCTGTGGCTCATCGAGTAGTTTGCGGAAAGCATCATTGCCCGGGTTCTGCAGTTCAGTCAGCCATGGACTGATGGCGGCGAACTGCGCGTATTCGGTACGGCGATAGAGTTGTACCGAGCGTTGCATGACGCCGGCGCTGTATAGCGAGGTGACCGGATTGGGTTCGGCGAGGCTGTCCAGTGCCAGAATCAGCACGCGATTGAGTCTGGCCTGTTCGCCTAGCCAGTTGTTGAGTGCTTCGCTCATGCTGTAGCTCCCAGATCGCATTTTCCTTCGCGGCAGGCTTCGCAGATCGGGCAACGTATGTCGCCGGCAGCGCGAGCGGCTTTGGCCAGGGCCATCTGTGCGGCGGCCGGGACGAGCAGGGCACCTGCTTTGTCTTTCGCTGCGGCCCACGGGATGACAGGTTCAAGAATCCCGATCCCGGTCCCCACACCCGGCGCACCACCGGTATTCACCTTCACCTCGGCGCCGCTGATGGTCACCCCACCCGCATCCACCTTCACAAAGCTCCCACCCGCCTTGGCGGTCAGCTCCATGCCACCCTCGATTACCACTTTCTCACCTGCGTGATAGTGAATCTCGGTCCCAGCTTCGACAAACTGCGCCGTACCGACTTTCACATGCTGCGTCACGCCCACCGTCAGGTGATCATCCGCGCGCATTTCACTGATGCGATCCAGATGGGTAATCCGGTGTTCCTCGACCTTGAACTCGCTCAGGGTGTTGGCTTCAACCGTGTCATGCCGCTCATTCCCCACGCGGATCTTCTGGTCGTGCTCGATGTTTTCATCCCAATCGCGCTGGGCATGGATGTAGATCTGCTCCACACCCTTTTTGTCTTCGATGCGGAACTCGTTGTAGCCCTTGCCGCCCGGGGAACTGAGGGTTTTGAAGGTGCTGCGGGTCTTGTTCGCCGGCAGGTCGTAGGGGACGACGTTTTCCTTGTGGTACAGGCAGCCGGTGACGAGTGGCTGGTCGGGGTCGCCTTCGAGGAAGGTGACGAGGACTTCCATGCCGATGCGCGGGATGGCGATGCCGCCGTAGGCCGCGCCGGCCCAGCCGCTGGCGACGCGCAGCCAGCAGGTGGTTTTGTCGTCGGACTGGCCGTCGCGGTCCCAATGGAACTGGACTTTGATGCGGCCGTACTGGTCGCAGTGGATCTCTTCACCGGCCGGGCCGGTGACGACCGCGGTCTGGCTGCCAAGGACTTTTGGTTTCGGGTGTTCGAGGGCAGGGCGGTAGTGCGTGTCCCACGGGGTGGCGAGGAAGCTGTTGCGGTAGCCCTGGTGGAAATCGCTTTTGTTGTCGGTGACGTCGCTGGTGACGTTTTCACCGAGCACTTGCGGTTGTTTGCCTTCGTGGAAGACTTCGAGCAGCAGCCACAAGTCGTTCCATTCGGCGCGCGGGTGTTCGGCCAGGGTCAGGAAGTGGCCGCTGGTCAGGGTCGGTTCGTCACCTTTGCCTTCGGCGAGTTTGTAGTCGCTGCGATGGCGCTCCAAGGCGCGGGTCGAGAGAAATTTGCCGCGCTCGCGAGTGGTGAAACGACCGGGGTAATCGTAGTCCTCAAGATCCGGGGCGAACTCGGATTTGACCGCGCCTTCGGGCAGGATCTTCGGTTTTTCGAAGTCGTAGTCGCGGCGGCTGACACGTGTGGTGCGGGTTTCCAGGCGCAGGTTGAAACGCTTGATCACCGGCTTGTCGGCGCTCATGCCGGAGTCTTGCTGGTAGCTCACGGCCTTGAGTTTGCGGAACACTGTCTGGTCGTCGCCGAACACCAGTTTGTGGCCGCTGCTGCTGTGCTGGAAGTGGAAGTGAATGCCTTCCTCTTCGCACAGCCGCTGGATGAAGTGCAGGTCGGACTCGTCGTACTGCACGCAGTAATCGCGCTGCGGGTACTCGGCGTTGAGCTGGAAGCTGTAAGCGTCGGCCAGAATGCCGCGATCTTCGAGGACCTGGGCGATGATCTTCGGCACCGTGAGGTTCTGGAAAATCTGCTGGTCATGGTTGTGCCGCAGATAGGCCAGTTGCGGCACCAGGCTGATGCTGTAGCGGGTCAGGGTCTTGCCGGAATCGCCTTGTTCGATGCGATACACCAGGCCATGAATCTTGCCTTCGCCAGTGGCGCCGAAGGTCAGTACGCCGGGCTTGTGCAGCAGCTCTTCGAGTTTGAGGTCGGGGCGGGCGCTGACCAGTTCGAGGTCGAAACGGAAAGGCTCGTTGAGGGCTTCGCGACCGGTGAAGCTCAGCACTTGCAGGTCGGCGGAGGCGCCTTCGAGGGTAAGGGTAATGTGGGTAGCGTTGGCGTCCAGCATGCCTTGAATTCCGTCCATTGAATAAGCAGGTGACGGATGATGGAGGATTAGACCGCCTCGTTCAAGGCGCAAATGCCGTAGGGACGGGACCCGCAGGGTATAGGGAAAACCCCTATGACGGCGTTTGCACCCAATGAAATCGGGAGCTTCGTAGCCCTGAGCCACTGGTCAGCGCGCGGTTTGAACCCATCGCAGGCCGAAGAATCGCCTGTCAGTTTCAGACTAAAGTCGCCTTCAGACCGTCAAAGCCATCTGCCATCATTGCAGCTCACCCCTGCGTGTCCACTTCTTCCCGGCTATTTTTTGACCCGGGACGGGAGCTATTTTTCTGGCTGACTGCGCCCCGGCGCAAACGCTGCACTGTTGGAGTTTTTCATGCGTCCCCCATTTCCCCTCATCACCCCGCGCCAGTCGTTTGGCTTCGGAGCCGTTGTGCTGTGCGCCGGTTTTGCCGCGCAGGTTCAGGCCAGCGGTTTTCTCGAAGACACCACGGCGAAAATCGAATCGCGCACGGTGTACTTCAACCGCGATTTCCGTGATGGGCACACCTCCAGCGACCAGGGCGCTTCCAAGCGTGAAGAGTCGGCGCAAGGCTTTATTCTCAATCTGCAATCGGGTTACACCGAGGGCACGGTCGGCTTCGGTATCGATGCGCTGGGCATGCTCGGTTTTCAGCTCGACTCCAGCCCTGATCGCAGCAACAGCGGCTTGCTGCCGTCCAGCGGCGACAACCCGCGCGGCTCGAAGGGCCAGTACGCGAAAATGGGCCTGACCGCCAAGGTCAAGGTCTCGGACACGGTGTTGAAATATGGCGCGCTGCTGCCGGATCTGCCGCTGCTCAAGTACAACGATGGCCGCTTGCTGCCGACCCTGTTCAACGGTGGGATGCTGACCTCCAGGGAAGTGAAGGATCTGACCTTCATGGCCGCGCGTCTGGACAAGTATACCGCGCGCGATTCCACCGACTCGCAAGACATCCGCGTGCACTGCAAGAACAAGCGCTACGCCTGCAACACCACCGCCGACCATTTCGACATGTACGGCATCGACTACAAGATCAATGATCGCCTGACCGCGCAGTATCACTACGCCGAGCTGGAAGACATCTATCGCCAGCACTTCATTGGTTTGCTCGGCAATCAGCCGCTGGGCGACGGTGTGCTGAAGGCCGATCTGCGGATGATCAAGAGTGCCGACAGCGGCGCTGAGCGTGCCGGTTCCATCGACAACCGCGCCTTGAGCGGCATGCTCTCGTACGGCATCAGCGGCCACACTTTCAGCGCCGGCTGGCAGCGCATGAACGGCGACAACTCGATGCCGTACCTCGATGGCAGCAATCCGTATCTGGTCAACTACGTGCAGGTCAACGACTTCGCCGCGGCGCAGGAGCGCTCCTGGCAGTTGCGCTATGACTATGACTTCAGGGCCATCGGCATCAACGGCCTGAGCTTCCTGACCCGCTATGTCAACGGTGATCACATCAAGGTGCCGGGCAGCGATCAGGAGGGCAAAGAGTGGGAACGCGACAGCGAGTTGAAGTACGTGATCCAGACGGGCACGTTCAAGGATGTCAGCCTGCGCCTGCGCAATGCGACTTACCGCACCAATTACGAGAAGTTTGCGCGGGATGTGGATGAGACCCGGTTGATTGTGAGTTACAACTTTTCCGTCCTGTAAACTTCACCCCCTGTAGGAGCTGCCGGAGGCTGCGATCTTTTGATCTTGTTTTTTCCAATCAAGATCAAAAGATCGCAGCCTCCGGCAGCTCCTGCAGGGGATCTTCGACAGCCTACAACCAGTGCCAGAACCGGCTCCAGAAGCCGCGATTCAGATCTTCCTTGCACCCGGCATACTGCCGCGCATACACGTCGGAGCGCGCCTGCACCTTGCGTGCAGTGGGCATCAGCCAGGCCTTGCTGGCGTAGGTCCTGTTGCGGAAACCGCCCCAGCCTTCGTGGTAGTTGAGGTACTGGTTATAGGCGTCGTACTTGTACACGCCGTTGATCGAGGTGGTCTTGTCCATGTACCAGCCGACGAAGTCGATGGCGTCGTCGAAGTCTTCGCGATCGGCGCCGTGTCTGCCGGTGCTTTTCTGATAGTCGGACCAGACTTCGTCCTTGGCCTGGGCGTAGCCCGAGGCAGTCGTCACCCGGCCCCACGGAATCACCCACAACAGGTATTTGCGCGGCGTCTTGGCGTCGTAGCGGTAGCCGGACTCCTGATACATGATCGCGAAGGGCACCTGGATCGGTACGCCCCAGCGCTTTTGCGTGACTTGCGCCGCGTCGTACCAGTCGCTCTTCTCGCGGAAGATTTCGCAGATGTCTTCCGGCGAACGCGGCGGCGAGGTGCCGCAGCCGCTGAGTAGTCCCGCCAGTATCAAAAGTCCCGCCGTCCGCCCCGAAATCAAACCGTCATCCCCATGCGCGCAAAAAGGCCGATAGTCTACGCGCTCAGGTCAACTGGTGACGATAGGGTAAATCCGGACCGGTCTTGCTGCACGTAAGGGCGGCCGCCCGTACGGCAAACCTGAGCATCGCGTCGATCTGCTCGCGGCTGAGTGCTTGAACCCCTTCGACCGAGTCCAGTTCTTGCTCGGTCAGCCAGGTGATCAACGCTGCTTGAAAGGTATCGCCGGCGCCGACGGTATCGGCGATCTTCACCGAGCACGCCGGTACTGACCACGAACCGTGGGCGCGGCTGAATACGGTGGCGCCTTCGCCGCCACGGGTCAGGAACACCAACTGGCAGCGATGCTGCAACCAGCCTTCGATCACGCGTTTTGGGTCCTGCTCGGGATACAGCAGGCTCAGGTCTTCGTCGCTGACCTTGATCATGTCGGCCAGTTGCACCAGGGTCGCCACGCGCTCGCGCCACAGATCGATGTTCGGCTCGGGGTTGAGGCGCACGTTGGGGTCGAGGGTGATCAGGCGCTTGCCGCTTTCGCGCTGCACCAGGGTCAGCAGGGTGTCAGCAATCGGTTGCACCACCAGCGAGAACGAGCCTATGTGCAGGCCGCGCACGTCAGCGCCGAGCTGCGGCAGATGGGCGAGGCTTAATTGGCGATCAGCGCAGCCCTCGCCGCGAAAGCTGTAATGCGGCGAACCGTTGGCGCCGACCGCAACCATCGCCAGCGTGGTTGGCGCGGCGAAGTCGATCAGGTAATCCGCACGCACGCCTTCATCCTGCAGCACTTGCTGCAAACGCCGGCCGAGATAGTCGGTGGACAGTCCGGCAAACAGCGCCGAATCCACCCCCAAACGACGCAAGCCGACCGCGACGTTGAACGGCGAGCCGCCGGCAATCGCCTTGAAATTGACCTTCGAGGCCAGACCGCTGGCATCGTCTTCGCTGAAGAAATCGAACAGGGCTTCGCCACACACCAAATACATAATTGTTTGCTCTTTATAGGGTTGCGACAAGCTGTTGATAGCGTTCATAGGCCTGCTGGAACGCCGCGACATTGGCGGCAACCGGCAGGGTTTCACTGTGCAGATCGAGCTTTACGCAGCGCTGGCACAGATCGGCCAAAGTGTCCTCGTGGCCGTTCGACCATGACTTGCACCACGCCGCCTGAATCGCCGCGCCGAGGGCTGCGGCTTCGCTGTGTTCGGTGCAGATCACCGGGGTGTTCATGATGTCGGCGACGATCTGCCGCCATACCGTACTTTTCGAGCCGCCGCCGATCAGGCAAATGCTGCGGCTTTGTAAACCATTGTGGCGCAACAGATCCAGTCCATAACGCAAACCGAAGGTGGTGCCTTCGACCACGGCGCGACACAGGTTGGCCTGGGTCAGGTTGCTCAGGGTCAGGCCGTGCAGGCTGCCGGTGGCATGGGGCAGGGCGGGGACGCGCTCGCCGTTGAGGAATGGCAGCATGCTCACGCCTTCGGCCCCGATCGGCGCCTCGGCCACGAGCTGATTGAACTGCTGCAGATCGAGGTCGAACAGTTCGCGAATTGCACCGGTGGCGTTGGTCAGGTTCATGGTGCAGATCAGCGGCAGCCAGCCGCCACTGGAGGAACAGAATGTGGCGACCGAAGCCTCCGTGCTGACCTGCGGCGCCTCGGCGTAGGCGTACACCGTGCCGGAGGAGCCGAGGCTCATGGTGATCGCTCCCGGCTGAATGTTGCCGGTGCCGATGGCGCCCATCATGTTGTCGCCACCGCCGCTGGCGACCAGCGCATTCGGGTTGAGGCCGAGCTGTTCGGCAATCGTCGGCTGCAGGGTGCCGATCGCTTGATGCGCGTCGATCAGCTCCGGTAACGCGGCTTGCAGGCGACCCGAGGCGTCGATGTCGCGCAGCAATTGCAAGTCCCACTGGCGGCTGCGCACGTTGAAATAGCCGGTGCCGGAGGCGTCGCCGTATTCGCTGCAGGCGCGCCCGGTGAGCCAGTAATTCAGATAATCGTGGGGCAGCAGGATGCGTGCGATGCGCGAGAACACCTCCGGGTACTGTTCCTTGGTCCACAGCAGTTTGGACACGGTGTAGCCCGGCGCGATGACCACACCGAGGCGCTCCAGCGAGCCTTTTTCACCGCCGAGGTGTTGGAGCAGACGGTCGTTTTCATCCGTGGTTTCGGTGTCGCACCACAGCTTGGCCGGGCGCAGCACCTGGCCCTGATCGTCGAGCAGCACCAGGCCGTGTTGCTGGCCAGAGACGCCAATGCCGAGGATCGACTGACCGTCGACATCGGCCGCGAGCAAGGCGCGGCGGGTGGCGAGGGCGAAGGCGTCCAGCCACTGCCGGGTGTCCTGCTCGCGGCGGCCATTGGTGCCGCTGATCATCGTGTGCGTGGCGGCGCCTTCGCCGAGCACCTGACCGCTGGCGGCATCGAGGATGAGCGCCTTGGTGCCCTGGGTGCCGCAGTCGATGCCGAGGAAGAGTTGTCGGGTGGTCACAGTGAGGCCCTCAGGGTGTCAGGTTTGCCAGGGTGGGGCTGCCATTCGCGAGCAGGCTCGCTCCCACATTTTGAAACGCGTTCCCCTATGGGAGCGAGCCTGCTCGCGAAGGCGTCGGTAGTGTCACTGCTGGAGTCAGGCCAGCACCCGCTCCAAAGTGCGCGTCACACCCACCTCACGCAAGCTGTTGCAGCACCATTCAAATGCCGCCACAAACGCCGCCGAGCGTGGAATCGCCGTGCCGAAGATCTCCTCAACCGCCAACAACCGCTGGGTGATCAACGCATCATCCGCCACCAGCCCCTGACAAAACTCTGCCCGTGGATCGGGAATCGCATAGGTGTCGCCATTCTCATCCACGCCCTTCAAATACAGCGCCCAGGCCGCCACCACCAACGCCGCACGCCTGGTTTCCTGACCATCGGCGATCAAGCGATTGATCGTCGGAACAGTGAACTTGGGAAACTTCGACGAGCCATCCGAACACACCCGCTCCAGCTGATCGGCAATCGCCTGATTGGAAAAACGCGCCACCAGGGTGTTCTTGTATTCGGTCAGATCGATGCCCGGCACCGGCGCCAGTTGCGGGGTGACGTCGAGGTCCATGTAGGCGCGCATGTAGCGCACGAACAGCGGGTCGTTCATGGTTTCGTGAACGAAGCGATAGCCCTTCAAAAAGCCCAGATACGTCAGCGCCAGGTGGCTGCCGTTGAGCAGTTTGATCTTCATTTCTTCGTAGGGCGAAACGTCATCGGTGAACTGCACGCCGACTTGTTCCCAGGCCGGGCGACCGTTGACGAATTTGTCTTCCAGCACCCACTGCACAAAAGGCTCGCAGACCACTGGCCAGGCGTCGTCCACGGCGTGTTTGTCGGCCAGTTGCAGACGATGCGCGGTGCTGGTCATCGGCGTGATGCGATCGACCATGGCGTTGGGGAAACTGACGTTCTGCTCGATCCAGTCGTGCAGTCCTGGGTCGCGCAGGGTGGCGAACGCGAGCAGTGCCTTGCGGGTCACCGCGCCGTTGTGCGGCAGGTTATCGCAGGACATGAGGGTGAACGCCGGTGTGCCTGCGCCACGGCGCTTTTCCAGCGCGGCGCAGAGGAAACCGAACACCGTTTTCGGGGTTTGCGGATGTGCCAGATCGTGTTGGATCTGCGGCAGGTGCGCCATGAATTCGCCGTTGCTGTCGTCGATGCAGTAGCCGCCTTCGGTGATGGTCAGCGAGACAATGCGGATCTGCGGATCGGCGAGTTTGTCGATCAGCGCCTGTGCGCCATCCTCGGCCAGGAGCATGTCGCGGATCGCACCGATCACCCGCACTTCGGTGTCATTGCTGTCGCCGAGTTCAAACAGGGTGAACAGGTAGTCCTGCTCTTTGAGGTCGTCACGGGCGCGGCGGTCTTCCGCACGCAGGCCGACGCCGCAGATTGCCCAGTCCAGTGCCTGACCGCTGTTCATCAGCGCATCGGTGTAGTAAGCCTGATGCGCGCGGTGGAAACCGCCGACGCCAATGTGCGCGATGCCCTGACGGGTGTCGCTGAGGCTGTAGGCCGGCAGTTGCACCTCAGGTGCCAGGCGATGCAGGTTTGCTTTATTCAGTTTCATCGGGCAGGTCTCGAAGTTCAGGCCGCCGCGCGCAGCGGGCGGGTCAGCGCCACGCCATCGGCGTCGAACAGGTGGCAATGGCTGGCGTCCAGGTGCAGGTTCAGTTGCTCGCCGTAGCGGCTCGCCAGGTCACCGCGCACGCGCATGGTCAGGGCTTCGCCGGCGCTGGTGGTGACATGGCAGAACGTGTCGCTGCCCAGGCGTTCACTGACGTCGGCGGTGACTTGCAGGGTGCAGTCGCCCGGTTTCGCCAGTTCCAGATGTTCCGGGCGAATGCCCAGGGTCACCGCGCTGCCGACGCTCAGATTGGCGGCGTTGAACGGCAGGGTGATGCGCGTGCCGGCATCCAGCGAGACCTCGCAGGTCTGGCCGTCGACGCGGGCGATTTTGCCCTTGAGGAAACCCATTTTCGGCGTGCCGAGAAAACCGGCGACGAACAGGTTGGCCGGGTTGTGATAGAGGTCCAGTGGCGAGCCGACCTGCTCGATCTTGCCGCCGTTGAGCACCACGACTTTGTCGGCCATAGTCATGGCTTCGACCTGATCGTGGGTCACGTAGATCATCGTGGCTTGCAGGTCCTTGTGCAGGCGCAGCAGCTCCAGACGCATCTGCACCCGCAGCGCGGCGTCGAGGTTGGACAGCGGTTCGTCGAACAGGAAGATCTTCGGATTGCGCACGATCGCCCGGCCGATGGCGACCCGTTGCCGTTGGCCGCCGGACAGCTGTTTCGGCTTGCGTTCGAGCATCGGCCCGAGTTCCAGAATGCGCGCCGCTTCGCCGACCTTTTTCTCGACTTCGGCTTTCGGCACGCCCGCCAGATCGAGGGCGAACGACATGTTCTTCTTCACGGTCATGTGCGGGTACAGCGCGTAGGTCTGGAACACCATCGCCAGATCGCGCTTGGCCGGGCTGACTTCGGTGATGTCGCGGCCATCGAGTTCGAGGGTGCCGCCGCTGACTTCTTCCAGCCCGGCGATCAGCCGCAGCAAGGTGGATTTGCCGCAACCGGACGGGCCGACGAAGACCACGAATTCTTTGTCGTTCACCTCAAGGTCGATGCCCTTGATGATGGAGAAACCTTCGAAGCCTTTTTGCAGATTCTTGATTTTCAGGTTGGCCATGATGGTGGGCCTCCGCTTAAGTTAATTCAATTGCGCCGGGCATGCTTTTATGTGGGAGCGAGCCTGCTCGCGAAAGCGGTGTGTCATTCACCATTAATGCCGACTGACACGCCCCCTTCGCGAGCAGGCTCGCTCCCACAGGGGATTGGGTACGGTTGGAGCACTTCATTTCACGGCGCCGAACGAGAGGCCGCGCACCAGTTGTTTCTGGCTGATCCAGCCGAAGATCAGGATCGGCGCACAGGCCAGGGTCGAAACTGCCGACAACTTGGCCCAGAACAAGCCTTCAGGACTTGAGTACGAGGCGATCAGCGCCGTCAGTGGCGCGGCTTTCGACGAGGTCAGGTTCAGCGACCAGAAGGCCTCGTTCCAGCACAGGATCAGCGACAGCAGCACGGTGGACGCGAGGCCGCCCTTGGCGATCGGCAGTAGCACGCGGACCATTTCCTGCCACAGAGTGGCGCCGTCCAGACGCGCGGCTTCGAGGATGTCTTTGGGGATGTCCTTGAAGTAGGTGTAAATCATCCAGACCACGATCGGCAGGTTGATCAGGGTGTAGATCACAATCAACGCGATGCGCGTATCGAGCAGACCGAAACTCTTGGCCAGCAGGTAGATCGGCATCAGCACGCCCACCGGCGGCAGCATCTTTGTCGAGAGCATCCACAGCAATGTGCCCTTGGTGCGCTGGGTTTCGTAGAACGCCATCGAGTAGGCGGCGGGCACCGCGATCAGCAGGCACAGCGTCGTGGCACTAAAGGAGATCACCACCGAGTTCCAAGCAAAACTGAAGTAGTCGCTGCGCTCGTTGATGTGCAGGTAGTTCTCCGGCGTTGGCGTGAAGATGAACTGCGGCGGCGTGGCGAAAGCGTCGATTTCGGTCTTGAAACTGGTCATCACCATCCAGAAGATCGGGAAGAAAATCACGATCGCGATGGCCCAGGCCAGGGTGCCGAGCAGCACGCTTTGCACGGCAATCAAGCCGCCCGCCGAGGCCATGCCGACGTCGAACTGCACCAGCGCCTGGTTGTAGATCAGGTAGGCGAGGTTGGTCGAGGCGTAGCCGGGGCCGCCGTTGGTGGTGGTGAAAATCTCGGCGAACACCGACAGCAGGAAGATCGTTTCAATCATCACCACCACGGCAATCGGCCGCGCCAGGTGCGGCAGGGTCAGGTGCCAGAAGATCGCCACCGGACCGGCGCCATCGAGACGCGCGGCTTCTTTCTGCTCCTGATCGAGGGACTGCATGGCGGTCATCAGGATCAGGATCGCGAAGGGCAGCCATTGCCACGAAACAATGATGATGATCGACAGCAGCGGGTAGTGCGCCAGCCAGTCCACCGGTTGCGCGCCAAAGAGCTTCCAGATGTAGGCGAGGATTCCGGAGACCGGATGGAAAATCAGGTTTTTCCAGATCAGCGCGCCGACCGTGGGCATGATGAAGAACGGCGAAATCAGCATCACCCGCACGATGCCGCGACCGAGAAACTCGCTGGCTTCGAGCAACGCGCTGATCAGCACACCGAACACCACGCTGATCAGCAGCACGCTGCCCACCAGCAACAGGGTGTTGGTGGCGCCGGGCAGGAACCCGGAGTCGGTGAGGAAATAGCTGAAGTTCTCCAGCCCGACGAATTCGTTCACTCCCGGATCGAGCAGGTTGTAGCGAATCATCGAGAAGTAAATGGTCATGCCCAGCGGCACGATCATCCACAGCAGCAACAGGGCGACCGAAGGGCTGACCAGAAACCAGCCGGGATTGGCCACGCGGCTTTTACGTTGGGGCTGTGTCAGGTCGAGGTGGGCTTTGGCAGTTGAAGTATTCATGGTGATCACAACCGAGTCATACAGACCTATGGAGATCTAATGTAGGAGTGAGC
>Ga0247818_10000180_pt1 | contig 37679 bp, 34 predicted proteins | sample 13C_Glucose_Day1_FD_192424 | JGI IMG/M metagenome (GOLD analysis project Ga0247818, IMG submission 192424) | Soil microbial communities from agricultural site in Penn Yan, New York, United States - 13C_Glucose_Day1 | ecosystem: Environmental > Terrestrial > Soil > Agricultural land | place...
CCTTCTGTGCCTCTCCGTATGCCGCGAAGTCACCCTTCGCGAGGGCTGCGCGGCCCTCGTCGTACGCGGCCTGGATGTCCCGGAGCGCCTGGGCGAGGGCGGCCGCGTCCGTTGCGGGTGGGGTCGTCGTGCCCGGCTTGGGCGTCACTCCCGGCGTCGGGGTCGTCGAGGAGCCCGAGTCGCCGGCCGTGGCACCCGAGCTGCCACCGAACAGGCCATCCAGGGCGCCGTCGAGGGTGTCGGACCACGCCAGCTTGTCGCCGAAAGCCACCACGGTCGCGCGCGACAGGGGGTAGGCGGAGGTGCCCTTGGCGCTGACGTAGATCGGCTGCACGTAGAGCAGGCCGCCGCCGACGGGGAGGGTCAGCAGGTTTCCGAGCGTGACCCGGGAGCCCTGCTGGCGGCTCTGGTTGAGGAACTGGTTCAGCGTCAGCGTGAACGCCGCGGAGGTGACGTTGGACGAGTTGACGTCGTTCTCGACCTGGCCGGGACCCTTGACCGTGCTGTCGCGGGGCAGCTCGAGGAGCCGCAGCTTGCCGTAGCCGGGCTTGCGCTTGCCGTCCTCGGAACCGGCGTCGGAGTCCACCGCGAGGAAGCCCGAGAGCACCTCCCGGTTGCCGACCGGCATGAACGTCGTCGTGAGGGAGAACGCCCGCTCGGTCTGACCCGGCATGGCGAGGGTGAGGTAGTACGGCGGCTGGTCGACCGTACGGTCCTCCTGCGCCGGGTCAGTGGGCACCCGCCAGAAGTCCTGGCCGCCGTAGAACGAGTCCGCGTCGGTGACGTGGTACTTCGAGAGGATCATCCGCTGGACCTTGAAGAGGTCCTCGGGGTAGCGCAGGTGCGACATCAGGTCGCCGTTGATGGCGCTCATCGGGAGCACCGTGCCGTCGAAGGCCTTGGTCCAGGCCTTGAGGATCGGGTCCTGCTCATCCCACGCGTACATCCGGACCGTGCCGTCGAACGCGTCGACCGTCGCCTTGACCGAGTTGCGGATGTAGTTGACCTGGCCGGACGAGATCGACCTGACGGCCGTCGAGCTCTCGGTCACGGAGTCGGAGGTGGCGTTCTCGATCTCCTGCAGCCGGGAGTAGGGGTAGTCGGCAGTGGTCGTGTACCCGTCGACGATCCACTGGATCCGCCCGCCGACGACTGCCGGGTAGGGGTTGCCGTCCAGGGTGAGCCAGGGAGCGACCTTCTTGACCCGCTCGAGTGGCTTGCGGTGGTAGAGCATCCGTGACTGGTCGTTGACCGCGTCCGACAGCAGGAACTTCAGCTCCCGGTACTGGATGGCGTAGGCCGCCTTGCGCGCGAAGGAGCCGAGCTCCACACCGCCCTTGCCGGTGTAGGTGTTGTTCTTCTGCCCCGCGGCGCTGCTGTCGGGGTAGTCGAACTCGCGCGGCGTGCTGCCCGGCGCGGCGCCGACGATGGAGTAGTCGGGCGACTCCTCGCCGAAGTAGATGCGCGGCTCGAAGGCCGGCAGCGGCCCGACCGGTGGGATGTTCTGCTGGTAGAAGACCGGCTGGCCGTCCTCGCCGCGCTGGTTGCCGTAGGCCGCGACGACGCCGAAGCCGTGGGTGTAGACCGTGTGGTCGTTGAGCCAGTTCCGCTGGTTGGAGGGAACGCCCTCCAGGTCGAGCTCACGCACGGCGATCACCGTGTCGTTGAGCCTGCCGTTGATCCGGTAGCGGTCCACGTCGAGCGCGTCAGGGAAGCTGTAGTACGACTTCACCGCCTGCAGCTGCCGGAAGGTGGGCGAGACGACGATCGGGTCGACGAGGCGGATGCCCGGAATGGTGTCGGCGTCGTTGCGCAGCTGGTCGCGGCTCGCCGTGGTGACCGCCTTGTACAGCTGGCCGTCCACCTCGTCGAGGCCGTACGCCGCGCGGGTCGCCTTGATGCTCCGGTCGAGGTAGGGCGCCTCGAGCGACTTCTCCGACGGCTTGACCTTGAGGTTCTGGATCAGCGCCGGGTAGATCCCACCGACGACGATGGCCGTGATCGTCAGCAGGGCGACGCCGACGATGGGCAGGCGCCACGAGCGGGTCCAGATCGAGGCGATGAAGAGCGCTGCGGTCATCAGTGCCGCCACGGCGAGGATGGCCTTGGTCGGCATGACCGCGTGGGCGTCGGTGTAGCGGATGCCGGTCAGCAGGGTGGCGTCCTTGGTGGACAGCGAGTACCGGTCCATCCAGTACGTGCCGGCGCGGACGAGGACGAGCGCGGCGAGCAGGATCGCGAGGTGGGTGCGAGCGGCGCGGGTGGTCTTCTCGCCGCGGGCCTGGAGCTGCAGTCCGCCATAGACGTAGTGCGTGAACGCGGCGGCAATGAGCGCCATGATCAGCGCCATCGTGAGGAAGCCCAGGACGAACCGCACCCACGGCAGGGTGAAGACGAAGAACGAGATGTCGAGACCGAAGTGCGGGTCGTTCCTGCCGAACGGCACCCTGTTGCGCCACAGGAGGAACGCCTGCCACTGCCCGGCAGCCCCGGTGCCGGCGAGCAGGCCGAGGACGACCGGAATGCCGATGGTGGCGATCCGGCGCAGCGGCTCGATCGCCTCGCGGTACTGGTCGAGGTTCTGCTGCTGCGGCGTGACCGGCGCGTAGACCGGCCGGGTGCGGTAGCCGACGACCAGGCTCGAGGCGACGAGCGCTCCGGTGACGACGAAGCCGACCGCGAAGAGCAGGATCTTCGTGGTCAGCTCGGTCACGAACACCGAGGTGAACCCGAGCGCGTCGAACCAGAGGACCTCGGTCCACACCCCGGCGGCCCACGACACGAGGAAGCCGAGGGCGACGAGGATGGCGATGGTGGGGCCGAGGGGCCCACGCCGGCGCCGGAGGAGGGAGGGGGCACGACCTCCGCCGGGACGCCCGCCACCTGCCCGGCCGCCCGGCCCGCCCGGAGGGTTCGAGCCACCCTCGTGAGGGGGTCCGCCCGCGCCAAACCACTCTGAAGAACTCACCGCACGCCCGTTCTGCCTGGGGGTCCGCACGACACGTACACCCTCCGGTATTGGGACAACTTACCGAGCCTGCCTGCGGTTCCCCGCACGTGCTGCCGAGAGTTCCCCGCGGGGTCGGCCGGGCGGCCCACCGCGGGGTCGGCCGGGAGCTCGCCGGCTTCGGCCGCGGCGAGAGCTCCCCCGCGGGGTCGACCGGAGCTCGCCGGCTTCGGCCGCGGCGAGGTGTGCCGTGCGGCATGCGGCACGATGGGGCACGTGACCTCCCAGCCCGTTGCCGATCCCCTGACCATCGCCGCCCTCGACACCGAGCGGCACGTCGCCGCGGCCGGGTGGGACCAGAACCCCCGCCTCTTCGCCCTGGTGCCGACCGCGGACCTCCTCGAGCGGGAGCCGCACCTGCGCGCCGGCCTGAGCGGCTCGGACCTCGCCGAGGGCGCCCTGTCGGCGATCGAGCAGGAGGACGTTCCGCCCACCTCGAACCTGGAGTCGCTGCTCGGCCGTATGTCGTGGCCCGAGGCGGTCGCCGGCGTGGCTCTCGCCGTGGAGCGCATCGTGGTGCCGCCGGAGGCCGAGCGCGACCTGCACGACAACCCGGAGATGGCAGTCGACGCGCTCGCTGCCCACCCGGACCGGCGCGACGTGCGCCTCGTCGTGGCGGTGCTGCGCGACGGGCAGAGCCGTTGCCTCCTGCGCCAGCGCGCGCACGACAGCGACGACCAGGTCGCGATGGGCGACGACATCGCCCCCGGACTCGTCCACGCGCTCAGGGCCACGCTCCAGGACTGAGCCGCGCCCGCGGCATACGGCTCAGCCGGTGCAGGTGGGCAGGTCGTCCGCCTTCTTGGCTGCGATGTCCTCGACGGCGCGGCGGGCCTGGTCGAACGTGGAGATCCTGACCACGCGCAGCCCGCGCGGGACGTGCCCGACGACCTCGTCGCAGTTCGCGGCGGGCGCGAGGAACCAGTCGGCTCCGCCGCTTCGGGCGCCTGCGAGCTTCTGGCGGATCCCGCCGATCGGTCCGACCTCGCCGTCGGCGTCGATGGTGCCGGTGCCGGCGATCTCCTGCCCCCCGGTCATGGCACCGGGTGTCAGCGTGTCGTAGATGCCGAGGGCGAACATCGTCCCCGCGGACGGGCCACCGACATCTCCCGCGTGGATCTCGACGGTGACGGGGAAGTCGAAGTCGCGTCCGAGGAAGACACCGACCGTGGCGCGGCCGTCGGAGTCTCGGGTCACGGCGTTGACCGTGAGGGTCGTGCCGCCGCGCTTCAGCTCGAGGGCGACCGCCTCGCCCGGCTTGCGCTTCTGGATCGCCGTACGCAGATCGGAGGCGCCGCCGACCGCGGCGCCGTCGACGCCCACGATCTGGTCCCCGGCCTTGAGCAGTGCCGCCGACGGCGCATCCTCGGCCACGGAGGCGATCGTGACCCGCTCCGTGACCGGTTTGCCGAGGGCCTTGAGCGCCGCGGCGATCGCCTCCTGCTGGGAGTCGATCATCTGGGCGGTGCTCTGCTCCTCGACCTGCTGGCTCGTCACGCCCGGCGGGTAGAGCTCCTCCTTCTTGAAGACCTCGCTGTCGGGGTCAACCGCACCCCACAGCACCTCCCACACGTTGACGCTGTCGCCGGGGCCGCCGAGGTCGCGGATGGTGGTGAAGTCCAGCGAGCCCTTCGTGGGGTAGGTCTCGGCGCCCTTCACGGTGATGAGCTTGGTACCGCCGAAGGTGTCGAGGGTGTCGACGATCGGCCCGGGCTGGCGCACGACGTAGGGCAGGCCGACCATCGAGAGCACCGCGGCGGCCGCGATGGCGAGGAAGAAGCCCACCAGGATGGCCGTCGAGCGCCGCGACAGCCGGTACGGGTCGTCGGCGGGCGTGAAGGGGCCCCCGGAGGGAACGGCCGGGCCACCTGTAGACGGAGCGTGACCCCCGAGTTCGTCGCGCTGCGCGCGCTGGCGCCTCACGGGAGGCCCACCCACTCGTCCGACCCGTCGGCGAACTGCTGGTGCTTCCAGATCGGGACGGTGGACTTGAGCGTGTCGATGAGGTCCCGGCACGCGGTGAAGGCCTCCCCGCGGTGAGCTGCTGCCACCGCCACCACGACGGCCAGGTCACCGACCTCGAGGTGACCGGTGCGGTGCACGGCGGCGATCCGGACGACGCTGTGCCGGGCGCCCACCTGCTCGCAGACCTCGCGCAGCGTCGCAAGGGCGCTGGGGTGGGCGGAGTAGTCGAGGGCGTCCACCTGTTCGCCGTGGTCGTGGTCTCGCACGACCCCCACGAAGAGCGCGATGCCCCCGCACTCGGGGTGGCGTACCGCCGCGAGGACCTCGTCGACGGACAGGTCCTCCTCCCGCACCTCGGACAGCACGATCTCGGCGCCGCTGGTCACGCTCACGCTCCACCTCCCTTGCGGCGCCTGCGCCGCATGATCGCTGCGGTGCCCACCATGGCGACCGCCGCACTTGCGGCGCCCAGCGCCGCGTCCTTGCGGTCGAGCCGACGGGCGGCAACCGCGTGTGAGCCACGGATCGTCTCGAGCAGGACACCGAGGCACGTTGCATTGTCGTATGCCGGCTCCCAGCCGTGGGCACGCAGGGTCCCGGAGGAGACCACCCAGGGGTAGACGACGAACAGCAGGTCGCTGGCAGGAGTCGGCAGTACGCCAACGCGGTGGAGCCGGTCTGCGGTTCCCTGCGCCACGGTGAGGCTGAACTCCACCCGGCGCATCCCCGTGAGGCTCTCGACCTCACCCTGGGTGAGCCAGCCCTCGCTGCCGACCGTCACTGCCGGGCCCAGAGCGTGCGCCGCGACGACGGCCACCGCGGATCCGAGGTCATCGACGTGGCAGAACTGCCAGGCGGGCTCGGTGCCCTTGACCGTCAGCAGCCGGGGGGCCTCGAAGTGCCGGGTGATCACTGTGTCGATGCCCTCCCCCACCAGGCTGGCAGGCCGGACCGTGGTGAGGCGCAGGCCGGGGTGGACCTCGCGGGCCACGGCGACGAGCTGCTCGACGTCCATGAGGTCGCCGACCATGCCCGCGTCGGCCACGGCCCTCAGCGGGGCGTCGTCGTCGAGCGGCACGGGGTTGTCCGGGCGCGCGCCGTAGACCTTGGCGCTGGTGACGATGATGAGGTGGCCCACGCGTGCCGCGGCGGCCGCCGTGATCACCGTCTGCGCACGGCGCAGGCTGCGCTCCCTCCGGAGCAGCCGGCCCTCGGCCAGCTCCCCGGAGAGGTCGGTCCGGGCCGCCACGTAGACGGCGGTGTCCACCCCGCGCAGGGCTGTCACCAGGGCGGGGTCGCCGGAGTCGGCCTGGCGCCACAGGGTCCCGCCCACCTCGACCGGCTCCGGGTCGACGGCGATCACCGAGCCGATCCTCGCGCCCCCCGCTTCCCCCGCCACGCCCCGCGCGGCGGCGCCGATGAGCTCGCGCAGGATCGCGCGCCCGACGGGCCCGCCCGCGCCGATCACGGCGACGTCAATGGCACTACGCCGGGAGCGAACCGCACCCCGGGGGGAACTCACCCTGGCCTCCTCGTGGTTGTCTAGGGGAGAACCATCCTCGCAGCACGCCAGAGGAGCCGTCGTGCCAGACCAGCCCACCCCGCCCGGACAGCCGGACCCCGCAGAGGAGCCGGAGGACCAGTCCTCCCTGCCACCGGAGCTCGAGGCGATGCTGTCGAGCCTCGCCGGAGGAGGCGAGGGACTCGACCCCGAGATGGCCAAGATGCTGCAGGGGATGGGCATCGACCGCGTCGACCCGGCGATGCTGCAGATGATGACCGCCCAGGTCCGCGCGATGTTCTCCGGCCCCGCCGACGAGCCGTTCAACGTCGCCCTGGCCACGGACACCGCCCGCAAGACGGTCAGTGCCGGCGGCGACCGCACGGTCTCCCCGGCACAGGCCGCCCAGGTGGCCCAGGCAGCCCAGGTCGCCGGCCTGTGGCTCGACCAGGTCACGGACTTCGGGCCGCCGGGCATCAGCACCCACGCCTGGAGTCGCGCGGAGTGGGTCGAGGCGACCATGCCGACGTGGCGGAGCCTCGTCGAGCCCGTCGCCGAGGGTGTCGGCCGGGCCATCAGCGGCGCGATGCGGACCCAGCTCGAGCAGCTGGGCGAGGGCGCCCTCCCGGAGGGGATGCTCCCGGCCGGCATGGACCCGAAGGCGCTGCTCGGCCAGATGGAGCCCATGCTCGCCCGGATGAGCGGATCGATGTTCGGGCTGCAGGTCGGGCAGGCCGTGGGGGCGCTGGCCCAGGAGACGGTCAGCGGCACGGAGATGGGCCTCCCCCTGGTCGGGGACCAGGCCGTCGCCCTGCTGCCCGCGAACGTCGAGGCGTTCGCCGACGGCCTCGAGGTGGACCTCGAGCAGGTTCGCCTCTACCTCGCGGTGCGCGAGGCCGCCCGGGTCCGGCTCTTCGCGGACGTGCCCTGGCTCGGTCCGCAGCTGCTTGCCGCGGTGCGCGACTACGCCCGGGACATCACGATCGACACCGAGCGCATCGAGTCCGCGCTGCAGCAGGTCGACCCCACGGACGCCGAGGCCCTCCAGGCCTCGCTGCAGGACCAGCTCTTCCGGCCCGACCCCAGCCCGGCGCAGCAGGCCGCCCTCACCCGGCTCGAGACCTACCTCGCCCTGGTCGAGGGCTGGGTCGACGTCGTCACCGAGCGCGCCACCCGCGGGCACCTGCCGCAGACCGCTGCTCTCGGGGAGGCGGTGCGGCGCCGCCGAGCCACCGGCGGCCCGGCCGAGAAGGCATTCAGCGGCCTCGTGGGCCTCGAGCTGCGTCCCCGCCGGCTGCGTGACGCCGCCAACCTCTGGGCGGCGCTGGAGGCCAAGCACGGCGCCGCTGCCCGCGACGCCGCCTGGGGCCACCCCGACGTCGCCCCGACCGCCGCCGACCTCGACGACCCCCTCGGCTACGTCGAGCGAGCGGGACAGCCCAGCGGCGACGACGTCGATGCCGCGCTCAACCAGATCCTCCGTGACGGCAACGCCGGCGGGGCCGGCCGGTGACGGCTGCGGCGGACGGCGTGCCGGCGGCATACCTCTCGCTGCGTGAGGACGCGCGACGTGTCCTCACGCAGTGGGACCCGCCGAGCTCGGGCCAGGAGAGGCTGCGCGACCAGTTCCTCGGGCACCTCGCCGACCACGAGGACGGCATGTGGAAGCAGGGGCCGCCGGCCCACCTCACCGCGAGCGCGCTGGTGCTCAACCCGAGCCTGGACAAGGTGCTGCTGACGCTGCACGCCAAGGCAGGGATGTGGCTGCAGTTCGGCGGCCACTTCGAGCCCGGCGACGCCACGGTCCTGGCGGCGGCGACGCGCGAGGCGCGGGAGGAGTCGGGGATCGCCGGCCTCGAGCTTGCAGGTGGACTCGCCCACCTCGACCGCCACGCCCTGCTGGCCTCGGGCTTCGGGCGGTGCCGGGAGCACCTCGACCTCAGGTATGCCGGTGTGGCACCGGACGACGTCGGCTACGCCGTGAGCGAGGAGTCCCTCGACGTGCGGTGGTGGCCCGTTGACGACCTGCCCGGCGAGAGCGCCGAGGAGATCGGGCCGCTGGCCGACGCGGCGCGGCGGCTACTCGGCTGAGCCGATCTCGAGGGCCGCCACGCCCTCCCGCTCGGCCGTCACGTCGTCGTCCTCGACGGCGATCCCCGAGGTCGCGGAGACGCCCTCGAGGTAGCCGCGGGCCCGCTCGGTGCGGGGGAAGCCGTCGACGAGGCGCCAGAAGTCCTTGCCGTGGCCGGGGACGATGAGGTGGGCCAGCTCGTGCAGCACGACGTAGTCGAGGACGTAGCCCGGCATCCCGCGCACCCGGGTCGAGATCCGGATGGTGCCGTCAGCAGGTGTGCAGGAGCCCCACCGCGAGGCCTGGTTGGCCACCCACCGGATGCTCGTCGGCTTGGCCAGGCCGCCGAGGTAGCGCCGGGACAGCTCGTCGGCCCGGGCTGCGAGCTCGGCGTCGCTGGGGCTGCGCCGGCGGTCGCCCGCGGCGAGCCGGTCGAGCATGGTGGTGACCCACTGCTGCTCCTCCGCGCGGGTGAACCGCGCGGGGATGAGCACGACGGTGCGGCCGCCCTCCCGGTAGGCGCTGACGGTCCGGCGGCGCCTGCGACTGCGCCGGACCTCGACGTCGGGGGTGCTCACACCCCGAACATAAGGCACAACCAGAGCGGACTCACGGTTTTGTGGCCGTCGTCGCCCCGCCGGGCCCGCGCCGCCTGCTCACGTGCCTCTGCACCTGCTCCTCCAGGATCACACCCCGGGTGGCCGTGGGTCAGCGGCCGTGGAACGTCGGTCGGCGCCTCTCGGCGGCAGCGGCGATCCCCTCGTGGAGGTCCTCGCTGGCGAGGGTGACGGCCTGCGCCAGCGCCTCCCACTCGAGCGCCCGCTCGTAGCTCGCGTGCCCGCCGTCCCGGACCGCCTGGAGGGTGAGCCGGGTGGCGATCGGGGCCGCGCCGGCGATCCGCTCGGCGGCGGCGATGGCGTGCCCGAGCACCTCGTCAGCCGGCGCGGCCAGCGAGACCAGTCCCAGCCCGACCGCCTCCTGACCAGTGACGATGCGGCCGGTGAGCAGCAGGTCGCGGGCCACCGCGTGCCCCGCGACCTCGGGCAGCGACCAGGTCGTCGCCATCCCCGGGTGGAGCCCCAGGGAGGTGAACGGCACCCCCAGCCTCGCGTCAGCGGCGGCATACCGGATGTCGCAGGCGAGGGCGAGCGCGAAGCCGGCCCCGATCGCGTGGCCGTTGATGGCCGCGATGGTGGGCACCTCGAGGTCCTTCACGGACAGCCACGACCGGTAGAAGGCGAGCATCCGCACGCGCAGGTCCACGACCTGGGCGTCGGGCTCGGAGACGATCCACGAGAGGTCGCCGCCGGCGTTGAACGCGGGCGGTGCACCCGTGACGACGACCGCGGCGAGGTCGGGGTCCTCGCGGAGCAGGCCCATGAGGCGGACCCAGGACGCCGTCATCGCCGTGCTCATGGAGTTGCGGCGCTCGGGCAGGTCGAAGGTGACGACGGCGATGCGTCGGCCCGAGGCCTCCCGGGCCTCCGCGCGCAGGTCCTCGTAGGGGCTGGTCCACCAGCTCGGCTCGGTCATGGGCGCAGGATAGGGGGCCTCCGCTGAGCACGATCGACACGACCCCCTGCACGATTTTGTGCTCAGGATGGTCTACGGTGGCCGAAGTCCAGCACCGCAACCGTGCGGTGATATCGACAAGGAGACATCTGCGATGGCTGACGAGACCTACAAGGGCGAGTTCTACTGCGTGAAGTGCAAGCAGAAGCGCGAGGCCGAGGGCAAGGTCGTTGAGACGAACGGCCGCCGCATGGCCAAGGGCGTGTGCCCCGAGTGCGGCACCAACCTCAACCGCATCCTCGGCAAGGCCTGACACCAGCACCACTCAGGCAGTCGCCGCCAGCGAGGGGCGGGACACCGGCATCGAGCCGGGTCCCGCCCCTCGCGGCGTTTCCGGACCCGTCGTGACGGCTCGGCTCCTGGCTGCCTGTGGACGGGCGTGATCCCCCGCGCCGCGCCTGTGCCAGATTGGGCGTCCACCCGACCGGCCCGACGCGAGAGGCTGCCCATGGGCTCGCGACCACGCCTCAAGCAGCACCTCCGCCCGCTGCGACGCGGCGACGGCCGGGTCCAGCTCGGTGTCGACCCGGCCACCGGCGTGCTCCTGGAGGGGCTCTGCGAGGCGGAGGTCGAGCTGCTCGAGCGCCTCGATGGCAGCCTCGACGAGGTCGCCGCCGTCCGCTGGGCCAGCGAGCGGGGCGTCGCGCCGGAACGCGTCAGCGCCCTGCTCGCCACCCTGCGCGAGCACGCCCTCACGGTCGAGGCTCCCGCGCACCGGTTCGACGTGGCCGGGCTCCCAGCTCCGGTCCGCGCGTCGCTCGGCCCGGATGCCGAGGCGCTCACCTGCGCCTATGGCCGCGACGACGACGGCTACGCCGTGCTCGGGCGACGCTCCCGTCAGGGCGTTCTCGTCGACGGCTGTGGGGGACTCCCCTCGGCCCTGTCCCAGGTGCTGCGCCAGGCCGGCGTCGGCCGGGTCACGTCCGGCAGGTATGCCGCCGCCGCCAGTCCCAGCCCAGCGCCCGACCTCGTCGTCCTGGCCGGCGTGGACGCCCTCGACCCCTCGCGGGCCGCGGGGCTCATGAGAGCCGGCACACCGCACCTGCCGCTCGTGCTGCGCGGCCCAGGAGCAGAGGTCGGCCCGCTGGTCCGGCCCGGGACCACACCCTGCCTCCGCTGCCTCGACCTGACCCGCGCGGACCTCGACCCCGCGTGGCCGGCAGTGCTGGCCCAGCTCACCCGGCCGGCGCTGGGGCCGCCACCGGAGACCTCGGGCGAGACCTCGCTCGTGCACGCTGCCGCGGGACTCGCCGCCATGCTCGTGCTCCGCGCCCTCGACGGCCAGGGCATCGTGCCCGGGATGTCCCTCGAGGTGGGGCTGCGGCCGCCCCACGTGGAGCAGCACATCTGGCCGGCCCACCCGCAGTGTCCGTGTAGCCGAACGGACCTAGTTTGCCGACCCGCCGCACCCTCCCCCGGCGGTCAGGCAACAATGGCGGGGTGAGCGAACTGCCCCGCCGAGCGGTCAGCCGGACAGCCCGTCTGGCCAGTCTGCCCCTGGGCTTCGCCGGGCGGACCGCCGTCGGATTCGGCAAGAGGGTGGGCGGCAAGCCCGCCGAGGCGGTGGCGGCCGAGCTCCAGGCGCGCACGGCCGAGCAGCTCTTCAAGGTCCTCGGCGAGCTCAAGGGCGGTGCCATGAAGTTCGGGCAGGCGCTCTCCGTGATGGAGGCGGCGATGCCCGAGGAGCTTGCCGGCCCCTACCGCGCAACCCTCACGAAGCTCCAGGAGGCCGCACCTCCCCTCCCCGCGGCGGCGGTGCACAGGGTCCTGGCCGAGGAGCTCGGCCCGCGGTGGCGCACGGCGAAGTTCCAGTCCTTCGACGACACCCCCACCGCGGCTGCCTCCATCGGCCAGGTGCACCGGGCGGTGTGGCGCGACGGGCGCGACGTGGCCGTCAAGATCCAGTACCCCGGAGCGGCCCAGGCCCTGCTCAGCGACCTCAACCAGCTCGCGCGGGTCGCCCGGGTCGCCGGCGGGTGGATTCCCGGCATCGACATCAAGCCGATCACCGACGAGCTGAAGTCGCGCATGTCCGAGGAGCTCGACTACAACCTCGAGGCCGCCAACCAGCGCCGGTTCGCCAAGGTCTTCCGCAACGACTCCCACTTCGTCGTGCCCGATGTCCTGGTCAACAGCGAGCACGTCATCGTCTCGGAGTGGCTCGACGGCCTCCCGCTGTCGACGATCGTGGCCTCCGGGACCCGGGCCCAGCGTGACGAGGCGTCCAAGCTCTACCTCGAGTTCCTCATGGTGGGACCGAGCCGCGCCGGCCTGCTCCACGCGGACCCGCATCCGGGCAACTTCCGGCTCACCGACGACGGCCGCCTCGGCGTCATCGACTACGGCGCGGTGAACCGGCTGCCGGGCGGGCTGCCCTCGGCCATGGGGGAGCTCATCTCCGACGCGCTCGACGGCGACGCCCTCACCCTCGTCGACGGGCTGCGGAGGGAGGGCTTCATCAAGGAGTCGATGCAGGTGGACCCGCACGCGGTGCTCGACTACCTCAGCCCCCTCATCGAGCCCATGCGCCACGAGGAGTTCGCCTTCACGCGGGCCTGGCTGCGCGGGGCGGTGCAGCACCTCAACGACGTGCGCCAGCCCGAGTTCCTCGTCGGGATGAAGCTCAACCTGCCGCCCGACTACCTGCTCATCCACCGCGTCTGGCTCGGCGGCATCGGAGTGCTCTGCCAGCTGGGGGGCACCGTGCCCGCCCGCGGCATCATCGTCGAGCACATGCCGGGGATGCGGTTGCGCCACCTGCCGCCGACCGTCGACTGAGCCACTCGGCGGGTGCCCACCACCCTTCAGGGCCAGCAGGCCAACCCGGTCCGTACAACGGCCGGCACGAGTCCCGCCGGCCGTGCGGCCGGCACGATTCCCGTCGGCCGTCAGGCTTCGCCACCAGTCGGCCGGGTGCCTCACCACCAGGACGAGTCGAGCTTGCCCTCGATGCTGCGCAGGTGGCGGCGGCTGCACGTCTCGCAGGTCCACACCTCGCGGTCGTTCTCGACCCCCCGGGCCCAGGTGAGCCGGGCCAGGGCCTCGTCAGCCGGGACAGCGCCGCAGGTCGCGCACGCCATGGCGCCGGACGACCCCGCGCCCGGCGAGCCGGGCACGTCCGGCACGTCCGGCACGTCCGGCACATCCGGCATACCCCTCAGGCCTTTGCGGCCTTGGCCGCCGCCTTGGCGGCCTGCTTGAACTCGCGGACCTTCTGCAGCGAGGCCCCGTCGACCACGTCGGCCACGGAGCGGTACGAGCCGTCCTCGGCATAGGGCCCGATCGCCTCCTGCCAGCCCGCGGGGCGGACGCCGAGCTGCTTGCCGACGAGCGCGGCGAAGATGCGCGCCTTCTGGTCGCCGAAGCCGGGCAGCGCCTTGAGCCGCGCGACGAGCTCCGCGCCGTCGGAGGCCTCGGTCCAGATCGTCTCCGCCCGACCGTCGTACTGGTCCCGGACCACCGCCGCCAAGGCCTGGATGCGCCCGGCCATCGACCGGCCGTAGCGGTGCACCGCCGGCGGGGTGGCGCACAGGTCGGCGAACGCCTCCGGCTCGGCCTCCGCGATCCGGGTCGGGTCCAGGGTGCCGAACCGCTCGAGCACCTTGGCGGGCCCCCGGAAGGCGTGCTCCATCGGGTACTGCTGGTCGAGCAGCATGCCCACGAGCAGGGCGAAGGGGTCCTCGCTGAGCACCCGGTCGGCGTTCTCGTCCTGGGCGATGCGGATCTGCGGGGAGGTGGCGGCCATACCGGTCAGCCTAGCCAGCGGCTTCTCACAGCAGGTAGACGAATCCGGGTCCCTCGTCGCGGTACGGGATCCCGAGGGCGTCGAGCGCCGGCCGCCACGAGCCGGTGACGCTCTGGTCCGCGCCCTCGAACCCGTGGTCGGCCGTCAGCAGGAACGTGACCTCGTCGGTCACGCCGAGGTCGTCGAGGTGGTCGAGGAACGCGACCAGCCGGCGGTCGGCCTGTCGCAACGAGTCGCGGGCCATCTCCGAGCGGGGTCCCCCGCCGTGGTGCCCCGCGTCGGTCACGACGTTCGCCCACCAGGTCAGGACCGGCGCAGTGGCGGGATCGGCCCAGAGCTGGAGCATCTGCTGGACGCCGAGGTCGTCGACCTGCACGCCCCACCTGAAGTAGCCGTCCTCGAGGTGGACGGGGTCGCCGATGAACGGCGAGGAGTGGGGGTCGGGGAGCTGGTCGCCCAGTCCCCCGGCACCCCGGCTGTTGCCGCTGGCGCGGATGATCTGCATGGTCGAGTAGTCGGCCCCGCGGTCGATGGCCTCGTCGACGCTCGCGGTTCGCGGGGTCTCGCGGGGGGCCACGTGGTCGTTCACCATCTCGAAGACGGTGCGCGCCCCGCCGTGAAGCCACTCCCCGCTGCGGTGCCACGTCGTCTCGTCGTTCGGCACGACCCGCTCGCCCGTGGCGCGGTCGAAGTAGACGTTGCCGAGGACGCCGTGCCGGCCTGGTCCCACGCCCGTCAGGATCGAGGTGTGGTTGGTCAGGGTGACGCTCGGGAACTGCGCCACCGCCCCTCCGCGCAGGGCCACCCCCTGCTCGACGAGGCGGGCCACCCCCGGCAGCTCCCCCTGCTCGACGAGGTGCAGCAGGTCGCCGCAGTGTGCGCCGTCCCAGAGGATGCCCACGACCCAGCGCGGCCGCCCTGCCCGCGGCCCCTCGAGGTATGCCGCGAGCACGCGTCCGTCGAGCGGCTCGCCCGTGCTGTCCACCAGGTCCTCGTGCGGGACTCCCGCACAGTGGGCGAGGGTCGGCCCCACGTCGATCAGACGCGCGTGCTCGTCGACGAGACCGCGGCGCCGCACACCGGCACCCGAGAGCACCAGGGGTGCGCGGGACTGGACGACGTCGAGCGAACCGTGCTCGCCGCGGTGGCCCCCCTCGTCCGGGAAGTAGTGGCGAGGGGTGTGCACGACCGCGACGTCGGGACTGCGGTCAGCGTCGGCGAACAGCGAGAGGATGCGTTCCGCGGCATACGGGTAGGCGTTGTCCGTGGACACCCGCGGCCCCTCGCCCTCGATCTCGCGGTCGTAGGGCAGGAACGCCATCGGGTCCTCGCTGGCGATGGGGTCCGTGCCGGCGAGCACGTCGTGGCGGCCGCCCGGGTGCAGCCGCACGCGGCCGAGGTGGTTGGCGGCGTGGGCCACCGGGAGACCGTCCGCTCCAGGTTCGACCCAGAGGACGAGGTCGACGAGGGCGGCGAGCCCGGGGGCTGACAGCGCGGCGATGACGGCTTCGCGGGACATGGCGGCAACCCTAGGCCGCGGGTCGCCCGGACAGCAGCGAACCCACCTGACCCTGGGGATCTGGTGGGTTCGCCGCCTGTGGCGGGTCAGCGGGCCAGCATGCGCGGCAGCTGCATCAGCAGTTCGTGCTGGGCGCGCTGCTCGAGCTGGCGCTGCGACTCGCGGTGGGACTCGCGCAGGAAACTGCGCTGCCTGCGCCGGCGATGGGCGCGGGCGAGGTCGGCGTGCAAGGCCTGGAACATGGTGAATCTCCTGGTGAAGACGAAGCTGAAGTCTGGTGTGTGAGTGGGGAGCCCGGCGGGGTCGGCGGCAACTGCCGGCCCCGCGGGCACCCCCGGAGTGACGATCGGGATGGTCGACATCTACGCGGCCACCGGGTTCTTGCGCGGACGGCCACGGGGACGCTTGCGGGCGACGATGGCTCCCTGGATGAAGAGCTCGCCACCCCACACGCCCCACGGCTCGGCGCGGTCGATGGCGCCTGCCAGGCAGGCGGTGCGGGCCGGGCAGGTCCCACACAGTGCCTTGGCGAACTCGACATCGGCCGGGCTCTCGGCGAACCACAGCTCGGCATCGTTCTCCTGACACGGGATGCCGGCGCCGGCCACGGCGGCCTGCTCGTTCAGGTCGTGAAGTGCGCTCAACTGCATCGGGTGTCACCTCCCCTTTTCGTCCCCGTCATGGTGTCGACGGCTCTTCGGTTACTGGTCGGGTCTCCGGTCCCGTGGTGCGGGGCCCTCGACCTGTACTGATCGGTGCTGTCCTGCTCATTCATCGGTGCTGGCTGTCTTCCTGCTGGTCCGGCGGGAGGACGGCCTGTTTCTGGGAAACACCCGTTTCGGAGAAACAGAAAGGCCGCGGATCCCGGATGTCGGGTTCCGCGGCCTGTGAGAGACCTGCTGGGCGTGTGCCTAGACAGGTGGCTCTCCAGTGCGGAGGTACACGACATCCATGTGCTTGGGGGTGGTCTTGGGGGCAGCGGTGGCGCCGAAACCGTCGACGTAGAACACCGGGGCGTCCTGCGCGGCGACGAGGCCACGGGCATCCGGGACGACTGCGGACACAGCGGTCCCCTGGATCCAGCCACGCGTGACCGCAAGGCGAATGGCGTTGGCCTGCGGGCGCGCGAAGCGGACGCGGGAGATCTGCGTCACGTTCGTCATGGTGATGGTCTCCATCAGGGCCAACCCTCCTTCTACTTCCTTGCGGTCCCAGCCGGCCACCTGAACCGCTGGGCTTGACGTTCGAAAAGGTTACGCCCTAGCGCGAAGGCGCAGCAACGTATTTATCGAATTTCCTGCATTCTTTTTCGAATTCTTCACTCAAGCGTCGGATCCCGTTGCGGCAGAGGCGCTTTCGAGCACCGCCTCGACATCTTGACCACTCAGGATGGCCAGGACCTGCGCGCCGTAGAGGCTGAGCTTGCGGACCCCCACCCCCGATATCTGTGCGAGCTCGGCATCCGTGGACGGCTCGCGCTCAGCGATGGCGGTGAGAGTGGCATCGGTGAAGACGACATAGGCCGGAACGCTCCCCGCGCGCGCCGTGGCCAGTCGCCACTCGCGAAGCCGTTCGAAGGTGGCCTCGTTGTAGCTCGGCGGGCACTCCTCGCAGCGGCCGGTCTTGCGCTGGGCCGCCGTGGTCAGGTCGGTCCCGCAGCCGCGGCACCGGGCCGGCAGTGCGGGCTTGAGCGAGGCGCCCTTCTTGGCTCCCTTGCCGGACCGCGGCGCCCGTGCTCCCTCGCCGAGAATGCTGGCCGTGCCGTCGAGGAACCGTGAGGGGCGGCGCGTGGCGCGGGCCCCTGGCGTGCGCGCACCGGACCATGACAGGCGCAGCTCACGGCGGGCCCGCGTCATGCCGACGTACATCAGGCGCCGCTCCTCCTCGATGGCCTCGGCGGTGTCGGCCATCGTGATGGGGAGGAAGCCGTCGGAGCACCCGGCGAGGAAGACGGTGTGCCACTCCAGGCCCTTGGCCGCGTGCAGCGAGGCCAGCGTCACGCCCTGCACGGTGGGGGCGTGCTGGGCTGCGGCGCGCTCGTCGAGCTCGCGGACGAACTGCGGCAGCCTGGCATCGGGCGTGGTGGCCACCAGCTCGTCGGCGAGCGCGGCCAGCGCGGCCAGCGACTCCCAGCGCTCCCGCGTGGCGCCGCCGCTGGCAGGGGACTCGCGGGTCCATCCCGCCCCGACGAGGATGTCGCGGACGAGGTCGGGCAGCGGCTCGCTGGCGTCGTCCGAGCGGGCGGCCCCTCGCATGAGCAGGATCGCGTCGCGCACCTCCTTGCGGGCGAAGAAGCGCTCCCCGCCCCGGACGAGGTAGGGGATGCCGCGCTCGGCCAGGGCCGACTCGAACGCCTCGGACTGCCCGTTGGTGCGGAAGAGGACCGCCATGTCGGCAGGTGAGGTGCCCGCCGAGATCCGCGCGGCGATGTCGCCGGCGATGCCCGCGGCCTCGGCGGGGTCGTCGGGATGGGCCGTCAGCACCGGCTCGGGACCGGCAGCTCCCTGCGCCTCGAGCTGCACGCTGTGGCTGCGGGCCTGCCCGCTGGGGCCCCGCACGACGAGGTTGGCCAGCGACACGATCTGGGGGGTCGAGCGGTAGTTGCGCACGAGCCGTACCACGCGCGCCTTCTGGTGGCGCTGGGTGAAGCCGAGCAGGTGCCGGGGGCTGGCGCCGGTGAAGGAGTAGATCGTCTGGGCGGGGTCGCCGACGACGCAGATGTCGTCGCGCTCCCCGAGCCAGAGGTCGAGGAGACGCTGCTGGAGGGTGTTGACGTCCTGGTACTCGTCGACGACGAAGTGGCGGTACTGCTGGCGAACGGTGCGGGCGATGTCGTCCCGCTCCGCCAGGATCCCGACGGTGACGAGCAGGACGTCCTCGAAGTCGATCACCCCGCGGTCGGCCTTGACCTGCTCGTAGACGTCGAGGAGGCGGGCCATGCCCGTCGCGTCGATGCCCGGCGGCTCCCGGCGCGAGGCGGTGGCTGCGGCGGCATACGTCTCGGAGGTGAGCATGTTCACCTTGGCCCACTCCACCTCGGCGGCCAGGTCGCGCAGGCCGGTGCGGTCGAACTGCAGCCGCAGCGACGCCGCCGCCTGGGCGACCGCGGGCGCCTTGTGGCTCATGACCTCGGGTGCGGCCCCACCCACCGCCTGGGGCCAGAAATAGTGCAGCTGGCGCAGGGCGGCGGCGTGGAAGGTGCGCGCCTGGACGCCGGCGACGCCGAGGTCGCGCAGGCGGGTGCGCATCTCCCCCGCTGCCCGGGCGGTGAAGGTCACGGCGAGCACGCGCTGCGGCTGGTAGGCGCCGGCGTGGACGCCGTAGGCGATGCGGTGGGTGATGGCACGGGTCTTGCCCGTGCCGGCGCCGGCCAGCACGCACATCGGCCCGAGGGGGCTGGCTGCGACCTCGCGCTGCTCGGGGTCGAGAGCGGCGAGGATCTCGTCGGCCGAGGGGTGCAGGCGCGGGCCGGGGGCGTGCGTGGACATCCCGGCGATCTTGTCAGACGTCTCCGACGCCCGGCGAAGGGGCAGGTCAGGGACGGCACACCTGGAATGCCGGCCCGTCGGGAAGGTTTGAGAGGGTAGGGGCGTTGTCGACACTGGTAATTGACCCCTCAACGAAAGTTGCTCCATGACCATCGAGGCACCCGCGCCCGGCACCGTCACCATGTTCACCACGTCGTGGTGTGGCTACTGCACCCGGCTCAAGGCACAGATGGGCCGCGAGGGCATCAACTACACCGAGGTCAACATCGAGGAGCACCCGCCGAGCGCGGAGTTCGTCATGAAGGTCAACGGCGGCAACCAGACCGTGCCGACCCTGCTGTTCCCGGACGGATCCGCCGCCACGAACCCCTCGATCGGCGAGGTCAGGAAGCGCCTCGTCTGACCGCGACCCGCATCACATGGCTGTGCCCCGGCCCGCGGCCGGGGCACAGCCATGTGGGAGCACCCGTCAGGGCACGCCGGGGATCGGCTGGCCCAGCCAGTGCTCGATGAGGCCCCGCGCGATGGACAGCCTGTTCGACACCGCGGACTCGCCCGCTGCCACCTCGCGCAGCAGCTCCTCGCGGGTGAACCACCGGGCCTCGGCGATCTCGTCCTCCTGGAGGGCGAGCTCTGTGCCGAGCGCGCGCGCGGTGAAGCCGAGCATGAGCGAGGACGGGAACGGCCACGGCTGGTCGCCGAGGAACCGCACGTCGGTGACCTGCACACCGACCTCCTCGAACACCTCGCGGGCCACCGCACCCTCCAGCGTCTCCCCGGGCTCGACGAAGCCCGCAAGCACGGAGTACCACCGCCTCCCCCAGTCCGGCCCCCGGGCGAGCAGGATCCGCTCCTCGTCGTCGACGACGGACATGATCACGGCCGGGTCGGTCCGCGGGTAGTGCTCGCTGCCGTCGTGGGGACACCGGCGGAGCCAGCCGGACAGCGCCGGTGCGGTGGGCGCGCCGCACCGTGGGCAGTGCGGGTGGGCGCGGTGCCAGTTGAGCAGCCCCAACGCCGTGGTGAGCAGGCCCGCGTCCCGGTCGTCGAGCTCGACCCCCACCTGGCGCAGCGTGCGAAGGTCGCCCGCGTCGCCGCTGTCCGCGGCGGTGTCGTCCACGGCGAGGTATGCCGTGTCGTCACCATCGACACCGAGGAACACCGCGAGTGCATGGGCGTCGGCGGGAACGGGCGGCCGCAGAGCCAGCATCGGACGGCCGCCGTCCTCGACCACCTCGGCGGACCCGTCGCGGATCACGAGCACCCGGGTCGCGGGGTCGCGAAGGAGCCGGGGGACCAGGCCGGGGTCGGGTCGCCGGTCCGCGGCACGGTCGAGCGCAGCCCGGGCGAGAGGCAGATTGGCGAGAGTTTCCGGGGGTCGGCCCACAGGTGCCACCCTAGGGGCCCTTCTCGGCATACGGTGGGCGGGTGGACCGCAGCCCGCTGTACCTCGCCGCACTGGCCAGCGCGGCCGTGCCAGGCCTCGACCCTGCGAGCGTCGAGGCCGTGCCGAGCGAACCGGGCCAGCAGTTCGACGTCGCCTTCGTCCAGGACACGCAGCACCGCCGGTGGGTGGTCCGAGCCCCGCGCTCCCAGGCCGCCGGGGCGCAGATGGACGTCACCGTCGCCCTGCTCGCCCTGCTCGCCCGCCGCCTGCCGTTCGCGGTGCCCACCCCCAAGGGCTTTGCGGCACTCAAGGAGGGCGGCCGGGCCGCGGTGTACCCCTACCTGCCGGGGCAGAACATCGACTTCGCAGCCCTGCCCCCAGGGCCGGGGCTTGCAGCCGAGCTCGGGCGCACCATCGCCGCCCTGCACAACGCCGACCACCAGCTGTTCGACGAGGCCGGCCTGCCGGCCTACGACCCCGACACGTACCGCACCCGGCGCCTCTCGGAGCTCGACCGGGCCGCCGCGACCGGCCATGTGCCCACCGCGCTGCTGGCCCGCTGGGAGCGGCGGCTCGAGGACGTCTCGCTGTGGCGGTTCGCCCCGACCCCCACGCACGGAGACCTGACCGGCGACCAGGTACTAGCGGTCTTCGATGACGAGGACGACGCGGCGACCGGCCGGATCCGGGCCCTCACCGGCTGGGAGGACGCCAAGGTCGCCGACCCTGCCGATGACTTCGCGGCCCTCGTCGTGCAGGCCCCCCGCGAGGCCCTCGAGACGGTGTTGGAGGCGTACGCGCACGCCCGGGTCGAGCGCCCCGACAAGAACCTCGAGGTCCGGGCACGCCTCGCCGCTGAGATGCAGGAGCTCACGGGTCTGATGGCGGCCATTGCCGGCGGCGACCCGCGCGCCGTCGAGCGCTGCGCAGCGTCGCTGCGGCGGCTGGACGAGCGGCTGCACGCCGAGGAGGAGTCGGACAACGACTACCGCCGGGACGCATCGCTGCGGCCGGCCCGGACGGATCCCGTTGTGGTCCCTCCGCGTCTCGCTGCGGACGAGGAGGACGACGACGTCGAGGTGATGTTCGCCCGCACGGCGCCCGACCCCCACCCGGACGAGCGTGAAGACCAGGCCGGGGACGAGCGAGGGGACCAGGCGGAGGCGGGTGACCGGCCCGAGGCGGATGACCGGCCCGAGGCGGGTGGCGCGGTCGAGGCGGGTCACGAGGCCCCCGGAGGTGACGAGGGCGACGGCGGGGACCCTCGCCACGAACGGTCCCAGACCTGGTCCCAGGCCCGACCGGCCGTGTCGTCCACGGAGGTCACCGGCGAGCTCGAGCCGATCGCGGACCCGGGACCGGAGTACGAGCCCGGGTACCAGCCGCCCCGCTGATCGGCGGCCCTGCTCAGTCCGGGATCGACCTGAGCACGTCCTCGAGACCAGCCTCGTCGGGCAGGTCCGGCCACACCGTCTCGCCGGTTCCCGCGTAGTAGAACGCCGCGTCGACCGCGTCGAGGTCGAGTCCGCGCAGCCGGGCAAAGGCGATGCGGTAGGCCGCGAGCTGCAGGGCCCGTGCCACGGCGACGCTGCCGCTGGGCCGCGCGCCGGTCTTCCAGTCGACGATCGTGAAACCCCCGCCGTCGCGCGCAAACACCGCGTCGATGCGTCCCCGCACGGCCATGCCGTCCAGCACGGTCTCGACGGCGATCTCGATGTCCGCGGGCGTGCGGTCGGCCCACTCGCTGGCCAGGAACCGCTCCTTCATCGCCGGCAGCTCGGCGTCGTCGGCCGGGTCGTCGTCAGCGCTTCCGGGGAGGTCGAGCAGGTCGACGATGGCCGCCCGGGCGTAGTGCTGCTCCACCCAGGCATGGAAGGCGGTACCGCGCCGAGCCGCCAGCGCCGGAGCCTGCGGCATGGGCCGGCGCAGCGCCGAGGCGAAGGCGTCCGGGTCCTGGGCGAGAGAGACCACAGCCGAGGTCGACAGGTGGCGGGGCACGGCGACGACCTCTTCGCGCCGTTCCCGGAGCCGGGCCCGCTCCGCGAGGAGCAGAGCCATCTCCTCGACGAGCGGCGGCTCCTCCCCGGGCAGTGGCAGCACGCCCTGGTGTGCGCTGGGCAGCACCTGGTCCGATCCGCCCCGCGCCACGGCAGCCAGGACTGCGGCGGCGGCGCGTTCCAGCACATCTGCCCGGCGCTGGTCCGGGGGCCAGAGCGCCTGCTGCGCGACAGCGTCGCGGGGGTTGGCGAGCGTTTCGGGGTGGTCCGGGTCGGGCAGGTCGGCCCACGCCTGGCGCTCCACCAGCAGGCCGGGACTCTCCGCCACCTCGAGGAGGAACCGCGAGGTGACCCGGGGCGTGCCCGGGCCTGCCCACACCGGTGCCGTGAGGAGCATCTCGCCACGCGCACGGGTGAAGGCGACGTACGCCAGTCGCCGCTCCTCGACGATGCCGTGCTCGCCCGCCCGGAGCAGGAAGTCCCCGGTCTTGGACTCGACGTCGGGCCAGTCCTCGGCGGCGCGCCATTCCCACACCGGAAGGCCGTCCCGGTCGCCGCGCAGGTCGTAGGGCACTCCGGAGAGCCCGCCGCACCAGCCGCGGTCCTTGGCGGCGGCCACGACCCAGCCGGTGCCGTCGTGCGTGGCCTTGGAGTAGTTCAGGGCGGGGAACGAGCCCTCGACGAGCCCTGGCACCGCCACCGCGTCCCACTCGAGTCCCTTGGCCGCGTGCACGGTGAGGATCTGCACCGCGTCCGGGGACGCCTCGATGTAGCCCTTGTCGAGCCCTCGCTCCTCCTTGAGGGCCGCCTCCAGCCAGCTGAGGAACCCGCCGAGGTTCGGCCGGTCCGCACTGGCGGTGAACCCGGCGGCGACATCAGCGAAGGCGTCGAGGTGGGCGCGCGCCGCGGCGGGCGTGTAACCGGGGCGGGACAGCACCTCGATGTCGAGGCCGAGCGCGCGCTCGGCCTCGCCCACGAGGTCCGCGAGCGGCAGGGCCGTCAGCGAGCGCATCCGCCGGATCACGTGCTGGAGACCGGTGAGCCGCTCCAGGGCGGCGTCGCTGATCCACTGGCCGAGGTGGCTGTGCCAGCCGGGGCGGGGCAGGTCGTCGACGGCCTCGACGATGCTCGGCTGGTCCACCGCGTCGGGAGCCTGCTCGCGTGGCACCTGCGGCGGGTGCGAGCCGCCGTCCTCAGCGGCCGAAGGACCGCGCCCCGGCTCACTGCCACTCCCCTCGGCGGCCCCAGCGCCTGCCGGGGCGACCCGCCCGCTGCGAACCCGCTGCTGGTGGCGCGCCCAGGCCATGAGCCCGTCGAGGTCCGCGGCACCGAGCCGGCACAGCGGCCCGGTCAGGAGGCGCATGAGCTGGTCGCCCCGAGTCGGGTCCTGGACGACGTGGAGCAGCGCGACGATGTCCTCGACCTCCGGGGTGACGAGCAGGCCGCCGAGGCCCACGACCTCGTAGGGGATCCCGCGTCCCTCGAGTGCCTCGATGATGGGCGCGAACTGGGACCGCTTGCGGCACAGGACCGCCGCGGACGACGCCCCCGCGGCGCGGCGCTGGCCGATCCACTCCGCCACGTGGGCGGCCTCGTCCTCGACGGTGTGCAGGCGTGCGACCCCGACACGGCCGGGCCCGGCCGACGGTGACGGGCGGAGCTCCTCGACCGGCACCCGTGAGGCGTCCCGCAGCGGCGCGGCGACGTGGTTGGCCACGGCCAGGATCGCGCGGTGGTTGCGCCAGCTCGTCGACAGGGGCAGCTGCAGGGCGTCGGCGTCCTCTCGGAATGCCCGGGGAAAGCGGCTGAGCGTGGTCGCGCTGGCACCTCGCCACCCGTAGATCGACTGGTTGGGGTCGCCCACAGCGGTGACCGGCACGGGCTCCCCCGGGGACACGAACAGCGCGCGCAGCAGCTCGAGCTGGGCCTCGGAGGTGTCCTGGAACTCGTCGAGCAGGACCGCGCGGAACCGCTGGCGCTCGATGGCGCCGATGTCGTCGAACCGGGTGGCCAGCCGCGCCGCGAGCGCCATCTGGTCGGCGAAGTCCATGGCGTCCCGCTCGCGCTTGAGGCGCAGGTACCGGTCGACGATCGGCAGGACGGCCGCACGCTCGCGCAGGGCATCGCGGACCTTGCGGGTCTCGGCCGGCAGGTCCTTGGCGCGGCTCCTCCCCGGCGGCAGCGCGGCGAGCGCGGCGTCCACGCGCGCGAGGTAGTCCGCCACGTCGGCAGTGGTCAGCAGGTGCTCGGCCATCTCCCCGGCGAGGTCCACCACCGCCGCCGTGATGGTGCTCTCCGCCTTGGTCACGGCGTCCATGGGTCCGTCGTAGGACAGGACGACCTCGGAGGCGTACTGCCATGCCGCCGCCTCGGACAGCAGCCGGGACTCGGACTCGTACCCGAGTCGCAGCGCATGCTCGCGCACCAGCCTCCCGGCGTACGAGTGGTAGGTCGACACCGTCGGCGTGCCGCCCAAGGTCTCCGCGTCCTCGGCCTCGTCCTCCGCGCGCGGGGTCCACAGCCCCGCGCGCTGCAGCCGCCGCAGCCGCTGGGTGATGCGCTCGGCAAGCTCGGTCGCGGCCTTGCGGGTGAAGGTGAGCCCGAGGACCTGGTCGGGCTCGACGAGGCCGTTGGCGACCAGCCACACGACGCGCGACGCCATCGTCTCGGTCTTGCCGGAACCGGCCCCCGCCACCACGAGCAGGGGGCCGAGCGGCGCCTCGATGACGGCACGCTGCTCGTCCGTGGGGGTGTGCATCTCCAGTGCGCTGGCGATGTCGTCGGCGGAGTACCCCAGCGTCGCGGTGCCGGCGGACGCAGCACCGGCGGACGCGGCGCCGGATGTCTGGAGGCTTCCCCGAGCGTGGGTCGTCACAGCGTCTTCCCCTCGGGCTGGACCGGGCAGCTGGCCTTGACCGCACACACGTCGCACCAGGGGCCGACCGTCGCCGTGAAACGGCCGGCGGCCATCCCCTCCGCGGTGTCGGCGACCAGGCGCTCGGCCCAGCCCGGGTCGTCGTGCGTCTCCAGCGGCTGTTGCGTCTGGAGCGTGATGTCGGTCTTGCGGGCGGCCTTGCCGATCTGCAGCAGTGCCGCGCCCCCGGACCGGGTGCCGTGCTCGGCGAAGGCGCCGCCGGCGATCGCCAGCTGGTAGGCACCGAGCTGGGGGTGCTTCGGCAGCTCGTCGTCGCGCGGCCTGCTGCTCGCCGAGCCGGTCTTGTAGTCGATGACCCGCAGCGACCCGTCAGGGAGCCGCTCGAGACGGTCGACTCGGCCGCTGATGACGGCCCGACCGAGCGTCACCTCCATGGCCAGCTCCGCTCCGATCCGCTGCCAGCCGTCGCGGGCCGCCCGGTCGAAGTACCGCGCAAGCCAGCCGACCATGGCGTGCGCCTCCAGCCGCTTGCGATCCGAGACCCACCCGGAGGGCATCCCGAGGCGGCCCCAGCGGGCGTCCACCTCTTCGCGCAGGGTCTGCTCGTCGGCGTCCCCGACCTCGGCCGCGATGTCGTGCACGAGGGTGCCGACGTTGGCCGCTCCCATCGAGGGGCCGTCCCCGCCACAGGCACTGAGCAGCCACCGCAGGCCGCACTGGCCGAACGACTCGACCTTGGACGGCGAGACCCGGACGGGCTCGCCCTCCTGCCGCAGCGGCCGGTCGTCGCTGACCGGCCGGAGGGCCCACCAGCTCGCCGGGTCGGCGCCGGCGACGCCCTCCCGGGCGAGCAGCGCGAGGGCGTCCACGGCCTGCGCCCGGGCGGAGCCGTCATCGGCGACGGCCTCGCGCCGCAGCTGGGCGACGAGCGTGGGCAGGGTCATCGCCCTGCGCACCTCGGTGAAGGGGCGGATGCCGTCGGACGCGTCCGCGAGGGGATCGACGACGTCGAGGTAGACCGACGGCTGCTCGTCGTCGCTGCGGACGGCCGTGACGAGGACCCGCTCCCGGGCCCGCGTGAGCGCCACCAGGAAGAGCCTGGTCTCGTCGTAGCGCACCGCGGCCTGCGCCCCTCGGAAGGACCCTGCGCGGCCGGTGAGCACGTCGACGAGCTGCTCGGACCCGAGGAGCGAGCCGCGCAGCCGCAGGTCGGGCCACACCCCTTCCTGGACCCCGGCCACCACGACGAAGCGCCACTGACGGCCCGCCGCCGCCTGGGGCGTGAGGAGCGTGACCGTCTCCCCGGCCGGGGAGCGCGCGACGAGGGTGTCCCCCGGGATGTCCTGGCTCTGGATGTGGGTGAGGAACTCCTCGGGACCCGCCTGCGGCAGCCGGTCCGCGAACTTCGCCGCGGCGTCGAACAGGCCCACGACCGCGTCGAGGTCCCGGTCGGCCCGCTGGGCGCCGGGGCCGCCGCCCAGGGCGGTCTCCTGCCAGGCCCGCGCGAGACCGGTGGCCGACCACATCGCCCACAGCACGGTCTCTGCGGTGACACCGACCTCCCAGCGGACCGCCGTGCCCTCGTGGCGCACGCGGGCTGCCTCCACCCCGGCTGCGATGGTGCGGGCCACGCGGCGAGCGGGCAGCGCCTCGGTGCCGAGCGTGGCCAGCCGGTCAGGATGGACGAGGGCCTCCGCCAGCAGCTCGTCGCTGGTGCGCCCTCCGCCGCCGGCAAGCTCCTCGCGGCGCAGCGCGCGTCGGAGGCGCCGGAGCGCGACCGCGTCGGCACCGCCGATGGGCGAGAGCAGGGTGTCGGCCGCGACCTGCGGGTCGACGTCCTCGGACTCGCCGCGCGCCACGTGGAGCACGACCCGCAGCAGCGCCAGGAGTGGCCGGACCGCCACCTCGTCGCGCACCGGCAGGTCGGTCGCCGAGCCGGTCACGGGCACGCCCGACGCCATGAGCACGCGCCGCAGGGTGGCGGTGCGCCCCTGCCCCCGCACGATGACCGCCATGTCCGACCACGGCATACCGCCGCGCAGGTGCGCCTCGCGCAGCTCGGCCGCCACGAGGGTCGCCTCCTGCGTCACGGCGCGCAGGAGGTGCACGTCCACCCGGCCGCCTGCGGACCCTGCCACGGCGTCCCGCTGCAGGCCGCCGCCCAGAGCGCCGATCTTGGGGGCCACCTGGGCGGCCGCGCGGTGCACGGCCTGAGGCAGGCGGTATGCCGTGGGGAGCACGAGCGTGGGCCCCTCGCCGAGGGCGGTCCACCCGCTGGCGAGGTAGCGCGGGTCGGCCCCGCGGAAGGTCTGGACCGCGCTGTCGGGGTCGCCGACCAGGACGACGTCGATGCCGGGCCCGGCCACGGCGTGCAGCAGCCGGGCGGCCGCCGCCGTCATCTCCTGGGTGTCGTCGACCACGACCAGCCTCAACCCGGAGCGGACCCGTTCCAGAGCCTCGGGGTCCTCCAGCAGCAGGTCGGCGGCGGCCCCGAGGATCCACGCCGGGTCGTAGGCGCCCGGTGCGGACAGCGCGGTCACCTCGTCGTACTCGGCCAGCACCTGCGCAGCGGCAACCCACTCATCGCGCCCGTGGGCGCGCCCGAGGGCTGCGAGGTCCTCCGCTTCCAGGCCGTGCTCGACGGCACGCATGAGCAGGTCGCGCAGCTCCGCGCGGAAGCCCCGCGTCGGGAGGGCCTCGTGGACGCGCTCGGGCCAGTCCGGGGCCCGCGAGTCGCCCCGCCGGTGACCCTCGAGCAGGTCGCGCAGGATGACGTCCTGCTCCGGGCCGCTGAGGAGCCGCGGCGCCGGCCCACCGCGCAGCGCCGCTGCCTGGCGCAGCACCCCGAACCCGAAGGACTGGTGGGTGCGGGCCAGCGGCTCCGTCGAGGTGCCGGCCAGCCGCGAGGTGACGCCCTCGCGCAGGGACGCCGCGCCGAGTCGGGACGAGGTGAGCAGGAGGCACTGGTCCGGCTCGGCCTCGCCGGCTGCGACCCGGCCCACCACGACCTCCACGGCCGTCGTGGTCTTCCCGGTGCCGGGCGCGCCGAGGACGCGCAGCACCCTGCCCCGGTGCGCCACCGCGGCCCGCTGCTGCTCGTCGAGCAGCGGGGCGGCCGTGGTCAGGCTCGGGGCGCGGCGCAGGGTCAGCACGCGCCCGATTCCATCATCCGCGTCCGACACCACGTCACAGACCCACCCGGCGCGCCGCCGGGTCCGCGCGGCGCGCGCACTGTGGCCGGCCGGGCCGCCGGGCGGTCCGTCATCAGCCGGGGTGCTGTGGCCCGCCCCACCGGGCCACGGAGAGGTCGACGCGCCGGCCCCGCAGCGCACCGCCGATGAGCGGCGTCCCCTCCTCCCGGTAGTGCGCGAGCGCCTCGTCCTCCAGGCCCTGCGGGAAGCCGCCCCCGGCACGGATGACACGCCACCACGGCACGTCCGAACCGTACTTCGCCATCACGCTGCCCACGCCGCGAGCGCCGCCCCGGCCGAGCAGCTCCGCGATGTCGCCGTAGGTCATGACCATGCCCTCGGGGATCTGGTCGACGACGTCGAGGACGTCGTCGGCGAAGTCGCTGGGCAGGCCGACGTCCCTGCGGTCAGTGGTGGCCACGCTCAGTACACCGGCAGGCTGGGATCGACGTCCTTGACCCACGCGAGCACCCCGCCCCGCAGGTTGCGCACTCCGGTGCGGCCGGACCGGGCGAGCAGACCTGCCGCCTCGGCCGAGCGCGCTCCCGTCTTGCAGTGCAGGACCACCGGTATGCCGTCGGGCAGGGCCGCAAGGGCCGCGCCGGACCGGAACTCCTCCAGGTGGATGGCGCGCGCCCCGGGGATGGACACGACCGCGCGCTCGCCCTCGTCGCGCACGTCGACGAGCTCGAAGGACTCCTCCCCCCGGTCGCGGCGGGCGAGGAGGTCGGCGAGCTCGCCCGCGCTGATCTCGCCGAAGCCACGGCCGGACCCCTGCCCGCCGTCTACCCGCTCACCGGAGCCAGCGGCGGGGAGGTCAGCGGCCGGCATACCGCAGAAGGCCTCGTAGTCGACGAGCGAGGTGATCGTCGGGGCGTCGCCGCACAGCGGGCAGTCCGGGTTGCGCCGCACCCGCAGCGTGTCCCAGGACTGGCGCAGGGCGTCGTGGACGAGCAGGCGTCCGACGAGCGGATCGCCTTGTCCGACAATCAGCTTGATGGTTTCCGAGACCTGCACGGAACCCACCGCGGCGCACAGCACCCCCAGCACGCCGCCGGTCGCGCAGGACGGAACGGCGTCTGGCGGGGGCGGTTCCGGGAAGACGCACCGGTAGCAGGGGCCGTGGCCGCGGAACCACACGCTCACCTGCCCGTCGAAGCGGTAGATCGACCCCCACACGTGCGGCCTGCCGAGCAGGGCGCAGGCGTCGTTGACGAGGTAGCGCGTCGGGAAGTTGTCGGCGCCATCGAGGACGACGTCGTAGCCGCCGATGACCTCCAGCGCGTTGCCGGAGTCCAGACGCAGGTCGTGGCGCACGACGCGCACGAGCGGGTTGGCGCGGGCCACCGCCTCGGCGGCCGACTCGGTCTTGAGGCGGCCGACATCGGGTGTGCCGTGCACGATCTGCCGCTGCAGGTTCGAGGCGTCCACGGTGTCCGCGTCGACGATGCCGATCGTGCCCACGCCGGCCGCCGCGAGGTAGAGGAGGGCCGGGGAGCCCAGGCCGCCCGCGCCGACGACGAGCACCCGCGCAGCCTTGAGCCGGCGCTGCCCGTCGATACCGATGTCGGGCAGGAGGATGTGGCGTGCGTAGCGGGCGCGCTCCTCCGTCGTGAGGTCGGGCGCGGGGTCCACGAGCGGCGGGATACCCATGTGACTGAGGTTACCCACCCGTACGATGGCCCCACACCCACCTGAACGGAAGGCCGCACATGTCGCTCAGCGCAGACTCGCGTACGGACGCCCCGCGGGGGCAGCGGATGCCCCGCTCGGCCCGCCGGGCGCAGCTGCTCGAGGCGGCGCAGGCCGCGTTCGTCGAGTCCGGCTACCACGCCGCGGCGATGGACGACATCGCCGACCGCGCCGGCGTCTCCAAGCCGGTGCTCTACCAACACTTCCCGGGCAAGCTCGAGCTCTACCTCGCCCTGCTCGACAAGCACAGTGAGGGTCTCGAGCAGCTCGTCCGCGAGGCGCTCGCCTCGACCCACGACAACAAGGAGCGCGTGTACGCGACGATCGCCGCGTACTTCGAGTTCGTCTCCCGCGACGGGGCGGCCTTCCGCCTCATCTTCGAGTCCGACCTGACCAACGAGTCCGCCGTCCGCAACCGCCTCGACACGGTCGGCCTGGTGTGTGCCGACGCGATCGCCGAGGTGATCGCCGAGGACACCAGCCTCCCGGAGGCGGACGCCTCCCTGCTCGGCATGGCGCTCTCCGGGATGGCCCAGGTCTCCGCCCGCCACTGGCTCGCGCAGGGCAGCTCCATCCCCCAGGACGAGGCCGCGCGGCTCGTCGGCTCCCTTGCCTGGCGGGGCCTCGGCTCGTTCCCCAAGGTGGGCGGGGAAGGTTCCGAGCACCCGGCTGGTTAGCCTGTGCGCAGTGTCCCCGCACCGGCGGTATGCCGCGTGCACTGCTATCGACGAAAGGCCACTGACGTGGAGGTCAAGATCGGCGTTCAGAACGTCGCGCGCGAGATCACGTTCGACACCGACGCCACCGCGGAGGAGGTCGCCAAGGCGGTCTCCCAGGCGATCGACAAGGGCGGCCTGTTCACCCTGACGGACTCCAAGGGCCGCCAGCTGCTCGTTCCGGGTGCGGTCATCGGGTACGTGTCGCTGGGCGAGAGCGAGCGCCGGGGGGTGGGTTTCGGGACCCTGTGACGCGTGTGGTGCGCGTCGGGCCCCTCTGACCTCCGCGCTCCCGGGCATCGACCGGGCGGCCGGTCAGCGCTGGTCGCCGATCGTGTCCCAACCGTCACATCTCCCCCAGGCCGTTAGGCGTGCGGACTCGCCAGTTCCGTGGTCAAGTATCTGCATCCGGCCTGACCGCCGGCTACACGAAGCGCGACATATCGTTGCGCGAGAGGAGATGTCCATGATTCTGGAGATCATCGGCACCATCATTTTCGGCGCCGTCATCGGAATGCTCGCTCGCCTGGTGATGCCCGGCAAGCAGAACATCAGCGCACTGGTCACCGTCATCCTCGGTGTCCTGGGCGCACTCGTCGGCTACTACATCTGGGGCGCACCCCAGGACGATTCCAGCATCGACTGGCTGCGCTGGATCACCAGCATCATTGCGGCCGCGATCTTCGTCGCCGTCTACGGCGCGATCCGCAACCGCAGCTCGCGCGTCTGACCCATCACCGAGAGGGCCCCGTCCACCCGGACGGGGCCCTCTCGCGTGCCCGACCCCGCATGGTTCCCCCCACACCCCCGTGCCGGCGGCACACGGGTGAGTGGTCAGGCAGCGCGCTTGGTCAGGCAGCGTGAGTGGTCAGGCAGCGTGAGTGATCAGGCAGCGAGGCCGAGGCGGCCCATCCGCCGGGTGTGCTCGTCGGTGAGCCGGGCGAACATCCGGCCGAGCTCGGCCAGGTCTGCGCTGGGCCGGTGCGTCCCGCCCACCCCGCCGACGAGCAGCGACGAGAGGGCGTCACGCTCGACGGCCACCTGCTGCGCCTGCGACAGGGCCTCGCCCACGAGACGCCGTCCCCAGAGCGCCAGCCGGCCGGCCACCCGCTCGTCGGCCTTGATGGCCTCGCGCACGACCTTGACCACGAACTCGGCCTGCCCGACGTCCTGCATCGCGTCGTGGACCAGCGCCTGGGTGGAGGGGTCGACGTAGGCGCTGATCTCCCGGTAGAAGTCCAGCGCGATGCCGTCGCCGACGTAGGCCTTGACCAGGCCCTCGAGCCAGGTGCTCGGGCGGGTGCGTTCGTGGAACGCGTCGACCGCCCGGATGAACGGCGCCATCGCGGCCTCCGGCTCCACCCCCATCTCCTCCAGCCGCCCCACGAGGAGCTCGTAGTGCCGGAACTCGGCGACCGCGAGACCGGCGACGGCCGCCTTCAGCGGCTGCGTGGGGGCGAGCTCGGAGTCCCCTGCGAGTCGGGTGAAGGCGGTGAGCTCGCCATAGGCCAGCACGCCCAGCAGGTCGACGACCGCCGCGCGGTACTGCGGGTCCTGCAGCCAGTCCTGGCCGTCGTGCGGCGGTCGTGCAGCGGCTCCGGTGTCCTGCGTCATGGGCCACACAGTAATGGCGCAGGCTGCGCGGGCCGGCCCCACCCGCCGCGCGAATGCGGGGCTGTCGGGGCCGCCCGGGTACACTGGCGGGGTTAACCGGTGCCCGGTCGGCCCGAATCAGTCGCGGATGTCTCCGCGCCCCTCACCGAAGAACTCCGATCGGCCCTGCGAAGTGACCTCCCCAGGGGAGAGTCCCGATCGAGAGAACTCCATGACTGACACGCCCACGTTTGCCGATTTCGACGTGCACCCCGACATCGTCGCCTCGCTCGCCGAGGCGGGGATCGTCACCCCCTTCCCCATCCAGGCGATGACGCTTCCCGTCGCCCTCTCCGGCCACGACATCATCGGCCAGGCCAAGACCGGCACGGGCAAGACCCTCGGCTTCGGCGTGCCCATGCTCAACCGCGTCGTCTCGCCGCGCGACCCCGGCTTCGCCGAGATGCCCCACGCCGGCAAGCCCCAGGCGCTCGCCGTGGCGCCGACGCGCGAGCTCGCCGTCCAGGTGGCCTCCGACCTCGAGCGTGCCGGCAAGACCCGGGGCGTCCGCGTGCTGACCGTCTACGGCGGCCGGGCCTACGAGCCGCAGATCGAGGCCCTCCAGCGGGGCGTCGAGGTCGTGGTCGGCACCCCCGGGCGCCTCATCGACCTTGCCAAGCAGGGTCACCTCGACCTCTCCCGCGCCAAGACCGTCGTGCTCGACGAGGCCGACGAGATGCTCGACCTCGGCTTCCTCCCGGACGTGGAGAAGCTGCTCGCGATGACCTCACCGGCCCGCCAGACGATGCTGTTCTCGGCGACCATGCCCGGCGCCGTCGTGGCTCTCGCGCGGCGCTACATGACGCAGCCGACGCACATCCGTGCGATGAGCGAGGAGGGCGACGACGGCCACACCGTCAAGGCGGTCGAGCAGTTCGTCTACCGGGCGCACGCGATGGACAAGGTCGAGATGCTCGCGCGCATGCTGCAGGCGAAGGACCGCGGGCTGACCATCATCTTCAGCCGCACCAAGCGCACTGCCGCCAAGGTCGCGGACGAGCTGGTCGACCGTGGTTTCGCGGCCGCGCCCATCCACGGCGACCTCGGCCAGGGCGCGCGCGAGCAGGCGCTGCGGGCCTTCCGCAACGGGAAGGTCGACATCCTCGTCGCCACCGACGTGGCGGCCCGCGGCATCGACGTCGACAACGTCACGCACGTCATCAACTACCAGTGCCCCGAGGACGAGAAGACCTACCTGCACCGGATCGGCCGCACCGCGCGGGCGGGCAACACCGGCATTGCGGTCACCTTCGTCGACTGGGACGACCTGCACCGCTGGGGCATGATCAACAAGACCCTCGACCTCGGCATCCCGGAGCCGGAGGAGACGTACTCCTCCTCCGACCACTTCTACGAGCAGCTCGACATCCCCCGCGAGGCCAAGGGGCGCCTGCCCAAGGCCGCCCAGACGCGCGCCGGGCTCAGCGCCGAGGAGCTCGAGGACCTCGGCGAGACCGGCAAGAGCGCTGGACGCAAGCCTGCTGGCCGCGGCCAGGGCGGCGGGGTCCGAGCTGGCCGTGGCGGCGAACGCCGCGACGGCGGCCGCAGCGAGCGCCGCGAGACACCGTCCAACGACGGCGAGACCAAGCCGCGCCGCTCGCGCAGCCGCCGCCGCACCCGCGGCGGCAACCCGGCGGGCGACACCCAGCAGGGCTGATCCCCAGGGACCGCGCAACGGGGGTGGGCCGGGTGGCTGGGCCACCTGGCACACCCCCGTTGTCGTCGCGGCTACCGGTTCCCGACCGGGACGCGACGCCTGGCCATCCGTCTCGGCCGCGGTCGAGCGTTGTAGCCGCAGCGCCCGAGTCACTGCTCCGTGAGCGGACGGGTGGGGCGATCGACGCGGTAGACCACGTGCAGCGGGTCATCCACGGGGTTGTCCGGCGCGAGGTCTCCCACCGCCACGCGCCGGAAGCCTGCCTTCTCCAGGGCCCGCCACGACGCGGTGTTCGCCGCGACCACCGCGACGAGCACGGCTGGGGCATCAGGGAACTCGCGCCACGTGCGATCCACCATGGCGGCGATCATGGCGCTGCCGATCCCCTGCCCGAGCCGAGTTGGGTCGCCGAGCAGGTAGTCGAGGGTCACCGCGCCAGGCGGCACCTCGACCAGGGAGGCGAACTGCCGGAGGTTCTCCTCGTAGGCCGAGACGAGCGAGCGCTGGACCAGCCCGACCGGCTCGCCGTCGACGAGCGCGAGCCAGTCCTCGTTCGGCTCCAGGCCGTCGGCCGTGGGCCCGAAGTCACGTTCGACCGCCTCGGGCGACCACTCGTGGTTCCACCAGCGCCGGACGGGCGGGGTGGCCAGCCACCGGGCCAGCAGCGGGAAGTCCGCGCGCACGACGCGCCGGAACTCCACTGACGGCCTGGGCACCGGTGGCGGGCCCCGCGGTCAGGCGCCGATGGTCGCGGTGTCGATGACGAACCGGTAGCGAACGTCGGACTTCACGACGCGGTCGTACGCCTCGTTGACCTCGTCGGCCCGGATCGTCTCGACCTCGGCGGCGATGCCGTGCTCGGCACAGAAGTCGAGCATCTCCTGGGTGAGGGCGATGCCGCCGATGTTGGAGCCGGCGACGACCTTGTCGCCGCTGATGACGGCACCGAAGGGCAGGCTCTGCGGGTTCGGCGGCAGGCCCACCGTGACGAACGCGCCGAAGGGCTTCACCAGGGAGAGGTACTGCCCGAGGTCGAGGTCGGCGCTGATCGTGCTCAGGACGAGGTCGAAGCGTCCCTTCAGGTCCTCGAACGTGCTGGGGTCGCTGGTCGCGCGGTAGCCGGTCGCGCCGAAGCGGCGGCCGTCGGCCTCCTTGGACAGGCCCTGGCTGAGCACCGTGACCTCAGCGCCCATCGCCGCGGCGATCTTGACGGCCATGTGGCCGAGCCCGCCCATGCCGACCACGGCGACCTGGGCGCCGCCCTCGACACCGCTGGGGATCCAGCGCTTCAGCGGGGTGTAGACGGTGATGCCGGCGCACAGCAGGGGCGCCGCGACGTCGAGGTCGATGCCCTCGGGGATGCGCACGGCGAACCGCTCGCTCACCACGATCTGCTGGCTGTAGCCGCCCATGGCCTGCTCGCCGTCGGGGTAGGCGTCGTTGTAGGTCCAGACCGTCTTCTTCTCGCAGAAGTTCTCGTGGCCGGTCTGGCACTGGGCGCACTCGCCGCACGAGTCGACCATGCAGCCGACGCCGACACGGTCACCCACCTGGTAGCGGGTGACGCCCGGGCCGACCGCAGTCACGGTGCCAGCGATCTCGTGGCCGGGGACCATCGGGAAGCTGGCGCTCCCCCACTCCTCGCGGACCTGGTGGATGTCACTGTGGCAGATGCCGGCATAGGCGATGTCGATGGCGATGTCGTCATCGCGCAGGTCGCGGCGTTCGATCGTCGTGGCGGTCAGGGGCGCTCCGGCGGAGGCGGCGGACAGGGCTGCAGTGCGGGGCATGGCTCTCCTTGAGCAGTCGCGGTCGCGTTCTTCGGGTCGCCGGCGTCGGCTGACGCCGGGGACCTCAGGGACAAGTCGCTGCACTCCGAGGCTATTCCGAAGCCGCCCGGTATGCCGCGGCGAGAGCCCGCGTCAGAGGCTGGCTGCGAGCGCGGTCGCGACCTCGCGGTAGGCCTTGGCACCCTTGGAGGTGCGGGACGTCGCAAGGATGGATCGGCCCACCGCGGGCGCCTCCGCGAAGCGCACCGTCTTCGGGATCGGCGGGCTGAGGACGGGCAGGTCGTAGCGCTCGCCGACGTCCGCGAGCACCTCCTGCGCGTGGTTGCTGCGGCCGTCGAAGAGCGTGGGCAGGATCCCGATCACCTCGAGGTCCTTGTTGAGGATCTTCTGGACGTCGGCAACGGTGTCGAGGAGCTGGCCCACGCCGCGGTGGCTGAGCATCTCGCACGGCATGGGGATGATCAGGCCGTGGCTGGCGGTCAGCGCGTTCAGGGTGAGCACGCCGAGGCTGGGCGAGCAGTCGAGCAGGATGACGTCGTACTCCTCGCGCACGTCGTCGAGCGCCCCGCGCAGGACGTACTCGCGCCCCGGCCGGGGAAGCAGCTGGGCCTCGGCGCCGGCGAGCTCGATGACGCTGGGCACGAGGTCGACGCCGTCCTCGCACTCCACCCGCGCATCGGCGATCGAGGCCCGCCCGAGCAGCACCTCGTTGACCGACAGCTCGACGGCGTCCGGGTCCACCCCGAGGCTGAACGTCAGGCAGGCCTGCGCGTCGAGGTCGACGAGGAGCACCCGCAGGCCCTGCTCCGCGAACGCCGCGCCGAGCGAGGCGACCGAGGTGGTCTTGGCGACGCCGCCCTTCTGGTTGGCCACCGAGACGATCGTGGCCTGCTTTGTGGGGTTCGCCACCGTGGAGCCTTTCGTGCCGTGTGCGGTATGCCGCCTGCGAGCCAAGTCTCTCAGGTCGCGGCTGCCGTCCCCACACCATCGGGCGTTCGTGGACGGCGATCTGCGTCACGGTCCGACGAGTGGGCGCCACGGGCAGACCAGGTGTCTCGCCGGAGGCGGTACAGGACGTGGGGCCGCAGGGGGTCCTCGGGCGGGTAGGCGGGGTGCTCGAAGTCCGCCTGCCCATCGCGGGCCATCCCCAGGCGACGCATCACCGCCTGGGACCGCTCGTTCTGCGCACTCGTCAGCGACACGACCTCCTCGAGGCCGAGGCTGTCGAAACCGTGGTCGAGCGAGGCGAGGGCTGCCTCGGTGGCGAAGCCCTGGCCCCAGGCGCTCCGGGCCAACCGCCAGCCCACCTCGACGGCGGGCAGGAAGGGGAAGTCGAAGCGCGGGACGGCCAGGCCGGTGAAGCCGATGAACCCGCCGGTGTCACGCCGCTCCAGGGCCCACAGACCCCAGCCGTCGCGCTCGACGGCCCCCGCGATCCGCGCGGCCATGGCGTCGGACTCCTCCCGGGTCAGCAGCGACGGGAAGTACCGCATCACCTCGGGGTCGGCGTTGAGGTCGGCGAAGGGCGGGAGGTCCTCGTCGTGCCAGGGCCGCAGCAGCAGCCGCTCGGTCACGAGAGTCACAGGGCTCACGGTTCCTCGCCCTCGAGGGCAGCCCAGCCGGACTTCTCCGGCCCCGCCGCCTGGCCCGCGGGGCAGTGCGCCCGGTAGTCGCACCACTGGCACAGCGGCCCGACGCGTGCGGGGAAGCGCCCGGAGTCCACGCCGAGCTCGGCATAGTCGGCCTCGGCCCGCTGCGCGTCCCGGGCGATCGACTCGGCCTCGTCGATCTTGCGCTTGAGGGAGTCCCCCGTGTGCTCGTGTGATGCCACCTGCCCTGTGGGCAGGTGATGC
>Ga0247818_10000182_pt1 | contig 37521 bp, 33 predicted proteins | sample 13C_Glucose_Day1_FD_192424 | JGI IMG/M metagenome (GOLD analysis project Ga0247818, IMG submission 192424) | Soil microbial communities from agricultural site in Penn Yan, New York, United States - 13C_Glucose_Day1 | ecosystem: Environmental > Terrestrial > Soil > Agricultural land | place...
GGCATTTGCAGCGCGCCGCGGCTGTCCGCCAGCTTCTCGGCCAGGCATTGAGCATATTCATGGGGTTTCTTGCCGGAGATTACGCTCACGGTCGGCAGCGTTTCATTGATTTCGGAAACACTCGCACAACCACCCACAGCCAGAACCAACGGCAGACACACCACACCCCACTTCATACAATTCCTCCGTTAAAGACCGTCCGACAGCACAAATGCCGTTTTTCTCCGGGGCCTTCTGCATTTAACTCGCATCCGATCGCGAATATCTGTTCAAAATTGTCAAACCAACGCCCGACGGCCAGATAATAACCCGTGCAGGCTGATAAACTGCGCGCAATTACAAGCTATCGTTTTGATTTTGTAGAAAAAGCCCTTCTGGAGGCGCCCATGAAATTCATTCACCAGCGCGAGCACCTCAACGAAGACGACATCGTCGTCATCCAATGCTCGCAAATGTGCAACATCCGTTTGATGAACGACGCCAACTTCCGCAGCTTCAAGAATGGTGGCCGTCACACCTATCACGGCGGCGCCTTCGACACGTTTCCGGCCCGTATCACCGCGCCGAGCACCGGTTTCTGGAACATCACCATCGACACCGTCAACCGCCGTGCGATCAGCGTGACCCGCAAGCCGACGCTGACCCATTCGATCAAGATCATCCGTCGCTCCAGCACCAAACTCAGCTGAGACGCGCCATCCAACCAGAAAGGAAAGCATGACCGTGGCCCAAACGACCAAATACGTCATCAAGTACAAACTCAACGGTGAACGCCGCTTTGAGTTCGCGCAGCTCGAAAACGGCACCGAAGAAGAGGCCAAAGTTGCCCTGGACGCGATTCACGGTCAAAGCGACGACGTGATCAGCGAAATCAGCGTCAGCAAAGCACTGTAAGGCGCAACCACGAATTCGACCGCAAGCGGCGGAGTGTTCTGCCGCAAAGCCCTGTCTAAACTGACCGCCTCGACCATGAGTCAAGGCGTCAGCATGTCAATGTCACCCTCCCGGCTGGAGTTGCTCGACTGGGCAAGTCTGGAGCAGCAAATGGATCACGATGGTTGTGCGATTATCCGCTCACTGCTGTCGTCAAAAAGCTGCGAGCGGATAATCGCGCTCTATCCGCAAGCCGAACCGTTTCGCTCGCAGGTCATCATGGCGCGTCACGGTTTCGGTCGTGGCGAGTACAAGTATTTTCGCTATCCGCTTCCCTCAACCGTAGAACGCCTGCGCACTGCGCTTTATCCTCATCTGGTGCCGCTGGCAAACCGCTGGTTCGAGCGCATGAACCTGGCAGAGCGCTTTCCCGAGATCCACAGCGAGTTCCTGCAACACTGCCATGCCGCCGGCCAGACGCGCCCTACTCCGCTTCTATTGCAGTACGGCCCGCAGGATTACAACTGTCTGCACCAGGACTTGTACGGCGAATTGGTATTTCCCTTGCAAGTGGCGATTCTTCTGTCAGAACCGGGCAAGGATTTTACCGGCGGCGAATTCGTGCTCACCGAACAACGCCCGCGCATGCAATCGCGCCCATTGGTGCAAGACCTGAAACAAGGCGACGCACTGATTTTTGCCGTGAATCAACGCCCGGTCAAAGGCGGGCGCGGCGACTATCGAGTGACCATGCGTCATGGCGTCAGTCGCCTGCACAGTGGAAAAAGGCATACCCTAGGCATCATCTTTCACGACGCAACCTGATGGCTATGTTTTCAACAACATTCGACCTGTTCGCTGACCACGAACCCGAACAACAAGCCCGAGCCGAACAGATTGGCGAGCAATCCTGGTTATTGCGCGGCTTCGCCCTGCCGATTGTCGATCAGTTGCTGCCGGCACTGGACGTCGTTCTCGCCGCATCGCCCTTGCGTCACATGGTGACACCTGGCGGCTTCAGCATGTCAGTCGGCACCAGCAGTTGCGGTGACTGGGGCTGGATCACCGATCGCAGCGGCTATCGTTATTCGGCTGTCGATCCGCTCAGCGGGCAGCCTTGGCCGCAGATGCCAACATCGTTCGCTGCTCTGGCGCATTCGGCAGCCGAGCGAGCTGGGTTTTCTGACTTCACTGCAGATTCCTGTCTGATCAATCGCTATGTCCCTGGCGCAAAAATGTCATTGCATCAGGATAAAGACGAAAAGGACTACGCCGCGCCGATCGTTTCCCTGTCACTCGGATTGCCGGCCATGTTTCTGTTCGGTGGTTTTGCGCGCAGCGACAAGACCCGGCGAATCCCCCTGCTGCACGGTGACTTGGTGGTCTGGGGCGGCGTTGACCGATTGCGCTACCACGGCGTATTGCCGATCAAACAAGGTCAGCATCCACGCTTGGGTGAACAACGGATCAACCTGACTTTTCGGGTTGCTCGCTGAGCTCGAAAAGTTTGACCGCAAGGCCCGGAGTGTTGTGCCAGGCGAGGCTGGTTAACCTGAATCAAACAGGTCAACGGATCACTCATCATGAAAACGCTTTCGACCCCGCTCAACACCGAACATGATCCTCGCTGGGCCGCCGTGCTTGCGCGCGATCCGCAGGCGGACGGGCAGTTTGTCTACGCGGTGAAAACCACTGGCATCTACTGCCGCCCGAGCAGCCTGGCACGCCTGCCGAAACCGCAGAATGTCGAGTTTTTCGACACCGCCCAACAGGCCGAAGCTGCGGGGTATCGGCCTAGCAAACGTGCAAGCAAGGATCAAAGTGATGTCGCCGCGCAGCATGCCGCGACCGTCGCCACAGCTTGCCGGCAAATCGAAACGGCCGAGAATCCGCCCGCCCTGAGCGAGCTGGCAGAGACGGCTGGTTTGAGCCCGTTTCACTTTCATCGGGTGTTCAAAGCCGCCACCGGCCTCACACCCAGAGCCTACGCGGCGGCCCATCGTTCGCGCAGAGTGCGTGAGCATCTAGCGGACGGCAGTTCAGTGACGGACGCCCTGTATGAAGCAGGTTTCAACTCCAACAGTCGTTTCTATGAATCAGCCAATCACTTGCTGGGGATGAAACCCGGTGACTATCGCGCTGCCGGAAAGAACAACGACATTCATTTTGCCGTCGGCCAATGCTCGCTCGGCGCGATTCTGGTGGCGCAAAGCGAGCGTGGGGTGTGCGCAATTCTGTTGGGTGACGACCCGCATCAACTGGTGTGCGACCTGCAGGATCAGTTTCGTAAAGCCAACCTGATTGGCGCAGACAGCGGGTTTGAACAGTTGATCGCCAAAGTCGTGGGTTTTATCGAAGCGCCGGCCATTGGCCTGGACCTGCCACTGGACGTGCGTGGGACAGCGTTTCAGGAACGTGTCTGGCAAGCGCTGCGGGAGATTCCGTTGGGCAGCACCGCCAGCTACGCCGAAATTGCCCAGCGCATCGGCGCACCGACATCCATGCGCGCGGTGGCCCAGGCTTGCGGAGCCAACCGCCTGGCCGTGGCGATCCCTTGCCACCGCGTGGTGCGCAGCGATGGCAATCTTTCCGGTTATCGCTGGGGTGTCGAGCGCAAGCGTCAGTTGCTGGAGCGCGAGACGACGTCCTGAGAGGCTGTCCCGCGCCGTCGGCGACTGTCAGCGATTGACGTCCACCACAACCCGTCCGCGAAGCTGCCCGGCGAGCAATTCTGGCGCCGCATCGATGGCTTCACTCAAGCCGATTTCATGGCTGATCAATGCCAGCAAGGAGAAATCCAGATCCTTGGCCAGACGATCCCACGCTTGCAGACGGCGGGCCTTGGGCTGGGTCACGCTGTTGATGCCGGCCAGGGTCACGCCGCGCAAAATGAACGGCGCCACCGAAGCCGGGAAATCCATGCCTTGCGCCAGACCACAGGCGGCGACGGTGCCTTCGGAGCGAGTACTTGCGCAGGCATTGGCCAGCGTGTGACTGCCGACCGAATCGATCACCGCTGCCCAACGCTCTTTGGCCAGTGGTTTGCCGGGCGCTGACAACGTGGCGCGGTCGATGATTTCACTGGCGCCCAATTGCTGCAGATATTCATGCTCGGAAACCCGGCCGGTGGACGCGACGACGCGATAACCAAGCTTGCTCAGCAGGGCGATGGCAAAACTGCCGACGCCGCCATTGGCTCCCGTGACCAGCACTTCACCCTTCTCTGGCGTCACGCCATTGCGCTCGAGCGCCAGAATGCACAGCATCGCCGTGTAACCGGCCGTCCCGATGGCCATGGCTTGCGCCGCTGTAAAGGCTTTTGGCAACGGAATCAGCCAGTCGCCATTGAGCCGCGCCTTCTGCGCCAGACCTCCCCAGTGATTTTCGCCAACGCCCCAGCCATTCAGCAGCACCTGATCACCCACCTTATAGTCGGGGTAAGAACTGGCTTCCACGGTGCCCGCCAGGTCGATCCCCGGCACCATCGGAAACTTACGCACCACCGGGCTGCTGCCGGTAATCGCCAGACCATCCTTGAAGTTAAGCGTGCTGTACGCAACAGCGACGGTGACATCGCCTTCGGGCAATTGCTCTTCGTTGACCTGTTGCAGGTTGGCGCGATAACCGCTGTCGTCTTTGTCGATCACAATGGCGTTGAACATGACTGCCTCGCATGACTGTTTTCAAAATGTCGTGCCTTGAAATACCACATCGCAACACCCTGCCACATTCGACTTTGCGCCAATCGCCGAATCCGCCGGGTATTTCCATGGCGGGCGGCTATGCTTTTTCGACGGTCGTGCTTTTGCCGTTATTCCTTTAGAAATAGGCCTGTCGATGGAGCTGACAATGTCTTACCCGCGCTCGTGCTTCGTGCTGTTGATGCTCTTTCTGCTGGCGTTCGGCAGCGCCTCGGCGGCACTGGCTGCCGAGGCCCCGATCGAGCCGACCTGGCCACAAGTCATCAGCAGCGGCAAAGCGAAACTGACCGTATATCAGCCGCAACTCGACAGTTGGGACGGCTACACCCTCAATGCCCGCGCAGCCGTTGAAGCCACCGGCGCGGATGGCAAATCCACCTTTGGCATTGTGCAATTCAGTGCGCATACGCTGGTCGACAAGGCCACGCGCTGGGTCGCGTTGGATCAGTACAAAATCATCAAGGCCGATTTCCCGGCTGATGCCAGTCAAGCCACCACGTGGCTCGCGGCTTTGCAGAAAGACGCCGAAAACCGCAAGAAAACCATCTCGCTGGATCAACTCGAAGCGGCCGTCGGCGTACTGTCAGCCGAGCAGAAAGCTGACAGCGCGCCGCTGGAAAACACACCACCGACGATCATCAGCTCCGACGTCCCCGCCCTGCTCGTCTATATCGATGGCGACGCGGCCTACCGGCCGGTAGACGGCACGGCGCTGCAACGGGTAATCAACACTCGCCCGCTGTTGTTGAAAGACGCGCAGGGCAAACATTACCTGCACGTCTTCGATGGCTGGATGGTCGCCGATCAGCTCAATGGCGCCTATACGCGTCTGGCCACACCGCCGGCGGATCTGGCGAAAGCCAAACAGGCCGCCATTCAGAGCCGGCAAGTGGATCTGCTGACCGGGCAAAGCGACCCGAAAGACAAGGTCCCCAGCCTGGCCAAACCGCCACAACCGAAAATTTTCATCGCCACCACTCCCACCGAATTGCTGGTCACCGATGGCGCAGCGCAGTGGTCACCGATTCAAGGCACAGGCTTGCTGTATGTCACCAATACCACCGGGCACATCTTCAAGGAGATCGGTGACCAGAACAGCTATGTGCTGATCTCCGGCCGCTGGTTCCGCGCCACTGACATGAATGGTCCGTGGACGTTTACCCCGGCAGACAAACTGCCGGCAGATTTCGCCAACATCCCCGACGACAGCCCGAAAGAAAACATCAAGGCGTCGGTAGCCGGCACACCGCAAGCCAAAGAAGCGGCTATCGCCGCGACCATTCCACAGACCTCGGCGATCAAGAAAAGCGCGGTAAACATGACCGCGCCACAGTTCGATGGCGAGCCGCAACTCAAAGCCATCAACAGCACGACGTTGCAATACGTGGTCAACAGCGCAACGCCCATCATCCGCGTCGACAACAACAGTTGGTACGCCGTGGAAAACGGTATCTGGTTCACCGCCACCAGCGTGAGCGGCCCTTGGCTTGTCGCCAGTTCCGTGCCGGCGGTGATCTATTCGATCCCGCCGAGCTCGCCCATGCACTACCTCACCTACGTCAAAGTCTACGAGTCCAGCGGCGATACCGTGGTCGTCGGCTACACGCCCGGTTATCAGGGTTCGAATCTGGATCCGGCCACGGGCGTCGTGGTCTATGGCACCGGTTATCCCTACACGCCCTGGGTGGGCAGCGTCTGGTATGGCCCGCCGGTGACTTATGGGTTTGGCGTCGCCATTCGCTATACACCGTGGACGGGCTGGACCTTCGGTTTCGGTTTTGGCTGGAGCTGGGGCGGCAGCACTGTCGCCATGGGTTGGGGCTGGGGCGCCTACCCGTGGTGGGGCAATTACGGCTGGGGATACGCCTGGGGCCCGCACCTGTACCCAGCGCCGCTGGCCTGGGGCGGCGCCGCTTACGGTTACCGCGGTGGCGCGGTGGCCTGGGGTCCCGGTGGCTGGGCGGGCACTACCGGCAACATCTATCACCAATGGGGTGACCGGGCCACGGTCAGCCGCTATGGCGCTGGCTACAACGCCTGGACCGGCAATCGCTGGGCCGGTCAGGTTGGTTCTTCCTATAACTCACGCACTGGCGTCGCGGCTGCCGGTCAACGCGGGGCCGTGCACAACGTCTACACCGGAAATTACGCGACTGGGCGCAGCGGCGTGGCCGTCGGACCGAACGGTGGCGCCATTGCCGGCGAACGCGTCACCGCCGGCAATGCGCGCAGCGGTACGCAGGTCACGGCCAATCGTGGCGCCGTGTACAACCCCAACACTGGCAACACCACACAGTATGGTGGCGTTCGCGGGCGCAATGGCGGCGCCGCACGCGTGGGTGACAACGTTTACGCGGGTCACGATGGCAACGTGTACAAAAAAACCGATAACGGCTGGCAACCAATGGTCAAGGGTGGCGCGACCCGGACTGCACCGGTCAATAACAATGCCCAGTTGCAGAACCTCAACCGTGAGTCCGCCGCACGCAACTTCGGCAACCAGCGCACCAACAACTTTCACAACTCCTCACAATTGATGAATCGCTCGTTTGGCGGTGGTGGTGGAGGTGGTGGCGGACTTCATCGACGCTGAAAAACTGCACGGGTTGTTCTGAATTTCGAACTGGCTGCGGATCCGCTTTTGCTGTTAAAAACCGGTTCTGCCGTCCCTGCCCGCTACCTCGTTCGGAGAACAGCTTTCATGAGCCAATGGCCAGACACCCGCATACTTGATCTGCTCGGCATTGAACTGCCAATCATCCAGGGCCCGATGGCCGGTGCGACGAATTCGTCCATGGTCATCGCCGTGTGCAATGCCGGTGGTCTGGGGTCGATGCCGGCGGCGATGCTGAGCATCGAGCAATTGCGCGAAGAGCTGAAAACCATTCGCCAACACACCAACAAGCCCTTCAACGTGAACTTCTTCTGCCATCAGCCACCGACAGCCGATGAGCAACGTGCACGTGACTGGAAGCATCTGCTGGAGCCTTATTACCGTGAACTGGGTGCCGATTTCGCTGCGCCGACGCCGGTGTCGAACCGCGCGCCGTTCGATGCGGCAGCCTGTGAGGTGCTGGAAGAATTTCGGCCGCAGGTGGTGAGTTTCCATTTCGGTCTGCCAGAGAAATCCCTGCTCGATCGGGTCAAGGCAACCGGAGCAAAAATTCTCTCCTCGGCCACCACTGTCGATGAAGCGATCTGGCTGGAACAGCACGGCTGCGACGCGATCATCGCCATGGGTTACGAGGCCGGCGGCCATCGCGGCATGTTTCTCAGTGATGACCTGAGCAGTCAGGTCGGCACGTTTGCCTTGGTGCCTCAGATAGTCGATGCGGTGACAGTGCCGGTGATTGCCGCCGGGGCTATTGCCGATGCACGCGGCGTGGCGGCGGCGTTCCTGTTGGGGGCCTCCGCGGCACAGGTTGGCACTGCCTACCTGTTCACGCCAGAAGCGAAAGTCAGCGCTTCTCACCACAAGGCACTGCGCACCGCCAAGGAAAGCGAGACGGCGATCACCAATATTTTCACCGGGCGGCCGGCGCGGGGCATTCTCAACCGCGTCATGCGTGAGCTGGGGCCGATGTCTTCGAAAGCACCGGCGTTTCCCTTGGCCGGTGGGGCGCTGATGCCATTGCGGGCAATCAACGAGGCAGAATTTGCCAACCTCTGGGCGGGTCAGGCATTTACCCTGGGCAAAGACATGGGCAGCGCTGAACTGACCCGACAACTGGCTGAAGGTGCACTGGCAAAACTCACTGGTCATTGAGCTGCGCAATGTGAGGATTCAGGCGTCCTCACACGGTTTTCAACCAACACTTCCTGTTTGGCGGCATTTCGCTATATATTCCGCTATATAGCGAATTACCCCCCCTGCATGGGCGCAGTCCACTTCCAACAATAGCTGCGCTCTGCACTCGCCAATAACGGAGCTGTTACATGACCATTCGTGCCTCACGTTTTGCCCCTGCCTGCGTGGCCTCCTTGCTCGCGGTCTTCGCCGTCGGCGCTGTTCAGGCTGATGAAGTTCAGGTAGCGGTTGCGGCCAACTTCACCGCGCCGATCCAGGCCATCGCCGCCGATTTCGAAAAAGACACCGGGCACAAACTGGTTGCAGCCTACGGCGCCACCGGCCAGTTCTACACCCAGATCAAAAACGGCGCGCCGTTCGAAGTGTTCCTCTCCGCTGACGACACCACCCCGGAAAAGCTCGAGAAAGAAGGCGACACCGTCAAGGGCTCGCGCTTCACCTACGCCGTCGGCACACTTGCGTTGTGGTCGGCGAAAGAGGGTTATGTGGATGACAAAGGCGAGGTGCTGAAAAAGAACGAGTACCAGCACCTGTCCATCGCCAATCCGAAAGCCGCACCCTATGGCCTGGCCGCCACGCAAGTGCTGGAAAAACTCAAACTGACCGAGGCGACCAAAGCCAAGATCGTTGAAGGTCAGAACATCACCCAGGCTTACCAATTCGTCTCGACCGGTAACGCCGAACTGGGCTTCGTGGCCCTGTCGCAGATCTACAAGGACGGCAAAGTCAGCAGCGGTTCGGCATGGATCGTCCCTGCCAGCATGCACGAGCCGATCAAACAAGACGCCGTCATTCTCAACAAAGGCAAAGACAATGCCGCCGCCAAGGCGCTGGTTGAATACCTCAAAGGCCCGAAAGCCGCTGCGGTAATCAAGTCCTACGGATACCAGCTGTAAATGTCGCTGACGAGTGCCGATTTCGCGGCGATCTGGCTGACCCTGCAACTGGCGTCCCTGACCACCGCGATTCTGCTGGTTGTCGGCACACCGATTGCCCTGTGGTTGTCGCGTACCCGCTCGTGGTTGCGCGGCCCGATCGGGGCGATCGTTGCCCTGCCCCTCGTGCTGCCACCGACCGTGATCGGTTTCTATCTATTGTTGATGATGGGGCCGCACGGTTTTCTCGGCCAATTCACCCAATGGCTGGGTCTGGGCACCCTGACCTTCAGTTTCACGGGTCTGGTGATCGGTTCGGTGATCTATTCCATGCCGTTCGTGGTGCAACCGTTGCAAAACGCGTTCTCGGCGATCGGCACCCGCCCACTGGAAGTCGCCGCGACCTTGCGTGCCAATCCGTGGGACACTTTTTTCAGCGTGATTGTGCCGCTGGCGCGCCCCGGCTTTATCACTGCGGCGATTCTCGGTTTCGCGCATACCGTCGGTGAATTCGGCGTGGTGCTGATGATCGGCGGCAACATTCCCGACAAGACCCGCGTGGTTTCCGTGCAAATCTACGATCACGTCGAAGCAATGGAATACGCACAGGCTCATTGGCTGGCCGGGGCGATGCTGGTGTTCTCGTTTCTGGTGTTGCTGGCGCTGTACTCCAGCCGCAAGACCCGCGCAGGTTGGAGCTGACCAATGATTGTTGTACGTCTGAAACGGGTCTATGCGGACTTCGGCCTCGATGTCGACCTGAACTTGCCCGGCCGTGGCGTGACCGCGCTTTACGGGCATTCCGGCTCGGGCAAAACCACCTGTCTGCGCTGTATCGCCGGGCTTGAACGCGCTGAACATGGCTTCGTGCAGATCAACGACGAAGTCTGGCAGGACAGCGACAACGGCATTTTCGTCCCGCCACACAAGCGTGCGCTCGGCTATGTGTTTCAAGAAGCCAGCCTGTTCCCCCACCTGTCAGTGCTGGCCAATCTGCAATTCGGCCTCAAGCGTATCGCCAGATCCCAACGTCGGGTAGACATGGCGCAGGCCACTGAACTCTTGGGTATCGGTCATTTGCTCGAACGTCATCCGCAGCATTTGTCGGGAGGCGAACGCCAGAGAGTCGGTATCGCCCGTGCGTTGCTGACCAGCCCGAAACTGCTGTTGATGGACGAGCCACTGGCCGCTCTCGACAGCCAGCGCAAAAGTGAAATCCTGCCATACCTGCAACGGTTGCATGACGAGCTGGACATTCCAGTCTTGTACGTCAGTCATGCGCAGGACGAAGTCGCGCGGCTGGCTGACCATCTGGTGTTGCTCAGCGAAGGTAAGGCGCTGGCCAGCGGCCCGATCGGTGAAACTCTCGCGCGTCTTGACCTGCCGATGGCGATGGGCGATGACGCTGGCGTGATCATTGAAGGCCAGGTCAGCGCTTACGACGCGGATTACCAATTACTGAGCCTGCAATTGCCGGCCACCGAGATGAGCATTCGCGTCACCCACGCGCCAATTGCATTGGGTCAGCCCCTACGCTGCAAAGTGCACGCCCGGGACATCAGCCTGAGCCTGCAGAACAGCGAGTTCAGCAGCATTCTCAATCGACTGCCGGTCACCGTGGTCAGCGAGCAATCAGCAGACAATGCCGCCCACGTGCTGATTCGTCTCGACGCCGGCGGTACTCCATTGGTCGCACGCATCACGCGCTACTCCAGAGATCAATTGGGCGTGCATCCGGGCCAGCATTTATGGGCGCAGATCAAAGCGGTCGCGGTTCTCGCCTAAATCATTCGGCACCACGGCAACGGCGTGCGGTCAATCGCTTTACAGACCGCCGCGCCATTAAAGGAAACTGCCATGCCCGACACCGTGCTGACTGCCGACCTGCCATCCGACCTGCATTACGTCGACGACACCCAGCCCGGTATCACCCGCAAGAAGCTGCGCGGCAAGTTCTGCTACTTCGAACCGTCAGGCCAGCGCATCACCGACACCGACGAAATCAAACGCATCAATGCTCTCGCAGTACCGCCGGCCTACATCGATGTGTGGATCTGCCCTGATCCGCAAGGTCATTTGCAAGCCACCGGCCGTGATGCCCGTGGCCGCAAGCAATATCGTTATCACGCTCGCTGGCGCGAAGTGCGCGATGCCGATAAATATTCGCGGCTGCGCGAGTTCGGTCTGGCCTTGCCAAAACTGCGCAAGCAACTGGAAGCGTTGTTGGCCGCGCCCGGCTTCAGTCGCGACAAGGTCATGGCCACCGTAATCACCCTGCTCGACGCCACGTTGATTCGGGTCGGCAATACGCAATACGCCCGCGACAACCGCTCCTACGGCCTGACCACCCTGCGCAGCCGGCATGTCGAAGTCAACGGCAGTGCGATCCTGTTTCAGTTTCGCGGCAAGAGCGGCATCGAACACCAGATTACCGTCAAGGATCGACGTTTGGCGCGCATCATCAAGCGTTGTCTGGAGATTCCCGGGCAGAACCTGTTTCAGTATCTGGATGAAAACGGTGAGCGGCACACCGTCAGTTCTTCCGACGTCAATGCGTACCTGCAAACCCTGACCGGCGCCGACTTCACCGCCAAGGACTATCGCACATGGGCTGGCAGCGCCCTGGCGTTGGCGGTATTGCGCGAACTCAAGCATGAATCCGAGACCGAGGCCAAACGGCATGTGGTGGAGATGGTGAAAAATGTCTCCAGGCAGTTGGGTAACACCCCGGCGGTGTGTCGCAAGTGTTATATCCACCCGGCGGTGGTGGAGAATTTCATGCTCGGCACCCTCGCCGAATTACCGCGCCCCCGCGTGCGCAAAGGCCTGCGCGCCGAAGAAGTGGCTTTGGCAATGTTTCTTGAACGCATGAGCGACATCACCACCGCGCCTTGATCGACAACTTATCGCCCAGCTAAAGGCCAGGACCGGCCGTTCACCAGCGTCGAAGATTCGTGCCCGTTGAGCAACGCCTGGATTGATCGGAACGCCGAGAAAGGCGTCGGCAACCGACGAGTTGACCTGTCTATTTTTTGCACGATTGCCGGGGGCTTCTATAGTTGATCTGACACGAATCAGCTGCGGTGACGCCATGGAAGACATTTTCGTTGTGAAGCGTTGCAACAAGATCATTATTCATGGTCGACGCGCCGGAGACAGCCAGCATGATCCCGCCGAAGCCCTGAGTTGGTTTCGCATCTGCGACACCCGCACCAACGGCTTCATCGGCGATGGCTACGACGTTGAAGAGGACGCACGACGTGAATGCAAACGCCTCAACGCAGCCAGTTCCCCACTACCGGTCCGCGAATCGTCCGGCTGATGCCGATCATAAGCGGGTCTATACTGAAACCAGCTGAAGGAGCAGCGCCCCACGGTAGAAGGCTCGCAACACGCGGGCTTTTTGCTGCAGCTCAGGTTTCATTGAACGGAGGTGTTCCATGTCCGAAAAAGAGTCCATCACCACCCTCCTCACCTTGCTCGACGCCCGTCAGGCACGACTCGCGGCCGCTTGCAAAGAGATCGCCGACTGGGTCGACCACCAAGGCGGGCATCCGACCGCCCTGCGTATCCGTGACCGGCTGAACGATATAGAGAAGGATGCTCCGCTGATCCGCAATACGCTGTCGGCGCTCAGGCCTGTCGATCGGCCACTGCCTCGATTCAGGTAAACCGGTTGCGTAACGTTCATCGAAAGAGGGTCCAGGAGCGGTGATACAAGCGTCACCGCGCTGTCGTTTGTGCGCTGTTTGTATATTTCCTGTGCGGGTTGTTTCTTTTCACATAAAAATCACATCGGCGCGCCTACAGTGCATTCACTCCTTTAGATAAACCCCTCTCACCCGCCCGCATGCGGGTGTTTTTTTGCGTGCTGATCCAGTCAAAGAACTGCGCTGTCCATGAACGGTCAAAACTTGTACACGTCACGAAGGAGACAGTTCATGGTCATTCACTTCAACGTCGGCGGCCATTTGGCCTGTGGTCATAAAGGCAACCAACTGGCAGCAAGCAAAGAGCTCAATCGCGTAAAGTGCCGCAGTTGCCGTAATACCGAAGCCTACAAACAGGCGAGAAAAGATCAACGCAATGCCGCGCGCCGCAACGCCCGGCAAGCAAAAACCGCACACGCCACGAACTGGCGCGCCGAGTGGATTGAGCGGTTGACGGAGATGGCCGGCCTGCAACGGCTGCCTCGCGGCTTTGCTGGACAGGCATTCGTTTAGACCTGGATGAATAAGGGCCGATTAATCGGCCCTTGTTTATTTGTCAGTTGTACGCTGCAGCTTTTCAACCTGTTCAATGCCTGATTGAGCAGGTGCTTTTTGCCCCCAGCTTCTTCAGGCTTCTCGCTTTTCCAAGATCCTTCTTTAGGTTGAACCTGGAGTTCACTCTCACGTTTTCTTGCGGCGTTCACATGCCTGCGCATGACCGGCAGGCATACCAAAGCATTAGTTTCAAACACCCATGTCTGGTGGTCAGTCTCCGGCCTTTGCCCAAATATTGCCCAGACCGAGGCTCACGCCTTGTCGCTTCTTTATCTCAACCATTCAAAGGGTGTTGCACATGACTGACGAGACCAGCGGAACCACACGTCGAGGCTTGATCACTACCGGGGCCATGGCCGCTACCCTCGCGGTGGCGTTGCCTGCACTGGCGGCACAGTCAACACAGACGACCGCGCCAACGGGCGGCAGAAGCGCTGGCAGTGCCAATGGCTCTGGATTGTTCACCGTCAAGGACGGTACGCAGATTTTCTACAAGGACTGGGGGCACGGCCAGCCGCTCGTTTTTCATCACGGCTGGCCGCTTTCGAGCGACGACTGGGATGCGCAAATGCTGTTTTACCTCAACAAGGGCTTTCGGGTCATCGCCCATGATCGACGTGGTCATGGCCGCTCTTCGCAGACCGCTGTCGGCAACGAAATGAACACCTACGCCGCCGACGTTGCCGAGTTGATGGCGCACTTGAACATCCGTAACGCCGTGCACATCGGCCACTCCACCGGCGGTGGCGAGGTGGCGCGTTATGTGGCGCGTCATGGTCGCGGTCGTGTGGCCAAAGCCGTATTGATCGGTGCTGTCCCGCCGCTGATGGTGCGCACCGCGAACAATCCGGGCGGCATCGCACTGGACGTGCTCGATGGCTTGCGCAAAGCAGTAGCGGAAAATCGCACGCAGTTTTATCGGGATTTCCCAAGTGGCCCGTTCTATGGGTTCAACCGCCCAGGCGCCAAAGTCAGCGAAGCGATCATTGAAAACTGGTGGCGCCAGGGCATGAGCGGAGGGGTCAATGCGCAGTACGACTGCATTCGTGCATTCTCCGAAACCGACTTCACGGATGACTTGAAAACTATCGATGTGCCGACCCTGGTACTGCACGGTGAAGATGACCAGATCGTGCCGATCGCCAACTCGGCTCAGCTGTCGATCAAACTGCTCAGGCACGGCACGCTGAAAACCTACCCCGGCCTGCCCCACGGCATGTGCACCACCCACGGCGAACAAATCAATGCGGACCTGCTGGCGTTCATCAACGCTTGAGACAGACCGATAGCCGGAAAGCGCGTGCACATGGCAATAAAAAGCTCCGATTGAATCGGAGCTTTTTATTGGCTCGACGATGATTTGGCCCGACGTCAGCCTACCTCGCCGCCAATAACGTCGAACCGATGCGCGAGGGCGTTGAAGATTTTGGCACCACCTGCAATTCAATAGGCACTCCGAGGAACGCCTGGCACCGCGAACGCAGCCAGCGTTGCCCGGCATCGTTGTGCGCCGCGGCACGCCAGACCATCGTAAGCTCCTGCACCGGCAGTGGCAGCGGCACGGGTTCGGCTCTGACGCCCTCCACCGAGACCATCGCCCTGGCGACATAATCCGGGACGATAGCCAGCATCTCGCTGTGCGCCAGCAGTCTGGGCAGCGCACTGAACTGCGGCACCGCCAACACCACTTTGCGGCGCCGATCCAGACGACTCAGGGCATGATCGGTCTGATCGGTGGCGTTGCCCATGCAAGACACAACGGCGTGCGGACGTTGGCAGAATTCATCCAGGCCCAATTCGCCGGGACGATCATCCGTGCGCAGGAGCATTGGCCGGATCGGGCGCAGCACCTTGCGGCGCGCGCTGGCTGGCAAATCAAGTGTGTGGCTGATGCCCAGCGAAATTTCGCCGTTGAACAGCCGCTGTGACATCTGTTGCTGGTCGACGCGCAGCACGATCAACGTGATGTTCGGCGCCTCGGCACGCAGATGCCGCAACAATCGGGGCAGCAACGCGTATTCGACATCATCGGACAGACCGACCTGAAACGTCGCGTCACTGGTGCAGGGTTCGAACGATTGGCATCGGTTCAACGCCGCGGCAATTCCATCCAGTGCCGGCGTCAGATTGGCGAAAATTTCTTCCGCCCGCGCCGTGGGCTCCATCAATCTGCCAGCACGCACGAACAACGGGTCATCGAACAAATGGCGCAAGCGGCCCAACGCGGCGCTGATGCTCGGCTGACCGAGAAACAGTTTTTCACCGACGCGGCTGACATTGCGCTCATGCATCATTGTCTCGAACACCACCAGCAGATGAATGTCGATGCGACGCAGATCATTTCTGTTCATGGAGTTCACCACCCGGCATGCGGCCATTGAGATCGACAGAGAGCACGCTCAGGTTACGGCGGCGCTCGCCGGACGTCTGTGGTACATCGGGACAGCACCATCATGCGTTAGGTGCAGGCTTTGATACCTCTGTATGAACCAGATAAAAAAAGCCCGTGAAATAAACAACTTGCAGATGATGGCAGGCAGAACAGGGAAAACCGGGATGGCGGTTTTTCCGGGTTTTTTGTCCTAGCCGATGCAGCGCCCGGCCAACTACGATACTGAACCGATTCTCTGCTCCCGCCCCCAACAACAAACCAGAGCGCGCATGATCGACATCCGTCCATACCCTCTGCAAATACGCGCCGCGCGAATTCTGCGCCAAAGGAAATTGCAGTCAGATGCCGTTTAACTCGAACCCAAGGCTGACGCGCCTGCTCGATGCCTCTCTCAAGCCGCTGGAAAACCTGTTGATCGGGTTTATGGCCGTGCTGGTGGCAGGCGGGATGTTCGTCGCCAATCAAGTCGATGTCGATTTCGCCTCCACCGCGCTTTACCTTGCGTTGCTGCTGTTGACCGTCAACTTGCTGACGATCGTCGGGGTGATCTACACGGTACTGCTGAGCATGTTGGCGCTGACGGTGATGTTTGTCTTTCAGGGCGGATTCGAGCAGCGGGAATCGACGGCACACTGGCTACGCGAACTGGCGGTGTTCGCGGCGATCGCGCTGCTGGCCTTGCGCGGCAAACAGGTGGCCGATCACCTGCGCCACAAAGAAGTTTATATGAGCGGCGCACAGCGCCTGAGCCAGACCGGCTGCTTCGGTTTTCGCGCAGACCTCACCCGCATCGGCTGGTCGCAACAGTCGGCAAGGATCTTCGAGTATCCGTCAGACACGCCGCCCACCGTGGACATGATCCTCGCTCGCACCCACCCGGAGGACGTACCGCTGGTGCTGAACGCTTTGCAGAAAGCGTCGTGCCATGACGCAATGATCGAAGTCAGGTATCGCTTGTTGATGCCGGATGGGCGAGTCAGGCATTTGCACATGATCGCGACGCCGCTCTGCACCCGCCCTGATCGCTTCGAATACCTTGGGGCGCTGATGGACGTGACCGCCATCGAACACGCTGAGGCCGCGCTGAGCCAGGCACAGATGCAACTCGCACATGTCAGCCGAGTGACCGCTCTGGGCGAATTGGCGGCGTCCATCGCCCACGAAGTCAATCAACCACTGGCAGCGATTACCAGCAGTGGTGAAGCTTGCCGCAACTGGCTCAGCCGCCCGCAACCCGATCTGCCGGAAGCGCGCCAGGCGCTGGAGCGGATCATCGCCAGCGCCGATCGGGGCAGCGAGATCACGGCCCGGGTCAGGGCGCTGTCACAAAAATCCGCTCCGCTGCGGCGCACCGAGTCACTTAACGACATCGTCAACGAGACCCTGCCTTTGGTCAGGCATGAACTGGCCGATCACGGGATCAGCGCTAAAATCGAGCTGACGGTTTTCGATGGTCAGATAAGCGCCGACCGCGTGCAATTACAGCAGGTGATCATCAACCTGATCATCAACGCCTGCCAGGCGATGAGCACGGTGAACGCCACGCCTCGGACGCTGTTGCTTCGCACCTCGGTGAGTGACCGCGAGGCGCTGCTGGAAGTGGCCGATCAAGGCCCGGGTATCTGCGCCACTTTACTGGAACAGTTGTTCACACCGTTCTTTACGACCAAGGAACACGGTCTGGGGATGGGCTTGAGCATCTGCCGCTCGATACTCGACGCCCATCAGGGGCGAATCTGGGCGAGCAGCACGGTCGGTCAGGGTAGCTCATTCATGTTTGCGTTGCCGCTGTTGGCCGTTAACGACCCCGGTTACGCCTCGGCGATCTGACACAGTCAAACCTTTTGGGAAAAAGCAATGAACCATCATCCCGTGCCGAACAAAAATCCAGGCGACCCCGTGGTCTACATTGTCGACGACGATCAAGCCCTGCGCGAATCCCTCGGCAGCCTGTTGCGCTCCATCGGTCTGCAGGTCGAGTTGTTCGGATCGGTCGCCCAGTTCATGCACCATCAGCGCCCGGATACCGTCAGTTGCCTGGTTCTTGATGTGCGCCTGCAAGGCAGCAGCGGTCTGGACTTTCAGAACGAACTGGCGACCGCCGGCATCAGCGTGCCGATTGTGTTCATCACCGGGCACGGGGATATCGCCATGACGGTGCGCGCCATGAAAGCCGGTGCGGTGGACTTCCTGACCAAGCCGTTTCGCGAGCAAGACTTGATCGATGCCGTGTGCGCCGCTCACACCCGGGACAAACAGCGTCGTGAGTCGGGCCGACACGCCGATGAATTACGGGCACGTCACGCTACGCTGACGGCTCGCGAGCAGACGGTCATGGCGCTGGCGGCCTCTGGCTTGATGAACAAGCAGATCGCCGGGGAAATCGGCCTCAGTGAAATCACCGTGAAGATTCACCGCGGCCAGGCCATGCGCAAGATGGGTGCGCGCTCCTTTGCCGATCTGGTGCGCATGTCCGAGGCCATTGCCGCTCAGCCGGCAAACCGCTGATCGCACAACCCGCACGGTGTGTTCCCCACATCGTGCTTCTCACTGACAGCGCGTCAAAAGGCGCTGAAAATTCTGCGCGACAGCCCTTTGCGTCATCCCCTGCGCCGTCTGGCGCCCTGCCATTAATACCTGGGTATATCCGCGTCATACCTAGTCATGGCGGCAATGACCCAATGTAGCGGTGCCCTGCCCAGGCCGTTGCAATACCATCTTTTTTCATGGCAAACCCGTGGTTGGGGCGGCCAGCAACCCGTCATCGAAAACACCTTTCTTCCCTCGTCATTTTTCGTCTGTCAAAGAGTTTGCCCGGCATCAGCGATGATCTTGCGCGTGCCGTCCGATAGCAAAAACCCGGAATAAAAAATGTCGATCATCAAACGTCGCGCACAGTTTTTTTGTTCAGACGCCCTCGCCTCGCTGGCGGCCATCGCCGTCGGCAGCATGATCTTCATTACCAACGCGTATCTGGAACTGGACGTCGCACCGACGTTGTTCTACATCACCCTGGTTTTCATGTCGGCGAGCATCTTCTCGGTGCCGGTCTTTCTCGCCGTTGCCCTCGGTTGCGTGACGATCCTCACCGCCAGTTTCATCGCTGACGAAGGCTATCGTGATTACAAGCTGATCGCCGCCTTCATCCGTTGTCTGATTGCGCTGACCACCATCAGTTTGCTGGCCCTGCGCAGCAAGCGTGCAACCGAAACGCTTAAGCGCAAAGAGGCGTTCTTTCTGGGCGCGCAACAACTCAGTCATACCGGAAGCGTCGGTTTCATCATCCATGACGAAGTGACGGTAACGTGGTCGCAAGAATCTTCACGGATTTTCGAGTACCCGCCGCACGTCGTGCCCACGCTGGCGCTGATTCAGGCGCGGACGCATCCCGATGATCTGCCCATTGTCGACAGTGTCGTGGAACAGGCCAGGCGCCAGAAAAGCCTGATCGAAGTCGAACATCGACTGGTCATGCCGGATGGCCGGACCAAATATGTACAAATGATCGCCAGCCCGCTGTTCAAGCACGGCACACGGACCGAGTACGCCGGCGCGTTGATGGATGTCACACAGTCCAGACAGGCCGAAGAAGCGCTGTTTCATTCTCAGGCAACCCTCGCCCACGTCACGCGGTTGACTTCAATGGGCGAACTGGCCGCCTCCATTGCCCATGAAATCAACCAGCCGCTGGCAGCAGTCATCACCAGTGGCGAATCCTGCAAACGCTGGATCAATCGCCCCGTGCCCAACCTGGAAGAAGCGCGACGATCCCTGGACCGGGTCATACAAAACTCCGCCCGAGTGTCCGATGTCATCACTTGTATCAGGGCGCTGTCGCGCCAGAGCGAAGTGCAGCGCAAAGTCGAAATCTTCGACGACATCGTCACCGATGCCTTGACGCTCATGCAGCACGACATTGCGCTGCACGACGTCCGCACGCACGCGCAGCTCGGCGCCCCGGACGCGTTGATAAAAGGAGACCGGGTGCAACTGCAGCAAGTCATCATCAATCTGATCATCAATGCCTGCCAGGCCATGGCCAATGTTCATGACCGGGCGCGCGTGCTCCGCATTCACACTTCGGTACAACAAGACGAAGCCGTGCTCGAAATCGCCGACTCCGGTATCGGTATTGCCGAGGACATTCTGCCTTCACTGTTCGATCCGTTCTTCACCACCAAACCCACCGGGCTGGGCATGGGCCTGTCGATCTGCCGTTCGATCATTGAATTTCACGGTGGTCGCATCTGGGTCAACAGTAACGAGGGGCTCGGCACGCAGTTCATGTTTGCGATCGCGCTGAACTCGCTCAGGCTCGAAAAATGAATGTTATCCACCCTCGCCATGCGGCGTTAAGGAGCTCCGGCAGTGCCTAATCCAGAAAACGCTCACCGCGCAAAATGCGCAGATTTTCGCACCATCATTTTTGTTGCCTATGGGCAAATGGGCCTGCTGGACCTGACCGGTGCCCAGACGGTTTTCTGGGCGGCGACCCGCTGCCTGGCCGACCTCGGATTACCCGGATATGTGCTGCACACGGCCAGCCTGCAGGGTGGCCCGGTCCGCACGGGTGAAGGTCTTGTCGTCCAGACCTTGCGTCTGGACGATCTGCTTGATGAGCCGATCAATACACTGATCGTTCCCGGCTCGCCGCACATTCGCCAGGCACTGATTGACAGCGCGCCACTGGTGGATTGGCTGCGCGTCGCCTTCGGCAAGGCCTGGCGTACCACCTCCGTGTGCAGCGGCGCCTTTTTTCTGGCCCGGGCGGGCTTGCTCGACGGCTTGCGAGTCGCGACGCATTGGCTGATGGCAGACCTGTTCGAGCAGATGTTTCCGCGGGTCGAGCTTGACCGCGAAGCGATTTTCGTCGAGCAGGCCCCGGTGTGGACTTCCGCTGGTGTCAGTGCCGGAATCGACCTGGCGCTAGCGCTGGTGGAGGCCGATAACGGTCGTGATGTGGCCATGCAGGTCGCCCGGCGCATGGTGGTTTACTACCGGCGCCCGGACAATCAGGAGCAATGGAGTCCGTTGTTGCAATCGCAATATGCAACCGACTGACGCCACGCCTCATACCCCGGTATGACGCGCCTGACCCCACGTGCTAGCCCGCCGTCTCAAGGTAGAAGTGTTAATGGCAACACGTCGCCTTAAGCTGTTTACCACGCACCAACAAGTCACTTACCGCGCTGACGCGCCAGCCTGAGACGGTTGTCATGAACGCACCGCAAACGCTATACCGGATCAGTCATCCGCTGCGCATCAGCCGTTATGGCGCGCATATATCCTTGTCCACCGCCGCGCGTATTGATGTTATCGACGCCCTTACGCAGACACTGCGCACAACGGTGAGCATTCAGGCGCAGCTCGAATGCATTGAGAAAAAACTGCATAACGTCAGTTTCCGGCCAGTCCAGCAAATGTTTTGCAAACTCGCTCGCGCCAATGCCAACTACACCCGGTTCCTCGTCACCGGTATCGCTGACCTGGGTGGTTACACGCAAGCCGAAGGGCTTTACAGCCTGAGCGGGGCCACCGAGACCCAGTGTTTCGCCGACTGCCTGGCCGACATCTGTCGAGGAATGCGCCAGCTACAGGTCGCGGACGCAATGCTGCGCGAGTTTCGCGAGTGTGCGATCGCCAATAAAGACCCTGCCAGTAAAAGGCTCTTCGAAGAATGCACTCGGCGCAACGCGCAGTTTCTTTCCCTGATCAAGAACAACTTGTCCCATGAATAACCAGGGTAAAGACGCAAGGTCTGCCATGTTCAAATCCGCAGTAATTGCAGTCGTCGATGACGATGAACGTATGCTTGTTTCTCTGGATAGTCTATTGCGCGCATACGGCTATACCGTAAAGACTTACAGCAGTGCATTGGCGTTTCTTGATACGGGTGACTGCGAGCACACCGATTGCCTGATTTCCGACATCCAGATGCCCGGCATGTGCGGAGTCGAACTGTACGAGGCACTGGCGGCGAAGAATGCTCATATTCCGACCCTGTTCATCACGGGAAAGCCTGGCCTGCCCCCGCAGTTCAGTGCCAGGGTCAGGAAACCGGAAGGTTACTTTTCCAAACCATTCGACACTCAGGCGCTTCTGGCCTGTATTGAGCGGGCGTTGAAGCGCGGGCGTTGATGGCGAAACTGCCAGCCTGCTTGCGTTGGCGTCGGCTCAGCCAGCGTCGATGTTGGTTCGCTGGCAAGCTCTCAGGGTTTAGTCGCGACCATTGAATGTTTATTCCTGCAAAAAAAACGGCACGCTGCGATCTTTGGATCTTGTCATTTGAAACAAGATCAACGATCGCAGCGTGCCACAGTGTCTACAGAGCCTTGCCGTTACCCGGTTGGCTCATCAGTAATCCCAAAACGCCGCAATCCAGCGGAACGCCTCACCGTCGACGGCCACGCGACCGACCGAAGGGAACGGCAAGTGGGTGGCGACGAACCATTCGCCGCTTGCTGCCGCCTCCCGCATCAGGCGAACCCGGACGCGGACCGACTCCTCGGGATCGTGCTCAAAGCCGTTGTGCCAGTCAGGATGTTCGAACGCCACTGGAAACAATGCATCGCCGGCAAAGGTCAGGCGCTCCCCGCCGGAGTTCACGTAAACGACGCTATGTCCCGGTGTATGACCACCGGTGAGTTTCACCACCACACCGGGCGCCACCTGATATTCGTCATCAAATGTACGGACGTTACCGCGGTAAGCCTCGATAAACTGATTGGCGGTCGCGCGCAGTACATCCGGCACGGGTGTCGGCATTACGGTCTGGGTGAAATCCGGCGTTTCCCAGAACGCCACCTCGATTGCCGAAACATGCACGCGCACGTCCGGACGCAGCTGGTTCTTCACTTCATCGACCAGCAATCCGCCGACGTGGTCCATGTGCATGTGGGTGATCACTATGTCCGTCACCGCGCCAAGATCAATGCCAGCGGCTTGCAGGCGCTTGGGCAATTGCCCGGCACGCGGGAAACCGGGAAACTGCCCGCCCAGCCCGGCATCGACAAGAATGATCTGTTCACCGCTGCGAATCACCAGCACGTTCAAGGCCCAGTCAAATGCATCCGGCCCCAGATACATGTCCTTGAACCAGGCGGCGCGCGCGGCCGGATCGGCGTTGGTAGACATGGTCGATGTCGGCAGAGGCAGCACGCCATCGCTGATCACGACCACATCAATGTCGCCTACCCGCAGCGCGTAACGCGAAGGAACCAGCTCCTGCACGCCGCCGAAGGTCGACGTGATGGGCTGGCCGGATGAAGTTTGCGGTGCAAAGTCTTGCTGATACGCCGCAGAGTGGTTCAGATAAGTTGACATGGTCGCGCTCCTGTTACTGATTCAAAACCCGTTTGGGCGAATGCCCTGTTGGCGAGAGCGATACAGCGCTCCTTGAGAAGGAGTGTGCATGGCGACCACGGCGCCAAAAACCATACGCGGGTATAGGGAAAGAACCGTATTGCGTGAGTGCCACCGACGTTGCAGCAACGGTGAGCCATACCAATGTATAAGTGCGAACCTGCCGGTTAAAACGTATTCACTGTTGTGGTTGCCACGACGGCCCGCCACGACTGAAACGTCGTTGAATAAACGTCCTTTATCGGTAAACGGCAGATATACCCAGGGATGAGTCTTTAATACCAATCGGCGCGCCCGGACAACCCATTGCATAAGTGCCGAAATTCACCACTTCATTAAAATTGATGCTGTTGTGCAAACTTCCATAATTAATGAGTGGATCAAACAATGAAACTACCCAATCTGTTTCTAAGCATGGCATTGATAAGCACCGTCAGCTGTCTGTCATCAACAATATATGCCACTGAAGTTCGCAGTGGCGGTCGCGCCGGGGGTGACCGGGATGCATCCGCGCCGTTGTTGCAACACACACTTCACAAGGCCAGGGATCAGCATGTCGCTGAAGGCGGTGCTGAGCGTTTAAAAGAACGTCAACTTGCCGCCGACGGCGCCGATCGCCTGCAACAGAATCAAATTGCCGAAGGCGGCGCCGAGCGTCTGCGAGAACGTCAAGTCGCCGCCGACGGCGCCGATCGCCTGCAGCAGAATCAAATCGCCGAAGGCGGCTCGGATCGTTTGATCGAAAATCGCGTGGCAGACAACAGCGCAACCTATGGCGCCGGCGCGGTCGCCGGTTTCTGCCTGGCCTGTCGCTGACCCGCCATGTCTGCGCTCTTCTCGCTGATACTCGGGCCCCCCGTCATTCAGTGAGAAGAGCGTTTCGCCCGCCAACACATGCCGGCTGGCGCGCGAAAGGCTTATGACTTATAACCGTGGATTACGGCCAAAACGGATGGCTGCCAATACCTCAATCATTCGTACCGGGCCTCAATGCAATCATGAACTCGATTCTTCCCGAGACTCACCACATCACCAATCTGCGCGTTCAACCGCGCACATTGGTGTTTCTCGCGTACCCACACATGGGTCTGCTGGACCTGACCGGTGCGCAAACCGTATTTTGGGCCGCGTCCAAAGCCATGGCCGTCCGCGGCCTGCCTGGCTACGACATACACACGGCAAGCCTTGCAGGTGGACTGATCGCCACGGCCGAGGGGCTGTCGGTGCACACCACATCCCTGGCCACTTTCGATGGATTGGCAATCGACACCCTGATCGTGCCCGGCGCGCCCGACATTCGTCAGGCGCTGATTGACGAAGTCGCCCTGGTGAACTGGCTGCGCGAGGCGTCGGTCAAGGCCGGACGCACCGCATCGGTATGCAGCGGCACCTTTCTGCTGGCCCAGGCCGGACTGCTTGAAGGTTTGCGCGCGACCACGCACTGGGCGATGTGCGACCTGCTCAAGCATGGTTTCCCCGGCATCGATGTCGACCTTGATGCAATTTTCATCCAGCAAGGTACGCTCTGGACATCGGCGGGCGTGAGCACCGGCATCGACATGGCACTGGCACTGGTCGAAGCCGATTGCGGTCGCGACGTCGCACTGGAAGTCGCACGGGAACTGGTGGTGTTTCTCAAGCGTCCAGGAGGGCAAGCGCAATTCAGCCAGTTGCTGCAAGCGCAAACTGACGACCGAGGCAGCTTTGACGCTCTGCATCTATGGATCAGCGATAACCTCAGCGACCCTCGTCTGACAGTCGAGTCACTGGCGCGCCAGGCACAGATGAGCACCCGCAACTTTGCCCGCGTCTACAAAAACAAGCTGGGGCGCACGCCTGCGAAAGCGCTGGAGCTGTTTCGCCTGGAAGCTGCACGGCGGCTGCTCGAGGACTCTGAGCGCAACATCGATCAGATCGCACAGTTATGCGGCTTCGGCGACGAGGAGCGCATGCGCTATACCTTCCACCGTCACCTCTCAATTACGCCGCGCGAATACCGCAGCCGGTTTTCACGCTGACAGCCGTGTGATCTGCGCCACGCGCTACCCTGCAGAACCGCGAAAGTTCAATGCGATTTCTATACGCACGTATAAGTACGCCGCTTGATCGAGCGGCGTATCTTGCGCAAATGGCGGGCGTCCTTGCTGGGCTACCCGAGATCGTCCTGGTATAGAAATGGCCCACACTGCTGTTGTTTCGGTTGTCGACGATGATGAGTCCGTACGCATGGCGCTCGACAGTCTGTTGCGGTCCAACGGTTACACCGTGCAGTTGTACGCCAGCGCCGAGGCATTTCTGTCCTCGAGTGCAGCGCAACACACACGCTGCCTCATTTCAGATATACAGATGCCCGGTCTGTCGGGCATTCAAATGTACGATGAACTCTGTGCCAGAGGCATTCGTGTGCCGATCATTTTCATCACCGGTTACCAAGGCTGCCCACCTCGCCTGAGCGCAAAATCCGCCGAACCCGTGGCCTGGTTTCCCAAGCCATTCCCTTGCAGCGAACTCCTGGCCTGTATCGACACCATCCTCAATCGCCCCGCCTGACATTCCCCCCTATATACCTGGGTATGTCCGCCTCACACCTAGGCATGGCGGCACTGACCCTATGTAGAAGTGTTTCGCCAATGTTGACCCGATAGCATTTCCTCCAGCGAATCAAACCGGCACGCGCACGGCGGTCGTTGATTGCAGCCTGCACATCGCGTGACCTGGAAAACGGTCACGCCTGAACAGACTGCCCGTTAAATGATCCATTTTTCTTCAGGAGTCATCCGATGAAACAGCATATTCTGGTTATTGGCGCAGGGTTTGGTGGCGTCTGGAGTGCCTTGAGCGCAGCCCGCCTGCTGGACAAGCATGATCGTAACGATGTGCAGATCACCCTCCTCGCTCCGCAGGCGGAACTGCGTATCCGCCCGCGTTTTTACGAGCCGGATGTCCATACCATGAAGGCCCCTCTGGGCGAACTGTTCGAGGCCGTCGGGGTGACATTCGTCAAAGGCAGCGCTGACAACATCGACACCGACAGCAAACGCGTCACCTACACCGACGCCGCCGGCGCGCAGGGCACGCTGAGCTACGATCGCCTGGTGCTGGCTGCTGGCAGCCGCGTTATCCGTCCGGCGCTGGAGGGCATTATCGAGCATGCTTTCGACGTCGACGGGATTGAAGAAGCCGCTCGCCTCGAAGCCCATATCAAGTCGTTGAAGAACCTGCCGTCGAGCGCTGCTCGCAACACCGTGGTGGTGGCTGGCGGTGGTTTTACCGGCATCGAAACCGCGACCGAACTACCGGCCCGCTTGCGTGCTGCACTGGGCAACGACGCCGATATCCGCGTAATCGTAGTGGATCGGGGCCCGCAGATCGCCGCGTCGCTGGGTGATGGCATTCGACCTTCCATCGTCGAAGCGTCCAGAGAACTGGGCGTCGAATGGGTACTTGACGCTTCCGTCGCCGCCGTCGATGCCGGAGGTGTCACCCTGGCCGATGGACAACGCATCGAGGCGAGCACGGTCATCTGGACCGTTGGTTTCCGCGCCAGTGCGCTCACTGAACAGGTGGCCGGTACCCGCGATCCGCAAGGCCGCCTGCATGTCGACGGACACCTGAAAGTGCTCGGCCACACCGATGTGTTTGCCGCTGGCGATGTCGCGTACGCCGCTACCGATACTCTCGGTAACTTCGCTGCCATGTCCTGCCAACACGCCATCTGTCTGGGTCGGTATGCCGGCAACAACGTCGCCGCGGATCTGCTGGGCGTCGAACCGATGACCTACAGCCAGCCCAAGTATGTGACCTGCCTTGATCTGGGAGCCTGGGGCGCGGTCTACACCGAAGGCTGGGACCGTCAGTTGAAACTGGTCGGGCAGGAGGCCAAAGAGCTCAAGACGCAGATCAATACCGTATGGATCTACCCGCCGGCAGCGGATCGGGCGACGGCACTGGCGGCTGCCGATCCGTTGATCCCAGTGGCTTGAGCCGCGTCGGACGGTGTTCGGCTTTTTCGAAAGTCCCTATCGGGTGTTGAAGCTGTCACACGCTTCGCTGCTCGGCGGGCTGATCATGCTCGTCGTCGGGGTCATCCTGGCTTACGGCATTGACGCGCACCTGACGTTGCCTGAACTGGTGGCCGCCCATGCGTTGACGATACTCGGGCCCACGGCAATCAAACTCGGTTACGTCATGCGCCTGGTGGGGTTCAATCGCCTGCGCCTTGAGCAAAACGGGCACGCTGCCTGATCTGAAATCAAGTCCCTGCCCGGGGCAGCGCTCTCCTTGCTGCGCCGGCACTTCCCAAACGCCCGCCATTGATTGTTTTGGCGGGCGTTTTTTTTGCGCCCTGGCCGATCTGCTCGATGAGCCTGTCAACCAACCATTTCGGCGGGCAGGACAAACTGAACAATCGCACCGCAGGGTTCGTTGGCGCAGGCCCAGAGTTGCCCGCCATGGATCTCGATGGTCGATCGGCAAATCGCCAGGCCCATGCCCAGGCCACTGGGTTTGGTGGTGTAAAACGGCGTGAAGAGATGTTCACAGGACTGCGCGCCGAACCCCGGCCCGGAATCGCTGACGCTGACCCATACCTGCCCCGTCTCCGTGATCTGCGTGCGCAAGCCCAGCGCTCTCTCGCCGGCACTTGTGCTGCCCATGGCCTCCAGCGCATTCATCATCAAATTGAGCACCACCTGTTGCAGTTCGACCCGATCGCCGTTGACCCGAGGCAACCCGGGCAACAGCTGCAGATGAACCGCTACATCGCCCTTCTGGGCCTGACCGCGAGTGATTTCAATGACTTCGCCGATAACGTCATTGAGGTTGACCGACTCCCTGGGTTGTGGCGATTTGCGGATCAGCCCGCGAATGCGCGCCAATACCTCACTGCCCCGATTGGCATCCTTGACGATACGTTCAAGGCACAATCGCACTTCCTCGATGTTCGCTGGCTGGGCGGTCAGCCAACGTACCGCCGCCTGCGCACTGGCGAGTGTCGAGGCCAGCGGTTGACTGACTTCGTGAGCGATCGATGCGGCAAGCTGGCCCATCGTCGCGACGCGACAGGCATGCGCCAGTTCCGCCTGAATCTCGCGATAACGCTGCTCGCTGGCGCGATTGCTGGCTTCGGCGAGTTTTCGCTCGGTCAGATCAAGGACGAACGCAACGCCCTGCTGCTGACTGCTTTCAAGTATGGCCAGACCGACGAGCGCCGGCAGGCGGCTGCCATCCTTCCTGAAGTATTGCTTCTCGAATGGCGGCGCGTGCCCGGTTCGCACGGCGTCGGCCATGGCCGTTTCGCTGACATCGCGAAACTCCGGCGGGGTCATTTCTCGCCACCGCACACGCCCCGAAACCACATCCTCGCGCGTGTAACCGACCATGCGCAGAAATGCGTCATTGGCTTCGACAATCTCGCCCTCAGTCGTCCAGAACAAGATGCCGATGATATCGGCGTCAACCAGACGACGGATTTTCGCCTCGCGCACTGCAATATCACGGTACAGACGCGCATTGACCAGCGAGATGGCACCCTGCGAAGCGACCAGTTTCAACGCTGCAATCCGCGTCGGGCTGAACACTCGCGAGCTCAGATTGTTCTCCAGGTACAACGCGCCGATCAGCTTCGCCTGGTGCATCAGCGGCAGGCACAGAACCGAGCGTGCGCAGTGCTCGATGACGTAAGGATCGACGGCGAACGGCGGCTCGGCCAGCGCGTCATCCAGGAACAGATTCTCCTGGGTACGCAGCACATGGAAAAGGATCGACTGAGGTATCAGCGCCGCACTCACCGGCTCATCACGAAGGGCCAACTGCGTGGTGTCATCGCGGGTCGTCGCTTCGGCAACAATCCGCTGTTCACCGGCCTGCGTCAGGATCAACACACCGCGTTCGGCGCCCGCCTGTTCGATGGCTGTGCGCATGATCATTTCGATCAGCCGCTCCAGGACGATCTCACTGGACGCCGCTTGCGAGACCTTCAGCACTGTGGCGAGGTCCAGCTGTTCGACCGGTGTGGCGATTGTGGTGGTGGGCCCGAGTACCGGTTGTTCGACGCGCAGAAACGGATGGTCAGCCTCCAGTTGCCGAACCTTGCCCTCGGCTCCCCAGCGTCGATAGCCGTAACAGGCATCCTGCAGGTACATTCGGGCAATTTTTCCCAGGCCACGCTGCGCATAAAAGCGCGACGCCAGTTCATTGGCCAGAGCTTCGATATGCAAAAACCCAGTGCTCTGCGCGAGATGAATAGCCTGTTCATAGGCCTGCTCAGCGTCCAGGTATCGGCCTTCAATACGTGCCATTTCACCGGCCACCAGCGTGGCGTGACTGGCGTAGTTCTGCGCGCAGAGATCAGCCCACACCTGCAGTTGCCGATGGTGCATGCCAATGTCTGCAAGGGATGCCTGTCGGGTTTGGGCAGAGGCAGCGCTGCACAGGCCGGCAGCTGTCAGGGCGCTGTAGAAGGAGTATTCGGCCTCTTCAATGAATGCGTGTGACGACCGCAACAACTTCTGAGCGATCAGGCCCGCCTGGGTAGCCGCTGGGTAATCACCCGCGAAATAGCTGGCTTGCAACCTGCGAATCGAACGCCAACAAGCGGACACCAGCGAAGTGGATGTCTGGCGATGCTCGTTACCAAGGTCAGAAGGTGGCGCAGCTTCGAGTCGGCCGAAGGGTCGCGTCTGGCCACGCAGCATCTGGATAAACCCCAACTGTACTTCGATGAAATCGATGCCCAGACCAAAGCCTATTTTCCGGGCGTAGGCCAGACCGCGTTCGGCTTCGCCTTGCAGTTCGGCCAACGGTTCGCCAGTGGCCAACAGATTGGAGACCAGACTGTTACCGGCGAAAGCGCCGACCGGCAAATCGCCCGTGCGGTTGGCCACCTCGAACACTTGACGCAATGGCGCAACACAGGTGCGCACCGGTTGAACCCAGCGTTGGGCAAACAGCAAAAACGCCAGTTGAGTGCGCGCCTGATAACGCTCCAGGCCTCGCCGCTCGACCAGTCGACAGCCAAGTTCAGCGAAAGCCAAACCCGCCGGGTAATCGGCAAAACGCCGTCCGGCGATCCTCGGAACGTTGGCATAGGCCACGCACGAAGCATCGCTATTACCGTGCTCGATACTCAGGTTGATCGCTCGGCAGATAGCCAAGCCGGGAAGATTACCGTCCATGTGCAGCGCCGCCACAATCAGCTTGGATAACGCCTCAAGAGTGGCCAGAGCAACGGCGTCCTCCATGGGCGGCAGGTCGATCAACGCCTCGATGCGTCTGCCGCCGAGCTGACGCTCGATGCGCAGGTATTCATCTTCCACCTCTGCGTCACCGGGATGTGCCGGCCAATCGATGCCCAGATGACGCAGGAACGCTAGACAGACCGCCACCGCGTCGTGACTCTGATCCAGCATCAGGTAGAGATCGACTTGCAGGCAGGCGACCTGAGTGCGTTCAGGCAGTGTCAGGGCGCGTCGTGATAAGCGCTTCAAGCGCGCTTCGGCGGCAGGCAACTGCCGGGTGAGAAATTCGCACAAGGACCGGCTAGACTCCAGAGCGAACAGCAATTGACGCTGACACTCCCACCCTGTGTCCCCCAGCAGGTCTGAACCGAGGGCGAAATACTTCAGCGCCGATGCGTAGGCCGTCGAAGCCCGAGCGCGTTGCCCCGCCAACAGGTTCAACTGTGCCAGTTGTTCGCGCTCCTCCTGTTCGTCCATCAATACGGCGCCACGATTGAGCTGGCCAACGATCTCGAAAATCGCTTCTTCGCGCTTTCGTGCTGGCGTCCGTGCGACCAATATTCGACCGATTCGCAGATGGCTTTGCGCGCGGGATGTTTCTTCAATCAACAGATAAGCCGCTTCCTGAACCCGGTCGTGAACGAATCGATAGACGTTATCCTGACGCGTGATCAGTTCGTGACGAACCGCTTCCCACAACAGTGAATGAATCTGCAAGGCAGCCACGCCTAGAACGGTTGAGAGCGTGGCGAGGTCAGCGACGTTGCCCAGGCACGCCAACTGCTGCAAGACTTGCTGCGTCTGGGCGGGTAACCGTGCCAGTTTACCGATCATCAGATCGGCCACGTTATCGGTATAACCTTGAGCATCAATACAGTCTGCATCCCAGACCCAGCGTCGGACTTCATGGTCGTAGGCCAGCAGGCCCTGCTCGACGAGCGTTTGCAAAAACTGAATGACGAAAAAGGGATTGCCCGCCGTTTTGTCCAGAATCAATTGCGCGAGCGGCGCGATGCAGGAACGTTCGGACTGTGACGACTCCGCGAGCAACTGCTCGATGTGCGACCGGGCAAGGGGCGCCAGAGTCATCTCCTGCACCCGCCCCCCCGCCGTTTTTATCGACTGCAGCCGAGCCGTCAACGGGTGCGAGGCATCGACTTCATTGCTGCGATAAGCACCAATCAACAGCAAATACTTCACGTCCGACCGGGTCAGTAGCTCCTCAAGCAAGTGGAGCGTGGCGAGGTCCAGCCACTGCAAGTCGTCAAGAAAAAGCGTCAATGGATGTTCGGCCCGGGCAAACACGCCGATGAATCTGCGCAATACCCGCAGGAAGCGTCGCTGCGCCTGAGGCGGTTCAAGATCAGCGACTGCGGCCACTTCTCCGATGATCAACTTGAGTTCCGGGATCAGCTCCGTCATGAGCCACGCCTCAGCGCCGAGCGCCGCCAGCAATTCATCGCGCCAACCGGCCAACTCGGCGTCGCTTTTGCTCAGCAACGTGCGCACCAGGCTTTGAAAAGCCTGCACCAGCGTCGAATAGGGCACATCGCGTTTGTACTGGTCGAATTTGCCACAAGCAAACAGCCCGCGTGCCGGAATCAAGGTTTGATGCAATTCGCTGACCAGTGAAGACTTACCGATGCCCGAATAACCGGAGATCAACACCCACTCGGGCTGGCTACTGACCGTCATGCGTTTGAAAGCGGCAATCAGGGTCTCGACCTCGGATTCGCGCCCGTAAAGCTTCTCGGGAATCAGCAAGCGGTCGAACATCCCCCGCTCATCCAGCGCAAATTCGCTGATTGACTGCTGCCGTTGCCAGTGCTGCATACAGCGGCGCAAATCCTGCTCGACCCCGGTCGCGGACTGGTAACGCTCTTCAGCGGTCTTGGCCAGCAACTTCATGACGATCTGCGAAAGCATTTCGGGCACGGTGGTGACACGCACATTCGGTGGCATTGGCTTGCGCGCGATATGGCAATGCAGCCACTCCATCGGGTCAGCCGCAGCAAAAGGCAGCGAACCGGTGAGCATTTGATAGAGAGTGACGCCGAAGGCATAGAGGTCGCTGCGCGAATCAATCGAGCGATTCATCCGCCCCGTTTGCTCCGGGGCCATATACGCCAGCGTGCCGGACAACGTCTCGGGCGGTTCCGGTGCCTGCCGCTCGCGAGGCAATCGCGACGCCAGGCCGAACCCGGTGAGCCGTGCGTGACCATCGTCACAGTTGACCAGAATATGGGCAGGCTTGATGTCTTTGTGAATCAGCCCGCAGTTGTGCAGCTTGCCCAGCGCTACGGAGATGCTGATGGCCAACCGCAAAAAAGTCTCGGTTTGCATCGGCGCCGAAAGTAATTCGGCAAGCAGCACGCCACCGGGGTCTTCGAGCACCAACTGCACTGTGCCATTTTCACGCAGCAACTCCAGCGGGCGAGCCGCCCACGGGCTCTGCAGTTCATCCTTGAGTGAATACTCGTGGGCCAGGCGATCAAGGGTGGTGCGCCAAGGTTGCTCCGCTGCCGTCGAGGCAATGAGAACGTTCACGTCCAGACCGTCACCCGCACGTTTGCGCCGACAGAACATGCGCTCTCCGTCGTCCCACAGAACCTGCACACCTTCATTCATCGCCATCGCAGCCATTGGTAAATGCTTGATCATCGGACACCGTTACCTGGCTGCCAGCTGGCGCCATTGCTAACCGTAGCTGAGAGAAACGCGAAGAAAAAATCGACAGAAAATCTTTGCAGGAAAACCGATATGCGGCAATCAACCATAGGTGTTAGCAGAGGGGGCAGTTCTACAGATTGTGGTGCGTGCTCCCTGCGCAAATCAAAGATTGCCGCGAGCCCTGTCGTAGCACAGATCAAGCACCCGGGGATGAACATACGTTCATCGAAAACAGCGAGCAACGCGTCTACCCTGCGGTTCCGACATAGTGACTACAGGAGTACCCACCATGTTCTCGCACGAAAGCATTCCGCTGATTATCATCTTCATCATCATGTTGCTGGCCGTGCTTGTGGCCTTTCTGCACCCGGTTCATGCGTTTTACAGCTGGCTTCGCAGACGAAAGGAAAGATCTGCCGCCGAGATCGCGCGCGAGGCAGATTCGCGCTGACGTTCCGCCTGACAAGCCCGGCGACGCTCGGGCTTTTTGCTTCCTGATCAGCGCAAACAAAAAACCCGGCGCCAGGCCGGGTTTCTTCGTTACTTTTCTTCATCCGCGTGGCCAGATGGCTCATGGGCCTGTGTGCAATGACCCCGCAAGGGGTTGCTTGAAGGTGGAAGATATTGGGGGAATGTCAGAGACATTACTCAAGCCGGACAAACTCGCCCTGGCGTTGATTTATCAAAATCTTGCAGCCGCCCTCACAGTCATATCGAACCGGGGAAAGACTGAATGATGTACAAAAAAGAAAGGTGTGTAGGCGCGGACAAAGAAAAAGCCCCGTCAGGTCTATGCCAGCGGAGCTTTCTGATAGGTCTGGAGAAGACCTGAATAGCGTATATGGTGCCCGAAGCCGGAATCGAACCGGCACGCCCTTACGAGCGGGGGATTTTAAGTCCCATGCGTCTACCAGTTTCGCCATTCGGGCGGTAGCGCGGTTTTGCTCTCTTCAACCGCCGATTCGCAATCCTGACAGGATCGGGCTTTGGCAGCAGAGCGGGAAATATATACATCACTTCCCGGTGACGCAAGTTCGCAGTGGCCGCTTTTCAAAACTAAATCTTGCAGCGCACTGGAAATAAAAAAGCTCCGTAAATCATGGATCTACGGAGCTTGTTTATAGTGGAGGCCGAGGTCGGAATCGAACCGGCGTAGGTGGATTTGCAATCCACTGCATAACCATTTTGCTACTCGGCCTCAAAGCATTTGCTGTCAGTAGCACAACAACAAACACGTACAAACTGGAGCGGGAAACGAGACTCGAACTCGCGACCCCGACCTTGGCAAGGTCGTGCTCTACCAACTGAGCTATTCCCGCTTGGTGTGGCGCATTCTATAGATTTCAGAAGCCCCGTCAACCCTTTGATTCAAAAAAGTTTTATTTCTTTTCAACATCGGTTTTCAGATGTGGCCAGGCCGCGCGAAGGTATTGAACCATGGACCATAAAGTCAGGCCTGCGGACACCATCAACAACGCGTAACCCAATATCACCCAGAAGCTGAAGTCCTTTGGATTGGCCAACAGGATTACCAGTGCCAGCATTTGCGCAGCGGTTTTCCATTTGCCCAGGTTCGAGACTGCGACGTGAGCACGGGCGCCGAGTTCGGCCATCCATTCACGCAGTGCCGAAACGACGATCTCGCGACCAATGATGACGGCCGCAGGCAAAGTCAGCCACAGATTGCCGTGCTCCTGCACCAGCAGCACCAATGCCACGGCGACCATGAGTTTGTCGGCCACCGGATCTAGAAACGCACCAAACGGAGTGCTTTGTTCGAGGCGGCGCGCCAGGTAGCCGTCCAGCCAATCAGTCGCTGCCGCAAAGGCAAACACCGAGGCGGAGGCCATGTAACTCCACTGATAAGGCAGATAGAACAGCAAAATGAAGATCGGAATGAGCAGAACGCGTAGAACGGTAATCAGATTAGGGATATTCATCGGCACAACTGGCTACGAGGTGAAGGGGCATTCTACTCGCTATGCAGGTTTGCATAAATCGACTCTGCGAGCTTTTTACTGATCCCCGGGGCTTTGGCGATCTCTTCGATGCTTGCACGAGTCAGCTCCTGCAATCCACCAAAATGTTTCAACAAGTCGCGACGTCGGGTCGGCCCGACCCCCGCAACGCCTTCCAGCGTTGACGTACGGCGGGTTTTGCCGCGGCGGGCGCGGTGTCCGGTAATTGCAAAACGGTGGGCCTCATCGCGGATTTGTTGAATCAGGTGCAGCGCCGGCGAATCGCCACGCAAGGTGAACTCATGCGCCGCATCATTTAGATACAACGTTTCGAAGCCAGCCTTGCGCGTGGCACCCTTGGCGACACCCAGCAAGATCAGATCCGGCACTGCGAGTTCATTGAGAACATCGCGAGCCATCGACAGCTGACCCTTGCCACCGTCGACCAGCAGGATGTCCGGCAGCTTGCCCTCGCCCTCCTTGAGTTTGCTGAAGCGTCGTGTAAGGGCCTGATGCATGGCGGCATAGTCGTCACCCGCCGTGACTCCTTCGATGTTGTAGCGCCGGTAGTCCGACTTGATTGCGCCTTCCGGGCCAAACACCACGCAGGAAGCAACCGTTGCCTCACCACTGGAATGACTGATGTCGTAGCACTCCAGACGCTGCGGCGGCTCATCCAGATTCAACACTTCGGCCAATGCCTCAAACCGCGCTGCCGTGTGTTGACGGTTGGCCAGGCGTGCGCCCAATGCCTGCTCTGCGTTGGTCACGGCCAGTTGCTGCCAGCGCGCACGTGTACCACGCACCCGATGACTGATCGCCAGTTCGCGGCCACGCAACTCATGGATCGCCTCGATCAACGTCGGAAAATCTTCGTGAACCACATTGACGATCAGTTCGCTCGGCAAGTCCCGCTCGGGGCTGCTGATGAAGTACTGGCCGAGAAACGCGGCCATGACCTCCGACACATCCTCTTCGATACCGACTTGCGGAAAGAAATTCTTGCTGCCCAGCACGCGCCCGCCGCGGACGCTGATCAAATGTACGCAGGCACCACCCGGGTTGACAAAAGCCGCGATGACATCGATATCTCCCGTGCCGCCTTCCATGCTTTGTTGATCCTGGACCCTGCGCAACAGCGCGATCTGATCGCGCAACTCGGCGGCTCGCTCGAATTCCAGGTTGATCGCAGCCTCTTCCATCGCCGTCGACAGTTCGTTGGTCAGCGCGTGACTACGCCCCTCAAGAAACATGACCGAGTGGCGCACGTCTTCGGCATAAACCTCGGGCTCGACCAGCCCGACGCAAGGCGCTTTGCAGCGTTTGATCTGATACTGCAGACATGGCCGGGTACGGTTCTTGTAGTAGCTGTCTTCACACTGGCGAACGAAGAAGGTTTTTTGCAGCAGACTCAGGCTTTCGCGTATGGCGCCGGCGCTCGGATAAGGCCCGAAATACTTGCCCTTGGCTTTTTTGGCCCCGCGATGAATGCTCAGGCGCGGAAACTGCCCGTCGGAAAGAAACACGTAGGGATAGGATTTGTCGTCGCGCAACAGGATGTTGTACGGCGGCCGCCACTCTTTGATCAGCGTTTGTTCAAGCAGCAGCGCTTCGGTTTCGTTGGCGGTGATGGTCGTTTCGACCTGCGCAATGCGACCCACCAACGCTGCGGTTTTAGGCGCCAGACCGGTTTTGCGAAAGTAGCTGGCCAGGCGTTTTTTCAGATTTTTGGCCTTGCCCACGTACAACAGGCGTGCATCGCTGTCGAACATGCGATAGACGCCCGGGCGGCCGCTGACTGTCGACAGAAACGCGCCGGAATCGAATGTGTCAGTCATGGTCAGAGGCTGGCATCAACCATGCCGTGACGAACCGCCAACAGTGTCAACTCGACGTCGCTGCTGATCGAAAGCTTCTCGAAAATACGGTAGCGATAGGTGTTCACGGTTTTCGGCGACAGGCACAACTTGTCGGAAATGATTTGCACCTTCTGACAGCCGACGATCATCAACGCGATTTGAATTTCGCGCTCGGACAAAGCATCGAAAGGAGAATCGTTGGACGGTTGAAAGGATTTGATCGCCAATTGCTGGGCGATTTGCGGACTGATATAGCGTTGTCCGGCAAACACCAGGCGAATCGCCTGAACCATTTCCGGCAAACCCGCACCCTTGGTCAGATACCCCGCAGCGCCAGCCTGCAGCAAGCGTGTCGGAAAAGGATCCTCCTCACACACCGTAACCGCGACCACTTTGATATCCGGATGACTGCGCAACAGTTTGCGCGTGGCTTCGAGGCCGCCGATGCCAGGCATCTTGACGTCCATCAGCACCACATCGGGCTTCAACTCTCGGGCCTTGATCAGGGACTCTTCCCCGG
>Ga0247818_10000184_pt1 | contig 37459 bp, 34 predicted proteins | sample 13C_Glucose_Day1_FD_192424 | JGI IMG/M metagenome (GOLD analysis project Ga0247818, IMG submission 192424) | Soil microbial communities from agricultural site in Penn Yan, New York, United States - 13C_Glucose_Day1 | ecosystem: Environmental > Terrestrial > Soil > Agricultural land | place...
TTGATTTCAGCGGTGATGAAGCCGTTGTAGTGCATCACGCGGTCCGGCCCCGAGGTGTCGCTGACCTTGATGAAGGTCGCCAGCGGGATCATTTCGCCCTTGTTGTTACGCACTTTCAGCTGACCGATCTGGTCCGGCTCGAGACGGAACTGTTGCTCGGCCTGAACGTTGACCTGATAGGTGCGACCGAAGCGGTTGAAGTCGTTGGCATACAGCGAACCCAGGTAGATCTGCAGGGTGTCGAAGATGTCGCTGACGGCCACGCCGTGGGTCTTGGCCTTTTCCCGGTCGATGGCGGCATCGACCTGGGGCACGTTCACCGTGTAGCTGGTGAACAGGGCGGCCAGTTCCGGCACGTTGTGGCTTTTGTTGATGATGTTCATGGTTTCTTTGTACAGCTCGTCATAGCCCAGGTTGCCCCGGTCTTCGATCTGCAGGCGGAAACCGCCAATGGTGCCCAGGCCTTGTACCGGCGGCGGCGGGAAGATCGCCATGTAGGCTTCCTGGATCCCGGCGAACTGGCCGTTCAACGCACCGGCAATCTCCCCGGCAGCCATGCTCGGGTCTTTACGCTCGTCGAAGGGTTTCAGGGTGACGAACACGATGCCGGCGTTAGGGCTGTTGGTGAACCCGTTGATCGACAGGCCGGGGAACGCCACCGCACTTTCCACGCCAGGCTGTTTCAGGGCCAGGTCGGACATGCGCTTGATCACGTCTTCGGTACGGTCCAGGCTCGAGGCATCCGGCAGTTGCGCGAAGGCCACCAGGTATTGCTTGTCCTGGCCGGGGACGAAACCGGTCGGGGTGCTGGAGAAACCGAAGAACGTCAGCACCATCAGGCCGGCGTACACCAGCAGGGCGATGCCGCTGCTGCGGATGACCCGGCCTACCGTACCGACATAATTGTGGCTGGCCTTGTCGAAGAAGCGGTTGAACGGACGGAACAACCAGCCACCGAAAATCTTGTCGAGCACCTTGGAGAAACGGTCTTTCGGCGCGTCATGGCTCTTGAGCAATACCGCTGCAAGGGCTGGCGACAGGGTCAGCGAGTTGAAGGCCGAGATCACGGTCGAGATCGCAATGGTAAGGGCGAACTGTTTATAGAACTGCCCGGTCAAGCCGGAGATGAAGGCCGCCGGGATGAACACTGCACACAACACCAGCGCCGTCGCTATGATCGGACCGGTCACTTCGCGCATGGCACGTTTGGTCGCTTCGACCGGCGTCAGTCCCAGCCCGATGTTTCGCTCGACGTTCTCCACCACCACGATCGCATCGTCGACCACGATACCGATCGCCAGTACCAGCCCGAACAGCGACAGGGCGTTCAACGAGAAGCCGAACAGGTGCATCACGGCAAAGGTACCGATCAGCGACACCGGCACCGCCACCAACGGAATGATCGAGGCGCGCCAGGTCTGCAGGAACAGGATCACCACCAACACCACGAGGATCAGTGCTTCGAACAGGGTGTGAACCACCGCCTCGATGGAACCGCGCACGAAGATCGTCGGGTCATAGACGATGCTGAAATCCATGCCTTCCGGGAAGTTCTTCTTCAGCTCCGCCATCTTGGCGCGCACGTCGTTGGAGATTTCGATCGCATTGGAGCCAGGGCGCTGGAAGATCGGGATCGCCACCGCCGGCTGGTTGTTCAGCAGGGAGCGCAGGGCGTATTGGCTGGAGCCCAGTTCCACGCGAGCGATGTCTTTCAGACGCGTGATTTCACCGTTGTCGCCGGAGCGAATGATGATGTTCTCGAACTCTTCTTCGGACACCAGGCGACCCTGGGTGTTGACCGACAGCTGGAATGCCGTGGCATTCGGTGCCGGCGGGGCGCCCAAGGCACCGGCCGCCACCTGACGGTTCTGCTCGCGAATCGCCGTCACCACATCGGTGGCGGTCAGGTTGCGCGAAGCGGTCTTGTTCGGATCGAGCCACACCCGCAGCGAATAATCGCCCATGCCGAACAGCTGCACGTCACCGACACCGCCCAGGCGCGCCAGCTCGTCCTTGATGTTGAGCAAGGCGTAGTTGGACAGGTAGAGCATGTCGTAGCGTTTGTCCGGCGAGGTCAAGTGCACAACCATGGTCAGGTCGGGCGATGCCTTGTCGACGGTGATACCGATGCGCGTCACTTCCTCGGGAAGCTTGGGCTCGGTCCGGGTCACACGGTTCTGCACCTGCACCTGCGCATTGTCCAGGTCAGTGCCCAGGGCGAAGGTAATGGTCAGGGTGATCTTGCCGTCGGCGGTGGACTGCGAGGACATGTACAGCATGTTCTCGACGCCGGTGATGGCTTGCTCCAGGGGCGCGGCCACGGTTTCACCGATGACTTTGGGGTTGGCGCCCGGGAAGTTGGCGCGGACCACCACGGTCGGCGGCACCACTTCCGGGTATTCGCTGATCGGCAACTGGAACAGCGAGATGGCACCGGCGATCAGGATCAGCAGCGACAGCACCGCTGCGAAGATCGGCCGTGAAATGAAGAATTGGGAGAAATTCATCGTAGAGATCCCTTAACCGCGTGGTGTCGCAGCAGCCACTTTCACAACCGAGCCCGACGCGACCTTGGCAGGTGCGACTTGGGGCAGGTTGCTGGCTTCCAGCGCTTGTCGTTGTTGAGCCAAAGCGGCGAGGGTTTCCTGGCTGGCCATCGGGATCACTTCAGGGGTGACCGGCGAACCAGGACGTACACGTTGCAGGCCCTTGACGATGACGGTGTCGTCCTTGTTCAGGCCGTTGCGCACGATGCGCAGGCCTTCGATCTTCGGACCCAGCTCGACCGAGCGATACACCGTCTTGTTGTCGGCATCCATCACCAGCACGAACTTCTTGCCCAGGTCGGTGCCGACCGCCTCGTCGTTGATCAGCACGGCGGAGTAGGTGCCGCTGCCGACCAGTTTCAAGCGTGCGTAAAGGCCAGGGGTGTAGCTGCCGTCAGTGTTATCGAACACCGCGCGGCCGCGGATGGTGCCGGTCTTCGGGTTGACCTGGTTGTCGACGAAGTTCATCACGCCCTGGTGCGGGTTGCCGTCTTCGTTGGACAGGCCGAGGTAAACCGGGGTGGTGGCGCCACGTTTACCCTCGCGGGCGAGGGCGGTGTACTTGAGGAATACGCGCTCGTCGGCGTCGAAGTAGGCATAGACCTTGTCGGTGGACACGACGCTGGTCAGCGCGGTGGTATCGGCGGTCACCAGGTTGCCCGCGGTGATTTCCGCGCGGCTGACACGACCGCTGATCGGTGCGGTGACGCGGGTAAAGCTCAGGTTCAGTTTCGCCAGATCAAGCTGCGCCTGGAGGGCGCCGACGGCGGCGCGGGCTTCCTGGGCAGCGCTGGTGCGCGAATCGGCCAGCTCGGCGGAAATCGCGTTGCTGGTGCGCAGGCGTTCACCGCGTCGGGCTTCGTTTTCGCTGCGGGTGGCGTTGGCGCGGGATTGGGCAACCAGGGCTTCGAGTCGGCGGACCTCAGCCTGGAACGGACGCGGGTCAATCTGGAACAGCAGGTCGCCTTTCTTGACCAAGGCGCCTTCGGTGAAAGCCACTTCATCGATCTGGCCGGAGACTCGAGGCCGGATCTCCACGGTTTCCGGGGCCTCGAGGCGCCCGGTGAATTCGTCCCATTCGTTGACCGGTTGCTCCAGCACCTTGGCCACACTGACCTTGGCCGCGGGCAACGTGGCGGCGGTGTCCGGAGCCTTGCCGCAGGCGCTCATCACCAACATGGCCAACAGGGCCAAGGGGAAGCGCATATGTTTGAGAGATTGTTCCATGGATGCATCCGCCAATGTATTGAGAATGGACGGATGATGCTCGGCGAGGTGGTATCTCACGAATCGAATGAGGCAAAGGTAACTATCATTCGGAATGATATAAGCGCGAAGAGAGCCCTCTAGTCTGCAGCTTTCGTTAGGGGGCTATCAATTAGAATGATGACAAATCACTGTTGCGGGGAATGTAAAAGACGGGTTCAAAACCGTGTGGCGGTTTTCGCGGGCAAGGTGGATCACCGCGTTGCTCGTATCCCGCAATGATATAACCGGTTTAGTCGCAGACGTCGCTAACGGCCTTCCTGGCGGCCTCGAGTTCCGCTGATCGCGGTGCCCGCTCCTCGAGCACTTGCGCATGTGACAGCGCCGCGTCACACAGTGCTTCCTGTTCCCGGCTCTCCTGCTGCGACCAGCCGTAGTACCCGCACACTGCCAGCACGGCGAACGCGAGCTGCGCTCCACGGCCCGCCCACTCCATCCAGTCGACGCCCGCCAGGGCCTTTCTGATGTTCATCGCGGTCCCTCGTTGTACTGTGCTCCAGTCTCTTTTGGCCACTCGCAAGGGGGGCGAGCGACCTCGAAAGGGGAACCCTGAAAGATCCCAGTATGGCGCTGGCTGGCTTGCAATGTACCTCCATATTGGGATCGGATGTAAAGCAGGGCTCCTGGTTGGAGGTGCAATCCGATGTTGTTCGTAGGCGGCGCCTGCGACCGACCGCAGATTCAGCGCAAGTGCACGTAGGTACCCGGCGCAGCCTCGGCAGCGGCATAAGCCCTGTTGCCCAGTTTACGGGGAGCCTTTTTATGAGCGCCCGAGCGTGCCTGCAGCCAGGCCAGCCAATGGGTCCACCAGGAGCCTGCCTGTTGACTGGCAGTTTCCATCCACTCCTGAGCCTCGACTGGCAGCTCGCTGCCGGTCATGAAGCGCGCCTTGGGGTTGCCCGGCGGGTTGAGGACGCTCTGGATGTGCCCGCTGTTGGACACCACGAACTCGCCCTGACCGCCAAACAGATGCATGGAGCGGTAGCAGGCGTCCCACGGGGTGATGTGGTCGGTCAGGCCTGCAACGCAGTAGAAGTCACTGGTGACCTGACTGAGGTCTATCGGTGTGCCGCAGACCTCCAGAGCACCGGCGCGGGCGAGGGGATTGGTCTGGTACATGTCAATGAATTCGCCGTGCAGCGTGGCCGGCAGGTTGGTTGTGTCGTTGTTCCAGTAGAGGACATCGAATGCCGGCGGCTCGTTGCCAAGCAGGTAGTTGTTGATCCAGTAATTCCAGATCAAGTCATTGGGGCGCATCCAGGCGAAGACTTTGGCCAGCTCGCGACCTTTCAGCACGCCAGCCTGAGAGGAACGGCGCTTGGCGGCCACTAGCGACTTCTCGTCGGCGAACAGCCCGACCTGGGTGTCGGGGCGTATGTCCAACATACTGACCGCCAGGGTAAAGGCATTGACCTTTTTCTCGTCCAGGGCAGCGTAGTGGCCCAACAGCGAGGACAGGGTGCAGCCACCGGAGCAGGCTCCGAAGGTGTTCAGGTCGGCGCTGCGGGTTATCGCAAGAACCGCGTCGATCGCTTCCTTCAGGGCTTCTACGTAGCTGGACAACCCCCATTCACGCTGTGCCTTGCCCGGATTGCGCCAACTGACAGCGAAGGTCTGGATACCGCTGTCGAGGAGAAAACGGATCAGGCTCTTCTCCGGCGTCAGATCAAACAGGTAGAACTTGTTGATCTGTGGCGGTACCACCAACAATGGACGCGCCTGCACCTGCTCGGTACGGGGCTTGTACTGGATCAGCTCCAGCACCTCATTGCGAAACACCACCGCACCTTCGGTGATGCCCAGATTGTGGCCCACCTCGAAAGCCGTCTTGTCCACCTGGCTCGGCATGCCGCCGTTTTCGATCAGGTCCCGGGTCAGCTGCGAGAAACCGTCCAGAATGCTCTTGCCGCCGGTTTCAAAGAAGCGCTTGAGCGCTGCCGGGTTGGCCAGGGTGTTGGTCGGTGCCATCGCCTCGGTCAGCAGGCCAATGACGAACTGACCACGATGAGCGTCCTGTTCGCTAAGGTTGCTGGTGCTGATCCAGTCGTTCATCTCCTGACACCAAGCCAGGTAAGTCTTCATGTAGCGACGGTATAGCGGGTTGCGCTGCCAGGTCTGCTCGTCGAAACGTTTATCTGCCGCTGCCGGCTTGAGCTGCGAGCGGTCGAGCAGGACATTTTTCAGCTCGACGCCGAATGCCGCCATATGCCGAGCGCTGTGCACGGGTTGCTTCAACACTTGTCGCAGGACCATGCGGGCGGTGCCGAGCAGATCGCGCCGGCGAGGACCGAACGCCGGATTCAGGCTCAGCGTGTGCATCGCAGTTTGCTGGGAGAGGTCTTTATTTTTCTTGTTCATTCATGACACCCGGTAAGGCACCCAAGACGGGCGCCCGGAAGTTGTATGGCTGCGGGCAAGCGGCCGAGCCGTGTGCCGGCCGGGCGAGGCGCACAAAGGCAGGGTTTGCCACGCAGATCTTGAGAAGTTTATAGACGGGGGGGCGGCCAGCATTTCATTGGGCGACAACGTTTTTTCAATTCATGACAATCCATGACCTTTGATCCGGGATTGTGCATGGCGTTGCCTTAGTGCAGCTTTTGGCTGTTCTCTGCCGGTTGTCACTACGGCGTGTGCTGGTCGGCACGGATGCAATTTGGGGGCTGAAGTGGCCGTCAGGCCCGCGGAGCTCATCGAAATGGGCCCCGCAGGTGCTTATGGATGACCAGATGCCCCTGAATACTAGGCGGGACGCGGTGCCTCAACAGGCGGGGTGCCGTCGTGAAACATCGTCTTCAGTTGAGCGCGCAGTTCCGGTGAGTCGGTGTGCTTGTGAACGCTGACTGCATGCTGTGCGGCGGCCTCGAGCAGTTCGCTTTCAGAGTCTGCGGACAGTGCGACTGAGCATTGGGAATCGCTCGGAAACTCGCGGCAGTCGATGTATTTACGCGCCATGACAGGTTCCTCCCTACGACGAAGGCAGGCCGTGGCCTGCGTGAACGATCGCTCGAAGCGTCACCCCATGCATCAAACGCAATTGCGTGTCACATCGAGTGTGCCGACCCTTGAAGTATAGGCCCACCCGATGTCCAGGGTAGTTGTGCCAGGCATAGAAAACGGTCGTGCGCAAACAGGGAGCAGATCACTCTGGACCGGTACCCGTCCGGGTCAGACTCCAGTGGGGCATTGATGGCATCCAGGTGTATATTGATAGTGTCGATCCAGATGGTTGAGGCGCTCGCAAATCGTCGGTGACGTGAAAGGCGAGAGCGCTGGGGGAGCTGGATATCCCGGAACGTTTGGAGGTGTTACATGAGCCAATATCAACGACTCTTCTTGATAGCCGGTCCAGCCATGCGTCATACGCCGGCGTTGGAGCGAGCTGTAGCCATTGCCGAAGCCACCGGCGCAGCGCTGCACATCACGGTGTTTATCGAAGACTCCAACCTCTTGGGTCTGATGAACGCCGGTGCGCGTTTTCGTGAGGCTTGTCAGAAAGAGAACGAAACGTGGCTCAAGGATGAGGCCGATCTGATCCGCGGGCGCGGGGTGATGGTGAGTACCGAAGTGATTGTTACGCGCACTGCGCTGCAAGAAATACTTCGGCATGTGGCAGAAATGCAGCCGGATCTGGTGATCAAGGACGTGCACCACGAGTCGGCGCTCAAACGCGTTTTCATTACGCCGCTGGATTGGCACCTGTTGCGCGAATGTCCGGTGGCTGTACATCTGGTCAGCGAAGTCAGGTGTCCACTTCCGCGGGTGGTCGTGGCGGCAGTCGATCCGTCACAACCCGAGACTCAGATCACTGGCATCAACGACCGCATCATCCAGGCGGCGAACGGATTGTCGATGCAATGCAGCGCGGAGCTGCATCTGCTGCATGCCTACGATCTCTCGCAGACACATATGTCCGACGCAGGCGCTGGTGCAGTGACGATGCCAGGCTTCAGCAGCGATGTGCGCAAGTCACTGCAAAAGTCATTTATCGCATTGGCCGCCCACTACGGCGTGCCCACTGAGCGACAACACTTCGTTGAAGGGCCGCCTGGCAAAGCGCTGGCCGACTTTGCAGCGCATCACCGGGCCGATGTGATCGTCATGGGAAATGCGCATCGCAAGGGACTGGGCAAATGGGTGGGCAGCACGACGGAGCATGTTCTGTATCAAGCGCCCTGCAACATTTTCGCCGTTACCGGGTCTGCGGATCAGTGAATGGATTCGCTATTCAGACAAAACAGGGAACTGCGGATATTGCGCCAAGAATGGCTTACTTTCCCTAATCGTCGAAAACCCGACATAAGTTTCGTTATTATGAATCGCTATTAACTTACGAGCGATTCGTAATTGCCGGCTAAAACCTCGTACCCACTGCACAAGCTCACTCTAAAAAAGTTCAATTCAACATTTTAAATATCCAAGTAGTGAACTATGCCGAAAAGTGCAATCGCTCCTGGCTCTTTGAAAAACAGCGTCGGCATTGTCTTGTCGGGGGGCAATACTTTGAACAGGGCAAGGAGTGTGCGATGGCTGATTCGAGCAAGAAAATGGGCCTGATGGGGCTTACCACCCTGGTAACGGTCAACATGATGGGGTCGGGCATTATCATGCTCCCCATTAACATGGCCCAACTCGGTGCCGTCTCGCTGTTATCGTGGGTTTTCACTGCGATCGGCTCGATGGCCATTGCCTACTGCCTGGCCCAGTGCGGGGTGTTCTGCTCGCGTTCCGGCGGCTTGTCCGCCTACACCGAAGAGGCTCATGCGAAGTCGGGGTTCTTCCTCTGCTCGTACCTGTACTTCCTGTCCCTGGCGATCGCCAACGTCGCCGTCGCGATATCGGCGGTGGGCTACATGAGCGCCTTCCTGCCCTGGCTGAGCAGTGGTGCCATCCCGCTATTCGTCGGCACGGTCGGGCGGACCAGAACCTGTTCCTCAAGCTGTTCAGCAAGGTCAACGCCAACGATGCGCCCGTGGTCGGCATGATCGTCTGCGGTGTGCTGCAGACAATCATGGCCGTGTCGACCATCTCACCCGATGCCGCTGCACAGTTCGGCAAACTGGTCAGCCTGGCGGCCGTGACCAACCTGATCCCTTACATCACGGCGCTGACCGGTTTGCTGGTGATCATGCACAAGGCCCAGGTGGGGCCCGCGGTGTACTCGCGCAACCTGGTGGTGCTGCTGGTGGCGGTGGCCTACTCGTTGTATGCGCTATACGCCTGCGGCAAGGATGCTGTACTGGGCGGCACGCTGGTACTCGCCTTTGGTTACCTGCTCTATTGCTTCCTCGCCAAGCGTTTCGTCGACGCGCCAACCGTTGCCCAGGCCAGGACCGGCAATGTTTAGGCAGGGCAATCAGGACTGCTCAGACTTGTACACGGGGAAACCGGACATGAACGTACCACTAGCAAAAACCACTCGCCTGCTGCTCGCTCTGGTGTTCACCGCGCTGCCGATGGTGGCGAGTGCCAACACCCTGGAGCGCATCCGCACCAGCAATGCCTTTACCCTGGGCTACGTGCCCGACCTGTCGCCCTTCAGCGTTCAGGATGGCGACAAAGCCAGCGGTTATGCCATCGACCTGTGCCTGAAGATCGCCGACAAGCTCAAGACCGAACTCAACCTGCCCAACCTGCAGGTGCGCTACCAGCTCGTCGCGGTCGCGGAAGAGACCAGCGCGGTGAAACTGGGCAAGGTCGACATCCTCTGCACGCCGACCCCGCCAACCCTCGAACGGCGCAAGACCATCAGCTACTCGATACCGGTGTATACCGCCGGCCTCTCGGTACTGGTGCGCAAGGATGCCGCCGAACCGCTGCTCAACGCGCTCAACGGCAAGGAGGCCAACCCCGGGCCGACCTGGCGGGCGACGATCAACCGCGGCCTGGCCAACCAGACCTACGCCACTCTCGAGGGCGGTGTGACCGAAGACTGGATTCGCGAGCGGATGCGCATGCTTGGCGTGATCGCCTCACTGGTGACCGTGGCCAACATCAATGAAGGTGCCAGCCTGGTGGCCGCGCGCAAGGCCGATGCGTTCTTCGCCGAGCGCATGCTGCTGAAAAACCTGGTGGCCAAGGGGGATGCCAACAATGACCTGATGGTCCTGGACCGCATCTTCGAGTTCGCCCCGGTGGCGATGATCGTCGAGCGCGGTGACGAAGACTTCCGCCTCCTGGTCGATATGGCCCTGAGCGAGGCTTATCGTTCCGGTGCCATCGAGCAGGAGTACGACAAGTATCTGGGCGGGATCAACGCGACGATGAAAAAGCTGTTCCGGGTGTATGCATTGCCCTGAACGGCGTTCAGGAAAAACAAGGAAGGGAAGTCCCGCACGATTGGTTTTGGATCAAGCGGGGTGATTTGATATATATCAACATCAGTCACATTCCAGCGGAGCAACCTGAGTTAACGCTGGTGCTTGATCCGGCGTGGACGCAACGGCCGAGCCCTGCGATGAGCAGCGATAGGCGTTGAAATCCCTCTGCCTGGAGTCAGATCGTGAGCCAGTATGAACGGTTGTTACTCATCACCCACCTGGCCCTGCGCCATTCTCCGGCGATCGACCATGCAGCAGCGCTGGCCAAGGCCAGTGGTGCAAAGTTGCATATCACGGCGTTGATTCCTTCGTTAAAACTGTTGTCACTGCTCGAAGAAGGCGATCGGGAACCGGTTCGGGAGCGTTACCTGCAGGACCATCGCGACTGGTTGAAGGACCAGGTCAGAAAATTCCATGGCAGAGGGATCGAGGTGACCACCCGGTTGGCTTGGGCTGATGACATGGAGCAAGACATCCTTGAACATGTCAGGGAATTGCAGCCCAACGTGTTGATCAAGGAAATCCAACACGACGCATCACTCAAACGCGCGTTCTTCACTCCGCTGGACTGGCACTTGCTGCGCCACTGCCCGATACCGGTTTATCTGGTGGGCGGCGTTCGTCATGCCTTGCCGCGCAAGGTCGTCGCGGCGGTTGATACGACGGCGGGCGACTCTGAAAACAATGAACTGAATGACCATATCGTCCAACAGGCTTCCAGTCTCGCGCAACAGTGTGATGCCGAATTGCATTTGCTTTATGCCTATGACATATCGCAAGACTATCTGGAGCAATTGGGCGGTGGCTTGAAACTGTCGGAGCTGACCAATTGGCGGCGCAAAAAGTTGGAGAAATCGTTCCTGGAACTCGCCGGCCGATACGGTGTTCCCGCTGACCGTAGGCATTTCGTACTGGGGCATCCTGTTACGGCGCTGAGCGAGTTCGCCAACAAGCATCAAGTGGATGTGATCGTGATGGGCCGGGTCCAGGACCAGGGTCTGGTCAAACTTCTGGGCAGCACGACTGAACATATTCTGTACCAGGTGCCTTGCAGCGTAATGGCAGTCTAGCGCGGACTCTTCCTATAACAGCTGGTGTGGTAGTGAGGATTTGATATGAACGTCTTGCTTAATGAACTGCACGCTTATCATCATGAGGTTGCTACCAAAATTACTCAGATCAAAGCATTGGTGGGTAGGCTCAGGCATGAATCTGCTGGTGCCGATGACTTCAAGCAGTTGTTTGAGATGCTGGAAGCCTTGCATGGTGATGCAGAGCGACGCCATCATGAAAATGAAGAGCTTATTCGGCGGGCACTGCTGGAGACTGAGGCACCGATCCACCAACGGGTCAAGGATATCGAGCGAGATCATCTGGCATTTGGGCGTATTGCTGGACAGCTCAAGATGTTGGAGGCCTCAACTCAGGAGGCGAGAGTGATCGCTGACACTATCGATGACTTCATCAGGAAATACTACGATCATATGGACGCGGAAGAGAGTATTTTCTTTCCGATGGCTGATAAGTGGCTATCAGACATCCAGTGGGAGGAAACAAAGCGTCAATGGCATTAAGAGGGGGATGACGGCGCCCATGTCTAAAGGGAACAAAATGTGTTGTATTCATGATCGCCTCCTGAGCGGCGATGGGGATGGGCGCTCAACCAGTTCCCTGTTCGACATACATCCTTTTTAAACATATAGACCACGGACCATTTGCGGCGATCCAATGGGGCCGGAGCCATGGATAGATGGTACTCAAGGCGCCCATATTGCGCAATCGGGTGGAGAAACCGGTCACGTTGTTAGCGAAATGACCGGTCACGATGAGCGAAATACGCACTAATAGAGAAAAATCATGAATGGGTTCGTTGCGGCCAAAGATAATTCATGAAATCCGCCTACGAGACCCTACGTTACGACTAACCTAATTGATCAAAACTCTTGTTATACAAAAATAACAATGAGGCTAGTCGATGGAGATCTCGCGTTGGGCATTACTTTGTTTTTTAACCGGTGCATTTACGACACCCGCTTTTGCAGCAGACGCACAAAAAATATTCTCCCAAGGTGGGTCTAATCCAGGAGCCATCGCCTGCTCAACCTGTCATGGTGCGGATGGCTTAGGGATGCCTTCTGCGGGTTTTCCAAGGCTTGCAGGCCTACCTGCTGATTTCCTGACGAAGCAAATCTCTGATTTCCGCTCAGGTTCAAGGAGCAATCCAATAATGCTTCCAATCGCTCAGGCGTTGAGCGAAGACGAGTCAAAAGCCCTCGCAGTTATGCTCGCCAAGATGCCAAGTCCAGCAGTAAAACCAGTGAATCGTGCGCACGTAGCGAAAGGACCAGGGGAAATCGTGGCCTTGAGAGGCGCATGGGATCGAAATATTCCCGAGTGCGTAGCGTGCCATGGTCCAAGCGGCATCGGTGTCGGTGCCACCTTTCCGCCACTCTCCGGTCAGTCGGCTCAGTACCTCAAATCACAATTGAATGCCTGGCGGCAAAATACTCGAAAAAATGATCAAGACGATCTCATGGGCCACATTGCGCGCTCACTCACCGATACCGAGGTCGAGGCTGTTTCCCAATATTTTGCTGAGCTCAGTAAATAGAGGCCTAGCCATGAAGTCCGTCATTGTTGCACTTATTACTTTCAACATTATATCAATGGCTTGTGCTACTGAAATTGTAGAACCAACCGCACCACCCAAAGTCCCGAATCCAACTCAGAATCAAGCTCCCACACTTCTCCCTCCCGCGGAGGAGACGCTACCTGACAATGCTGTTGGTCGATTAGTCCAGTAAGGCCACGCGATCTTTGTAGATACGAACGCCAACGCATCCGAGTTCGTAGGAAACGGATTAAATTGCACCAATTGTCATTTAGAGCAGGGAAGAAAAGCCGACTCTGCCCCTCTTTGGGGGGTTACACAATGTACCCGGCCTATCGATAAAAGAACGACAAGGTCAATACCTACGCTGAGCGCTAACAAGGGTGCTTTCAGTTCAGCATGAACGGGAAACCGCCTCCAGCTGACAGTCAAGTCATCTCTGCTCTTACCGCATACTCATATTGGCTCGCAACTGGCGCACCTACAGGGCAAGAGCTGCCTGGACGTTCTTACCCCGAGATTCCTGAACCTACCGGAGGTTTCGATCTCGCCAAGGGAAAGGCAATCTACGCTAGGCAGTGTTCTGTATGCCACGGAGATGAAGGTGAAGGCCAGAAAGCCGGGGGCGACTATGTGTTTCCACCGCTATGGGGTAAAGATTCATTCAACTGGGGTGCGGGGATGCATCGAATCAATACCGCAGCCGGCTTCATAAAATCGAACATGCCCTTGGGTAAGGGGGGAACGCTTTCCACCGATGAGGCATGGCACGTTGCAGCCTATATGAACAGTCACGAACGACCAAAAGACCCAAGGATGATTGCCGGCTCTGTCGAGCAGACCAGATTAAAATTTCACGCGAATGATGGGGTCAATCTCTATGGGCAAAAGGTGAATGGAGTGATAGTCGGCCAAGGTACTGAGTGAGTCAGTACTGGCCCACACCTATTGCGCCTTGCGGTAGGCATTATTTGCTCTGCACTACTCGAACATGTGCATGGCTTATAGCTTTGTAAACGCGAATCGATCTTAAAATCGGCCACCAGTCATATAGAAAAATCTGCAGCGGTCGCCACATTGCCACCCAGCCAACGATCATCAGACTTTCGCGCGCTATGCCGACTACGGCGCTAGCACTAAGTTGGCCGATGACATCGGCTGCAACCAGGCAAAGGGTAACAAAGCCGATGCCGATCAACAGGCTAATGCGGCCTTCTCGAAAGAGGCGTTTCAACTCGCTGCGCGCGAGACTTGCTTTATGATCAAAGTAGTTGTGGATTGCCTCGACCATGATCGTACTTGGATCGCCTTCTGCTGGCAGGTGCTCAAGGTGGATTGTGATACGAAGCAGGCTATCCGACGGAAACTCTGCTGCCCAGGTCTCGATGAACGCTTCAGCTTCGCGATCAAGATCCTTGTTAAGAAAAGGTGTCGGATCCATCGAGTTAAACAACTGTCCAAGTTCGCTTACCCGGAGTTGAAGGTGATGCTCATGGTGATGTTTTTTTTTCATGGCATACTCGATTATCATGCATTGACAGTTTCGAGTCGCGCGACTCGTTTGCGCGGCGCCTCTGTTCTAGCACAGCGCACTGACCGCCGCTGGCATCACCCTCAAATTCCAACTCCAATTTACATAAATTGTCTCAGCTCAGTCCTGCACAACTGTTGAATCATTGCGTCTTACCGGTACTTGTAGAGAACGGACCCGATGTCGGCCATGAGCCACGCTCACCGGGAGATTTTTCGCCTTATCCAATTACTGGCGCGCATGAGTAGCGACTTCAGTTCCGACCCCGCGACGGAATCAGCTGATACGTCTGGATACCCTCGTGCGACTGCACTTTGATCAGGACGACGGCACGTTGAGCAGTCGCTACGGTGGCTCGAGTTGATTCAAAACGATCTCAGTCAAGCTCGGCAACGCGCCGCAGCGCAGTTGCCCATTAGTTTTTCTTCTTGATTAGCTTTCCTATGTAGTACTTGAGGCTAAAACGATCTTTAGGCCTTGGCTTGTAGTGTGTTTTGTTTCTTTGTGCAGGGTCGGCCACCACGGTTGCTGCGGTGTAGTAATAGAGCGCTATGGATCTACGAGTGATGTGTGGCGGAGTCGTTAATGGTTCAGGATGCCCGTGATTGCTGTCCTTGTCTGTGTTGAAAATTACACAGCGGTTATAAATCGGCAGGATTTTTTTAAGGCAAGTCTTCATGTCGGCATCCCAAAGCTCCAAATTTCCGCCGTATTCTTCTTGCCAGTCTTTGTTCAGATAGATAATGGCGTTTAGTCTTCGGTGGATATTGAGTTTCTTGTTGAGTCGGAAGTCCGAGTGAACGCCAAGGTAGCCACCACTTTTTGTTTCGTGCAGCCCGCCACCGGTGAAATAGGGGTCGGGTATCAAGCCCTCAATGCCCGTCAGTTTTTCAAGAAACTGCAACATGGGAGCGGAGTTAAAGGCGTTGAAAACAGTCTTCAGATAGGGCGTGCATTCGTTGGGGCTGATTTGGCGTTTATTTTGACCTTTATAGCCACGTTCGTAGAGCATTTCGTTGGCGGTGGGCTCGACTGGAAAGTTCGAACAAATATTTGCAATCAGGTCTTCCGGTAGAAAGTTATCGATGACGATGTGTGGAAATGGGGTGGCCTGGACGTAGCTATTTGCTAGCGATTGACCGAAAGCACTGGCCGCGTTTTGGTCGAAATCAAGCTCGGGGGAATGGGTGATGGATAGCCTATTAATGTCGGGTGTCATCGGAACTCCAACGAGAAAATATAAAAATCTTTAAACGCCTTCAGGCAGCATAGCAAACATTACTCGTTGCGTGCTTTGGGTGTTTGGCTTTTGCTTTTTTCCTTTGTCAGGCGCTGAAGGATATTGTTGTACATAATGGTTCGTCGATGCGTCGTTTCATAACCACCCGCCGCTGCGACAGTGCCCGACTGGATGTGATCAAGATAGTTGAATATCTTGCGTGGCGACAAACGCTCAACAACATAACCAAGTTCGGTCATACGGTCTTGGAGGGTATAGCCAGGCACTCGATCATCCATCAAAAAATTCATGCCGAGCTGTTTTATCAGCTTGCAGTTCCATAATGTACAGAAGCTTTTAAGATAAACCTCCCTATACGGTTTTGGCTCTCTGGAGCGTAGCCCCATGGAAAGCTTCATACGTCTGAAGTGATGTTTTAACAGTCGCGAACTGAATCGCCAAAGCGTTCTAGCGGTGCCGCGATTTAATTGTTCTACGCAGCCAACGGCTACGACATTCGGATTGGATATGCACTTGTTTAACATCATCGAAAACACATTCTTATCGAAAATAAACGTATCAGTGTGCAGCAGGAATACATAGTCAGTGTCGATACGCTCCAACGCCATGTCGAGTGCTTTGCCATGCGCGATATGGCCAAATTCCTTTTCCGGAGTGCTTCGCTCGATCAGATTGATCCAGTCAAGTTCGCGTAAATACGTTGTGCTTTCATCGGCAGAGTAGTTATCAACCACCCATACTGGAATGCCGGTATTGATCGCATATTGGTGCAATAGATCCAGGCAGATTTTGGTAATTTCTGGTGTTTTGTAGTTGACAATAACAATGCTGAATGGCTTTTTGTCTTTGGTGGAAAAATCAGTGCCTTCCATTATTTATTTGCTCGATAGGGTTCTAAAGATAAGTGCGGATAATAGTCGCGCCTGTACAGAGCTGTCGCTTGTTATTATGCTCGCCAAATTAACCTGATCAGAAATCATACCTTTATTAAGTCGCTGGGCAGCTGATGAATGTTTATCGCTAGTATAGCCCCATGGCGAGTAGCGAATACGACTTTAATCGTACAAGATAGCCACTATGTAAGTAAATGTTTTTGAAAGGTTTTTTTACACTTGTAGATCTATTAGAGAAAGATTCTTGAATGGAAGTGAGTTGGGTTACCGTGCAGCGTCAGATGCATGGTTACTTCATGCGGCGTATCGCACCTGTATAGACTGAAAACGTCATGAATGGAGGTGAGTGACGCCATCAATTCGACTTCCTGGCTGTGACATATTTTGAAACAAGCCAGCGTTTCAATCGGCTGAGTCTCCGGCATGGCAGTGCACGAAACGTGGGGGGCAGGCAGGGGAACGCACGCTTCATTAGGTGTTTTTGGAGAGGTGTTTTTGGAGGACGCCCCCGCTAGACCACTGCGCCAAACAAGTGCCCCACCAAGGCCGTAATGCCCATGGCCAGAGCCCCCCAGAAGGTCACGCGCCAGGCGCCGGTCATGACGTTGGCCCCGCCAGCCTTGGCGGCAATGGCGCCCAATGTCCCGAGAAACACCAATGACATGCCCGATATCCAGGGCACCACGCTGTGCTCCGGCGCGACAAACGTCACCGCCAGAGGCAGCGCGGCACCCACCACGAAACTGGCGGCGGAGGCGAGGGCAGCCTGCAAGGGTTTTGCGGTGAGGGTGGCGCTGATGCCCAACTCGTCCCGGGCGTGAGAGCCCAGTGCGTCATGGGCCATCAATTGATCGGCCACTTGATGCGCCAGTTCGGGTGATACGCCGCGATGCATGTAGATGTTGGCGAGTTCGATGTGCTCGGCTTTCGGGTCGCTTGCCAGTTCTGCCCGTTCGCGGGACAGATCGGCCCGCTCGGTATCGGCCTGGGAATGCACGGAAATGTACTCACCAGCGGCCATGGACATGGCGCCGGCCATCAACCCCGCCATACCGGTGACCAGCAAAGTGGCGTGGCTGGCGTTGGCGGCCGCGACGCCGATCAGCAGGCTGGCGGTAGAGACAATCCCGTCATTGGCGCCCAGGACGGCGGCGCGCAGCCAGCCGATACGATCGCTTCGATGTGCCTCGGTGTGCCTGTGCATGAATTTCATTGTTTAAGTGGACTCCCTGTCATTAGGCGGTTCACGTCGGACGGGTTCCGAGCGGGCCGGCAATCGGCCGTCAGCGGGCTTCAATTTGCGCCTGCAACTGGCCGCCGACAATGGATATTTCTTTGAACTGTTGCCCCTCGCGCAGCACGAACAAAGCATCCATCCCGCGTTCCTGAGCCAGGCGTGGGCCCTCGGTTTCCCCCAGGACCATCAGCGCCGTGGCCCAGGCATCGGCGAGCATGCACGAGGCCGCCACCACGGTGACGGCGGCGAGCGGGTTGCACAGCGGCGCGCCGGTGGCCGGGTTCATGGTATGAGCATAGGAATGACCGGCCACATCGACCCAATGTCGATAGTCCCCGGAGGTCGCGATAGCGGCATCGCCAAGTTCCATCACGCCCATGACTTCACGCACGTCCCGGCTGGGATTTTCCAGGGCCACGACCCAGCACTGGCCGTCAGGTTTGACGCCCCGGGCGCGCATTTCGCCATCGATGCCGACCAGGTAGCGGGTGATGCCCAAACCCTCCAGGCAACGGGCCAGTTCATCCACGCCAAAACCTTTGGCGATGCCACTCAAATCAAGGTTCAGCGGCACGCGCTTGCGCACCTGATTGCGTTGCGGCTCAACCATTAATGCGGCGCTGGCTAACAGCCGGGCGCGCGGCGCAATCGTGCCGATCGCCTGCTCTGTGACCGTCTGTTCCCCTGGGCCGAAGCCCCAGGCGTTCACCAGGTCACCGACAGCGATGTCGAAGGCGCCGCCGGATTGCTGACTGACGCGCAATGCAGCAGACAGCACCGTGGCCAGTTCCTTGGGCACCGACACCCATTCCTGCTCTGGGGCGGCATTGAGGCGGTTGAGGTCCGAGTCGGGTTTCCAGGTGGACATTTGCTGGTCCACCCGGGCCACGGCGCGGGCCAGGCGCTGGCCAACTTCGTCGGTATCGATCCCGGCCCCGGCATAAAACAGGGCGGTGTAGCGGGTGCCCATGGTTTCGCCGTTCAGGCTATAACGCTGCAACTCAGTAGACATCTTCACGGTAGCGTCCTTGTGCCTTGAGGGTCAGCACACTCAGGTTGAGAGGCGCCAACACTTCATCAAGGGCCTGCATCACGCCTTTGGCCATTTCGCGACTGCCACACACCAGCACTTGGGCACCTTTTTCAATCAGCCGGCGCAAGGCCAGGGCATCGCTGATAAGCCGGTCTTGCACGTAGCTTCGGTCCTGAACCTGAGAAAAGGCGGCGCGCAATGCCGTGAGGCGACGGTCCGACAAGTATTGGTTGAGCTCCGGTTCATAGAGAAAGTCCGAGGCCGGGTTGCGCCCGCCCCAATACAAGTGCATCGGGTGTCGGGCCTTGTTGTTGCGGATAAAACCGGCCAGAGGACCGATGCCGGTACCGGCGCCGATCAGGATCACCGGGTGCGTGCCCGATGCCGGACGAAATTGCGGGTTGGGCTGGATGAAGGCTTCGATCTGCGCGCCGATGTCCAGGCCATGAAGAAATTCCGAGCACATGCCACCGTTGTGTTTACGCACACAGATCTCCAGCACGCCGTCCTGGGAACCGCTGGCCAGCGAGTAGAAACGCGGTATCGGGCTGCCCGGGGGCAGAATCCCGACCAGGTCGCCGGCCAGAAAGTCCGGCAGCTCGCCGCAGGCTTTGAAGCGCAGTATGTGGGTCGGCGCATTTACCTGTTCACCATAGGCAATCCGCTCTGTCAGCTCCAATTGATGGGTACGCGGCTGCTGCGGGGTGTGAACCAGCGCCAGCTCCTGCCCCAACAGTTCGCCCAACGCATGACCCCAGCGCGCAAACTCCTGAGAGGACTGGCGGTTGACGGTTTCCAACCCCAGCAATGGCGAGCCACCGGCCTGCAACATCGCGTCCTGCACCTGATGGGCGTACTGACAGAACTGCGCAAACTGACGGTCGCCCAGCCCCAGCACCGCAAAGGGCAGGCCGGGCTTGAGGCCGGTTTTGGCCAGCCGCGACAGGAACTGCGAAGCCGAGGCCGGCGCATCGCCGTCACCGTGGGTCGCGGTGAGGATGAACACCCGTTGGGCATTGCGGTAATCGCCCACCCATTCATTCATCGCCGCGCTGTGCACCTGATGGCCACTCTGGTGCAAGGCGTCGTGCAAGGTTTTGGCAAAACCCCAGGTGCTGTTGTTTTCACTGCCCACCAGAATCACGCTGTCGGCGCAGTGGACAGGGCTGTTGTGGCGGATCTTCGGGCCAGCCTTGCGGCGGCGCCACCACAACAGAATGCCGGTCACGCTCATCAACGGCACGCAGAGGGCGCAGAGCCCCAGCGGCAGGCCCAGCCACCAGAGGCCTTCGCCGGTGTGCAACTGATAGATCAATTCATAGAGGTTGTGCATCGAGTCGTGGGCTTGATAGGACAGCAAGGCGCCGCTGGCCTGATCCACGTAGCCGTCGCCCTGGGCCGTGCGCAGGGAAAACACATCGCGCGGGTTGCCGGGGCTCGGGTAGACCAGCTCGCGCAGGTCGTTCAGGTCGGTGGCCTGCAAGGCTTGCAGCTTCGCCACCGGCAAGGCCGGGCCGGTACTGGCGTGGGCGGGGAAGGCGGGTTCACTTTGACTGCCGTCGGCGATAAAACCAAAAGTGGTGGCGGACATGTAGAGCCCGCTCAATGCCGACAGCAGCAGCCCGAGCAAGGCCGTTCGTCCGATTTCAGCATGCCAGCGCTGGCTGAAGGTGCCCCGCAGCGGCCGCAGCAGGTTGCGCCAGCCACCCAGGCGGCGGGCCAGCAATAGCGCGCCGGACACCGACAGCATCAGCATGAACAGCGCGCCGACACCCGACACCCCATGGCCCGGCGTGCCAAGGAACAGCGAGCGGTGCAGGTCTTTCACCCAGCGGGAAAACTCGGATGGCTCATAAGGGGCGAGACCTTGGCCGGTCAGTGGGTCAACCTTTTCCGCCCCGGCCTGGCCGTGCTGGTTGTAGTAGACGATCACCGTCCCGGACGCTGTGCGCTGGATCTGCTCCACGCCCGGAAAGTGGCTGGCAACGCGCCCGGCCAGTTGGCCGACGTTGACTTGTCCGGCAGAAGTGGACGTGCTGTGCAGGCGTTCCAACACCGGGTCGACAGACAGGATCGCGCCGCTGATGGCCAACAGCATGACCAACAGGGCGGCGATCAGGCCAGGAAGGGAATGGAACTGACGAAGCATGTTCAGCCTCCAGAAATAGCAGGTGCTACAAGTCGTAAGTAAAGGACTCGACGTAGGTGCTGCCGGTCGCCGGCTTGCCTGCACCCTTGGACGTCAGGGGCACGCTGACATCGGCGCGGGCGTCACGTTTGTCCTCGACGGCGCTGTCGATGCGGATCTGATACCCGGCATCAATCAGGGTGTCTGCCAGTTCGACGCTGACTTTGAGTGTGCGCCCACTGCCGACACTGGCGCCGCTGACCCCGTCAAACTCGCTCGGGTTCATCCCGCTGCCACGGGCCCAGTCGCCCAGGTGCTTGTAGTACTTGGCTTTCTTGCCGGCCACCCAAAGGGTTTTCTGGTATTGGCCATTGGCGTCGGTCACGTAGATCGCAAGATAGGCATCATTGCCGTTGTAGTCCTTGAGCTGTGTGGTCAAGGTCACTTCACGGGCCTGGGCCAGACCCGGCAGGGCAATGGCGCCGGCAAGGCAGGTGGCTGCGATGATCTTTTTCATGAGGGTGTCCTTTTGATCGTTAGGTCGAGAGCCTGGACCTGCTTGCTGACAGCAACCTGAAGCGCAGGGAAAACTCATCGACAGGTGAGGCGTCATTCGGTGAGCGGGCTGCCGAGGTAATCCCTGGCATCGCCGTCGTCGCGGAAATGGATCTCGAGTGTGCGCAAACGCAGCGAGGCCGGTGAGTAGCTGGCTTCGATGGCGTTGCCTTTTCGATCCAACCCCTTGAGCTCGTAACAACCGTCGTCGACCTTGATGCGTTGCACGCTCCAGCCGTATTGCCGCTCGACCTGCTGACGCAAGGTTTCGCGCGGTTGCCAGTCGCTCACCGGGTCGCTGCAATCGTCATCGGCCAGGGCGTAAGCACTGAGCAGCAGGCTCAACAGCGTGGCACTGGCAATAAAACCTGATTTCATGATCTGTCTCCTGCCGAGGTCGGCGTCTGTGGCATACCCTAAGGTGCATTCCTGACAACCAGCTGAATCTTCAGATTCACGTCAGGTAAGGCGATTAAGGTGCTGCACGACAACCATCACAGGGGGTGCCAGATGCGGGTTTTATTGGTCGAGGACGCAGCAGGGTTGGGGGAGGCGGTGCGCGAACAGATCGCTGATGATGGCCACGCCGTCGATTGGGTGCAGCGCCTGGACCATGCGCGCAATAGCGTGCGCACTACGCCTTACGACCTGATCCTGCTGGACCTGATGCTCCCGGATGGTCGCGGGCTGGATTTTTTGCGTCAACAACGCTCGGCAGGAGACGTGACCCCGGTGATTATCCTGACTGCACAGGACCAGATTTCCGATCGTATTGCTGGCCTCAATGCTGGCGCCGACGACTACCTGGTCAAACCGTTCGACTTGTTTGAACTCTCGGCCCGTGTGGCGGCGGTGGCCCGGCGTTACAGCGGCAATCCCAATCCGCAGATCAAGCTCGGTGATTTGCAGGTAGACATGAGCGCCCGCACAGTGCAGCGGGCCGGCGCAACGGTGGACCTCACGGCGCGAGAATGGGCGCTGTTCGAGGCCTTTGTGCAGCGCCCCAGCGCGCTGCTGTCCAAGTCGCAACTGGAAGAGCGGCTGTATGCTTTCGGCGCCGAAATCGAGAGCAATACCATCGAGGTCTATATCAGCCGTTTGCGTAAAAAACTCGGGCGCGACCTGATTGAAACCGTGCGGGGCATGGGCTACCGGTTGATGTCCGCATGAAGCCGTCGTCAAGCCTGCAAAAACGTCTCGGCCTGGGATTGACGTTGGGCACCACCTTACTGTGGCTGGCGGCGACCGTCGGTGCCTGGCTGGTGGTGCAACATGAATTGAACGAGGCGTTCGACAGCGCGCTGGAAGAAACCGCGCAGCGCATCCTGCCCCTGGCCGTGCTGGAAATCAGCAACCGGGAAAATCCCCGTGAGGCGCAACATGTTGCCACCCTGAAAATGCACAAGGAATACCTGACGTACCTGGTGCGCGATGCCCAGGGCCAAATCCTGATGCAGTCCCACGACGCCAACCCGAAGATCTTCAACCAACAACCGGCCGAAGGCTTTTCAACCACAAAAAAATACCGTCTGTACGGCGCCAGTGCGCTACGTGAAACAGTGTTTATCGAGATTGCCGAACCTCTGGAACACCGCCGTGAAGCGGCACGTGAAGCGTTGCTTGCCTTGTTGTTGCCATTATTGGCGCTGATTCCCATCAGCCTGTTGGGCACGTGGTTGTTTGTGCGCATCAGCTTGCGCAGTGTATTGGCCTATCGTCGTGCCGTGGAGGCTCGAGGGGTAGGTGATCTGTCGCCGATCAGCGGGGCGCGATTGCCGGCGGAAATCGCACCACTGGCGGAGGCGGTCAATCATCTGCTGGAGCGCTTGCGCAAGGCCTTGGAGAGCGAACGCAGCTTTACTGCCAACAGCGCCCATGAACTGCGTACGCCACTGGCGGCGACCCTGGCGCAAATCCAGCGACTGCACCATGAGGCGCCCGAGGGCCCGTTGCGAGTACGTGCGGCGAAAATCGAAAACGCGTTACGCGACCTGGCGCGACTCTCGGAAAAACTCATGCAACTGGCCAAGGCCGAAGGCGGTGGACTGTTGTCCGAAACGCCTCAGGACCTGATTCCGTTGCTGGCCCATGGGGTCGACGAATGGAACCAACGCAGCGGCCAGCGCATTGCGTTGCAGTTGCCTAACCAGGCTTGCGTTTACTCGACCATCGACCCGGACGCTTTCGGCATTTTGCTGCGCAACCTGATTGAGAATGCGCTGAAATATGGTGCAGCGGATCAACCGGTCGAAGTCAGTCTCACCGAACAGGCCCGACTACGGGTGATCAATGGCGGCCCAGCGGTGCCGGCGCCGGTATTGCAGCACCTGACCGAGCGCTTTGTGCGAGGTCACAGTGAGATCAGCGGTTCAGGCTTGGGCTTGGCGATTACCAAAACCATTGTGCAGGGAGTCAATGCGAGGATGAATTTGGTCTCGCCTGCAACAGGTCGTCGCGACGGTTTCGAGGTGTGCGTCTGGTTACCGCTCGCATCAACTATTGAAGTCTGAGGTCACTTTGGCAGCCGCTCGCGTGCTCGACGCAACCCGCTCTCCACGTTTAACCCTTCACGCACGGACGCCGGAACCTTGGGATTGCTCACAACGGCCTTGCCCAGCGCAGCGTCGGTGGGAGCCAGAAGAGTCGCCAGTATTGCCAATTCCAACGGCGGTACCTGTGGGAACAGCCAGATGCCGACCAGCCAACCACTAAGCATGGGCAGTGGCAGCCCTATCATCAATAAGCGCAGCGGCAATCCTTCGTGCGCTCTTAGGACTTTAAGGTTGGCGTTGGCTGCATCTAATAAAGCTCTACGAAGTAGCCAACTACTCGAGCATCTCGCACCTCGCCTGAAGGTCCATGCTTTTTCACGAGAAGCAAGAGTCTTCTATATCTTTTGTTCGCGACAGGCCACGTCTAATCAAAACGGGGTGGGCGCACGCTTGCATTGATTTGATTTGATTTGATTTGATTTGATTGAGCATCAGAGGCTCCATTGCGGAGATTCAACGCTTAATGAGCGAAAAATCTTTTCAAACTATACTGAATCGGGTTTGGACCCCTCTCTTGAAAAGACGGTGCTTTGTCCTGTCAATCCCTACGCAGAAGCCATCATGCTGATGAAAGCGTGGTGAGGACGACTGCATGCAAAGCACTGGTGAGCATATGGAGACTCTCGGATGCGGTGATCAAATTGCTGCGAATCGAGCACACGCGAACGCACGCTCCGAGAAAACCTTTGCGCCACAATCGATGCCGCCACCGGCCAGGCGCTCATTGCTGATGCGTTACCCCCCCCCTCGTCTCGCGGCAGTAATAGGCGTAGATGAGCTGGAATCGCTGCGCTGCCGCTTAGTCGGATGCGCGTCGATGCCGATTCAACCTCAGCAAGCTCACCCAATACGGCTTCACCGACTGGGCCGTGCTGGAGTGGGAATGCTGCCTGAAAGATTCCGCCCAAGGTGCCGCCGAAGGAGCGGCGTTCATTCGCGACCACATGACTACCCGAAGCCAAAAGGCCTTTGACGACTTTGTCAGCGTGCCAGCGACGCGGCTTCCAACAGGCGTTTGCTGGGTTTGTCTGACGCCTGAGTTTCACCTTTTTCCTTCAATAACAATAAGACGGTGACTGTTATGACGTGGATGAGTGCGCGCTTGAGCGCCATGATGTTTCTGCAGTTCTTTATCTGGGGTGGCTGGTTCGTCACCCTGGGCACTTTTCTTTCCAGCCAGTTGGGCGCCAGCGGCGGGCAGATCGGCATGGCGTTCTCGACCCAGTCCTGGGGCGCGATCATTGCCCCGTTCGTGATCGGGCTTATCGCTGACCGTTTCTTCAATGCCGAACACATTCTGGCGGTGCTGCATTTGGTGGGGGCAGTGTTGCTCTATCAGCTCTACCGGGCGCCGGATTTTGCCGCGTTCTATCCCTACGTGCTGGCCTACATGATGATCTATATGCCGACCCTGGCACTGGTCAATTCTGTGGCCTTTCGGCAGATGCGCGATCCGGCGCTGGAGTTCTCGCGCATTCGTGTGTGGGGCACCGTGGGCTGGATTGTCGCGGGTGTGATGATCAGTTTTGTGTTTGCCTGGGACTCGAAAGCCGCGATTGCTTCCGGTGGCCTGCGCAACACCTTCTTGATGGCGGCGCTGGCGTCTGTGGTGCTGGGCGTCTACAGCTTCACGCTGCCGAGTACCGCACCGCTGAAGTCCGAGGCCTGCCGCAGCGGCCTCAAGCAGATGCTGGGTCTGGATGCCCTGGGCCTGCTGAAAGACCGCAGCTACCTGGTGTTCTTCATTGCCTCGATCCTGATCTGTATCCCGCTAGCGTTCTATTACCAAAATGCCAATCCGTTTCTTGCCGACATCGGCATGACGAACCCCACGGCGAAGATGGCCATCGGGCAGGTCTCCGAAGTCCTATTCATGCTTCTGCTGCCCCTGTTCATTCACCGCTTCGGTATCAAGATTGCCTTATTGATGGGCATGCTCGCGTGGGCCTTGCGCTATGTGATGTTCGCCTACGGTAACAACGCCGACCTGGCCTTCATGCTGTTCACCTGCATCGCCCTGCACGGTATCTGCTACGACTTTTTCTTTTTGTCCGGGCAGATCTATACCGACGCGAAAACCCCTGAGCGTTTCAGAAGCTCGGCCCAGGGCCTGATTACCCTGGCCACCTACGGCGTTGGCATGCTGATCGGTTTCTGGGTCGCGGGCCATGTCTCTGATTACTACTCCACCCCTGCGGGTCACCAGTGGCAGAGCATCTCGTTGTTCCCGGCGTTCTTTTCCCTGGGTGTGGTGCTGGTGTTCATGTTTGCCTTTCGCGATGCGCGGCGGTCTGAGTTGGCGCCTGCCAAGGCTTGAGCGGTTATGACTTGATAACAACCCACCATGAAATGGCGATGCGCGGGGCGGGCGAAAACTGAATGGCGAACCGAATGCCTTTCAGAGCCCCGCGTTGGACAGTGCGATATCAGTCGTGAGCGAGTGACACCGAGAGATCACGCCACGCCGCCAGTTCCTCATGACGCTTCTGAAGTTCGTCTTTAAAAGTCACGTGTAAGCCCAAGGGGGCAACCTCAAGTGCCAGGCATTCAGTGATGCCCTCGACCCCAAATCTGGTCGCACAATAGGCCGAGGCACTCACCCTCTGTAAACGACCGCGCGGTCCGCTGACTGTCTGAAATGCTCAGAAGAATCCTTGGAATAGGCAGTGATGCCGACAAAACGGGCAAATGATCCCGGCAGGTGCGCCGCATACTGAAACCAGGATTCACCCGGGGTATCGACGGGTTTAACCAACGTCTATCCCATGGCAGCAATTTACAGATAGGACCCGATCATGCAGCAGGATAATAGAGGCACATCAGAAAACGCATTCCAGGATCATCCAGGCTTCAGTCGCCGTAACGTTTTGATTGGCGGGGCGGTCGTTGGGGCCGGTTTGAGTTTTGCACCGCTGTCCTGGGCAGCCTCACCGGATAGCGCAAAAGGCGCTGGCGGCTCAGTGAGCGGAGTGCGAGTCACAAATAAGCGCAAGCTTGGTTCGCTGGAAGTCTCGGAACTCGGTGTCGGGTGCATGAACATCAGCGCCAATTATGGGGCGCCTGCAGACAAAGAGCAGGGCATCAAGGTCATCCGCACGGCCCATGAACAGGGCGTCACTTTTTTTGATACGGCCGAAGTGTATGGGCCGTACACCAATGAAGAATTGGTAGGTGAGGCGCTTTCCCCGTTTCGTAACGAGGTAGTTGTCGCGTCAAAATTCGGTTTCGACATGGATGCCGGCGGCGCACTCAATAGCCGCCCGGAACATATCAGGAAGGTGCTTGAGGGCTCGCTGAAGCGGCTGCGCACCGACCGTATCGATCTTTACTATCAACACCGAGTCGATCCAAACGTACCGATCGAGGATGTTGCGGGTACGGTCCAGGACCTTATAAAAGAGGGCAAGGTGTTGCACTTCGGTCTCTCGGAGGCAAGTGCAAGCACCATTCGCCGAGCGCATGCCGTTCAGCGTGTGACTGCGGTCCAAACCGAATACTCCGTCATGGAGAGAAGCGTCGAGCACAACGGAGTACTTGATACCTGTGAACAACTGGGTATCGGTTTCGTGTGCTGGGGCCCGCTGGGCATGGGCTTTTTACCCGGCACACTGAATGGCAGTACACGGTTCGACGCCAACACCGATTTACGTTCCGGGTTTGAACGATTCACGCCTGAGAACCTGTCAGCAAACGAGCCGATCATTACTTTGCTCAGGAAGTTCGCACAGGAAAAGCATGCCTCTCCTGCCCAGATATCGCTGGCGTGGTTGCTCGCGCAGAAGCCCTGGATCGTCCCGATTCCAGGCACGCGCAAGCTCGATCACCTTCAAGAGAACCTGGCATCCGTCAGCGTGAAGCTGACGGCCGCCGAACTGGTGGAAATGGATGCAGCTCTGGCAAAGCTAAAAGTGCACGGTGGTCGAATGAGCCCAATGCATATGCGTGCCGTCGACGTCACCCAGTGACCGTCAGAATGTGAAAGCCGCTGAAGGCGTCCAGTAGCGATTTTCCTCCACCCGGCGCGTTTTGGCGCGGGGTAGAGAAGGGCGTCATTGATCAACCCATTTGTATCAGGTACTCAAATGAATCAGGTTACGCGTAAGGTGTTCGAGCCGTTTGTGTTCGACAACGGAATCGAGTTGCGCAATCGCGTGGCGATGGCCCCCATGACAACGTGGGCCGGCAACGCGGACGGTACAGTCTCCGACGAGGAAATTGCTTATTACCAGCGTCGGGTAAACGGTGTCGGTCTGGTGATCACCGGTTGCACGCACGTGCTCGCCAACGGTATTGGATTCACCGACGAATTTGCAGCGTTCGACGATATATTCGTTCCCAGTCTCAAGCGATTGGCCAAGGCCGCGAAGAGCGGTGGTGCAACGGCAGTGCTGCAGTTGTTCCACGCGGGTAACAAGGCCGTTTTGGAGTTGGTGCCGGACGTTGTCAGTGCCAGTGCAGTGAGCATCGACGCAGGACCGTTCAGCGTTAGCGCTACCCCACGCGCAATGACCCAGGAAGAAATCCACGACGTTATCCTGGCGTTTGGTGAGGCGACGCGGCGTGCCATCGAGGCTGGATTTGACGGCATAGAACTGCATGGCGCCCACGGATTTCTGATCCAGAATTTTTTCTCTCCGAAGTTCAACCAGCGCGATGACGAGTGGGGCGGCTCACTCGAGAACCGTCTGCGTTTTCCATTGGCGGTTGTGCATGAGATTCATCGAGTCATCAAGGCACACGCTGATCGACCGTTCCTGTTCGGCTATCGCATTTCGTCAGATGAAACTGGCGAAAATGGATTGCGCATCGACGACACCTGCGTGCTTGTCGATGGACTGATCGAAAGCGGTATCGACTATCTCCACGTCTCCCTGGGAAGCGTGCTGGAAACGGTGCCTGTCGACGGACAGGGCGACCAGACCACGGCGAAGGTGATTCTGGATCATGTCGACGGACGCATTCCAGTGATTGCCGCCGGGCAGATCAAGACGCCCCGCCAAGCCGAGGAAGCGCTTGAACTCGGCCTGTCGCTCGTCGCGGTTGGACAGGGCCTTGTCATAAATCCTGACTGGGTGGAACTGGCAGAAAAAGGCCACGACGATCAGATTAAAACGGCGCTGAACCCGGCACGCGTTTCGCAGATCGCAATTCCGCCAAAACTGTGGGGCGTAATCGAGGCCACCACGGGTTGGTTCAAGCTCCAGGGCGCACCGTAACCCGTATGGCGACCGCCAGGCAGCGAGATATTCTGCGCATTGCGCTGCAGGAACACGCGACTACGCCTGCCACGGGGGCAGCTTTCCTATCCAGGTCAAAGGGGGCGGCTGTGTCGGCGTTGTGACGGTGTCCGGCTTGCCACAACGCGACGACCACATTTTAGTGGTGCAAGTGCTCGCTGAAATGTGTGGGATTGCCCCGTCTGAAGTAGCGTTCTGAATCGACGTCAGTGTGGAGGCCCAAACCACTCGACGAGTAGCTCCCGCCGCTCCTCAATCTCCCGTATTTGAGATCGCTTGAATCGAGCAAAGACGCCACTCGATCGAGCAAACACAACCGCTCTGCATTTCACATACTCCCAAGGTGCCTCAAGACCTGCCTGCGCTGTAGGCAGGTGGCGGGTGTTTCTGTGGTAAGTCGAACATACAGGCGAGTAGCGATATGCAAAACAACAGCATCCGGTTTGCGTGCAATGGCTGCGGGATCTGCTGCAAGGGGCGGTTGGTTCCACTGACGTTGAACGAGACAAGGCAGTGGCTGGAAAGAGGGCATGAGGTCGCGATCATACTGGAGGCGTTTGAGCAATCCATCTGGACTGCTGGGCCGCAACAGTTTGCCCACGCCGCAGGACGCGCAGTCGAGGTGCCTTGCGGTAATTCCCATGTGCGGGCCGTTGCAGTGTTTGCGGGCAATGCACTGGTGCAATGCCAAAGCCTCGGCGATGACGGTCGTTGCGGTATCTACGAAGAGCGGCCGCTGGTGTGCCGTATATACCCGGCGGAGATCAATCCGTTCATTGCGCTTGATCCGGAAAACAAGATTTGCCCGCCCGAAGTATGGGAGGAGGGTGAAGTGTTGTTTACAGATCGGATCGTTGATCCGGTTCTTGCTGATCAGATTGAACGCTCCCGCCAGGCTGACAGAGAGGATGCGCAGGCAAAAATTGCGCTGTGTGAAACCTTGGGGCTGAACGTGGCTGCATGGAAAGGAAATGCGCTGGCGGTGTACTTGCCAGATCGCCTGCAGCTCGCCGAGGCGATTGCCCGCTACGATGCTGGAAAAGTGGAGCCTGCTCGTTCCAACTGGAAGGTCCGCGTCGATGCTCCGGCGTTGCGCCAGCAGCTTCACCAGGTGGGCTTGGCGTTTGATGACCAGCTGCCAACCGACTACATTTTTCATGCGCTGTAGGTGTCAGGCGTTCTGATTGATTCGGGCAGCTTTCATTTCTGAAATATATTGAAATATCTAGGTCTGCGGGGTTGATGCTGCTTGATAAGCGTTGAATCAAGCAATCAATCGCGTTGATCGGGCAAGAAGCGAGGTTCGTTGGCGCAGCATACTGAGGTCATGCTGATCAACGATGAAGGACCTCAAATGGCCTCTCTTCTGGCTCCCTGCACATCAAAGGACGCCTGGACCTGGTGGGTTTCGCACGATCCTTGCCGGCAAATTCCCGCTGGTCATTCCAGGCAGCGCTCGATCCGGGCATTGCGAGCCCCCGCGCAGCGTATTCAACCGCTTGTTCACATGGGTTTGAAAACTGGAAGTGTCGATGTGCTGTGTACTCCCGCGTAGCGCTTTGCGGTGTTTGCCGATGCGCGCTCGGTCGACCACCCTCGGTAAGCACTGAAAGTGCACGTCGGCCGTACGATAACTTTTTTGGAGAGCCTTCATGACCTGGTCAAGCCGAAACTGCGGGTTCAGTCACGTCGTTGAATTTACCGTCGACCCTATCCACATGCCGGAGCTGGTGGCGTCGTTGATGAGCCGTATTGAACGCTTTACCTGCTCATGTCCAGGGTTCATCAGAGCGAGCGTGCAGGTGAGTGACGAAGGCGATCGCGCGCTCATGCAGCTTCTGTGGTCCTCCAGGGAACACGGGGAGCAAGCGCTGGAGAGGGCGCAACGCCTGGAGCTCGATCTGTTTCACATGGCGTGCCAACCGTCGGCCAAAGCGCTGCTCTTCAGCTCCTTCAATGTCGTCGCGCAGGTGCAAGCGCAGCGCTTGTCGACGTGAGCAACACGAATGATTTTCAGGGGGGCGCTGTGTCCATTGCCTTCAGTATTGCCGGGATTAACGCGTGACAATGACGTTCGGGATGCACAAATGGGTAGATGTATTGCCGAGCGAGCGGGCCGCGCTGCGCCTGGGGTTCGCCTTTCATTTTTGCGTGCTTGCCAGCTATTACCTCGTGCGTCCGTTGCGCGATGCGCTGGGCCTGGATGGCGGTGCGGATAAATTGCAATGGCTGTTCAGCGCGACCTTTGTGGTGATGCTGCTGATGGTCCCGCTGTTCGGTGCGCTGGTATCGCGTATGCCGGCAGCGCGTTTCATACCGTTGATATACCGCCTGGTCGCTTTGACGATGCTGATCTTCGGCCTGTTGATCGCCAACAGAATCGCACCGGTTGAGGTTGGCAAAATCTTCTTCGTGTGGATCAGCATATACAACCTGTTCATCGTTTCTATTTTCTGGAGCGTGCTGGTTGATCGTTTCTCCAGCGAACAGGGGCGACGTCTGTTTGGCTTCATTGCCGCCGGTGGAACGCTGGGGACTTTTATTGGGCCGCTACTGGCAGCAATCATGGCCAAGCACCTTGGCCCGGTTGCCCTGACCCTCTCAGCTGCGGTGCTGCTGGAATTGGCGGTGCGCTGCTATCGAGCGCTGCTGCGCCGTACGGACGCGCAATCAACCATCCCGTCGTCGGACGACCGGAGCATGGGCGGCAGCATGCTCGCCGGCGTTGTACTGATTTCGCGCTCGCCGTATCTGCTGGGGCTGGTCTTATTCATGCTGTTGCACACGACTGCAGCCACCCTGCTGTATTTCGAACAGGGCCGGATTATCGCTGCCAGTTACTCGGATGTTGCCAGCAGGACCCAGGTGTTTGCCGTGATCGATCTGATTGTGTCGGCGTTGACCCTGACCTTTCAACTGTTGCTGACGGGGCCATTGATTCGCTTTGTAGGCGTTGGCGGCGCACTGGTCGCGCTGCCGTTGGCGACGGTTATCGCGTTTGCCGCCATGGCGTTGGCGCCTGTACCCGCCATGGTTGCCGTGGCACAGGGACTGCGTCGTGCTGTCGAGTTTGCCGTCGTGCGACCGGCCCGGGAAGTGCTCTGGACCGTTGTCAGCCGTGAGGAAAAATACAAGGCCAAGAGCGTTATTGAAACCCTGGTGTATCGCGGCGGCGATGCCGCCAGCGGGTGGTTGTCCGCCGGGCTGGCAACAGCGGGAGCAGGTTTCGGGTGGGTGGTGGCAGTCATCGTACCCGTCGCCTGTCTGTGGGGTGGACTGTGTCTCTGGCTGGCCGGCAAACAGATGCACGCCGCTTCTTCGATGACTGAAGTCAAGAGCGACCGTAAGGCGGTTGATTCAGCAGATGGCAGCGCAACTCAGTCCTGAATTTTAATACGCAAGGGAGAGACAATCATGATTCTGAAGACGTCGAGTTTCAAATGGGCAACCGTATTACTGGTGGCAACAGTGTCCGTGTCTGCGCCGCTTTGGGCCGCGAGTAAGGATGTGGGCGCACAGGCTCAGCGTGCCTCGGAGCCCCCGATCAGCACAGGCACGTGGTCAGCCCAGGACCTGCAGCGCATCATCAAGGCCGACGACCTCAAGGTTTCGCCGTTTCGTGAGGACGGCGTGACCTACGGTACCCCGACCTGGGTATGGTGTGTTGAAGTGGACGGCGCGCTGTACGTACGTGCCTACAGTGGAACCGCCTCACGCTGGTACCAGGCCGCCGTCCGCGAAAAGGCAGGACAGATTATCGCCGCGGGTATGACGCGCAAGGTCAACTTTGAAGCCGTCACTGGTGACGTTAATCGACGTATCGATGACGCCTACCGTGCCAAGTACAGGGCCAGTCCTTACCTGGATCCCATGATCGGTGAGCGAGCACGTGCCGCAACCGTGAGGATCACGCCTTTGGCTGGCGGTGCCTGATACTGACGGGCAGGGCATTTGCGGGTGGTTATTCGTGCACATCACCGAATGCGGCAATGCCCGTCATCAGTTTGAGCAGTTGAAATCGCTGAAACATAGGGTTACAAGCGCGCTACCTCCAAGTCTTTAATCAAAATAGGCAATATTGTCGTTTGATCAGGCAATTATCGCCAGATTCGAAGACCCATACTGAGGTCGATCTTCCGTCCGCCTAAAAGGCGTTGGTCCTCGTTGAAGTATCGGTTTGAGACCCACCATGCAAAATCTTGACGTGCAGGTCATTCAGCAAGCCCTCAAGTGGATCGAGCAAGGCCATCAAGTGTGGTTGTGTACGGTCCTGGCAACCTTTGGCTCTGCGCCGCGTGGCCCTGGGTCTATGTTGGTCGCGTTATCGTCCGGTGCGTTCTGTGGCTCGCTGTCGGGTGGATGCGTGGAAGACGACTTTCTGCAACGGCTTGGTCGACATGAGTTTGACGACTTCAACCAGATTGTTCGTTATGGCGAGAGTGGACTGCCACCGTCGCGGGCGTTGCCTTGCGGCGGGGTTCTGGATGTCCTGATAGAAAAATTCGAACCCGATTGCGCTGCGCAGGAGCACTTCGCGGTGTTGCTGCGCGCGCTGCAGGGGCAGCATCTGTTGGTTCGCCATATCGCCCTTGGAACGTGCCGTCGACATATTGAGGTCGGTGTGAGTGTCGACGCCACTGTCGCTGTAGACGCTGATCAAGTGCGCATTCGCGTAGGGGCGGCCCGACGCCTGCTGGTCGCAGGCCTCTCACCGGTGGCCGAGTTCTGTGCCAGTTTTGCATGCTCCCTGGGCTATGAAGTGATCGTGTGTGACCCTAGGGAAGAGCTGACTTCAACGTTTGCCATGCCACACGTAAAGCTGATGAAGGTGATGCCTGCCAGCTATATTTCCCAAGGCGGATGCCATGCAGCGACGGCTATTGTCGCCTTGACTCATGATCCTCGACTTGACGACCTGACCTTGCTCGAAGCCGTCAGGACACCCGCATTTTATATCGGCGCCATGGGCTCCCGGCGCACCAGTGAAAAGCGCATGGAAAGGGTCAGACGAATCGGCGGGCTGGACGACGATGCGCTTGATCGCATCCATGCGCCGATCGGACTCAAACTGGGAAGCAAGACCCCGGCAGAGATCGCACTTGCGGTCATGGCCGACATTGTTCGGGTGAGTAACGGCGTGAGCCGTGTCCATCTCTAAGTCTGGTTTTTTTGGGATTTGAATGTGAATAGCGATGTGTCAAACGACCAAGTCATGACTGACATCACGCGTCTCGCTAAATCGGTCAGCCAGTTGGTTCCTTGCGATGGTGACCGCATTACCGACATTCCCGGTCTGAGCCTGCATCGGCGTAAAGCCGTTACGGCGCCCATGCATTGTATCTACGGCCTGGGAATTGGCGTGACCTTGCAAGGCGGCAAGCAGGTGATCGTCGGCAGTGAAGTCCTCTCCTATACACCCGGCGAGTCGATGGTGACCAGTGTCGATCTCCCGGTCACTTCCCATGTCACTCAAGCCAGCGTGCTCAAGCCATTCCTCGGCATGATGCTGGCACTCGACAGCGCCACCGTGATGCAGGTCGCCGAGCGCATGGGGTTATCGCAGCGTATGCGAGATGACGCGTTTCGTCCCGTGACCGTACAGCCTTTGGATGTGGGGGTGCTGGATGCGCTGAGGCGCTTGGTGGACCTGCTCAAAGAGCCCCACTGGATTGAGCCCCTCGCTCCGCTGATCAAGGAAGAGATCATTGCCCGGCTGTTAAACGGAACCCATGGCCCGCAGCTGCTGCATGTGATTGCTGCCGGTTCACCGAGCCAGCAAATTGCCAAGACATTAGCCTGGCTCAAAGTGAATTTCCGCCAGACATTGCGTATGGATGATCTGGCGGCACAAGCGCACATGAGTCCTTCCACGTTTCGCCAACACTTTCGGGCCGTGACCGGGATGAGCCCGCTGCAGTATCAGAAACAATTACGGCTACAGGCGGCTCGCCAGTTGATGCTCAGCCAAAATATCGATGCAAGCAGTGCGGGCGGGCTGGTGGGGTATGAAAGCTCATCGCAGTTCAGTCGCGAATACCGTCGCCTGTTCGGAGAACCACCTCAGCGCGACATCAAGCGGATTCGCCTGTGACGGAATCAGTGGCGTGTGAGAGGAGCCTCTAACCAGGACGTTTGCAGCGTCCTGTTCGGCTCCCTCGCACGTATCTACTGGCAGGCACATAACCCCCCTCATTTCTCCCGGCCAACGCCCCCACCTCGAACCGCTGGGTGACGTTGACGGGGTCTGGCTTCGCTTCGTCGATTTATGCCAGCTTGAAAGGCAGTTCGCGTATTGGCTTACCCGTCAGACTGGCAATGGCGTTTGCAAAAGCGGGGGCCAGTGCCGGCAAGCCAGGCTCGCCCATGCCGGTGGGCGGTTCGGCGCTTGGCACTATATGGACCGCGAACTCGGGCATGTCGGTGATGCGCGGAACGCTGAAGTCTGCAAAGTTGCTTTGCTGCACGACGCCGTCTTTCAGGGTGATGGCATTGCCTGGCAAACACATCGACAAGCCCATCAGCGCCGCGCCTTGCACTTGGGCCTCAACGCTGCGTGGGTTGACGACCAGGTTGCAATGGACACCGGCGGTCACGTGGTGCAGCACCGGGCGACCGTTCTGCACTGAGGCTTCCACCACATAAGCCACTACCGAACTGAAACACTCATGGACCGCAACGCCCCACGCGTGTCCGGCAGGCAGTTGACGTTTGCCATACCCGCTCTTGTCCACCGCTAATTGCAGCGCTTCGCGATGGCGCGGGCTTTGCTCGCCAAACAGCTTCATTCGGTATGCCACCGGGTCTTGCTTCGTCGTTCGCGCAATCTCGTCGAGCAATGTCTCCATCACAAAGGCCGTGTGGGTAGAGCCCACGCTGCGCCACCACAGCACAGGTACGTTGAGCTTGGGATGGTGGACTGTCAGCCGCATCGGTAGGGGATAAGGGTCACGCATGCCTTCTGTCGCCGTCGGGTCAATGCCGTTCTTAATCTGGCCTCCAAACATCGTGTCGGTAAGGATCGATTGCCCGATCAAGACATGGTCCCACGCCACCACCGTGCCGCTGTCGTCAAAGCCTATACGCGCGCGATGCAGGTGCATGGGGCGGTAATAGCCGCCCTTGATATCGTCTTCGCGGCTCCAGAGAGTCCGTATGGGAACATTCAGCCCAACTGACCGTGCGGCTTTAGCGACTTCACACGCCTGCACGATGAAATCACTGGTGGGCACGCCACGCCGGCCAAAACCACCGCCGGCCGTTTGCACGTTGATTTGAATGTGCTCGGGTTTCAGATTCAGTACCTTGGCCGCTGCGGCACTGTCACCCCCCGGAAACTGAGTGCCAACCCACAGTTGTGCGCTCTTATCGGAAATCTGCACGGTGCAGTTCAGCGGTTCCATGGGCGCATGAGCCAGGTAGGGAAATACGAACTCCGCCTCCAATTGATGCTTGGCTGTAGCAAGCGGTGCCATGTCGGCGTCAAAGTGGACCAAGCCCGGTTGACCCGCTAACGCCCGGTACTGGATCAGTTGCTGTTCGCTGTCTACCTTCTCGACGGTGGCCAGGTCCCATTGCAGCTTCAATGCGTCGCGTCCAAGCTTCGCCTGCCAGTAGCCATCGGCAATCACCGCGACACCTTCGGCGCCGCCGTCCAGAGGTACTCGCAACGCGGCTTTTACCCCCTTAATTGCGCGTGCGGCGCTGTCATCCAGAGAGGCGATTTTTGCACCGAACACCGGTGGGCGCGCAACGACGGCAGTGAGCTGTCCGGGCAAGTGCATGTCGATGCCGAAATCCTGCTGACCACTGCTCTTGGCCTTGGCATCGATGCGCGTAGTGGCCTGGCCAATGATGCGGAAATCCCTGGGATCCTTGAGCGTGACCTTGTCGGGCACGGGCAACGCCATCGCAGCCTCTGCCAGTTCCCCGTAACTCGCTTTAAGGCCTGCCGGGCCAAGCACCATGCCCGCTTGAGTGCTAAGGCGCGTGACCTCCACGTTCCAGCGCGCGGCCGCTGCCGCGAGCAGCATGGCCCGAGCGCGCGCCCCCAGTTCGCGGTACTGGGTGTAGCTGTTTTTGATCGAATTGGAGCCGCCGGTGAGGTGCATGCCGAAGACCGGGTCCTGGTAGGCCGTGTTGTTATTGCCGTTGCGGCTACGCACGAGACCCCAGTCGGCATCGAGTTCCTCAGCGAGAATCATCGGCAGTCCGGTCTGAACGCCCTGACCGAACTCCAGCCGGTTGATCGTTACAGTGACCTGTCCGCTGGAATCGATCTGCACAAATGCAGAGGGTTGCTGACTCGGTTTGAGC
>Ga0247818_10000185_pt1 | contig 37388 bp, 32 predicted proteins | sample 13C_Glucose_Day1_FD_192424 | JGI IMG/M metagenome (GOLD analysis project Ga0247818, IMG submission 192424) | Soil microbial communities from agricultural site in Penn Yan, New York, United States - 13C_Glucose_Day1 | ecosystem: Environmental > Terrestrial > Soil > Agricultural land | place...
GCAACCCGAACCTGACTCCAACCCAGGAAGCCCTGGCCAAGCTTTATGTGGAGCAACCGCTACCGCAGAAGCTTGAACGTGTGCGCACACGGGTCTGGACCAGCATCAAGTCGGATAAGTAATCAGTACGCGGTGGCGGCGCACAGGGACTGCGCCGCCGATCTGCAGACAGACTCAAGCCAGCGTCAGGCTCAGCATCACCGGTAGTGTCAGCGCCGCCAGCAAGGTCTGCAAGGCAATGATGTTGGCCATCAGCGGAGCATTACCGCCCATTTGCCGGGCCATGACATAGGACGACGAAGCGGTCGGCAGGGCCTGGAACAGAATGGCCACGATTGCCGCCTGGCCGCTGAGTCCGAGTGCTCGACAGACCCCGAAGGTTGTCAGTGGCAGCACCACGAACTTGAATAGCGAGGCGGCCAGCAGTGGACGCGGGCCCAGCCCCTGAGCACTGCTACCCAGGGCGGCACCGACGCACAGCAGGCCCAATGGCAAGGCTGCCTGACCGAGCGCTTTCACGGTCGGTTCGATGCCCGCTGGCAGCCCTGCTCCGGTGACGCGCAGGGCAATACCGATTGCGCAGCCAACGATCAGTGGGTTACGGCAAATCGCCTTGATCACAGCAGCAGCCGAACTGCGCGTACCGCTGTAGCGGGCAAAGACCATGACGCACAGCACGTTCACCGTGGGCACGATGGCGGCATTGGCCACGGCAGCCAGGGCGATCCCGCCCGTGCCATAAATCCCGGCGGCCAACGTCGCGCCAATGTAGTTGTTGAAGCGCACACCGCCCTGAAACACCGAGGTGAAACTGGCGCCATCACTGGCGACTGCTCCCCTGCACAGCACCAGCAAGGTGGCGCCAATCAGCGTCGACAGCAGCAACACCGCAACCATGTCGAACACCGGCAGGCCGGTAAGGTCGGCTGTCGCCAGCCCATGCATGAACAGCGCAGGGAGCAACACGAAGTAGCTCAGGCGCTCGGCCGCTGGCCAGAAACTCTCACCCAGAAACCCCTGGGTCCGCAGCCAGCGGCCCAGCGCAATCAGCAGGGCGATGGGGACGATGGTGGCAAGGATCAGGTTCAGCATCAGGCAATTTCCCTATCAGTCAGCGCTCCCTTGTGGGAGTCGACATCAGGCTAGCCTGTGGTATTGAAAGAAAAAAACGCTGAATTCTCAAGCAACCGTTGAGGAAAACTTCATGGTTGGCCCAAGGTGCTTTTCAGTACGGCGGTCAGGTGGCGCCGACGGCTGCTGGCATGTTCGAGCAAGCCGACATGGCGTACGCGCTGGGGTTCGCCAAAGGGCAGCAAGGTCACTGCGGGCAGGTGCTGCAAGTCTTCGTCGGCCAGGGGCACGATGGCCACGCCCAGGCCCATCGAGGCCATGTGCGTCAGGGCTTGCTGGCTGTCCAGTTCCATCTGCTCGCTGACCGGCAACTGTTGTTTGCGCAGTTCCTGCTCGATGATGCGTCCGGCCCAGGCACGTTTGTCAAAGCGCAGGAATGGCTGGCTGGCGAGTAACTCCCTCAGGTTTGCCCCGGCAAAGCCCGGACCGGCAACGGCCCAGAAGCGGTTCTGGTAAAGCGGGGTGAAGTCCAGGTTGGCCGGGTAGGGAGGTACAGGTTCGGTGGTGATGGCAGCATCCAGTTCACCGTCCTCGACGCGCCGGGCAAGCTCCGCGGACATACCCGAGAGCACGCTGATATGCAGGTGTGGATGCTCGGCCTTGATCTGCACCAGCGCCGCTGGCAGGCGTCCGGCCAATGCGGTGTGAATGGCACCGATTTTCAGTCGGCCACGCAGGCCTGGGCCACTGACCAGCGCGTCCGCCATCTCATCGTAGGCGGCAAGGATTCCCTCGGCGCGCTCGACCGCCAGATGCCCGGCTTCGGTCAGGCTGACCTGACGCCGGCTACGGTCGAACAGGCTGACCTGCAGCTCTTCCTCCAGGCTGCGGATATGCAGGCTGACCGCCGAGGGGGTCAGGCTCAGGACGTCGGCGGCACGGGCGAAGGTGCCGTGGCGAGCGATGGTGACCAGGGTGCGCAGGGCTTTGAGCGACAAACGCGGGCTCCGATTATGCCGGGGAGTGGAGGCTCATCATGGCGTCGATCAACGTTGATTGAAAGTACCCGGCTTCGGCTGGCCATAGGCCTGGGTAATCCGGTCGATCACCATCGCCAGCGCGACTATCGCCAACCCGGCTTCCATGCCCTTGCCGACATTCAAGGTCTGAATCCCCGCCAGCACATCTTCGCCCAGGCCGCGCGCGCCGATCATCGAGGCAACCACCACCATCGACAGGGCCATCATCACCGATTGATTGAGCCCGGCCATGATGCTCGGCATGGCCAGTGGCAGCATGACCCGGCGCAAGCGTTGCCAGCGTCCGGCACCCAGCCCTTGGGCGGCCTGGGTCAGGGACGGATCGATCTGTGACAACCCCAGTTCGGTCAGGCGGATCAGCGGCGGCAGCGCGTAGATCAAGGTGGCGAAAATCGCCGGGACCTTGCCCAGACCAAACAGCATCAGCACCGGAATCAGGTAGACGAAGCTGGGCAGGGTCTGCATGACATCGAGTACCGGCAACAGCAACTGGCGTGCCCGTGGCCGGCTGGCCAGCAATACACCGATAGGCACACCGATCAGAATGCACAGCCCGGTACTCACCAGCACCAGAGCACAGGTTTGCAGGAGCTTGTCCCACAGACCTATTACCCCGATCAAAAACAGCAAGCCGCTCAGCACCAGCGCCCTGATCACACTGCGACTGGCATGCCAGGTGAGCAGTGCGACGACCAGCAGTAACAACCACCAGGGTGTTGCACGCAACAGGTTTTCCAGCGCGACCAGCAATTGCAGCAGGCCTTCGGAGACGCTGCGCAATTGATCGCCGTAAGCCAACACCAGCCGGTCGACGAAGCGGTTGACGCTGTCGGCGAAGGAGACGTGCAGGGTTTCCGGAAAGCCTCCACTCACAAGCCGGCCTCGACGCGTTCGGCGACTTCGCTGGGCAGCCAGGCTTTCCAGGTGGCCGGATGATCACGCATGAATTTCAGCGCGGCATCCTTGGGAGATTCGCGTTTTTCGCTCATCTGCGCCAGGGCTTTGTTCAAGGTGTCGATGGGGATGTCGACCTTGGCGAAGAACTCGACCAGTTGCGGATACTCGTTGCGAAAAGGCGCGGAGACACCGATCGACAACTTCGCGGGCAGTGAGCGCGAGCCTTGTGGATTGGGGTTGTTGGCGTCGGTCAGGGTCTTCCAGGCCGCTTCGTTGAATGGCGGCTCTTCCAGGCGAACCAGAGAGAAGCGGCCCATCAACGGGGTAGGCGACCAGTAGTAGAACAGCACCGGCTTACCGCGGCGGATCGCCGAGGTGATTTCGGCATCCAGGGCGGCACCGGAGCCACTGCGAAAGTTCACGTAGTCATTGTCCAGGCCATAGGCCTTGAGCTTCTGGCTGTTGACGATCTCGGAGGTCCAGCCGCTGGGGCTGTTGAGGAAGCGGCCCTTGTCAGGTGTCTCCGGGTCCTTGAAGACGTCCTTGTACTGCTTCAGATCATCCACCGCGTGCAACTGCGGAGCCAGGGCCTTGATGCCGCGAGCAGCATCCCCCTTGATCACGTATTCAGGTACATACCAGCCTTCATCGGCGTTCTTCACCGTGTCGCCGATGGCGAACACCTGACCGGCCTGTTCGGCCTTGACCCAGGCCGGGCTGCGACCGGCCCATTCTTCGGCAATCACCTGGATGTCGTTGCGCGCCAGGGCCACTTCCATGCTCACGGTGCTGCCGGGGAGGGTTTCGGTGGGGTAGCCGTAACCCTGCTCGACGATCAGGCGCAGGATTTCGGTGGTCAGGCTGCCGCTTTCCCAGGTGATGTCGCCGAAGTGGATGGGCTTGCGTGGTTCGTTGGCCGTAGCGCTAGCCAGGCCTAGAGCGAGCAACAGGCCGGCCAGCAGCGTCGGGATGCTTTTCATCAGGGCCTCGTCATTGGCGGTCTACGGGTTCGGGCAAGTGTAGACGACGAGGTGTTGCGCACTGCCCGGGCACAGGTGTTCTGGAACGCCTTCTATCTGCACACCTGACCAGGCCAGGTGTGAGCATGCGTGTTGGCATGCCCGGCGAAGGGTACGGGTGCAAACACGGAAGGTTGAACCTATGAATCTTGATGTGAGCTTCGTTTACTACCGCAATTTTCGTTTCGATGGAAAATTCCACGTGCGCTGTATCGGCAGTGGCCTGAGCAAAGTGAAAAGCATCCGTTATGAGCTGGAGAGGGCCGGACCTGAAGGCCCGAAGCAGGTCGATGCCAAGTCCGTGCATTCTCAGGCCTATAGCGGTGCACTGGTCGATCACGGTTGTCCGGCCACGCTGCACACCGAGACGGCGACAGGTACCTACACGATCAGGCCGCGGATCAGGGTGATGGATGATGTGTCGGATCTGCCTGTCGACTCTTCTCGCTCGCTGGAGATGACGCCCTTGATCATTGACATCAGCGAAGGCGAACTGAGCAGAGGCCTTCTCGACACTGTGCCGGTTGATGCCGCCAGAGGCAGGGGCAGGCGGTCTGTGGCGGATGAACAGGGCAACGAACCTGCTGGCCTGGTGCAGGTGGTGGACCCGTATGGCGAATTGCTGGAATCGTTCCCTTATGCGCAACCCGGCAAGTCCTACCCGCCTTTGGTGCTCAAGTTCAATGTTGGAGGCTTTGAGCGATTCCTGTCCGAGCTTGAGCCTGACTCAGGTTCCAGCCTCGTGCGCCTCTGGCCCAGGCTGAAGGAGGTAATCGACCCCCGGCCTTTCCTGGAGCAGCAGGAGCGTCTTGACGAAAAACTCGTAGCACTCAGGGATTACTGCTACCTGGAGCAGCCCGCGAGTATGCTCAACGACACCTATGTGACGCTGATCAAGACCCTGGCAGCGCTGGAGTACCTTGAATCCCTTCACTTCGTGCCCCCTGACCTCGAACCAGGCAACCTGATTCTTGGTGCTGCCGTCGCGCTGGCAACACTGATCACGGGCGCTGCCGTGGTGGCAGGTAATAACGCCTATGACGACGCACAACCCACTCCGGACTTCGAGCCGTTGCAAACCTACCTGGATGAACCCGGCCCCAGATACCAGGGTATGAATGTCCGCAAGGCATGGGCTAAGCAGGTGAGGGGGAAGGGGGCCCGGGTGCACTTTTCAGATGGCGGGCTGTTTCCAGACCATGAAGACCTGCGAGGCAATCCCAACCTCAAGATCATTACCCTGGAACCCAATGGTGACCCCAACCACGGAACCAAATCAGTGGGAATCCTGCTGGCTACGCCCAACGGCATCGGCATGACCGGCATGTGCCACGCCAGCGAATTGTATCTCTACAACAACAAGGCCCGGGATCAGGATTCCCGTGCCCGGACGCCGAAGGATCTTCTGCGCCATGTCGAACCCGGTGACATCGTCGCCATCAATCGCCATTCGGCCAATGTGAATGTGTTGACGACGTTCTTGCCGTCGATACATGAGCGGGACTGGTGGGACATGGCAAAAGCGTTGACCGAGCGAGGTGCGGTGGTGCTCTTCGCGGCGGGCAATGGCAGTACCGAAACGATTGCCGACAAAGGCACCACGGCGGGATATGGCGTCAATTTCTCGCAATGGCCGTATTTCCATGATCATGGAGATGCCAATGCCATCCTGATAGGCGCCTGTCAGTCATGGGATGGTAAACCCCATCAATACTCGAACTTTGCCTACCCGCACCGGATGCTCAATGCCTGGGGGGACAGCGTGGCTACGCTCGGTTCAGGGCCAGATCGACTGCAAGACAAGTCCGGTAACGACAGGGATTACACCTCGAACTATGGTGGGACCTCAAGCGCCACGCCTTTGGTCACCGGCGCGCTCACGTTGATCCAGTCCTATGCCATGGAGCAGCATCATGTCTATTTGAACGCTGATCAAATGCACCTGCTGGTTATGCAAGCGGGTTACCTGGATGCCACGTTGCCACATTCGTCGGTCCTGCCGATGGGGGCAAGGCCGAATGTCCATGCCGCCTTGGTCCTGCTCGATCAGATCCTGGGCGGTGGCAGGTTCCACTCGCCCAGGGATGAGCTCTGATGTGCAAGCGTAACCGTCGCTCGCCAGGGGTTACGCCTCAGACCCGGAACTGATCCATCAATCCCTGTTGCTGGTTGGCCAGGCTGTTGAGCGACTGGCTGACCCGCGCCGATTCGTTGGCCTGTCCGCTGAGGGATTCGGTTACGTCACGGATGGTCGCCACGTTGTTGTTGATTTCCTCGGCTACGGCGCTCTGCTCTTCGGCGGCGCTGGCGATCTGCAGGTTCATGTCGCTGATCACCGTGACCGCATCGCCGATCTGCTGCAAGGCGGTGACCGCCTGACTGACCTGCTCGACGCTGCCTTGCGCCTGACGATGGCTGCTGTCCATGGCACCCACTACTTCGCGGGTACCGGCCTGCAGTTCTTCGATGACCTGACGGGTTTCTTCCACCGATTCCTGGGTGCGGCGGGCGAGGTTGCGTACCTCATCGGCGACCACGGCGAAGCCGCGGCCTGCTTCACCGGCGCGGGCGGCTTCGATGGCGGCATTGAGGGCCAGCAGGTTGGTCTGTTCGGCGATGGAGCGGATGACTTCCAGCACCGAACCGATCTTCTCGCTGTTCTCGGCCAGGCCTTCGACCTGGGCCATGGCGGTGCTCATGTCGGCGGCCAGGGTGTCGATGCTGGTGGTGGTGCGGTCGATGACCGACAGGCCCTGGCGAGTGGCCTGATCAGCGTCGCGGGCTGCCTGGGCAGCCTGGGCCGCGCTACGGGCAACGTCCTGGGCAGTGGCGCTCATTTCATGGGACGCGGTGGCGACCTGATCGACCTGACGGTATTGCTGCTCCATGCCGGCGCTGGTCTGGCTGGCAATCGCCGAAGACTGGTCGGCGGTGTCGCGGGCCGCCTGGACCGAGCGCTTGACCTCGGCAATGGTCGGCTGCAGTTTGTCCAGGAAGCGGTTGAACCAACCGGCCAGCTCGCCCAGTTCGTCGCGTTTGTCGTACTGCAGGCGACGGGTCAGGTCGCCTTCGCCACTGGCGATGTCCTTGAGCATGGCCGCGACACCGAGAATCGGCCGCGTCACGCCGCGGGCCATCAGCCAGATCAGCAGCAGGCCGACGATGGCCGCCAACGCGCCCAGGCCCAGCTCGATCAGGGTGCCGCTGGTGTTGCTGCGGTCGAGTTCCTGCTTGAGGGCCTCGGCCGGGCCGGTCAGGGCGCTTTCCGGAACGTCGAGCAGCACGCCCCAGGACTTGCCGCCCGGGATCGGGGCAAAGGAAGCCAGGACCTTCAGGCGCTGCTTGTGATGGATGCTGTGAATGGGCGTGCTGTCAGCCAGCAGGCGGATCACTTCGGCGCCTTTCTCGGCATCGACCTGGTCAAAGCGCTGGGCCAGTTTGCCGGCATCCGGGCTGTAGCCGGCCAGTAGGCCCACGGGGCTGAGGATGCTCACCTGGGTCTGGCCCTGGTAGAGGTTGCGGCTGGATTGCTGGCTCATGGCCTGCAGGCTGTTCAGGTTGATGTCGATGGACAGGGTGGCGACTACCTTGTCGGCGACCATCAGCGGGAACACGATGCTGGTCATCAGCACCTGCTGGCCGTTGATCTCATAGAAGTACGGTTCAATCACGCAGGTCTTGCGGGTGGTGCGTGGGCACACTGACCAGGTGTTGGCCGGCTCGCCGCTGGGGCCGATGCTGGTATCGGCCATGTCTTTTTCCGGCAGGGCCATGGAGGTCAGCTGGCCTGGCGTCGGTTGCGACCAGTACAGGGCGAAGCGGCCTTTTTCGTTACTGCCCAGTTGCTCCTGGTTGACGAACAGTTCGTCCTTGTTGTCCAGCGCATTGGGTTCGAATACCAGTGACAGGCCGAGCAGGTCGGGGTTGGCCTGCAAGGCGGCGCGTACCTGGCGGGTCAGGTCCTCGCGCAGGTCGAAGGCATCGAGAAAGCGCTTTTCGGCCTGTTCGCGCAGGAACAGGACCTGACGGGCGAAACCGGCACCGTACTGATAGGCATCCATGAACTGGCGACGAATGTTCAAGGCCTGGACTTCGCCCTGGGATTCGATGCGTCCCTGGGCTGACTCGGTGAGCATCTGCATGCTGCTGGTCTTGACCAGCTCCGAGCTGTGTCCCATGCGGTACAACGAAAGGCCCACCAGCAGGGTAACGATGCTGGCCAGGCACAAACCGGCGAGCAGGGTGATTTTCCACTGAATGGAAAGTTGTCTGAACGACATGGCGAAGTCCTTTGATCCAAAAAGATTGAGGCTGCCGACGTTATCGGCGGATAAGCCGCTTTCTTTATTCAAACGATCAATTTAAATGCGTCGTTTTCGTGCATTCCTACGACAGCAATCGCCCAGTGAGCTTTGACAAGCGCGAGGGCCTGCTTCAGAGTGTGCGCCCTCCATAAAAATACCCGTCGTTCGGCCACTGCTCGCGGGCAGTTTGTCGCCGAATCGGTCGCTTTTTGTCTGGTTTCTAGAGGTCACAGGAATGAATGCAGTAATTGCCGCGGTCGGCATCATGCTGATCTTGAGTCTGTCCCGCGTGCATGTGGTGATCGCCCTGATCGTCGGCGCGCTGGCTGGCGGATTGGTGGGCGGCCTGGGAATCGAAGGAACGCTCAAAGCATTCAACGGTGGGCTCGGCGGCGGTGCCACCGTGGCCTTGTCCTATGCCTTGCTGGGTGCCTTTGCGGTGGCGATTGCCAAGTCTGGCATGGCCCATGCCCTGGCCGACCGCGCCCTGGCGATGGTTGGCAAGCAAGGGCATGCCGATGGTGGCAAGGTCAAATGGCTGCTGATCGGCTTGCTGTTGCTGGTGGCGATTTCCTCGCAGAACATTCTGCCGATCCACATTGCGTTCATTCCCCTGTTGGTGCCGCCGCTGCTCTATGTGCTGACCAAGCTGCAGATCGACCGGCGCCTGGTGGCCTGCGTGATGACCTTTGGTTTGATCACGCCTTACATGTTCCTGCCGGTGGGTTTTGGCAACATCTTCCTCAACGAGATTCTACTGGCCAACGTCAGCCGTAGCGGGGTGGATGTCAGCGCGGTCAACGTCACCCACGCCATGGCCATTCCGGCGGCGGGCATGCTTTTCGGCCTGCTCCTGGCGGTGTTTTTCAGCTACCGCAAAAAGCGTGTCTATGACCTGGAAAAAATCGAGCAGGTCGAGCAGGTGGCGGTGCGCTACAACCCGTTGACCCTGCTGGTTGCCGGGGTTGCCATCGCAGCGGCGTTCATCATTCAGCTGTGGCTGGATTCGATGATCATCGGCGCCATGGTCGGTTTTCTGATTTTCTCGGTATCGGGCATCGTGCGCTGGAAGGACACCGATGACCTGTTTACCGAAGGCATGAAAATGATGGCCATGATCGGCTTCATCATGATTGCCGCCTCCGGTTTCGCCGAGGTCATGAAGGCTACCGGTGAGGTCAAGAGCCTGGTCGAGACGTCGGCAGTGTGGATCGACCACAGCAAGGGGATTGGCGCACTGCTGATGTTGCTGGTGGGGCTGCTGGTGACCATGGGCATCGGCTCGTCATTTTCCACGGTGCCGATTCTTGCCGCGATCTTTGTACCGCTGTGTGTGCAACTGGGCTTTGACCCGGTCGCCACCGTGTGCATCGTCGGCACCGCTGGTGCACTGGGCGATGCCGGCTCACCGGCTTCGGATTCGACCCTGGGCCCGACCTCAGGCTTGAACGTAGACGGCCAGCATCACCACATCTGGGACACCGTGGTGCCGACCTTCATTCACTACAACCTGCCACTGCTGGCGTTCGGCTGGCTGGCGGCAATGACACTGTAGTGCGCAGCAACGAGGGGTTGAGCGTAAGGCTCAGCCCCGTGCCGGCGGTGGCGAGATGCGGTTGAGGAGCATGCTGCCGTCCTTGTTGCGGGTCAGATAGACCGGCAACACCTTGGGCAGGTTGCTGACCAGACGCTTGATCTGCTTCGTATCGTAAATGCCACTGATACGAATGCTGCCGGTGTTTTCGTCGGCCAGCAGCAGTGGCTGCTCCAGGTAGCGGTTGATCTGCGGCAGGGCCTGGGCCAGGCTCAGGTTGTCGAGGATCAGCTTGCCATTGCGCCAGGCCAGGCTGGTGTCATGGGCGTAGGTCTGACTCAAGCGCGGTTCGTAGTCGCCGGCCTGGTAGCTTGCCTGCATGCCGGGGCCCAGGCGATAGCCCCCATCGCTGTCATTGGCATCGCTGCTGACCAGTACCGAACCTTCGAGCAGGGTCACTTTGACCTGATCTTCATACTTCCAGACATTGAACTGGGTGCCGGTGACGCGGGTCTGGCCCTGGGCGGCATGCACTACGAAGGGGTGCAGGCTGTCGTGCCGGACCTTGAAGAAGGCTTCGCCTTTGACCAGAGTGACCCGGCGCTGGTCCTTGTAGTTGGTGAAGCGTAGTTCGGTCCCCAGGTTCAGTTCGACCTGGCTACCATCGCTGAGTACGACATGACTGATGGCGTCGCCGCTTTCCAGGTACTGATAGTGGTTAGGCAGCCAACCTTGTTCCCAGCCGACCCAGGCACCGACCGGCAGCGCCACCAGAGCGATGGCAGCGGCCGAGGCATAGTGGCGCCAGGCGCTTTGACGCCGCCGGGGTAGGTTGATGACATTACCGGGTGTGGCGCTGCGCGGCAGATGATCTGCGGTCTGCCAGATATCCAGCATGGCCTGGTATTCCTGGGCATGCAGCGGGTCGGCAGCCAACCATTGCTCAAACGCCTGGCGCTCGGCTGTTGTGCAGTCCTCAGCTTGCAAACGCAGGCACCAATGCGCGGCGGCATCGGTGATGGCATCGTATTCGTCGGCGCTGTGGCTGGTGTGGTTCATCGAGGCTCCCGGTTTTGCCTATTCTACCCTTGCAGCGTAGGCGGCGAGAACCCGGGATAATGGCGAATGACTATCAGTTGTAAGATTTTTTACCGTGAAAAGTCCGGTAAAAGCACTGAATTCGCAGCTATGCCCCGTCTGATGACGGGACAAGCCGCGCTACCGCGAGCGACTGACGGTAGCCATCAGCTTCAGAAGTGATCGGCCGCCAGGCTGAACAGGGATGTGCTGCCTGCCCGGATACTGGCTTGCAGCGACAAGGTGCGTGGCAGCAAGCGAGCGAAGAAGAACGCCGCAGTTGCACGTTTAGCTGCGTAGAAAGCCGGGTCTTGCGCCAGGTTCGCTGCGGCCACGGCATCCATGCGCGCCCACATATAGGCATAAGCCACGTAGCCAAACAGCTGCAGGTATTCCACCGAGGCGGCACCGACGGCGTTGGCGTCCTCGCGGGCTTGCTCGCTCAACCACTGGCTGAGGCTTTGCAAGTCACTGGTGGCCTTGAGCAGCGGCTCGCGGTAGGGCGTCTCCTGCTTACAGAATTGGTGAATCTGCCCGGTGAATTCGGCCAGTGCCCGGCCACCGTCCGCCACCACCTTGCGACCCAGCAGGTCGAGGGCCTGAATACCGTTGGTGCCTTCGTAGATCTGTGCGATGCGCACATCGCGCACCAGTTGTTCCTGACCCCACTCGCGGATGTAGCCGTGACCGCCGAACACCTGCTGGCCGAGCACACAGCTTTCCAGGCCGTTGTCGGTGAAGAATGCCTTGGCCACCGGCGTCAGCAGGGCCACCTGGCGCTGGGCGAGGTCGCGCTCTTCGGTATCTTCGGCGTACTTGGCGATGTCCAGTTGCTGGCCGACATAGGTGGCGAAGGCCCGGCCACCTTCGGTCAGGGCCCGCATGGTCAGCAGCATGCGGCGAACATCCGGGTGGACAATGATCGGGTCGGCCACCTTGTCGCGCGCTTGCGCTCCGCTGGCGGCCCGGCTTTGCAGGCGGTCCTGGGCGTAGCGCGCGGCGTTCTGGTAGGAGGCTTCGGCGCAGCCGATGCCCTGGATGCCGATGGACAGACGCTCGTAGTTCATCATCGTGAACATGGCTGCCAGCCCACGGTTCGCCTCGCCGATCAGGTAGCCGGTGGCACCGTCGAAGTTCATCACGCAGGTGGCCGAGGCCTTGATGCCCATCTTGTGCTCGAGTGAACCGCAGTGCGCCGGGTTACGCGCGCCCAGGCTGCCGTCGGCATTGACCAGGAACTTGGGCACCAGGAACAACGAGATACCCTTGGGCCCGGCCGGGGCATCGGGCAATTTGGCCAGGACCAGGTGGATGATGTTTTCGGTCAGGTCCTGCTCGCCGCCGGTAATGAAGATCTTGGTGCCGCTGATGCGGTAACTGCCATCGGCGGCGGGTTCCGCCCTGGTGCGGATGATCCCGAGGTCGGTGCCGGCATGCGGTTCGGTCAGGCACATGGTGCCGGCCCACTGGCCGCTGTACAGCGGCGGCAGGTAAGTGGCCTTGAGGTCGTCACTGGCGTGGGCATCGAGGGCCAGGCAGCAACCTGCGCTCAGCGCCGAGTAGAGGCTGAAGCTGCAGTTGGCGGCGTAGAGCATTTCTTCGAACTGCACCGCGAGCATTTTCGGCATGCCCAGGCCACCGTGCTCGGGGTTGCCGGCAAGGCCGACCCAGCCGCCTTCGCGGTAGGTCTGCCAGGCCTGGGCAAAGCCATCCGGGGTACGTACCTGACCGGCGTCAAAGGTTACGCCCTGTTCATCGCCACTGCGGTTGAGCGGGGCGATCAGCTGGCCGGTAATTTTCGCCGCTTCTTCGAGGATGGCATCGGCGGTATCGGCGTCCACCCGATCGCCCAGCGCCGGCAGGCGTGCCCACAGGGCCGGGCCCTGGAACACTTCATGAAGGACAAAGCGCATGTCGCGCAGTGGAGCATTGAATTCAGGCATGCGGGTTCTCGCTGTCAAAGGGGGATCAGAGCGCCTTGGCCCAGTCGCGTAACAGATACTTCTGGATCTTGCCGGTGGAGGTTTTCGGCAGTTCACTGAAGACCACGGTCTTGGGCAGCTTGAATCCCGCCAGGTGCTCACGGCAGAAACTGATGATGTCGGTGTCGCGGGTCTGCTCGAAGCCAACCTTGAGGGTGATGTAGGCGCAGGGTGTTTCGCCCCACTTCTCGTCCGGGCGGGCAACCACGGCGGCCTCGAGTACGGCCGGGTGTTTGTAGAGGGTGTCTTCGACCTCGATGGTGGAGATGTTCTCGCCGCCGGAGATGATGATGTCCTTGAGCCGGTCCTTGATTTCCACATAGCCGTCGGCATGCCAGACCGCCAGGTCGCCGGTGTGGAACCAGCCGCCGCGGAAGGCTTCGGCGGTAGCTTCGGGGTTTTTCAGGTAGCCCTTCATTACCGTGTTGCCGCGCATGAAGATCTCCCCCAGGGTGTTGCCATCGCGTTGCACCGGCTCCAGGGTCTGCGGGTCGGCAACCATCAGGCCTTCAAGGGTAGGGTAGCGCACGCCCTGGCGCGACTTGATCCGCGCCCGTTCAGCCAGCGGTTGCTCGTCCCATTCGGCATGCCAGGCGCACACGGTCACCGGGCCGTAGACCTCGGTCAGGCCGTAGACGTGGGTGACCTTGATGCCCATTTCTTCCACCGCGCCGATGACCTTGGCCGGTGGCGCGGCGCCGGCGACCATGGCGTTGACCGGGTGATCGATGGCCGCCTTGGCCGACTCGGGCATGTTGATCAGGGCATTGAGCACGATCGGCGCGCCGCACAGGTGGCTGACCTGATGTTCACGGATCAGGGTGAGGATCCGCTGCGGGTCGACGCGGCGCAGGAATACGTGGGTGCCTGCGAGCGCCGTGACGGTCCAGGGGTAGCACCAGCCGTTGCAGTGGAACATCGGTAGGGTCCACAGGTAGACCGGATGGTTGCCCATGGCCCAGGTCATCTGGTTGCCCAGGGCGTTGAGGTAGGCGCCGCGGTGGTGATAGACCACGCCTTTGGGATTGCCGGTGGTGCCGGAGGTGTAGTTCAGCGAGATGGCCTGCCACTCGTCCTCGGGCCATTGCCAGGCGAACTCGGGGTCGCCTTCGGCGAGAAAGGCCTCGTAGTCCAGGTCGCTGACCGCCTGACCCTCGCCGTATTCCGGATCATCGACATCGACCACCAGCGGCGGGTATTCCATCAGCGCCAGCGCTGCGCTGATGACCTTGTGGAATTCGCGGTCGGTGATCAGCACCTTGGCTTCACCGTGTTCGAGCATGAACGCAATGGCCTCGGCGTCCAGGCGCACGTTGAGGGCATTGAGCACGGCGCCAATCATCGGCACACCGAAGTGTGCTTCGAGCATTGCCGGAATGTTCGGCAGCATCACGGCTACCGTGTCGCCTTGCCCGATTCCGCGTCCGGCCAGGGCGCTGGCCAGGCGTCGGGAACGCTCGTAGGTCTGTTGCCAGTTGCGCCGGATGGCACCATGAATCACCGCCGGGTACTGGCCATAGACCGCAGCCGTGCGTTCGATGAAACTCAAGGGGCTCAGGGCCTGGTGATTGACAGGGGCGGGCGCCAGGCCCTGGGAGAAGATCGACATGAATTGTTCCTGTGCAGGGGGCGCCCGTATGGCGTACTGCAACCCCCGGTGGCTGATTGTTAGCTCTGATCAGGTGTCGTGAAGGGCAGGCCCTTCAGGTGTCACAATTTTTACGTGAAACCCTATGGTACTTGGAAGATAGACTATAGCAATATAGTAGAAGTACTATAGCCGTCTTCAAGGCCACCCTTTGAGCGCCGCCATGACGTATTTGCTCGCCAGCGACCCACAGCCCAGCCTTATCCTGGATGCATCCGCCGCCGTGCTGGCAGTCAATCCGGCCTTGCAGGCGATGCTCGGGCCCTGGCCGGCGCGCACGGTCGACTATTGGTTGCCGAGTAACGTACAGGCGTTGGTCAACGCTTGCCTGAGCCAGGCGCGCGCGATCAGTGATGTCGAAGCGTCGGTGGCTGACAAGATCCTGCTGTGGACCTTCATACCCGCCAGCGCCGACCAGGTGCTGGCGCGTTGCCGTGACGCCACGACCGAGCGCCTGGCTGAGCGGGAGGCCAGCCAGGCCCGGCGCCTGTATCGACTGATCACCGAAAACACCACCGACCTGATTTCCCGGCACAGCCCCGACGGCTGCTTTCTCGATGCCTCGCCAGCGTCCTATCGATTGCTTGGCTATTGGCCCGAGGAATTACGCGGGGTCGCGGTGCAGTCACTGTTTCACCCTCAGGATCGCCAGCAGTCGTTGCTGCAGGCCGCCCAGGCACTGGAGCAGGACGGTTACCAGACCATGACCTGCCGGGTGCGCCATCGTGATGGCCGCGACTTGTGGTTCGAGATTGCCAGCCGGGCGATACGCGAGACCTATACCGGCGCGGTGGTGGAGATTGTCAGCGTCTCGCGCGACATCAGCGTACGTATCGAGGCGCAGGAGAACCGCCGACGCCTGGCCGAAGTGGTGGAGGCCAACACCGACCTGGTGCTGTTCACCGACCGTGACGGCCAGCTCAGTTACCTCAATCGTTCGGCACGACGGGCGCTGGGACTGCAGGACGTGGAGGCGTTGCCGGGGTTGCAGGTATTGCTCGATCCGGCGTTGCAGCAACGCCTGGAGCGCGAAGGCTGGCAGTGCGCCAAACAGACGGGAGTCTGGCATGCCGAGACGCGACTGATTCCCTGGCAGGGCGCTGCGGCGTTTCCGGTTTCGTTGGTGTTGCTGGCCCATCGCGGCACCGGTGGCGAGCGTTACTACTCACTGGTGGCCCGCGACATGACCGAGCGCGAATTGCGCGAAAGCCAGCAACGCCGCCATCAGGACGAGTTGGCCCACAGCGCGCGGTTGATCACCCTTGGTGAACTGGCCTCCGGCATCGCTCATGAAATCAATCAGCCGCTGGCTGCTGTGGTTAATTACGCCAGCGCCAGTCAGCGTTACCTGCAAGTCCTGGATCGTGATCCGCAGGCTTCCCTGCGGGTCGCCCAGGGTTTGCAACGCATCAGTGAACAGGCGACTCACGCCGCCGAAGTCATCAAGCGCTTGCGTGCGTTTTTACGCAAAGAGCCGCGGCGTCTGCAGGCGTTGGCCATTGCCGATGTCGCGATTGAAGCGGTACGCCTGTGCGATTGGGAGGCGGCGCGCGACCAGGTGAGCATCGAGCTGCAGATCGGCACTCCGCTTCCTGCGGTTTACGCCGACCGGGTCTTGCTCGAACAGGTATTGCTCAACCTGTTGCGCAATGCAATCGACGCCAACCGCGAGCAGCATCAGGGCCAACCCTCGCGTATCGTGCTCAGCGCAGCGCTGGTCGAAGGGCAATTGCGCATACAGGTCAGCGATCAGGGCCCAGGTGTGCCGGCCGAGCGTCTGGACGGTATTTTCACCCCCTTCAACACCAGCAAACCGGAAGGCCTGGGCCTTGGCCTGAGCATGAGCCGCAGTATCATCGAGGGCTTTGGCGGTACCTTGCAGGCGCTGCCGGGTGTGGCGGGTGGCTTGATTTTGTGTTGCCGGCTGGCGCCAGTGGCAAGTGTCTGAACAGAGGAAGTGTGATGCAGCAACCGAAAGTCTATGTGGTCGACGATGACCAGGGCATGCTCGATTCCACGGTCTGGCTGCTGGAATCGGTCGGTATCCAGGCGTTGCCCTTTACCAGCGGCCAGGCGTTCCTGGAGGCCTGTGACGCACACTTGCCCGCTTGTGTGCTGCTCGATGTACGCATGCCCGGGATGGGCGGGCTGAGTGTGCAAGAGGCCTTGCGCGCGCGTGCCGTCGAATTGCCGGTGATCTTCCTCAGCGGCCATGCCGACGTGCCGATCGTGGTCCGGGCGTTCAAGGCCGGTGCCTGTGATTTCATTGAAAAACCCTACAACGACCAGCTGTTGCTGGATGCGGTCCAGGCGGCGCTCGAGCGGTCATCCCAGGCGCTGGCGGGCAGTGAGCCACGAGCGGCGGTGCAGGCGCGGATCGACAGCCTGACACCGCGTGAGCGGGATGTGTTCGTGCCACTGGTGCAGGGCTTCAGCAACCGCGAGATAGCCGAGCAGCTTGAGGTCAGTGTGAAGACTGTGGACCTGTATCGGGCACGGGTGATGAAGCGCATGGAGGCCGAGCACCTGCCTGCGTTGGTGGGGATGGCGATTGCTTGTGGCGTGGTGCAGCCGTTGAGTCTGCGCTGAATGTATCGCGGGGCAAGCCCGGTCCCACAGGCTGGGCTCTGTAGGAGCGGGCTTGCCCCGCGATGCCTTTAAGAGCGCCGCCCGAGCAACAGCCCCACCAGCAAGCCGAATCCCGCCGAAATCGCCACTGTCTGCCACGGATGCCCACCAATGTAATCCTGAGTGGCATCGACCACTGGCTGTGCCTTGCTGCGCACGCTGCCAACCGCTTCGCGCGCCTGCTTGAGCTTGAGCCCGATCTGGGCGCGCAGGGTTTCGGCATCTTCGCCAACCAGCGCGGCGCTGTCGCGCAGCAGTTTTTCCGAGTCTTCGATCAGGGCTTGCAGTTCGCTGAACGCCTGATCCTTGATTTGCTCGGCTTCGGCTTGCACCGCGGTTTTCCTGGCCATGGACAGTTCCTCGTCGATTGGTGGGCATTGAACAATGGATACCGGTGGGCGCGGAAAGTTGCAGCGGTTTGCCGGGCCCTTGCGGCTACAGTGTAAGATAGCGCCTATTTTCCAGCGGCAGGACACCCTCATGAGTTTCAATCTGGCCAACAAGAGCTTCGCCGAACGGGCGCAGATCGAGGACGAGAAAGCGCGACTGTTCGAGCTCTGGCAGACCAACCTGGGCAAGGCCAAGGGCGAAGCCGCGCGGCTGATCGCCGAAAAGCCCCGGCGCAAGGGCAAGTGGGCCGAATGGGTACGCTCTGAACTGGACGGCATGTCGCCGCCCGAATTCGCCAATATGGTCCGTAGTGAAGTCAACAAACTGATGGCAGCGGCCAAGTAAAGACCGACTGGCCTGCCGCGAAAGCACGGCGACGTTGAAACCTGTCGGTCTTTTGAACGATACTGTTTCTCATTAACGTCTGACTTCCGTTGCCAAGGTCCATCGAATCCCTCCATGTTGACGTCTCCCGTGTCCGGGCTGCTGGCCAGTTTCCAGGAACATTACGATGACCTGCTGCAGTTCCTGACCCGGCGCATGAGCGACCGTCAGCGGGCGGCTGATGTGGCTCAGGAAACCTACCTCAAGCTGGTCAGGATCGAGCAGCAGGAGCTGCCGGTGCTGCATGCGCGCAGTTTCATCTTTCGCGTGGCCGGCAACCTGGCCATCGATACCCTGCGCCGCGAACAGCGCATGGCCGGCAATCTCGACGACAGTGCAGCCGCAAGCCAGTTACCGTGCCCGGCACCTGCTCCGGAAGCTGCGTTGCTGGCCCGCGAACGCCTGGCACAACTGGACGAAGCACTGCTGCAACTGTCTCCCAATGCTCGCCAGGCATTGTTGCTCAATCGCGTCGAAGGCCTGACCCAGGCACAGATCGCACAACAGCTGGGCGTTTCCGAGAGCATGGTGGCAAAATACATCGGCCAGGCCCTGCGCCATTGCCGTGACTGGCTCAAACACAACCATGATTGATGCCCTAGCCATGCCTGCACCGCAGCCGCTCAGCGATTTGTCCGACGATGCCCTCGACTGGCAGGTGTTGTTGCATTCCGGCAACGCCCGTGAGGCTGACCGCGTGCGTTATCAGCGCTGGCGGCAGTTGAGTCCGGCCCACACCGAGGCGGCTCGGGAGGCGGAAGCCTTGTGGGGCGATCTGGGCCAGACCCAAGCTGCGGCCCAGTTGACAGCCGCAGCGCCACGTCGACGTCGCTGGGGCAGCGCCCTTGCCGCTTCACTGGTGTTGGCGCTGGTTGGTTATGGTGGCTGGCAACAGGCACCGGCCTTGCTCGCTGACTACCACACCAGCGTTGGTCAGCAGCAGCGTATTACCCTGGCCGACGGCTCGCAGGTACTGCTCAACAGTGGCAGTGCCTTGTCGGTGGATTTCAGCGATGGCCAGCGACGGCTGATGCTCAAGGCCGGCGAGGCACTGTTCGAGCCGGCCAGCGACCCGCGTCCCTTTGTCGTCGAGGCCGGTGGCGAATCGGTGCAGGGGAGTGGGGCGGTGTTCAGTGTGCGTCGTGATGGCAGCCATAACCGCGTGGTCATTGCCAAAGGCGAGGCTCAGCTGGGTGAGCGCAGGTTGCAGGCCACTGCGGACGCCGGGGCGCTGACTGCCTGGCAGCGCGGTAAACTGATCTTCAACGGCAAGCCTTTGCGCGAGGTGTTGGCCGAGCTTGAGCGTTATCAGCATGGGCGCATTGTGTTGTCCGACCAGCAACTGGGGGCGATGCAGGTCAGCGGGGTGTTTGACCTGAACGATCCGCAAGGGTTGTTGCGCACCCTGGAGCAGCGTTATGCGCTGAAGGTTACCTATCTGCCGTGGCTGGCGGTGGTGTACTGACCGACCCTTGTGGGAGCTGGCTTTGCCAGCGATGAGGCCGGTACAGAAAAATAATTTCCATTTCGCACTGCAAGTTCTTCTTCGCCCAATCGTCGTAGTGAGACTGATCAGCAATCCATTCTCATTTACACCTTGCCTGGAAGAACATTGTGAAGGCTACGCTCAAGCCAATCGCCCGCTCCACCGGTAGTTTCAAACACGCTCTGCTGGCTTCCACCGCCGTCGCCGCGCTGCTTGGCCCAGTCTGGGTACACGCGGCCGAGAGCGTGAATGCTGCCCAAGCCAGCACCCAGCAAGACCGTGAAGTGAACCTGGCGCTGCCAGCCCAGGCGCTTGACCAGGCCCTGACTGCCTTCGCCGACCAGGCCGGCCTGCACCTGCTGTACACCACCGCCGACGTTGCCGGTCTGCAAAGCCCGGCCCTTGAGGGGCGCTACAGCATCGCCCAGGCCCTGCAGAACCTGTTGGCCGGCAGCGGCATGAGCTGGCAGTTCAGCGATTCGCGCACGGTAATCCTGCGCAAGACGCAGACCGCTGCTGCAAGCGTCAGCCTCAAACCCATTGAAGTCAGCGTCGCCTCCCGTACCAGCACGTCGATCAGTGAAATCCCCGGCACCGTCTGGGTCGTCGATCAGCAGCAGCTCAATGAGCAGATCAACAGCGGGGTCAGCCTCAAAGAGGCGATCGGCAAGCTGGTGCCGGGCCTGGACCTGGCGCCGGAGGGGCGTACCAACTATGGGCAGAACATGCGTGGCCGTAATGTTCTGGTGATGATCGACGGTGTCAGCCAGAACAGTTCCCGTGGCCTGTCGCGGCAGTTCGACAGCATCTCGCCGTTCAACGTCCAGCGTGTCGAAGTGCTTTCCGGAGCCAGCGCCATTTACGGCGGCGGCGCCACGGGCGGCATCATCAACATTGTCACCAAGAAGGGTGAGGCCGGTCCGGCGCGCTTCGAGACCCAGGTCGGCGCCAGCAGTGGTTTCAATAACAGCGACGACCTGGCAACGCGTATTGCCCAGTCGGTTAGCGGTGGCAACGAGCGGGTCAACGCGCGCCTGGGTGTTTCCGCCGAGCAGAACGAAGCGTTTTATGATGGCGCGGGCGACCAGATCTTTATCGATAACACCCAGACCGACTTGCAGTACAACCGCACCATCGATGTGCTCGGCAGCCTGGGCCTGCAATTCAACGACGAACAAAGCCTTGACCTGCTGGCCCAGTATTACGATTCGGGCAATCACGGCAGCACCGGCATCTACTTTCCCAACCTGAAGCACAACGCCCCCTCGAACCTGGAGGATGCCGAGCTGCGCAGCGGCTACTCCACAGACCTGGAACCACGCACCAAGCGTCTGCTGCTCAACGCCAACTACCATCACAGCGATGTGCTCGGTCAGGACTTCTATCTGCAGGCGTCGTACCGCAAAGAAGACGACAACTTCTATCCGTTCCCGTACTACAACCCGGGCAAGCCGGCGGGCGTTAAAGGCGTGTACTTTGCCGCGTCGCAGCAGAACTTCGAGGTCAGTAGCCTCAAGGCGTTGTTTGCCAAACAATGGGACACGCTCAAACTGACCTACGGCGTGGATCTGGACCGCGAGCGCTTCAATGCCGAGCAGACCACCTTCGATGCCCTGACGTCGTCAGAAAGCGGTGGCCTGGACCTGGACAAGGCCAGCAAGGCCCCGCGCTATCCCAGTTACCGGGTGGATGGCCTGTCGTACTACGCCCAGCTGGACTGGCACGCCACCGACAACCTGACTTTTTCCGGCGGCGCGCGGCGCCAGCAGATGGACGTGGATGTCGGTGACTTCAAAAACGTCCCCGGCGGAAATAACGACTACCAGGTCAACCTGTTCAACCTCGGCGCCATCTATGACTTCAAGAACGGCCACCAGGTCTGGACCAACTACGGCGAAGGTTTCGATCTGCCAGACCCGGCCAAGTATTACGGCAAGCCCGGCTTGAGTGTCGAAGACAACCCGCTGGCCGGGATCAAGAGCCGACAGGTGGAACTGGGCTGGCGCTATGCCGACCTGGACTGGGATGCCCAGGCGGCGGTGTACTACATCTGGTCGGACAAGATCATCACCACCGACATGGCCACCTTGACCATCAACGTTGAAGATCAGAAGAGCCGTGACTTCGGTTTCGAAGGCGCGCTGACCCGCCACTTCGAAAGTGGCTGGGAAGCCGGCAGCACCCTGCACTTGGTACGTTCGGAAGAAGAGGACAAGGACGGCGACTGGATCAAGCGCGATGCCCGCTACGCTTCGCTGTCCAAATCTACAGCCTTCGTCGGCTGGAAAGGCGAGGGGCGCAGCGCGCGTCTGCAAGCCAACCATGCCTTTACCCTCAAGGATGATGCCGATCACGAAATCAGTGGCTACACCACCTTCGACTTGCTGGGCAGCCAGGACACCGGCTTCGGCACCTTCAGCGCCGGTATCCAGAACCTGCTCGACAAGCAGTACAGTACGGTCTGGGGCCAGCGCGCGACCCTGTTCTATTCGCCAACCTACGGCCCGGAGTACTTGTATGACTATCAAGGCCGCGGCCGCACCTACACGCTGACCTGGTCAATGGCTTACTGAGTCAGGCGAACGCCCTCAGCAGATCAGCATTGAAGGCTTGCTGGGCATCGCTGGGCACCTGGGCACGGTGACGGGCGAGGGCGAACGGCACCTGGAAGTTGAGTGCCGGGTCGAGCCCGTGCAACAACCCGCGCTCGACCCAGGGGGCCGCGAAGTGGCAGGGCAGGTAGCCGATGTGGCGCCCGGAGAGAATAAACGCCAGGGCGCCTTCGACCTGCTCGGAGCGCGCCGAAGCCCGACCGCCGCTGAGCGGGTCAGGGCTCTCGAGAAAACTGTAGGGGTGCTCGACCTGGTCGGCCTCCAGCAGTACTTCCAGGCTCACCTGTGCCTGACTCGCCAGCGGGTGATGGCTGGCGCAGTACAGGCGCTGGGTCTCTTCGAACAACGGCGTGTAGTCGAAGGCGGACTGCTTGCCGGAGAAGTAACCGATGGCCAGGTCCAGGCGCTGCTGCAACAGCAGACGCTCAAGGTCGGCCGGCATGGCGCTGACCAGTTCCAGGCGTACCGACTCGTCCCGTTGGCGAAAACGCTCGATGGCGTGCGCCAGGCGCAAGGTCACACTGCTGTCCTGGGCTTCGGAAATGCCCACGCGCACCTCGCCGAGTAAACGCCCGGCGACGCCATTGGCCTGGTGGCGAAAGGCTTCGATCTGCACCAGCAACTCCCGTGTCGCCTTGAGCAGCACCTCGCCTTTGGCGGTCAGGCCAAAACCGCCTTTGCCGCGACTGCACAGGCGATAGCCAAGGCGTGTCTCCAGGCGTGCCATCTGCTGGCTGATGCTTGGCTGGCTCAGGCCCAGCACGCCCTGGGCGGCACTGAAGCCGCCAGCCTCGACTACAGTGACGAACAGCCGCAGCAGGTGCAGGTCGAGGTCGTGCAGTTGTCCGAGCATCAAACATTGCTCCAGGTGAATGTCAGGTTAAGTAACTTGTCATTTTAGCAATGTAACCCGGCGTGCATGCTGGCGGCATCCACTGAATAAAGGTGCCCGACATGCGTAGATACCTGTGGTTGTTCGCTGTGATGCTGACCTTGCCGGTTCAGGCCGAAGAAAAAGTCCTCAACCTCTACAGCTGGGCCGACTACGTGGCGCCAGAGACTTTGCAGCGCTTTGAAAAAGAAACTGGCTACAAGGTGCGCTACGACACCTTCGACACCACCGAAGTGCTGGAAACCAAGTTGCTTACCGGCGGCAGCGGTTATGACGTGGTGGTGCCGTCTTCCAGTTTGCTGGCCCGGGCTTTGGCTGCGGGGGCGTTGCAGCCCTTGCAGGCGCAGGCGATGCCCGGCTACAGCAATCTGGACAAGGACCTGCTGGGCAAACTGGCCGAAGTCGACCCCGGCAACCAGTATGCGGTGCCTTATACCTGGGGCACCCTGGGCCTGGGACTGAATCTTGAGGCCGTGCGCCAGCGTGTCGGCGATGCGCCGCTGGACAGCCTCGATCTGCTGTTCAAGCCTGAATATGCCAGCAAGCTCAAGGATTGCGGGATCGCCATGTCCGACTCGCCTCAGGAGGTGATCGGCGTAGCCTTGCACTACCTGGGCAAGGATCCCTACAGCCGCAACAAGGATGATCTGGCCGCAGCCCAGGCGCTGCTCAAGCAGCTGCAACCGTCGATCAGCTATGTCGCCAACGGCCGGCAGATCAACGACCTGGCCAATGGCAGCGTCTGCCTGGCGCTGACCTACAACGGCGATGCCGCGATGGCCGCCGAGCAGGCCCGCCAGGCTGGCAAGCCGTACCAGGTGGTGTACCGGATTCCCCGCGAGGGCACGCTGATCTGGCAGGACAGCCTGGTCATCCCCAAGGATGCGCCTCACCCGCAGGCTGCACGCGCATTTATCGCCTTCATGCTGCGCCCCGACTCGGTCGCGCCGCTGACCAACACGCTGTTCTTTGCCAACGCCAACCAGGCGGCCACGCCGCTGGTGGATGAGGCGGTGCGCAACGACCCGGATATTTACCCTTCGGACGCAGTGCGCGCGCGTCTGTTTGCCGACCGCAGCATGGCCTTGAGCGATATGCGCCAGCGTACCCGTCTGTGGACCGCTTTCCGTAGCCGCCAATAACAACCAGAACAGGAGCCCGATGATGGATCTCGCCCCCGATAACGACCAGGCAATGACCCGCGACAGTCTGTATGGCACGGTCGCCGAAAACACCTTTGCCGGGATCACCAGCTTCTCCCGTCGCCGGTATACCCGCGATCTGCGCGGCGTCGATGTAGTGGTCAGCGGCGTGCCGTTCGACACCGCCACCAGCAACCGCCCCGGTGCGCGTTTCGGCCCGCGCGCCATTCGCAGCGCTTCCGTGCAGCAGGCCTGGGCCCGGCACTGGCCGTGGGAGTTCGATCCGTTCGATCACCTGGCAGTGATCGACTATGGCGATTGCAACTTCGACTACGGCAGCCCGCAGACCATTCCAGACAGCATCCAGGCCCATGCCGAGCAGATCCTCGAAGCCGGTTGCGCGATGCTCACCCTCGGCGGCGATCACTTCATCAGTTACCCGCTGCTCAAGGCCCATGCGCGCAAACATGGTCCGCTGTCGCTGATCCATTTCGACGCCCACAGCGACACCTGGCCGTGTGAGGAGGGGGGCGGGCGCGTCGACCACGGCACGATGTTCTGGCACGCCGCTCGCGAAGGCCTGGTGGATCCGTCGCGCTCGGTGCAGATCGGCTTGCGTACTACCAATGACGATACCCAGGGCTTTGCCGTGCTGGATGCGCGTCAGGTGCACCAGCGTGGTTGTCAGGCGATCATCGAAGCCATCCGTCAGCGGGTCGGCGACCATCCGGTGTACCTGACCTTCGACATCGACTGCCTCGACCCGGCCTACGCGCCAGGCACCGGGACCCCGGTATGCGGCGGGCTGACCACGGTGCAGGCGCTGGAGATCATCGGTGGCCTGCGCGGTATCAACCTGGTCGGCATGGACCTGGTAGAGGTCGCGCCGGCCTATGACCATGCCGATATCACCGCCCTGGCCGGATCGACACTGGCCATGGAAATGCTCTGCCTGTATGCCGCCCGGCACAAGGTCGACTGAGCCGGACACAATATGAATCACCTGTAGGAGAAATTGCGGTTTCCTCGCGAACCTGACGCGCCTTAGGCTATCCAATGCTTGGGCGCGTCGTTTCGCGCAGGAGGTGTCTTCGTGAACAGATTACAGTTGAGCCTGTCCTCAGCCCTGTTGTTCAGCCTGCTGTTACCGGCTGCGCAGGCTGTAGAGCCATTGCACTTGGCAGCCTCGCCGAACAATCCCTACAACAGCCCGATCATGCGCGCCAACCCCAACAGCCGTCAGGGCAGCGTGCAGGCCACGCCACCTGTGCGGGGGCCTTCGACCCAACCCATCCCGCGCCAGCCAACCCTGGAAAACCGCGGCATCGGCAATAGCCCAAACATGCGCCGCGAGCAGTCCACGCCGCAACTGGAGCCCACCCGACCGCCTCGCGAGTCGACCCGCACGCCGTGATCCCCGGAAGGAAACGCCAATGTCCACACGCACCTGGATTGCTCCCCTGTTGACCGCGGCGCTGCTACCGCTGCTGGCGCATGCCGCTCCCGAACGCTCCTTCAAGAGCGAGGAGGGCAGCGTCAAGGTCAGCACCCTGGCCGAAGGCCTGAACCACCCTTGGGCGTTGGCCTTTCTGCCCGAAGGCAAAGGCATACTGGTAACCGAGCGCGCAGGTAATCTGCGTATCGTCAGTGCCGAAGGCAAGGTCGGTGCGCCGCTGGGCGGCGTGCCCGAAGTGTGGGCCCAAGAGCAGGGTGGACTGCTCGATGTCGTCCTCTCGCCGACCTTCAAGCAAGACCGCATGGTTTACCTGAGTTTTGCCGAGAACGGTGGCGAGGACGGTAACGCCGGTACAGCAGTGGGTCGTGGGCGCTTGTCTGCCGACATGGCCAAGCTTGAAGACTTCAATGTGATCTTTCGCCAGCAACCCAAGCTGTCGACGGGGCTGCACTTTGGTTCGCGGCTGGTGTTCGACCGCGACGGCTACCTGTTCATTGCCCTGGGGGAGAACAACCAGCGGCCGACTTCCCAGGACCTGGACAAACTGCAGGGCAAGGTGGTGCGCATCCTGCCGGACGGCACGGTGCCGAAGGACAATCCGTTTGTCGGCCAGGACAATGTCCGCCCCGAGATCTGGTCGTTCGGCCACCGCAACCAGCAGGGCGCAGCGCTCAACCCCTGGACCGGCGAGCTGTGGACCAACGAGCACGGCCCGCGTGGCGGTGACGAAATCAATATCCCCCTACCCGGTAAAAACTATGGCTGGCCACTCGCCACTCACGGCATCAATTATTCACTGATGCCGATTCCCGAGGCCAAGGGCGAGCATGTCGATGGCATGGTCGATCCACACCATGTCTGGGAAAAATCGCCGGCGATCAGCGGCATGGCCTTTTACGACAACCCGCGTTTCAAACCCTGGGACCATAGCCTGTTCATTGGCGCGTTGGCGGCTCAGGAACTGATTCGCCTGCAACTGGACGGTGATAAGGTGGTTCACGAGGAGCGGATGCTGGGTGAGTTGAATGCGCGGATTCGCGATGTGCGGGTGGGGCCGGATGGCTATCTGTACGTGCTGACGGATGCCGAGGATGGTGCGCTGCTGAAAGTGGGGCTTGATTTGTAGCGGCCGAATTGCGGGGCAAGCCCGCTCCCACAGAAATCATCTCAACTCCGGTGGGAGCGGGCTTGCCCCGCGATGCTGTTCATCGCCAGAATGGAGCCCTTTCACCTCAGGCGCTTTTCATGACCTGCTTCACCGAGCAGTCCCCCCTGCAGCTCTACCGACAGGCCATCGACCGCGATGGATTTGTCAGCGACCCGGCTCAGCTACAGGCGGCCAGTGCTTTGCAACGCTGTTTCGAAGCCCTGCAACGTGGCGAAACCCCGCAGGGCGTCTATCTCTGGGGCCCGGTGGGACGCGGCAAGACCTGGTTGATGGACCAGTTCCACCGTTGTTTGCAGGTGCCGGCCCGGCGTCAGCATTTCCACCACTTCATGCGCTGGGTGCATCAACGTCTGTTCCAGCTCAATGGCACCGCCGACCCCTTGCAGGCCCTGGCCCGGTCCCTGGCCGAAGAGATTCGCGTGCTGTGCTTCGACGAGTTGTTCGTCAACGATATCGGCGACGCGATCATTCTCGGGCGCCTGTTCCAGGTGCTGTTCGAGGCCGGAGTGGTGATTGTCGCCACCTCCAACCAGCCACCCGGCCAGTTGTACTGCGATGGATTCAATCGTGAGCGCTTCCTGCCGGCGATTAGCGCCATCGAGCAGCACATGCAGGTGCAGGCAGTGGTCGGTGAGCAGGACCACCGCCTGCATCCAGGCGCCGCGCAACAGCGTTACTGGGTGCGCGAACCCGGCCAGCCACCAGCCCTGGACGAGGTCTTTGCCCAACTGAACGGTGAACAGCCGTGCAGCGATCAGCCCTTGCCGGTGGGCTCGCGGCAGATACAGGTAGTGCAGCGCAGTGACACCGTTATCTGGTGCCGCTACACCGATCTGTGCGAGCAACCCTTGGCCGCCATGGATTTCATGGCGCTGTGCGACAGCTTCACGGCTATCCTGGTGGGCGATGTGCCGGCCCTCGGCGCTCGCCAGCGGCCAGCGAAGATTGCCCGGGGTACCGAGGATGCGGCCAGTCGCGTGCTGGCCGGCGACCGCGAGCTGCCGCAGTTATCGGTGCACGATGACAGCGTGCGGCGCTTCATCGCGTTGGTCGATGAATGTTACGACCGTCGGGTCGCCCTGTACCTGGAAGCCGAGGTTGCGCTTGAAGCGCTCTACACTCAAGGGTATCTGGAGTTCCCGTTCCGGCGCACCTTGAGCCGCTTGCGGGAGATGCAACTGCAACGCTTCTGTTGAAGGAGTCGATCATGCAGCCGCTTTCGCACCATTTACTGACCATGGCCTACCACAACGGTTGGGCCAACCACAGGCTCTACAAGGCCTGTCTGCAGCTGAGCCAGGACGAGTTGGTGGCGCCGCGCTGCAGCTTCTTTGGCTCGATCAAGGCCACCCTCAACCACATCCTCACGGTGGACTGGTTCTACCTCAACGCCCTGGAGTCAGAACAGCGGGGCGAGGCGCCGGAGCCGGACAGCGAGCGCTTCTTCGAGCCTGAAGAGTCGTTTTCCAGCTGTGAGGCACTACGAGAAGAACAGGCTCAGGCCGATCACCGGTTGATCGCCTACTGCAGTCAATTGCGCGATGACCAGTTGCAGCGTTACGTGAGCATCGTGCGCCCCGACTGGGTCCAGCGTGAACAACGGTTGCGCCTGTTGTCGCACCTGTTCGAGCATCAGATCCATCACCGCGGGCAGGTGCACGCCATGCTTAGCGACACCTCGGTGAAACCACCGCAGCTGGACGAGTTTTTCTGCGAAGACGAAGCGCACTTGCGCGCCCAGGACTTTGCCGAACTGGGCTGGACCGAAGCACAGATCTGGGGGCGCTAGCGCCCCAGCCAGCCCAGGGTCAGAAGGGCCAGCACGGCGTAACGCCCGGCCTTGGCGATCGTGACCAGCACGACAAAGCGCCAGAAAGGTTCGCGCATGATCCCGGCGATTAACGTTAACGGGTCGCCGATTACCGGCATCCAGCTCAGCAGCAGAGACCACTGGCCGTAGCGCTGATAGCGTTGCTGGGCCTTGTCCAGTTGCGCCTGCTTGAAGGGAAACCAGCGCCGGTCACGCAAGTGTTCGATGCCACGACCCAACAACCAGTTGACGATCGAGCCCAGTACATTGCCGGCGGTGGCGATCAGCAGCAGGCTGAACACCGCCTGTGGATCGCGCAGCAGCAAGCCCACCAGCACGGCTTCCGATTGCAGCGGCAACAGGGTTGCCGCGCCAAAGGCGCTGAAAAACAGCGCCCACTCGCTCAACATTCAGCGCTGATCAGTAATTGGCGACCACTTCGTCGCGACCGTCCTGAGTCAGGCCGATTACCTGGTAGGCGTCCTTGTGGTCACCCATTTCCATGCCGGGCGAGCCCATTGGCATACCCGGTACCGCCAGGCCGCGCAGGTCGGAACGCTTGGCCAGCAGCTTGACCTGCTCAGCCGGCACATGGCCCTCGACGAACTTGCCGTCGATCACCCCGGTGTGGCACGACGCCAGACGCGGCGCCACGCCCAGACGCTGCTTGACCGCGCTCATGTTCGGTTCGACATGATCGTTGACGGTGAAACCGTTATCGCGCAGATGGCTGATCCACTCCTTGCAGCAGCCGCAGTTGGGGTCGCGGTAGACATCGATGGTCTGTCCGGCCTGGGCCAGGGTGCTCAGGGCCAGCAGGCCGAAGGCGACGATTTTCTTGCTCAACATGATGCTTCTCCAATACTAGAAACGCAGGCGGACACCGGCGACCAGACGGGTCTGGCCGATATCGCCATGGTCGTCACGGATCTGTTCGGCGGCATTGCCGTAGCTCCGGTTGAAACTGACGCCCAGATAAGGGGCAAAACCGCGGGTAATCTCATAACGCAGGCGCAGGCCGATTTCACTGTCGGCAAGGCCGCTGCCCTGGTCACGGCTGGCGTCGTTACGGCCATAGAAGTTGGCCTCCAGCGACGGTTCGAGAATCCAGCGATTGGTCAGCAGGATAGCGTAACTGCTCTCCAGGCGCAGCGCGGTTTGTTGCCGCTCACCCAGGTAGGCGGTGGCTTCCAGCTCCAGACCGTAGAGCGGCATGCCCTGGATGCCGAAGGCCGCCCAGGTCTGGCCACTGGCCGGTTTGAAGTCCTGGCGCAGGCCGCCGACCAGCTCCCACCAGGGGCTGATGGCATGGCCCCAGAGTGCCTGCAGTTCGGCCTTGTGGGTTACGCCTTGTTCACGCTCGCCTTCGGTGCGCAGCCAGAGACGGTCGATATCGCCGCCGATCCAGGCGTTGGCGTTCCAGTTCAGGGCGCTGCTGCTTTCGAAGTTCTGGTATTCGAGCTGCTCGACAATCACCGCCCAGTTGATCTGCTGATCATGCACCTGATGACCGGGCAAGGGCGGGAAGGCGGCGCGGCGGTCGGCGTCAGTGATCGGCCGCAACGGTGTGCGCGGTGTGTCCAGTGCCTGGCCGTGCCCCATGGCGCCGTGGTCCATGCCGGAATGGTCCATGGGCGGTGGGCTCGTGCTGCCGTGGTTCATGCTGCCATGGCTCATGGCACCGTGGTTCATCGCGCCATGATCCATGCCCTGGGCCCGGACGTCTTCACTGGCCAGCAAGGCGAGCAGCGCCAGGCTGCCCAGCAGCGGGCGGTTGAGAACTTCATTCATCGACGCGTACCTCGCGGAACATACCCATCTCCATGTGGTAAAGCAGGTGGCAGTGGTAGGCCCAGCGCCCCAGCGCGTCGGCGCTGACCCGGTAGCTGCGGCGGCTGCCGGGCGGAATATCGAGGGTGTGCTTGCGGACCTGGAAGCGTCCGTGTTCGTCTTCCAGGTCGCTCCACAGGCCGTGCAGGTGAATCGGGTGGGCCATCATGGTGTCGTTGACCAGGGTGATGCGCAGGCGCTCGCCGTAGCGCAGGCGCAGCGGCTCGGCATCGGAAAACTTGATGCCGTTGAACGACCAGGCGAAGCGTTCCATGTGGCCGGTCAGGTGCAGTTCGATCTCGCGCGACGGCTCGCGACCGTCCGGGTCGGCAAAGGTGCTTTTCAGGTCGGCGTAGGTCAGCACCCGGCGGCCGTTGTTGCGCAGGCCAATGCCCGGGTCGGCGAGGTTGGGTTTGGGGCTCATGGTCTGCATGTCGACCAGCGGGTTGCCGGTTTCACTGGCCGGATGGCTCTGCATGCCGCTCATGGCGGCATGATCCATACCACCCATCTGGCTGTGATCCATGCCGGCCATGGCGTCCATGCCACCGTGGCCCATGTCGGCCATGGTCAGGATCGGCCGCGGGTCGGGGGCCGGCACCGGCGCGCTGAGCCCGGCACTGCGGGCCAGGGTGCCGCGGGCGTAGCCGGTGCGGTCCATGCTCTGGGCATACAGGGTATAGGCAGGCAGGTCGCCCACGGTCACCAGCACGTCGTAGGTTTCGGCCACGGCGATGCGCAGTTCGTCGACGCTGACCGGCTGCACCGGCATGCCATCGGCGGCGATTACCGTCAGCTTCAGGCCGGGGATGCGGAAGTCGAAATAGCTCATCGCCGAGCCGTTGATCAGACGCAGGCGCACGGTTTCACCCGGCTGGAACAGACAGGTGAAGTTGCCGTCCGGCGGCTGGCCGTTGAGCAGGTAGGTGTAGGTTGCTGCGCTGATGTCGGCAAGGTCGGTCGGGCTCATGCGCATTTCGGCCCAGCCCTTGCGCTCAGCCACGGTTTTCGACCAGCCGTGCAGGGCCACGTCATCGATGAAGTCATCGACTGTACGCTTGTGGTAGTTGAAGGCGTCGGACTGCTTTTTCAGGGTCGCCATCAGCGCGTCGGGGGCCTGGTCGCTCCAGTCGCTGAGCAACAGCACATAGTCGCGTTGATAGTGATGAGCTTCGGGCTGTTTCGGCTCGATGACGATTGCCCCGTATACCCCGGCCTGTTCCTGCAAGCCGGAATGGCTGTGGTACCAGTAGGTGCCGCTCTGCTGCAGGGTGAACTGATAGAGATAATCGCCACCGGGCTCGATACCGGCAAAGCTCAGGCCCGGGACTCCGTCCATGTTGGCCGGCAGGATGATGCCGTGCCAGTGCAGCGAGGTCGGTTCGTCCAGGCGGTTGCGTACGCGCAGGGTCACGGTGTCGCCTTCGCGCCAGCGTAATACCGGGCCCGGCAAGCTGTTGTTGATGGTCAGCGCGGTGCGCGGGCGACCGGTGATATTGACCGGGGTCTGGCCGATGAACAGTTCGAAATCGCGGCCGCTCAGTTCATTACCAAAGGGCGAGCCAGCGGCGAAGGCCGGCAGGCGCCAGAGGCCGAGTCCGGCCAGGGTACTGGCGGCGGCGAAGCCTTTGACAAAGGTGCGGCGGGTCGGGTTTGCAAGCATGGGGGTGCCAATCCATAAGCGAGGGTGGCATGACCATAGCGAGCGACGACTGTCAGAAATCTGAGCGGCAGATTACAGATTTGTCAGGTGGCACGGAAGCCAATCCAGCTGCTCTGTTGGTTCAGCAAATTCCACTGTGTCGGTTCACAAACACGGTAAGCGACAGAGAGGAATCGATGGACTTCAATACATCGCTGGAAGCCTATCTGGCTGAGAATGCCATTATCACTTTTGCGTCAGGAATGACCAAGGAAGAGCGTCAGGACGCACTCGATCTGCTTATGCAGGCACGCATGTTTGCCAGCAATGCCTATGATGCCAAGGTGCATTGGAAGAGCTGGATGGATCGCTACCGAAACCGCCTGGAAAAACACGGTTGCCAGTTGTTGAGCCTGATAACCGAGCCACCGCGGGTGATTACTTCCGCCGATGAGCTGCAAGGCATCGCGGCTACTGTCGTAGGGAATGTTGGTAGCGCTGCGTTGGCCGACATGGTGGCGTTCGCCATCGGCAGCATCGGACAAACCGAGTATGCCGACCGCTTCTTCAGCAATGGGGAGAATGGCGGGGCACTGTCTGATTTTGTCGCCGTGCCCTGCGAAAAGACCCCGTCGGGCGATATTCTCCTGGTCGTGTTTGGCATGAATGTCGGATTGTCAGTGGAAACCCGCGATTTTGATTTCTGGACACAGACCCAGCGCGATATGGTCTTGAGCGTGGTAGGGGGGCTGTATCGTTTTGATCGGGATATGTATGCCAAGTACCGTGAGGCGATCAGTGCTTCTCTAGCAGGTACAGCGAAAGCCCGAGTGAAAAAGTTGGATATCAAGCCCAGGCAAAGATGACGCTGCCTGCGGCTTCAAGCAACTTCACGCCCGGCTTGCTGTGCGTTAGCCTTGAGGGGCAAACGCCATTGGGGCAAAGGAGTATCCATGGATAAAGTCATCGTGATCACTGGCGCCAGTCGTGGTATTGGCGCCGCGACCGCACGCCTGGCGGCCAGTGAAGGGTATCGCATCTGCATCAACTATCTGAGTGACGACGAGGCGGCCCAGCGGGTGCTGGCCGACGTCCGCGAATTGGGCGCCGAAGCCATCGCGATCAAAGCCGATGTCAGTGTCGAAGACGAGATCATTCACTTGTTTCAGCGCGTCGATGCCGAGCTGGGGCCGGTGACCGCGCTGGTCAATAACGCGGGGACCATCGGCCAGAAGAGTCAGCTTGAGCATATGTCGGAGTTCCGCCTGCTCAAGTTGATGAAGACCAACGTGGTCGGGCCGATGCTTTGCAGCAAGCATGCCGTGCAGCGGATGTCGAAACGTCAGGGCGGGCAGGGTGGCAGCATCGTCAACGTCTCGTCGGTGGCCGCGCGGCTGGGCTCGCCGAACGAGTATGTCGACTACGCGGCCTCCAAAGGGGCGTTGGACACCTTCACCCTGGGCCTGGCCAAGGAACTCGCCGGTGACGGCATCCGCGTCAATGCCGTGCGCCCAGGCTACATATTCACTGATTTCCACGCCCTCAGCGGCGACCCTGAGCGGGTCAGCAAGCTTGAGCCGGGCATCCCCATGGGCCGTGGTGGTCAGGCAGAGGAGGTGGCCGAGGCGATTATCTGGCTGCTATCCGACAAGGCGTCGTACTCCACGGGCAGCTTCATCGATCTGGGCGGCGGGCGCTGAGCCTGCCCCCCCACACTGTCGGGCGCTCAGAACGAGCGCACGATTCTGCCCAGGGTCTCCATGGCTTGTTCCGATTGCTCGGTCCACGGGCTGCCGTAGTTCAGGCGGATACAGTTGCGAAAGCGCTGGGTCGGCGAAAAGATCGGCCCGGGCGCGATGCTGATGCCCTGGGCCAGGGCCATCTGGAACAGCTTGAGCGAGTCCATCTGCTCCGGCAGCTCCAGCCACAGGAAGTACCCCCCCGACGGGTGACTGACCCGGGTCTGCGCCGGGAAATGCCGGGCAATGGCGGCAAGCATCGCGCTCTGCTGCTCTTCCAGGGCATAGCGCAGTCTGCGCAGGTGCCGATCGTAGCCGCCGTGCTGCAGGTAGTCGGCGATCGCCGCCTGGGCCGGCATCGAGGCGCATAGCGAAGTCATCAGTTTCAAGCGTTCGATTTTCTGCGCATAGCGTCCGGCCGCCACCCAGCCGATCCGGTAGCCCGGCGCCAGGCTCTTGGAGAAGGAGCCGCAGTGCATCACCAGGCCATCGGTATCGAAGGCCTTGGCCGGTTTCGGCGCTTGCTGGGCGTAGTACAGTTCGGCATAGACGTCGTCTTCGATCAGCGGCACCTGATGCTGGCGCAGCAGTTCGACCAGTTGCTGTTTTTTCTCCTCCGGCATGCTCGCGCCCACCGGGTTCTGGAAGTTGGTCATGCACCAGACGGCTTTGACCGGGTGTTTGGCCAGGGTTTGCGCCAGCACGCCAAGGTCGATACCTTCGCGCGGGTGCACGGGGATCTCCACAGCCTTCAGTTTGAGCCGCTCGAGTACCTGCAGGCAGGCATAGAAGGCGGGGGCCTCGATCGCTACCAGGTCACCCGGTTCGGTCACCGCCTGCAGGCACAGGTTCAAAGCCTCCAGTGCCCCATTGGTGATCAGCAGCTCCTCCATCGGCAGCATCAGCCCGCCGACCATATAGCGCAGGGCAATCTGTCGACGCAGTTGCGGATTGCCCGGCGACAGGTCGGTGACCACCATGCGCGGATCCATTTCGCGGCTGGCGCTGGCCATGGAGCGGGCCAGGCGTGGCAGCGGGAACAGGTGGGGGCTGGGGAAGGCCGAGCCGAAGGCGACGGTCTGCGGGTCTTTCATCGAGTCGAGAATCGAGAACACCAGTTCGCTGACATCCACCTCGGTGGACTCATTCGCTTGCTCGATGATCTGCGGCTCGCTGAACTGCCGCGGCGCATGGGCGTTGACGAAATAGCCCGAGCGCGGCCGCGCGCGGATCAGCCCGCGGCGCTCCAGCAGGTAGTAGGCCTGGAACACCGTGGACGGGCTGACCCCGTGGGTCTGGCTGGCGTAGCGCACCGACGGCACGCGCTGGCCGGGGCCCAGGACCCCGGAGCGAATCAGTTCGGCAATGTCGTCGGCGAATTTTTCGTAGCGTTTCATCATGGCTCAGGACGTTTCGACTGCTGCGAAGTGTATGTGATCAGCGGTTCAAAGGCGCGACAAAACGGCTGTGGGCAACACTGGAAATACCCGGTTGGTCGCTGTCGCTTATTTCGAAACCGATTTCTTGGGAGCTGCTTTGCGGCCGTTCGGCAAGCATCGCCACCGATACCGGCATCTCGCTCATCTCACCCGCATCCAGGGTGAACTCGGTCTTGCCGTGCAACTCGAAGCCCTCGGCGTCCACCAGGCGCAAGCGGTAGTGCTGTGCTTGCTGGGTCTTGTTGATGACCTTGAGGGTGTAAATGTTTTCGATCTGGCCCAGGTTGTTCTCGCGGAACAGGCCACGGTCCTTGATCACATCCATCGACACCATCGGCCGCTGCTGCAGGGCGATGACCAGAGCACCGATCATCACCACCAATACGGTGACGTAACCGAGCAGGCGAGGGCGCAGCCAGTTGGTCTTGCCGCCTTGCAGGTTGTGTTCGGACTTGTAGCCAACCAGGCCGCGGGCATAGCCCATCTTGTCCATGATCGAGTCACAGGCGTCGATGCAGGCGGCGCAGCCGATGCATTCCATCTGCAGGCCGTCACGGATGTCGATACCGGTCGGGCAGACCTGCACACACATCTGGCAGTCGATGCAATCGCCCAGGCCTTTGGCCTTGTAGTCGCTGTCTTTCTTGCGGGGGCCGCGGGACTCGCCGCGTGCCGGGTCGTAAGCGATGGCCAGGGTGTCTTTGTCGAACATTACGCTCTGAAAACGCGCATAGGGGCACATGTGCATGCACACCGCTTCACGCAGCCAGCCGGCATTGATGTAGGTGGCGCCGGTGAAGAACAGGATCCAGAACAGGCTGACGCCGCCCAGCTGCAAGGTGAAGAGTTCTTCGGTCAGCGGCCGGATCGGCGTGAAGTAACCGACGAACGTCAGGCCGGTGAGCAGGCTGATGGCCAGCCACAGGGTGTGTTTGGCCGAGCGCCGGGCCAGCTTGTTTACACTCCAGGGCGCGGCATCGAGCTTGATGCGCTGGTTGCGATCCCCTTCGGTGACTTTCTCGCACCACATGAAGATCCACGTCCACGAGCTTTGTGGGCAGGTGTAACCGCACCAGACCCGCCCGGCAAGTACCGTGATGGCGAACAGGCCGAAGGCGCAGATGATCAGTAGTGCCGACAGGAGAATGAAGTCTTGCGGCCAGAAGGTTGCACCGAATATGTGGAACTTGCTGTCAGCCAGGTCCCATAGCACGGCCTGGCGACCGTTCCAGTTCAACCAGACGGTGCCGAAGAACAGCAAAAACAGAAAGCCCGCGCCACCCAGGCGCAGGTTACGAAACAAGCCGGTGAAGCTGCGGGTGTGGATCTGTCTGTCGCTGCTGGCGGTCTTCTTCTTGGTGGCGGAAGGCTCGGCAATTTCAACGATCTGGACGGGAATTCTATCGCTCATGGTTCGTCGCTCATCAGGCCTCGATCAGGCCAGAACACTATGGCGCCGCATCTGTTTGCATAACAGGCTCAGATATTTCGATAAAAACCGTATCAGATTTTTCGCCAAATCCGCAAAAGCCTTAGATTATCGAGGCCTCGACGCCAGTCTTGAGATGCCTGCGACCATCCACCGCACCCGCTACAGTCAGGGCATCGGCTGCTGATGCGGGCACTGACCGATCAGCGGTCAGTGCTGCACTTGTGGCCTGGCGGGTGGTCCATCGAGAAACAGTCCCTGTGTGGAGCACGCCAATGGACGCTTGGTGGCATCAAGTCTGGTTGACCCTGGTGGCCGAGTTCGCCGACCTCAATGACGCCAAGCAACTGACCCAGGTGACGATACGCCTGCTGATGGCCGCGTTACTCGGTGGCATCCTCGGGTTCGAGCGTGAAATGAAGGGCAAAGCGGCCGGTGTGCGCACCCACATGCTGGTGGCGATGGGCGCCGCGCTGTTCGTGTTGGTGCCGCGTATGGCCGGGGTCGATGATGCGGCCCTGAGCCGGGTGGTGCAGGGGATCGTCGCCGGCATCGGCTTTCTCGGTGCCGGGACCATTCTCAAAGGGCATCATCAGCAACTTGACCACGTCAAAGGTCTGACAACGGCAGCGGGGTTGTGGATGACGGCGGCCATTGGTGTCGCAGCCGGCATCGGCCGCGAGGCCACGGCAGTGATCAGCACCCTGTTGGCATTGCTGGTGCTGGGCGTGATGCCCTGGGTGGTGGACCGGTTCGTGAAGGATGATGA
>Ga0247818_10000188_pt1 | contig 37236 bp, 33 predicted proteins | sample 13C_Glucose_Day1_FD_192424 | JGI IMG/M metagenome (GOLD analysis project Ga0247818, IMG submission 192424) | Soil microbial communities from agricultural site in Penn Yan, New York, United States - 13C_Glucose_Day1 | ecosystem: Environmental > Terrestrial > Soil > Agricultural land | place...
CCCCCATGAAAATCGCCCCGCCTGCCAGTCCACGCCGGGACGCAGGTACATGCGCCAACACGGTGGGCGCGGCCAGCACCATCAGCGCACCACCGCAGGTGCCCGACAGAAAGCGCCAGGCAAAGAACCACGCGAAGGACACAGGCCAGGCGCAGGCGAAAAATGCCAGGCTTGCCAGCACCATCATCGTCCTGAGGGTAAACGCCGTTGAGGTCCTGGCCGCCATGGAGCGACCGAACATCGCCCCGGCCAAATAGCCCGCGAGGTTGGCGGCCCCCAGGTAAGCGGCCTTCGAAGGATCGAACCATTGCGCGCCGACAATGGCCGGTAGCAACGGCGTATAGGCAAATCGCGCCAGGCCGATGCCCACCAGGCTGGCGCAAAAACCGGCCAGAGTGCCCCAGCCCGCGGAGGCTGGCCGCAGCGTGGTTTTGCTGGCGATCGTTGGCTTCACACTGTTCATTTCTGCCCTTCTTTTCTTCAGAAGGGCAGACAGTACTCGCGGAACAGCAATCTTCAGAAACGAATTAAAATGATCAGAGCTATCTCCTCAACAGATATCAAAACGCACTGAGGACATTCAGGCCGAGTCCGGCCCACGACTGCTCTTGAAGGCTTCGCGCCGTGATTTTCGTTCGGTGGCATAAGCTTCGCTGTGCTCGCTGATCAGTTGGCCCCGGCGCAAAGGCTCGCCGCAGTGTTCGCACAGCGGCCCGAGTCCGGCAGGCTTGCCGCAGGCCTGATGGGTATAGCGCACCGCCAGCCCCTCCTGCGGCGATTTGCACCAGGTTTCGCCCCAGGCGCGCAGCGCCAGCAACACTGAGTAGAAGGCCTCGCCTTTTGCGGTGAGATGGTACTCGTAGCGCAGTGGCCGCTCGTTGTAAGGACGCCGCGTGACGAGGCCATCAGCCTCCATGTTTTTCAGGCGCGTGGCGATCATCTGCGGGGTGCCGCCGGTCTGCGCCTGGATCTCGTCGAAGCGATGACTGCCCATGAACAACTCGCGCAGGACCAGCACGGTCCAGCGGTCGCCCACGATCTCCTCGGCCCGTGAAATCGGGCACAAGGTTTGTGAAGTGCCTGGGTTTGCCGACATAAGGACTTGCCTCTTTCGTTGTTACTATGATTATCATATCTACAATGTGCCATGGCAATTCCACGGCACAGCCCAATGGAAATTCCTGGAGAACACCGCCATGTCCACAGCCAACTACCCACTCGACAGAACCGCCTACTTGCTGGTCGATCCCTACAACGATTTCCTGTCGGAAGGCGGCAAGGTCTATCCCTTGATCGAACCGATCGCCGCTACAGTGGGCCTGCTCGACAACCTGCGCGCCCTGGACCGCGCAGTCCGTGCCCTGGACATTCCGGTGGTCATCGTACCGCACCGCCGCTGGGAACAAGGCGACTACGAGAACTGGGATCATCCAAACCCGACCCAGTGCAAGGTCATGCACATGCATCACTTCGCACGCGGTGAATGGGGTGGCAAATGGCACCCCGACTTCACACCCAGGGACGGCGACATCGTGGTCCAGGAGCATTGGGGTTCCAGTGGCTTTGCCAACACCGACCTGGATTTTCGCCTCAAGCAAAAAGGCATCACTCACGTGATTATCGTGGGTCTGCTGGCCAATACCTGCATCGAGGCAACCGCCCGTTATGCGTCCGAGCTCGGCTACCACGTCACGCTGGTGCGCGATGCCACCGCCGCCTTCAAGCCGGAAATGATGCAGGCTGCCCATGAGCTCAATGGCCCGACGTTCGCCCACGCTATTGTGACCACCGACGAACTCATCGCCGCCCTGGCACGGCAGGAGTGAACCGATGAAATTGACAGGAGCTCTGATCATCGGCGCCAACGATGTCCCGGCCACTGAGGGCACAATGAAGGCGCTCAATCCCGCCACCCACCAGTTGATCGAGCCGGCGTTCGCCTTGGGCGGCGCGGACCAGGTTCACCAGGCGGCTACACTCGCCGACGAAGCCTTCGATAGTTACAGCCACACCCCGCTCGCCCGCCGCGGGACCTTCCTTGACAGCATCGCCGACAATCTCGACGCCGTTCGCCAGGCGCTTGCCGCACGGGCCGCGCTGGAAACGGGCCTGCCTGCCGCCCAGCTTGAAGGCGAGGCGGCAAAAGCCGCGGCCCAGTTCCGCCAGTTCGCCGAGGTCGTGCGCCAAGGCCGCTTCCTCCAGCTGGCCATCGATCCGGCACAACCCGATCGCCAGCCACGCCCGCGCATGGACCATCGACTGCAGAAGATCGCGATCGGCCCGGTGGCCGTTTTCGGTGCCAGCAACTTTCCCATTTCATACTCGGTCGCCGGGGGCGATACCGCATCGGCCCTGGCGGCGGGCGCGACCGTCATCGTCAAGGCGCATAACGCTCACCCCGGCGCATCGGAAATCCAGGCGCGGGCCATCCGCAAGGCCGTGCAAGACAACGGACTGCCCGAGGGCGTGTTCTCGATGATACGCGGCGGCGGCAATGCGATCGGCGAAGCCCTGGTCGATCACCCTCTGATCAAGGCTGTGACCTTCACCGGTTCCGAACAAGGTGGCATGGCGCTGTATCGTCGGGCGCAGCAACGCCCCGAGCCGATTCCGGTGTTTACCGAGATGACCAGCGTCAACCCCACGTTCATCCTCCCGGATGCATTGGCTGAACGTGGCGGCCAGATCGGTGATGGATTTGTCGAACGCATGCTGGTCAATGTCGGGCAAGCCTGCCTCAAACCTGCCCTGCTGATCGCGATCGAAGGCGCTGGCTTTGATGCGCTGCGGACCGCCATGGTCAAGCGCGTCAGCGACGCAGCGGCACGGCCCATGCTGACGCCGGGGATACATGCGGCCTATGTCAACGGGCTCATCGCGCTGGAAAACGCCGGAGCCAGTCGCATCGCCGAAGGCTACGCAGTGAATGCGCTGCTTGATGGCCGATCGGCCTTGCTCGAGGTCGACGGCGCGCTGGTCCTGCGCGATAAAGCGCTGGCCGCGGAAGTATTCGGTCCCTGCGCCCTGCTGGTGAAGGTCCGGGACGCGGAAGAAATGCTGGCTGTCGCGCGCTCGCTGCGAGGCCAGCTCAGCGCCGCCCTGCACCTCGAGGACAGTGACCTGCAACTGGCCCGGCGTTTGCTGCCGATACTGGAACGACGCACCGGACGCATCGTCGTCAACGCCTTCGCCCATCCGCAGGAGGTCACCTTCGCCACGGTTCATGGCGGACCGTTTCCGGCTTCATCGGACAGTCGCTTCACTTCGGTGGGCATGACGTCCCTTGAGCGTTTCTTGCGCCCGGTGTGCTACCAGGGTTTTCCTGATGCTTTACTGCCTGAAGCGCTGCGTGAAAGTAGCCTGTTGCAACTACCCCGCAGCATGGACGGCGGGTTGTAGGAGCGAGCTTGCTCGCGATGGCCTCAAGGGCGACGCGTTAATTCAGGGAAAACGCGTTATCGTTTACGTCCATCGTCGGAACGCCGCCCGGAGCAAGCTTGCTCCTACAGCAACAGCAACAGCAGCCCGCATCATCGGAGGCATTGAATGCGCCTTGTGTGCCGAGTTAAATCCGCGTCTTTCTCGAAGCCATTTCAGCATCGTTTGCGGAACCTGCGCACAGGCCCATGGCCGCGCTGGATCCTGTGCCTGAGCGTTTTCGTATCCAGCATGGCCGCTGCGCAATCACGACCCGAGGACATGGTGCATCTGCGTTCGATCGATCCGTCCATCGAGCAGGACATCCGCTATGCCAGCGCTCACAACTTCACCGGGCACCCCCTTGACGGTTACGCCGCGGCGCAGTGCCTGTTGACGCAGGACGCGGCCCAGGCCCTCGCCCGGGTACAAAAGGCACTGCGTGCCCAAGGCTATGGGTTGAAGGTATTCGACTGTTATCGACCCAGCCGTGCGGTTGCCGACATGGGGCGCTTCGCTACAGAGCCGGGAGACCCACGCAAGGCCGAATTCTATCCACGAGTAGACAAACAGGACTTCTGGCGCCTGGGTTATGTGGCCCGCGTATCCAATCACTCCCGAGGCTCGACCGTGGACCTGACCCTGACCGGCCCACAGGCGCTGCCCGCCGAACCCTGGACGCCCGCGGCTGCGCAAGTCGATTGCACGGCGCCCTACGGCCAGCGCTGGCGCGACGGCGCACTCGACATGGGCACCGGTTACGATTGCTTCGATGAGCGCGCGCACACCGACACGCCGTTGATCAACGCCGATGCCCGGAAAAATCGCCAGCTACTCAGCCGGACCATGGAGCAGGAGGGGTTTACCGGGTACGACAAGGAATGGTGGCACTTCACCTACAGTGGCACGGGTCCGCGCAAGGACGTCATGGATTTCCCCATCACGCCGCTGCAGGCAAGCAACCTTCTCGACGCGAGCCACCAGCTGATAGTGGTCACCAGCAAAACCTGGGCCGACACCCAGGGCACCGCCCAGCGCTATGTTCGACGCGGGTCCACCTTTGAGAAATACGCGGATCCCTTTGCGGTGGTGCTCGGCAAGAACGGGTTGGCCTGGGGCAAGGGAATTGCAGAAAACGTCGGGCAACGGGCGGGCCCGGTCAAACACGAAGGCGATGGAAGAGCGCCTGCCGGGATATTCAAGCTGGGAACGGCGTTTGGCTACGCCAGCACCGCCACTACCCAATTGCCTTACCTGGCCTTGACCCCGACCACCGAATGCGTGGATGACAGTCAATCCAGGCACTACAACGAACTGGTCGACGGGGCGGCAATCGCCAGGGACTGGAACAGTTCCGAGCGCATGCGGCGTGACGATGACATGTACCGCCAAGGCATTTTCATCGAGCACAACTCGCCGGCATCCCCCGCCATGGGCTCGTGCATCTTCTTTCATATATGGCGAGGCCCTTCCTTACCGACCCTGGGCTGCACCGCCATGGATCAGGCGGATATTTCCCGATTGCTCGGCTGGCTTGACCCGCGCCAGTCGCCGCTGCTGATCCAGTTGCCTGAGGCGGAATATGAGCACGCTCGCGTCAGCTGGAACATGCCCGAACGTTGATACCACGGGTTGCCACAAAGAGTATTCGGGCGAAACCGGTTGATACGTGCCTGTTACCTTGCCCGACCCAGAGCCTATCCGGTTGTTACCTTGCCGGTCCTGTTGTCACTTCTGTGCGATCCGGCAGGGCAATACAGTGATGGCTTCAGTGTGGTGACAGGACGCAAGCGCCTGTTGCCCACTGATCCCCATCACGGAAGAGGTGACATGATGAGTAACGTAACTGTTGAGAAAAACGATAAGAGTGCCCCGTCGGAAGCCGATATGAAAAAAGCCATGAGCGACGCTGGCGGCACACCGGGTGCGGTGACCGGAAATAATGCCAGTCGAACCCTGGCCTACACCGGCGTCGTCAATCACACGAAATATGAGAACAAGCTGATCGAGATTGCCAATGGCAAACGAAACAGCTGGAACTTCGTCTGGGCTGACGCCAAGGTAGGCAGCCCGGCTCACTGACGTCACGGTGGGGCGGCCAAACGGTCGCCCTGCTGTTCCAGCTTGCGCGTCCCTGCCTTTGATACACCACCGTTACGCAGTCTGTTACCTGCCTGATCCGTAACGGTTCCAGGCCCCCCCGTCTGTAACGCCAAGACACTTCGTCGCACCGGTCTCCCCGCCTAGAGTGAAGCCGTCAATGTGCTTGCAGGGTTGTGACGAAACCACCCGCTTCGGTGCAATGGAGGCATGGAAGAGCCGAAACGGGTGCTGCCTGATCGCTTGTCGGATTCGGGGCCTGATGCCCATTGATTGCCTAACACACAACCAAGGAAGAGGAAAACCATGAGTAAGTCGAACGCTGTCAGCAATCAAAGCCTGCAACTTCACAATAATGTGCAAGAGGCCTTAAAGTCGTTCCAGAGCATCGAACCCAAGGCCCTGAAAACGACTGACTACAGCAAGGTACTGACGTCGACCCTGGCGGCCACCCAAAAGTCCGTCACGATCGAAATCGCCCCTGATGACCTGACCTTGCTCAAGCAGTCAGGCTACAAGCTGTGCTTTGCCAAGAAAGTCGGTAACGAAGCCTACAACGTGGTCTGGCAGTCCTATGACAAGTACCTGAGCAACAACGGCTTCAGCTGGACGCCCCAGTACCAGTTGTTCGGGTCCAATACTTTTCAGGCTGACGTGACGGTGAAGGTCTCGACCAACATCGTCACTATCGGCCTGGGGCAAAAATCGGAACTCAGCCCGGAAGGCCTGCTGGGTCCGGCGGTCACCGCCGGCCCTGACATTTCCATCACCCTGGCGAACGAATACGGCCCGATCCATCCCGGTATCAACCAGTTGTCCACCGGCGTCGATGGCAAGCAGGTCAGCACCCCGATCTACGTCGCCACGAACCAGGTGGTCACCGGCGATACGGTTTTGACCCCTGTGGAAACCATCCTCGTGTGGTTCGAACAGAACGTCCAGACCAGCACCATGTTCAGCACCTCACGATCCAAGGCCATCGAAATCGACCTGACCGCGGTCAACGATGCCACCCGCCTTTACGAAAATGGCAAATGGAAAACGGTATAACCGCTGAACCAGGGGCAACTTCGCGGTTGCCCCGCCTACTCAGGCATCGTCCCGACCACCCCGGGCGAAATACCCCGCCAACGACCGGCAGATGGACTCGGCCAGATCTTCCTGAGTGGCGATGCCATAGGGGCGATTGCGATCGAACTGTTCCGACCAGCGAATCCGCCCCTGTGCAACGTCGATCAGGCGCAACGTCGCCCGGACCCGGGCCGACTCAACCCGTACGCTGCCCTCCAGGGAGTAGTTGCCACGCCCGCCGCGTATCAATTGCGTCGCTTTCATGCCGCTGCGCGGCACCCTCATCAACACATGATTCGCACCGTTCTGCGCCTGCTCGAACGACTCGAACAACCTGCAACTCAACTCTTCGCACAAGCCCCGGGTAAAGTCATCGCCGTCCTGAGTAATGCAGGTAAATGGCTGGATCTGCAGCACCGGATGGCGGGTGCCGCTGGCCTGGGGCCCGAGCCGCTCGTACGCCAGCCGATAACAACCGGCCGGCACGCTCAGGCGAACCGGATCCTGCCGACCCTGGGTGATGTAATGGCTGGCAAGCTTGCGCCGTAACCGACCGACCTGGACCCGTACCACCGGGTCGTCGCCCGTGCAGTAGATGGCCGGGTCACGGCGAAAAACCGCGAGGCCGATCGCGTGTTCGGTGAGGGGAATGTCCGGGAACTGCAGATCATGCTCGACCAGAAAACGCAGCAGGCTACCCATCCGCCGGGACTTGGCGAACAATGGGCTGGTCAACAATTGCGCGAGCACCCGCTCCACCTCGTCCCGGGCCAGTGGCTGGGGAACCGTGTCTGTACTCGAACTGCCAATGCGCTTGATCACCACTGCCTGCCTCCGTGCAGGTTGCCGCCTGTTACTCACGATCTCGATGGCCATGAGCCACCCGAGTGCTGCCAGTTCCTAGCGTAGCAGTTGCCAGCTGGCGGCGGAGAAATTGCGCCGGCCGGAAAGCCTGGCCATTGCCACCGGAACACCTGAGGCAAATTCGTATACCCTATCTGTAATTCATTGCGAACGATCCTCACCGTGGCCCTGACCAAACTCAACGCACCCGACCTGGGCAATTCGCCCTCGACCTCGGAAATCATCACCCGACATCTGCGCGATGCCATCGTCGCCGGGCATTTCGCCGAAGACGAACCGATTCGCCAGGACGACATCGCCCGTCAGTTCAACGTCAGCAAGATTCCAGTGCGCGAAGCGCTCAAGCGCCTGGAGGCCGAAGGACTGGTGATGTTCCAGCGCAATCGCGGGGCGATGGTCACGCGGGTGTCCGATGCGGAACTGGCGCAGATGTTCGAAGTGCGCATGTTGCTCGAAGACAAGGTGCTGCGCCTGGCCATTCCCAACATGACCGAGGACACCTTCGCCCGCGCCGAACGCATCTGCCAGGAATTCATCGGCGAAGATGACGTCGGACGCTGGGCCGAGCTCAACTGGCAACTGCACGCCTGCCTGTACGAACCGGCGCAACGGCCGTTTCTGGTCGGGCTGATCCGCTCGGTCAACGACAAGCTGGAACGCTACCTGCGCATGCAGATGAGCCTGTCGGCGGGCAAGGAGCGCGCCGATCACGAGCACAGGGAAATCCTCGCGGCCTGTCGCGCCGGCGATGTGGATCTGGCGGTGAAGCTGCTCGACGAGCACATTGCCGGAGTCTGCAAGACGCTGTTCGAGCACCTGCCCCAGCCTCACTGACAGCTTGCCCGGCTGTGCCGATTTCGTCATCGGCGCCGGGTAAAACCATCAAGCCGGCAAGCCCCGGCAAAGGCCACTCTTTCGTTCACTTAACTGAACGGACGTGGCCCCTCCATGAAACGTATCACCGTGATCGACTCCCACACCGGCGGCGAACCCACCCGTCTGGTGACCGCCGGCTTTCCCGACCTGGGCAGTGGCAGCATGGCCGAACGTCGACAGCGCCTGGCCGAGCAGCATGACCATTGGCGCGCCGCCTGCGTGCTCGAACCACGGGGCAGTGACGTCCTGGTCGGTGCGCTGCTCTGCGAGCCGGTGGAGCCGAGCGCCTGTGCCGGGGTGATTTTCTTCAATAACAGCGGTTACCTCGGGATGTGCGGCCACGGCACCATCGGCCTGGTAGCTTCGCTGGCGCATCTGGGCAAGATCGGCCCCGGCGTGCACAGCATCGAGACGCCAGTGGGCACGGTGCAGGCGACCCTGCACGAAGACGGCTCGGTCAGTGTGCGCAATGTGCCCGCCTACCGTTATCGCAAGGCACTGTCGCTGCAGGTACCGGTTATCGGCCAGGTGACCGGCGATGTTGCCTGGGGCGGCAACTGGTTTTTCCTGATCGCCGAGCACGGCCTGCGCATTGCCGGCGACAATCTCGAGGCGCTGACCGCCTATACCTTTGCCGTGCAGCAGGCCCTGGACGTTCAGGGCATTCGCGGTGAAGACGGCGGCTTGATCGACCACGTCGAACTGTTTGCCGGGGACGAGCACGCCGACAGCCGCAACTTCGTGCTCTGCCCCGGCAAGGCCTACGACCGCTCCCCTTGCGGCACCGGCACCAGTGCCAAACTGGCGTGCCTGGCGGCCGACGACAAGTTGCAGCCGGGACAGATCTGGCGCCAGGCCAGTGTCATCGGCAGCGAATTCGAGGGCTCCTACGAGATCCACGGCGAGCGCATCGTGCCGACCATTCGTGGCCGGGCCTACATCAGCGCCGAAGCCAGTCTGATCATCGAACAGGACGACCCCTTCGCCTGGGGCATTCGCCCGTGACCGAGGGCCGGGTGGCCGATGTGATCGTGATCGGTGCCGGCATCATCGGCGCCGCCTGCGCCCAGGCGCTGGCCCGGCGCGGTGTACGGGTGCGGGTGCTGGACGCCGGCCTGCCCGGCGCTACGGCGGCGGGCATGGGCCACCTGTTGGTGCTCGATGACAACCCGGCGGAACTGGCACTCAGCCAATACTCCCTGCAACGCTGGCGCGAACAGGCGCCAGCCCTGCCGGACGACTGCGCCTACCGCAACAATGGCACGCTGTGGCTGGCGGCCAATACTGAAGAAATGGCGGTCGCCCAAAGCAAATACCGCCACCTGCAGGAACAGGGCGTGGCCTGCGAATTGATCGGCGACCGTGCCTTGCGCCAGCGCGAACCGGCACTGCGCGAAGGCCTGGAAGGCGGCTTGCTGATCAAGGGCGACGGCATCCTCTATGCCCCGGCGACTGCACGCTGGATGCTCGATTCTTCCAACATCAGCCAACACCGGGCGCGGGTCAGTGAAGTCGACGGAAACCGCGTGCGCCTCGACGACGGCCGCTGGCTGAACGCCGATGCGGTGGTGCTGGCCAACGGCATCCAGGCCAGCGAACTCTGTCCCGAGTTGCCGATCGAGCCGAAAAAAGGCCATTTGCTGATCACCGATCGCTACCCCGGAACAGTCACCCACACACTCGTGGAGCTGGGTTATGTCACCAGCGCCCATAACGCCACGGGCCCGTCGACCGCCTGCAACATCCAGCCGCGGCCGACCGGGCAATTGTTCATCGGCGCGTCACGGCAGTTCGGCACCACCGACCCCCAGGTCGAAGGCTGGATGCTGGCGAAAATGCTCCGGCGCGCCACCGAGTACATGCCAGGCCTGGCCTCGCTCAACGGCATTCGGGCCTGGACCGGCTTTCGCGCCGCGAGTCCCGATGGCCTGCCGCTGGTGGGCGCGCATCCGCAGCGCAAAGGCTTGTGGCTTGCGGTCGGGCACGAGGGACTGGGTGTCACGACCGCCCCGGGTACTGCGGACCTGTTGGTCGCGCAACTGTTCAACGAAACACCGCCACTGGCGGCGCAGCCTTATCTGCCGCAGCGTTTTCTCGAGGAGCCTGTGTATGCCTGAATTGTTGCTGGACGGCCGTGCGTTGAGGGTGGCAGATGGCACCAGCGTCGCCGCAGCACTGGCACTGGGGGGGGACGGTTGCAGCCGCACCTCGGTCATTGGCGAGCGCCGCGCACCGCTGTGCGGCATGGGCATTTGCCAGGAATGCCGGGTGACCATCGACGGCCGCCGACGCCTCGCCTGCCAGACCCTGTGCCGTGACGGCATGCGCGTGGAGACTCGAGCATGAGCGACTTTGCCGACCTGCTGATCATCGGCGCCGGCCCCGCCGGCATGGCCGCGGCACTTGCTGCGGCGCCCAGCGGTGCCCGCATCGTCGTGCTCGATGACAATCCGCTGCCGGGCGGACAGATCTGGCGTGACGGCCCCCAGGCCAATCTGCCGAAGCAGGCACGTGAAATGCGCGAGCGACTGCAGGCGTGCAGTAATATCCGCCGCCACTGCGCCACACGAGTGATTGCCTGCGCCGGTCCGAAACAATTGCTGGTCGAAGACCCGGATCGTGGCTGGCTGATCGGCTACGACAAACTGATTCTGTGTACCGGCGCCCGGGAGTTGCTGTTGCCCTTCCCCGGCTGGACCTTGCCCGGGGTGACGGGTGCCGGCGGTCTCCAGGCGCTGATCAAGGGTGGTTTGCCTGTGCAGGGTGAACGTGTGGTGATCGCCGGCAGCGGACCGTTATTGCTGGCCAGCGCCGCCACCGCCAGGCATAACGGCGCGCAAGTGCTGCGCATCGCCGAGCAAGCCAACACGTCAGCCGTCGCCGGTTTCGCTGCGCAACTGCCACGCTGGCCGCACAAACTGCTGCAGTCGTTCACCTTGTTCAACCCTCATTACCGTAGCGGGACCCATGTACTGGCGGCTCTGGGCAACAATCGACTGGAAGGCGTGCGCCTGCAACAGCAGGGGGAAATCGTCGAACTGGAATGCGATCGCCTGGGGTGCGGCTTCGGTTTGATCCCCAACACCCAATTGGGCCAGGCCCTGGGCTGCGCACTCGACGGCCAGGCGCTGGCAGTCGATGCCTGGCAGGCCAGCAGCCGCGTCGATCACTACGCAGCAGGCGAATGCACCGGGTTTGGCGGCAGTGAGCTGGCGTTGGTCGAAGGGGCGATCGCGGGGCTCGCGGCAGTCGGCGACGTGGAAGCGGCGCGAGCGTTGTGGCCGCGACGAGCGCGCTGGCAAGCATTCGCCAACAGGTTGAACAAGGCGTTCGCCCTGGACCCAAAGCTCAAGTCACTGGCACAGGCCGACACCCTGGTGTGCCGCTGTGAAGACGTGTCCTACGGGGCACTGTCCGGACATTCGCGTTGGCGCGAGGCCAAACTGGCCAGCCGTTGCGGCATGGGCGCCTGTCAGGGCCGGGTGTGCGGCGGCGCCACGCAGCACTTGTTCGGCTGGCAACCCTCGGCGCCACGGCCGCCGTTCAGCCCGGCGCGCATCGAAACCTTGTTGTGCCTGGACGACACCCCGCCGGCCTGAAGCCGGCCCGGGGCTATCGGCACCGGCGCCGAGTCTTTATGATCCCGCAGGTCGCCACCAGACCGCCTGCGCCATGTTCCCCTCGCTCACGACCTTCAAACCCTGCGACCTGCCGACCCTGCTCGGCAGCCTGCAACCGATCGCGCCGCTGCTCGATACCCTGTCGGACGTGGTGTTTTTCATCAAAGACAGCGAGGCGCGCTACGCCTTCGTCAACCAGACCCTGGCCCGGCGCTGTGGTTTCAAACACACTGATGATCTGCTGGGGCGTACCGCCGACGCAGTCTTTCCGCAACGCTATGGCCCGCTGTACACCGAGCAGGATCGACGGGTGCTTGCCACCGGCCGCGAGCTGGCCGACCAGCTCGAACTGCACCTGTATTTCGGCAACCAGCCGGTCTGGTGCCTGACCCACAAACTCGCGCTGCGCGACCTCCAGGGTCGCATCGTTGGTCTGGCTGGCATCTCACGCGACCTGCAATTGCCGCAGTCCAGCCATCCGGCCTTTCAGAAACTTGCCGCTGTGGATGCGCATATCCGCCAGCACTTCGCCCGTCCCATCAGCCTCGCCGAGCTGACTGCCATCGCCGGGTACTCCGTGGCGCAGCTGGAGCGCCACTGTAAACGGGTGTTCCAGCTCACCCCCCGGCAAATGATTCACAAGGCACGCCTGGAAGAGTCCTCACGGTTGTTGCTGCACACCGACCTGCCCATCACCGAGATCGCCCTGCGTTGCGGTTATACCGACCACAGTGCTTTCAGCCGGCAGTTCCGCGCCCTGACCAGCCTGACGCCGAGTCAGTATCGCGACAGCCGTCGTTAGAGTGTTCCTTTAAGGGGCGCCAGAAGATGATTTTGCTCCCTTCTGTAACACCTCCTTTGTGCACCCTCACGCGCTGCGGACTCCTGCCCACCGCTGAACCCGTCTGACTCAAGGGCTGGCAAATAATTCTGTTTTCGGGAGGAAAACAGGCACGTCCATTGCTATTGTTAATATCGTATACGAAATCCTCAATACGATATCCGACAGCACATCACCTACCGAGGCCTCTATGAAAAACCCCGCATTTGCCGTAGCCCTCAGCGCTGTTCTCAGTACTTCCTTCATCGCTACCGCCCAGGCCGACAAGCTCGACGACATCATTGGCTCGGGCAAGTTGCGTTGCGCCGTGACCCTGGACTTCCCGCCCATGGGTTTTCGCGATGAAGGCAACAACCCCGCAGGCTTTGACGTCGACTACTGCAACGACCTGGCGAAAATCCTCGGAGTGGACGCCGAGGTGGTGGAAACGCCCTTCCCGGATCGCATTCCGGCACTGGTCTCCGGGCGTGCCGACGTGATCGTCGCCTCCACCTCCGATACTCTCGAGCGGGCCAAGACCGTCGGCCTGACCGTGCCCTACTTCGCGTTCCAGATGGTGGTGCTGACCCGCGACAACACTGGCATCAACAGCTTCGCCGATATCAAGGGCAAAGCCCTGGGCAATACCAGCGGCACCTATGAAGCCATCGCGCTGGAAAAAGATGTGAAGAACTGGGGCGGCGGCAGCTTCCGCGCCTATCAGTCGCAGAACGACACCTTGCTCGCCGTTGCCCAGGGTCATATCGACGCCACCGTGGTGACCAATACCGTGGCCGCCGCCACCATCAAGTCGGGTAAATACAAGAACCTGAAAATCGCCGGCAACGCGCCCTACACCATCGACTACGTCTCCCTGGGCGCCAAACGCAACGAGTACGGCCTGCTTAACTACCTCAATCTGTTCGTCAACCAGCAAGTGCGCAGCGGTCGATACAACGAGCTGTTCACCAAATGGGTCGGCACCGAGATTTCACCCACCGACCTGACTGTGCCCAAGGTCTACTACTGAGGTGTCCGACATGCCCAGGTCCACTGCTCTGAACGGTCGCAGCCTGGTCGCAGGTGCCGCCCAGGGCGCCCTGTTGTTTGCCGATGTCGGGTTGAGTTTCTGGGGCGGGGTCGACCCGTACAGCGGCGAGATCATCGACCGGCACCACCCGCTCAGCGGCGAATACCTGGCCGGTCGGGTGCTGGCCATTCCCAGTGGTCGCGGCTCGTGCACCGGCAGCAGCGTGTTGATGGAACTGATCAGCAACGGTCACGCACCCGCTGCGCTGGTGCTGGCCGAACCCGATGAGATCCTGACCCTGGGTGTGCTCGTGGCCCAGACCATTTTCGAGCGCTCCCTGCCGGTGCTGTGCATCGGCCGGGAGGCCTTCGACGGTTTGCGCGGCAAGGCTTTCGCCCGGGTCGAAGGCACCTCGGTAACGGTGTTCGAAGGTTCGCCGGACGATATCTGGCAGACAGTTGGCGCCCCGACTGTCGCAACCCCCGCCTCCATCGACCTCACAGAAACGGATCAGGCGCTGCTCGAAGGCGCACATGGCAAGGCGGCCCAGGTGGCGATGCACATCGTGCTGCGCATGGCCGAACTGCAAGGCGCGCGCAGCCTGGTGGATGTCACCCAGGCGCACATCGACGGCTGCATCTATACCGGACCGGCGAGCCTGCGCTTTGCCGAACAGCTGGTGCAGTGGGGGGCAACAGTGCGAGTGCCGACCACCCTCAATTCGATCTCCGTGGACCAGCGTCGCTGGCGTGAATTGGGCATCGACCCGGCACTGGGCGAACCGGCCAGTGCCTTGGGCGATGCCTACATGGCGATGGGCGCGCAACTCAGTTTCACCTGCGCGCCGTACTTGCTCGACAGCGCGCCGAAGGCTGGCGAGCAGATCGTCTGGGCCGAATCCAACGCGGTGGTCTACGCCAACAGCGTGCTCGGCGCCCGCACCCTGAAATACCCGGACTACCTGGATATCTGCATTGCCCTGACCGGCCGCGCGCCTCTGATCGGCTGCCATCTGGATGCGCAACGCAAAGCGGGTCTGCAAATCGAATTGCCCGAACTGGGCGAACTGGACGATGCCTTCTACCCGTTGCTGGGTTACCACATCGGAACCCTCGCGGGCAGCCGGATTCCGTTGGTGCTGGGACTGGAACAGCGCAAGCCGGGCCTGGACGACCTGAAAGCCTTCGGCGCGGCCTTCGCCACCACCTCCGCCGCACCGCTGTTCCATATTGCCGGGGTGACGCCGGAAGCACTCGACCCTGCTCAGGTACTGGCGCCGGACGTCACGCTGGCGGTAGAAAAAATCCGCCTGCAGGACCTGCTGCTCAGTTGGCGCGAGCTCAACAGCGCCCGCGACAACCGGGTGGACGTGGTGTCACTGGGCAACCCGCATTTCTCCCTCAGCGAGTTTGCCCATCTGGCGCGACTGTGCCGGGGTCGGCACAAGCACCCTGACGTGGTCCTCGCCATCACCTGCGGTCGCGCCGTGCTGGAGCAGGCCCGGGACGCCGGGCATATCGCGGTGATCGATGCCTTCGGCGCGACCCTGGTCACCGATACCTGCTGGTGCATGCTCGGTGAACCGGTCATCCCGCCGGCGGCAACGACCTTGATGACCAACTCCGGCAAGTACGCCCATTACGCACCCGGCCTCGTGGGGCGCACGGTGCACTTCGCCAACCTCGCCGAATGCGTCGACGCCGCCTGCAGCGCCAGGGCCAGCGGTCGCCTGCCGGCCTGGCTGCAACCCGCCGCCTCACTGGAGACTGACGCGCATGTTTGATTACACCTTCCAATGGCGCGCGACCCTGCGCGCTCTGCCGGACATGCTGGCCGGCGCCTGGGTCACCTTCGAGACCGCCGCGCTGTCGATGATCTTCGGCGTGCTGATCGCCCTGGCGTTGACAGTGATGCGCGAATCCAAAAACCCGCTGTTGCGCGGTGTCGGCAACGGCTGGGTGTCGATCGCCCGCAACACGCCGTCGCTGTTCCAGATCTACGTCCTGTACTTCGGCCTTGGCTCGCTCGGCTTGCATGTCAGCTCCTGGTTTGCCCTGCTGGCCGGGATCACGTTCAACAACGCCGGTTATCTCGCGGAAAACTTTCGCGGCGGCCTCAAGGCCGTGCCCGATACGCAAGTGCGCGCCGCGCGCTCGCTGGGCATGAGTGCGTTCCAGGCCTACCGGATGATCATCGTCCCGCAGCTGCTGCGGATCGTGTTCTACCCGTTGAGCAACCAGATGGTCTGGGCGGTGCTGATGACGTCCCTGGGGGTGATCGTCGGGTTGAACAACGACCTCACCGGCGTGACCCAGGACTACAACGTCAAGACGTTCCGCACCTTCGAGTACTTCGCCATCGCCGCGGCGCTGTATTACCTGATCGCCAAGGCGATCGTCGCGGCAGCCCGCCTGATGGCCTGGCGGCTGTTCCGTTACTGAGGAGGTAAGCATGTTCTCCACCGGATTTTCCTGGAACGACCTGCTGTTTCTGCTCAATGGCGCCTGGGTCACGCTGCAACTGACGTTCTGGTCGATCATCCTCGGCTCCCTGGCCGGGCTGTTGTTCGGCCTGCTGCGGGCATTGCTGCCGCGCGCGAGCCTGCCCCTGGCCTGGGTGCTGGACGTGTTTCGCAGCGTGCCGTTGCTGATCCAGTTCGTGCTGTTCAACTCGCTGAAAAGCATCGTCGGCCTGAACATCAGTGCCTTCAGCGTCGGTTGCATCGTGCTCGGGGTCTATGCCGCCGCGTACTTCACCGAGATCGTGCGCAGCGGCGTGCTCTCGGTGCCGTTCACCCTGCGCCGGGCCAGTCGCTCCCTGGGGTTGAGCTTCCTGCAGGACTTGCGCTGGATCGTCCTGCCCATGGCCACGCGGGTGGCTTTCCCCGGCTGGCTGAACCTGGTGCTCAGCGTAATGAAAGACACAGCGCTGGTGATGTGGATCGGCATCGTCGAATTGCTGCGCGCCTCGCAAACCATCGTCACCCGCATCCAGGAACCGCTGCTGGTGCTGTGCATTGCGGGCCTCATCTACTACGTCATGAGCCTGGTGGTCGCGCGCCTCGGGGCTCGTCTGGAAAGAAGGTGGCAGGAAAATGATTGAGATCGACAACGTACATAAATCCTTCGGCAACCTCGATGTGGTCAAGGGCGTCAGCCTGACGGTGAACAAGGGCGAGGTGGTGTCGATCATCGGCGGCTCCGGCTCGGGCAAATCGACCTTGCTGATGTGCATCAACGGCCTGGAGCCGATCCAGAAAGGCAACATCCGCGTCGATGGCGTCGAGGTCCACCACAGCGCCACCGACCTCAATCGCCTGCGGCAGAAGATCGGCATCGTGTTCCAGCAATGGAACGCCTTCCCGCACCTGACCGTGCTGGAAAACGTGATGCTGGCGCCGCGCAAGGTACTGGGCAAGAGCAAGGCCGAAGCCGAGGCTCTGGCGGTCCGGCAACTGACCCACGTTGGCCTGGGCGACAAGCTCAAGGCCTTTCCCGGCAAGCTCTCCGGCGGCCAGCAACAGCGCATGGCCATCGCCCGCGCCTTGGCCATGTCACCGGATTACATGCTGTTCGACGAAGCCACCTCGGCCCTCGACCCGCAGCTGGTGGGCGAGGTGCTGGACACCATGCGCATGCTGGCCGAAGACGGCATGACCATGGTCCTGGTGACCCATGAAATCCGCTTTGCCCGGGACGTGTCGGATCGGGTGGCGTTCTTTCGTAATGGGCGGGTGCATGAGATCGGGTCGCCGGATCAGGTGATTGGTAATCCGGTGCAGGCGGAGACTGCGGCGTTTTTGAAATCTGTGAAGTAACTGATGGCCTCTTCGACTTGCTCGCGAAGGGGCCCTGACAGATAAAACAAGGAGTAGCCAATGCGCTCATCAAAAATCATCCATGTAGTCAGCTGCCACGCCGAAGGCGAAGTCGGCGATGTGATCGTCGGCGGCGTCGCCCCTCCCCCCGGCGCCACCGTGTGGGAACAGTCGCGCTGGATCGCCAGGGATGAAACCCTGCGCAACTTCGTGCTCAACGAACCCCGCGGCGGCGTGTTCCGCCACGTCAACCTGCTGGTGCCGGCCAAGGATCCCCGGGCACAGATGGCCTGGATCATCATGGAACCGGCAGACACCCCGCCAATGTCCGGCTCCAACTCGCTGTGCGTCGCCACGGTGCTGCTCGACAGCGGCATCTTGCCGATGACCGAACCGCAAACCCGGCTGGTGCTCGAAGCCCCAGGCGGTCTGATCGAGGCCGTGGCCGATTGCCGTGACGGCAAGGTCGAGCGGGTGGAAATCAAGAACGTGCCCTCCTTCGCCGACCGCCTCGATGCCTGGATCGAAGTCGAAGGCATTGGTTCGTTGCTGGTCGACACGGCGTACGGTGGCGACAGTTTTGTAATCGCCGACGCCGGGCGCCTGGGCTTTGCCATTCGTCCCGACGAGGCGGCGGGGCTGGTTGAGGTCGGGCTGAAAATAACTCGCGCGGCCAATGAACAACTGGGCTTTGTCCACCCGCTGAACCCGGAGTGGTCGCACATTTCCTTCTGCCAGATCGCCGCGCCTGTCGTCATGGAACATGGCATCGCCACCGGTGCCAACGCGGTGGTGATCCAACCCGGCAAGATCGACCGCTCCCCGACCGGCACCGGCTGTTCGGCGCGGATGGCGGTGTTGCAGGCCAAGGGCTTGATGCACGTTGGCGAACGTTTTATCGGACGTTCGATCATCGGCTCCGAGTTCCACTGCCGCATCGATTCTTTGACCGAAGTGGCTGGACGGCCGGCGATCTACCCGTGCATTGCCGGCCGGGCCTGGATTACCGGCACCCATCAATTGCTGCTCGATCCAAGCGATCCATGGCCACAAGGCTATCGCCTGTCCGACACCTGGCCCGGTGCCTGAGATTTCCCCGGACAAACGGCTGACCAAACCCCTGTTTAATTTGCAAAACCCACTAGCCGAGCGTCGTCATTTTACATATCGTATACGAAATACAATTACTGACCCGGAGGTAACAATGAGCAAGCGCATTAACTGGAGTGGCGTCTTCCCCGCAGTGACCACTCAATTCAACGACGACTTCTCCATCAACCTGGAAAAAACCCACCAGGTGATTTCCAACGTGATCCGTGACGGCGTCTCGGGCCTGGTGGTGTGCGGTTCGGTGGGGGAAAACACCTCGCTGAGCGCCGAGGAAAAAATCGCCGTGACCGAGGTGGCGGTCGATGCCTCCCGCGGGCGCGTGCCGGTGATCTGCGGTGTGGCCGAATTCACCAGCCTGCAGGCAGCCAAAGTCGCCAACGCGGTGCGCCGGGTCGGAGTCGACGGCGTGATGCTGATGCCGGCGCTGGTCTACGGCTCCAAGCCCTTCGAGACCGCCGAACACTACCGCTACGTGGCGAAGAATGCCGACGTGCCGTTGATGGTCTACAACAACCCGCCGATCTACAAAAACGACGTCACCCCGGACATCCTGATTTCCCTGGCCGACTGCGACAACGTGGTGTGCTTCAAGGATTCCTCCGGCGACACCCGGCGCTTCATCGACGTGCGCAACGAAGTCGGCGACCGTTTCGTGCTGTTCGCCGGCCTCGATGACGTGGTGCTGGAAAGCATCGCCGTAGGCGCCGAAGGCTGGGTCTCGGGCATGTCCAACGTGTTCCCCAAGGAAGGCGAAACCATCTTCCGCCTGGCCAAGGCCGGTCGCTTCGCCGAAGCCATGCCGATCTACGAATGGCTGATGCCGATCCTGCACCTCGACGCCCGCGCCGACCTGGTGCAGTGCATCAAGCTTTGCGAAGCGATCGCCGGTCGCGGCAGCGCCCTGACCCGTCCGCCACGCCTGGCCCTGCCGGAAGCGGATCGGGTGTTCGTCGAGCAGATCATGGCCAAGGCCCTGGCCAATCGTCCCGAATTGCCGGACGTCGGTCTCTGAGTGAGTGCCGGGCCGGCCCTTGCGGCCCCGGCCCGCATCGGGGCGCGGTGATCCACTGGCTTGAGCCCCCCTGCAGGAGCGAACTCCTGTGGGAGCGAGGCCGGCTTGCCGGCGAAAGCGGTGGATCAGTCTACGAAAATGTTGAATCTGATGGCCTCCTCGCCGGCAAGTCCACCATTCGTCGGCGAGCCCCCCGGCGAGCGCTTGACTTCGCTTGCTGACTAAGAGAGTATTATTTCCATCGCATACGATACAAACGCACGCGATACATAACTCACTGCTTCATTCCGTAGAGGATTCAACCCATGAGCAAGATCGAAAAAGTCCTGGCCACCGGCAAAACCCACACCACCGTCAGCGAAGCCGGCCTCACCTCGCGCGGCCATAACGGCAGCCTCGACATCACCCTGTCGACCCCCGGCAATGCCAAACCGGCCCACGTGTTCGCCGCCACCCAACCGCACCCGACTGCCGAGCAACTGTTCGCCGGCGCCTGGTCCGCCTGCTACACCGCCGCCGTCGGACTGGTAGCCGGTGAGATGAACGTGGTGCTGCCATCTGACCTGTCCGTCGACATCGAAGTCGACCTGGGCCAGACCGGTCCGGCCTACTTCCTCCAGGCTCGACTGACCCTGCGCGTGCCGGGTCTGGCGCACGATGTCGCGACCAGGCTGGCACACACCGCCGACCAGATTTGCCCGTACTCCAAGGCGACGCGGGGTAATATTGACGTGGCCCTGAACGTCCTCACGGCATGACGCAACGCGCGACGTTGATATCGATCGGCAGCTTCGATACGCCATATATATCGCATACGCTTAAAGCGTATGCGACCACCAAACCATCCAGACAATGAGGACTCATCCATGAACAAGATTGAAAAAGTACTGGCGACAGGCAAAACCCACACAACGTTCAGCGACGCAGGCAACTCTGCCCACGGCCTCGACATCCAGCTGTCCTCGCCGGGTAACGCAAAACTGGCACACGAGTTCACCGCCATCGTGCCGCACCCGACCGCCGAGCAACTGTTCGCCGGCGCCTGGTCGGCCTGCTACACCGCCGCCGTCGAGCTGGCGGCGAAAAACATGAAGGTGACGCTCCCGTCCAACCTGGCCGTCATCATCGAGGTCGACCTGGGCCAGACCGGTGCGGCCTACTTCCTCCAGGCGCGGTTGACGCTGCGCGTGCCGGGCCTGACGCAGGACGTCGCAACGGAACTGGCGCACGCCGCCGACCAGATCTGTCCGTACTCGAAGGCGACCCGAGGCAATATCGATGTGGTCATTAACGCCCTGACGGCGTGATCCATCCTGTGACCGGTTCGCCTTCACCGGCGAACCGGTCGCAACCCGCAAGCGGGCACCATTCCGATAGAATCGCATACGAGGTATATTCAGGTTTTTGCCAGCCACGTGTCGCGGCCAACGAGGATGCACATGAAAACCACCGACAAGACGGCCCCCGCCAACCCGAAACTCTCCGACTTCCTGTGTTTTGCGGTCTATTCCACCAACCTGGCGTTCGGCAAGGCCTACAAGCCGATACTCGAGCAGCTGGGGCTGACCTACACGCAATACATCACCATCGTCGCGCTATGGGAACAGGACGACCAGACCGTGGGCAGCCTCGGCGAAAAGCTGTTTCTGGAGTCGAACACCCTGACGCCGATCCTGAAGAAGCTCGAGGCGATGGGGTACCTGCAGCGCCAGCGCGATCCCGAGGACGAGCGCCAGGTACGGATCAGCCTGACGAAAGAAGGTCGACAGCTGCGCGAAGGCCGCCCGGAATTGGGCCTGTCCGACGCCACCGGGCTGACGCCGGAGGAGTTCATGGACATGCAGAAGGCGGTCGTGACGCTGCGCAACAATCTCATCAAATGGACCAAGGCCGGGTAATGCCCTGCCTACCCCACCAGATCGATCAACTGCTCGCGCTGCGCCCCCGTCAGCATCGGGCCAAACCCGGCACCGGCGTTTTCCGCCATGTAGCGCGGGTTGCCCGTCCCTGGAATGACACAGGTCACCGCCGGGTGCGCCAGCAGGAACTTGAGCGCCAGTTGCGGCCAACTGCTGACCCCCACTTGCGCGGCCCATCCCGGTAGCGGCTTGCCTTTCAAACGTGCGATCAGGCCACCACCCCCGAAGGGTCGATTGCAGATCACCGCCACGCCGCGCTCGCGGCACAGCGGCAGCAGGCGTTTCTCCACGCCGCGATCATCCAGGGCATAGTTGATCTGCAGGAAATCCAGCTGTTCGGCCTTGAGCACGGCCTCTACCTCGTCATAGGCCGACGCCGTGTAATGGGTGATGCCGATGTAGCGAATGCGCCCTTCTTCCTTCCATTTGCGCAAGGTCGGCAGGTGGGTTTTCCAGTCCAGCAGGTTGTGGATCTGCATCAGATCGATGCGGTCTGTCTGTAACAATTTGAAAGACTCTTCCATCTGCGCGATGCCTTCTTCGCGGCCGCGGGTCCAGACCTTGGTGGCCAGGAAGGCCGGCGAGCGCGGCCGGTGGATCGACAGCAGTTCACCGGTGGTCTGTTCGGCGCGGCCATACATCGGCGAACTGTCGACCACCGTGCCGCCCTTATGGAACAACGCACTGAGCACCGCGGGCAGGTCCTTGTAGGCAGGGTCCGAGGGCGCGACATCGAAGCCGCGATAAGTGCCCAGGCCGACGACGGGCAACGGCTCGTTGCTGGAGGGGATGGCTCGGGTCAGCATGTTCTTGCCTCCTGTATCCTTCGGCGGCGGTGACGCTGCGAAGGCCGGATCGAAGGTGAAGACCACCGAAGCACCGGCGGCCAGCGTGAGTAGTTGTCGACGCGTATACCCATCAGTTTGGCTCATGGAATGGTCCTTCCACATGTTTGCTGTCAGCCTTTTGCTGTTGCTGCCTGGCCAACCACAGGCATAAACAGCCCCACAGCCCGGCAAACGGCACGATCACCAGCGCCACCAGGCCGAACCCGGCGCCCAGCGCCGTCAATCCGGTGGACAACCAGCCACTGGCGGCATCGCCACCGCGATACACCAGGGTTTCGATGACATTCTTGGCCTTGTACTTTTCCTCCCGGCTGACCACGGTCCACAGCACTTCGCGGGCCGGCCGGACGATGGCGAACTCGACCGCGCGGCGCAACCCTTGCGCCAGGGCAACGGTGGCCGGCACGGGGGCCAGGGCCATGGCGCTGAACGCCACGATCGTTGCCAGCGGCAAGGCTGCCAGCGCCCCGCCGACGCCAATCAGACGGATCAACGGCGCCGTCAGCAACAGCTGAAAAACCAGCGTCAAAGCCGACACCATCAAATCGACCACGGCGAAAAATTGCGTCCTGCTGGCCACATCAGCATAGCTACCGGCGACGATCCGGCCCTGTTCGAAATACAGCAGGGTCGCGGCGCTGGTGTGCAACAGCATGAACAGCACCAGCCCCAGCAGATAACGCGAGCGCACAATCAGGGTGATGCCGGCGAGCATGCTGCCGCCCATGCGCCGATCGTCCAGCAGGCGGCTGCCGGACTGCGACTGCGTACGGGACAACAACGCCCGATAGCAGCGCACCGCGGCTTCCAGCAGCAGCGCCGCCGCGAGGGTCAACGCCACCGGGCCCAGGCGCGTGGCCATGGTCGCGGCCAGCAAGGGCCCGATGAAGGTGCCCAAGGTGCCGCCAGCCGCTATGAAGCCGAACAGGCGCCGCCCCTGTTCACTGGAAAAGCGGTCCACCAGCACGCTCCAGAAGATGCTGACAATGAACAGGTTATAAATACTGATCCAGACGAAAAACACCCGCCCTACGCCGACCGGCGCGACGTGATTGGCGATCAAGCCGCCAAACACCAGCATCGACAAGGCGATCAGGCGATAGATCAACGGCACGAAGCGAATGGCCGGCAGCCGCGACACCAGCGCACCGAACAGCGGCACCATCAACAGCATCACCACGAACGTGGCGGTGAACAGCCACTGGAGTTTGTCGGCGCCCCCCTCCAGACCCAGGGCATCGCGCAACGGGCGCACCAGGTAGTAGCTGGCGAGCACGCAGAAATGAAAGGCAAAACCCAACATCAGCGCCGTTCTTTCGGCTGGCCGTACGTCGAGCCACTTCAGAACGATGGGCATGGGGGCCTTCCGGTGCGTCCACTGTCGATCGACTACACTCTGAGCGCTATCAGGCGATAGCAGCCTTCAGGCCCAGAGCAGTCAATGCCGCCCACTAACGTTAGCCGAATGTCGCGCACCCTGGTGTCTCTCGTCGTCATCGTCGCAGCGCTGTACCTGGTGCTCTGTGTGGCGCTGTTCGTGTTCCAGCGCGCGCTTATCTATTTCCCGCAACCACGCGCCCTCGACGCTTCGGCGGCGCTGCTCACCCTGTCGGTCGACGACGCGCAGGTGCTGGTCACCGTGCGCCCCCGGGACGGTGCCGAGGCGTTGATCTATTTCGGCGGCAATGCCGAGGATGTGTCCCGCAACCTGCCCGGATTCGCCCGGGCCTTCCCTGATCATGCGCTCTACCTGATGCACTACCGGGGCTACGGCGGCAGTTCCGGCTCGCCCTCCGAAGAGGCGATCCAGCGCGATGCCGTGGCCCTGTTCGACCAGGTCTACGCCACACACCGGCATATCGCCGTGGTCGGTCGCAGCCTGGGCTCAGGGGTCGCCGTGCGCCTCGCCAGCCAGCGGCCGGCGGCGCGCCTGGTGCTGATCACGCCGTACAACAGTCTCGCAGAACTCGGGGCCAGGCTGTACCCGATGTTCCCGGTGAAGTGGCTGCTCAAGGACAACTTCGACTCCTGGAAATACGCCGCTCGTATCACAGTGCCGACGCTATTGATCGCGGCCGAGCACGACGAAGTGATACCGCGTTCCAGTACCGAGCGGCTCTACCGACACTTCGCCGACGGCGTGGCAACGATACGGGTCATACCAGGCGTCGGGCATAATTCAATTTCCGAAAGTCCCGAGTATCTCAAACTGCTGAACAGCGGATTGTGAACACACCCATCTTTAGATGGAACTTTTTATCACCACCCAAACAACTACTAAAACCTCCAACACATAAGATGACAATATACAGGCGCCATTCTTATGACCTATTGGCACTGCCTGATAAATTCCGAACGACAAGATTAAACGTGACAAATTCATATAAATCGATGAATGGCATGCAAATAAATTAGCTTTTAAAATCAAGGAATAATGCTACCAACCTGCAGCAATATCTAGGAATCAAAAATAATTAGCCGCGACTCAAAATATCTCGAAAAGTTTCACTTATTAAATTAATAAAAAAACTCAACATAACCTTTGCCCTTATCGCCATTGATGTTAATAATCGCGCCGCTTTCGGACAGTCATGCAACTTGCCCTCTAACTTTGAGTGATCGGCAAGTCTCTCTCGTATCACTCCGACCCTTACCGCTCCCAACTATCGCAAGTTGATCCAAGGCCAAATCATGCCTGGTTCGACTGATATGCGGCGCACTAGAACTGCGCAAGGAAGGCACCATCGTTCGCCATCATTCACCGATCAGGATCCTCTCGATTTTCGGCACTCGTCCGGAAGCCATCAAGATGGCGCCCCTGGTCAAGGCTCTCGCTGCCGAGCCCGGCATTCATTCGCAGATCTGCGTCACTGGCCAACACCAAAGCATGCTTAAACAGGTGCTGGATCTGTTCGACTTGAAGGCCGAGTACACCCTTGATGTCATGACCCCCAAGCAGACCCTGAACTCGCTGACCGCGGCGTTATACGCAGCGATCGACCCGGTGCTGGAAATGACCCGGCCGGATCGGGTGCTGGTGCATGGCGATACGACCTCGGCCATGGTCGCGGCGATGGCGTCCTTTCACCGACGCATTCCCGTGGGCCACGTCGAAGCCGGCTTGCGTACCGGTGATATCTACAGCCCGTGGCCGGAGGAAATGAACCGGCGCTGCATCGACCTGGGGGCGGATCTGCTGTTTGCGCCGACCTGTGAATCCCGCGACAACCTGCTGGGTGAACGCCTGCAAGGGAAGACGCTGGTGACCGGCAATACCGTGATCGACGCCTTGCAAATGACGGCAAGACGCATCGATCAGAACCCGGCGCTGCGAGACAGCCTGGACAGGCAGTTCGCGTTCCTGCAGCCCGGGCGCAAGGTGTTGCTGGTGACCGGCCATCGTCGGGAAAACTTCGGCGAAGGCTTCCTCGATATCTGCAAAGCCCTGCGCCACCTGGCGCGGCGCGGAGATATCCAGATCGTCTACCCGGTGCATCTGAACCCCAACGTGCTGGGCCCGGTAACCGAACAACTGGGCGATTTGCCCAACGTGCACTTGATCGAACCCCTCGATTACCTGGCGTTCGTGCGCCTGATGCAGCGTGCCCACGTGATTCTCACCGACTCCGGTGGCGTGCAGGAAGAAGCGCCGTCCCTGGGCAAACCGGTGCTGGTGATGCGCGATGTCACCGAACGGCCGGAAGCCGTGGCCGCGGGTACCGTGCGGCTGGTCGGGACGGCACCGGCTTCGATCATCCAGGGGGTCAACGCCTTGTTCGATGACGATCTGTTATGGCGCCGAACGGCCCAGGCGGCCAACCCTTACGGCGATGGCAAGGCCAGTACCCGCATCGTCGACGCCCTGTTGGGCCGCCCGGTCGATGAGTTCGCCGTGAATCGTCCGCCCGGACAGCGGCAACACGCCCGTGCCGTACCGTAAAAAAAATCACTCGGTGTTCACCTCTTTGTAACCCGCTCGCCCCCTCTTACCTGCTCGAGATCTGCCTGAATGAAGTCTTCCGTTGCCCTCCATACGGGTGCGCTCAGCGCCCTTGCCTGTGGCGTGAGCCTGCTAGCGCTCATGCCCGCCTTTGCCCTGGCGGCGGACAGCCCGCTCACCCAGGCGATCAACCGGCTCAACGCCGATACCCGGCAGGAGCGCGAGATCCGCTTGAGCGACCTGGGGATCGACGCACCGATCATCCTCGGCTCCACCGACGCCCGACGCGAACTGTACCTGCCGGTGCCCGCCGGTGTGCAGCTGACGGATGCCACGCTGAATTTCGACGCCAGCTACCTCAATGGCGAGGGTGGCCGCAATACGTTGCTGCTGTCGCTGGACGGCTATCCGGTTCGCGCCGAAGGGCTCAGCGAAGCCCAGGGCGATGCCAGTGCCACTCTGGGCGTGGACAAGAAAGCGCGGGACAGCGGCTCGCTGCGCCTGGGCATTGCCTGGTCGTCGATCGTGTCCAGGGTGCTGTGCGAAGACGAACGCGCCATTGGCAACGTTCTACGTATCGAGCCCGCCACCCGCCTCAATTACAGCTACGACGCCAGCCAGCTGCAGGACGTCGGCGCCGCCTGGACAGCGTTGCCGGGCAAACCGGGGATCATGGTCGCACCGGGCACTTTGTCCGCCGACAGTTATGACGCGGCCTGGCGCCTGGGTGTGGCCCTGGAGCGGATTGGCAAGCACAGCCGCATCCTGCCCTTCCCTGCCCTGCAAGACAGCGTTGACCTCAGCGGCCTGCGCATCCCCGCTGAACTGCTGGCGATTCCGGCGTTCGCCGGCCTCAACGGCAAAGGCGCGCACGTTCTGACGGACCCGGCGCAAATCGGCGCGCTGTTGATGCTGGGGCAGACGCCGAACGTCCAGGCGGACCTGGCCGTCAACGACCCGCAACTGCTCAAGGCCGTCAATGAGTCACTGGACGCGCTGCAGCGCCAGATCCAGGGCCTCGACGCCACGGCAGCCAACGCCTTCACGCAATGGCGTGAGCGGCATATCAATGCAGGTCTGGCCGCCACCGGAACGGACAATGTGCGCCTGGCATTGCTCGGTACACGACCGGTACTGATGATCGCGCCCCCGGCCACCGGCAAGGCGCTGGCCCTGTTCAGTTCAGCCTGGAACACCTTGGCCCGCAGCCGCCAATTGACGGTCAGCGAAGCACAGCTGCCGTTGAGCGCCGACGGCCGCGTGGCCTTGTCGCGCCTGGGCGGCAATCCCGGCGCCATCGACGTATTGGCCAAGTCCGACTGGAGCACCTCGTTCCCCTTGGGCAGTGTGGCCTATGACGGTCGCCTGCCGGTCAAGGCGGTGATTGATGTGTCTGCCGCACCCGGCGCCTCGGACACCGCGCCGGTGGCCTCGCTGTTTCTCAACGACTACCTGATTGGCGCGCAACAGTTGGTGGCCAATGGGGAAAAGCAGCGCATCGAAGCGTCTGTCCCGCGTTACGCCCTGGGCTCGAAGAACGTGTTGCGAGTGTCGTTCCAGCGCCAGCCGGTCAGCGACCGCTGCCTGGAAACACCCCAGGCCTTCCCGGTCTCGGTGCTGCCCACCAGTCACATCGTGCTGGAAAAAACCGCCCTGGATAACGACTTCTCCGGCATGGCCGCGCGCTTTGCCATGGACGCGCAGATCCTGGTGCCACAAGCGTACCTCGAGCATCCGGCGAGCAGCTTGCCACAAGTGATCTCGGTGGCCGATGCCGCCGGCGTTTCGCCGCTGCGGGCACAGCTGAACGTCAGTGCCGACCCCAAGGCTTCGGTCACGCCGGACAAGGCCTTCCTTGCCTTCGAGCTGCCGATCAAGGACAGCAAGGAATCGGTGCAGGTCGATGAGCAGGGTCGCCTGCGCATCAATCACGAGGATCAGGTGCTGCTGGACGTGCATCCCCTCAACCACCTGGCCTCGTTGCAAGTGGTGGCTGCCGGCAGCCAGCACGGCCTGGTCTACCGCGCCCTGGGCGCCGACGCACCGCGTTTCGCCCGGCAGATTCTGCTGACCCGCGGCGACGTGGCCATCCTCGGTGACAAGGGTGCACTGACCACCTTCAACACTCAGGACCCGAGCGGCAGCCAACTGATCGACAACGAAGAACCCAAGGGGCTGGACGCCTGGCGCAAACCGTCGTGGCTGTGGCTGATTCCCGGCGGCATCCTGTTGGTCCTCATCCTGTTGCTGGCCGGCCGTAATGCCCGTCGCAATCGCCAGTAACGGAAACCTTCGATGACCTCGCTTTATTGGCCCTATTGGCTGGCCCACTACTACAGCTTCCTGGAGATCTCGACCATTGTGGTCGCGGTGCTGATCCTGATCTCCGGCCTGGACGATTTGTTCATCGACCTGTGGTACTGGTCGCGCCGCCTGTTCCGCAAACTCACCGCGGAGCGCAAATACCGGCCGCTGACCGCCGAGCAGTTGCTGGCCCGGGACGAACAGCCCCTGGCGATCATGGTCCCGGCCTGGCTGGAATATGACGTGATCGCACCGATGATCGAGAACATGGTGTCGACCCTGGATTACCAGAACTATGTGGTCTTCGTCGGCACCTACATCAACGACCAGCGCACCATCGATGAAGTGGAGCGCATGCGCCGGCGCTACAAGCAGCTGCACCGGGTGGAAGTGCCGCACGCCGGCCCGACCTGCAAGGCCGACTGCCTGAATTGGGTGATCCAGGCCATCTTCCTCCATGAGCAAACCCATGGCATGACCTTCGCCGGCGTGGTGATGCACGACAGCGAAGACGTGCTGCACCCGATGGAACTGCGCCTGTTCAACTATTTGCTGCCACGCAAGGACATGATCCAGCTGCCGGTGGTGTCACTGGAACGCAACTGGTACGAGTGGGTGGCCGGCACCTACATGGACGAATTCGCCGAATGGCACGGCAAGGATCTGGTGGTGCGTGAAAGCATGGCCGATACCGTGCCATCGGCCGGTGTCGGCACCTGTTTTTCCCATCGAGCCCTGCGCGTGCTGGCCGGAAAAAACCGGAACCAGCCGTTCAACACCGACAGCCTGACCGAGGACTACGACGTCGGCGCGCGCCTGGCCAAGGTCGGCATAAACGCGATCTTCGTGCAGTTCCCGGTGCAGTTTCGGGTGTTGCGCAAGTCATGGTTTCGCAAGCCTTACGAATCGACCCTGAAAATGCCGTTGTGCGTGCGCGGATTTTTCCCGGACACCTTCCGCACCGCGTTCCGCCAGAAAGCGCGCTGGACCCTGGGCATCGGTCTGCAAGGTTGGGAGCAAATGGGCTGGAGCGGCTCGCTGGCCGACCGGTATCTGCTGTTTCGTGATCGCAAAGGCCTGGTGACGGCGTTCGTCAGCATCATCGCCTATCTCATCCTGGTGCAGTTGCTGGGCCTGATCATCCTGCGCCAGAGCGGCCTGTGGAACGTGAGTTTCCCGACGCCCTTCGAAAGCAATGGTTTTATCGCGTACTTGCTGCTCGCCAACGGTATCGCCCTGGCCTGGCGGATCGCGCACCGCTGCTATTTCACCACCGTGCTGTACGGCTGGCAGCATGGCTTGCTGTCCATCCCGCGGATGGTCGTGGGCAATTTCGTCAACTTCATGGCAGCGTCCCGTGCCTGGCGCATGTTCCTGGTCGGCAAGGTGCTCAACCGCAAGCTGGTCTGGGACAAGACCATGCACGACTTTCCGTCCACCGATCTGGTCGCTGCCGCACCGCGCAAGCTGGGCAGCGTGCTGCTGTCCTGGCAGGCGATCAACGACACCAACCTGCAACGCGCCCTGGCCGAACAGAAAACCCGGCACATGCCGTTGGGGCGGATTCTGCTCAGCAACGGTTGGCTGGACGACGAAACCCTGGCCGAAGCCATCGCCTTCCAGAACGACTTGCCGCGGGTGTTCGACGTAGGAGCCAAGGCACGGGACTCGACGCTGAAGCTGGACGATGAATTTGCCCTGCGCTGGCGCGTGGTGCCGCTAGGCTTGAATGCCCAGGGCCGTGCGCAAGTGGCCGTGGCCAACCCGTTGCCGGCCGAAGGTCTGCAACAGGTCAGCGATGAGTTGGGCAGCGTACCGGTGCAGCTGATTGCCCGGGAAAGCGAAATCGTCGCGCGATTGCGTCATCTGAAGGTGCGCGAAGGCCAGTCGGTTCCCGACGCCGGAGCACCACTGCTGGGCGACCTGCTGATCGAAATGGGCCTGATGGATCGCGACGTGTTCAGCCGCACCATGCTGCAGTACCGCCCGCAATATCACGGCCGCATCGGCGACTACCTGGTCGACAGCGGCGTGCTGCCTCGCGCCACCATCGAAAAGGCCGTCGCGCGTCAGCACAGCCACTATCCCGAGGAGCTTCCGGCATGAACCGCCCTTTCCTGACCCTCATGGCCACGGGGCTGAGCCTGATGCCCGGGTTGGTTCATGGCGAAACGCTGCCGTTACCGTTGACCGGGCCGGCCTATGTGACCGCCAACGAGGCGTACAGCGCCTACGAACGCAAAGACTACGACCTGGCTATCGCCAAGGCCCGCGAAGCGTTGCGCCAGCGGGCCGACATCACCCGTTTGAACACGCTGATCGGGCTGGCACAGCGCGACAAGGACCTGCGTGATCATCCCAAACGCTACCCGCAGTCCCCCCAGGCCCCGGGCTTCGGTGCCGCGGCCCGGGCCTTCAAGGCCTATGATCGCGATGACTTCGGCCTCGCTGCCCAGGCAGCCCGCCAAGCCATCGCACAGGCACCCGGGCGCATGGATTACCGGTTGCTGTTGATCGAGTCCTTGCAGCGCCAACCCGATCTGCTGGCAGCGGATCAAGCCACCACCCAGGCGCTGGCCGTGTTCCCGGATGACGATACGTTGTTGATGCGCCGCGAGGCGATCCGTCGTCAATTGGCGGCACCGCTGGCGGTTCAGGGCTATCGCGCCCTGGAACTGGGCCAGGTGTCACTGGCCGTGGACCAGGCCAGGAAAGCCGTGGCCTGGGCGCCGGAAATCGGCGCCAATCAGCAACTGCTGATCAGTGCCCTGCTCGCCGCCAGGGATTATCCCGGGGCCGAACAGGCCGCATCGGGCGCATTGGCCCAGGACGATGGCGAAATCGCGCCGTGGATCCTGCGCAGCTATGCCCTCGATCGTCAGGGCAAAATCCAGGCGGCCGAGGCAGACCTGAATCAGGCACTGGCCATCGATGGCCTGCTGGAGGCCGAAGTCCGTGACCTGCGTTTCTTCGCCGCCGACGCCGCCCTGGCCCATGGCGAGCCACAACAGGCGCTCGAGCTTCTGCAGCCACTGGCCGACGATGACAGCGGCGAAGTCGCCCGCCGACGCACCGCCGCGCGAATGGCGCTGCGACAGAAAAACAATGGAATGGACACTGTTGCCGATTTTCCGGCTCCGGCCTTGAACTGTCAGGAAACCGCCTTCGGCCTGGTGTGTGATATCTGGCCGGGCAACCAGCGCGACGCCGGCACCGACATGGCCGGTCAGGCCTACGCGTCCCTGGCCCGCAAGGACGCTGCGACCGCAGTGGCCCTGGCGAACGACGCCATCGCCCGCGCGCCGCGCAATCCTGCGTACCGGCGTCTGTTGGTCAGCGCCCTGAGCGAGCAAAAACGCGTGCCTGAAGCCATCGCGGCGGCCAGCGAAGGCCTCAGGATCACCGGCGACGACGCCCGGCTGCTGGCCCAGCGCGGCCGCCTGCGTCAGCAATCCGGTGACGATACCGGGGCACGCCAGGACTTCACCCGGGCCTTGGCCTGGGGCAGCCTGCCCGCTTACGAAGAAGCCAGTCTGTACGCCGCCATCGGCCAACGCCGCACCGCGCGCGAACGGCTGCAACAGGCGCGGGACACGGGCGAACTGGAGTCGATGAGCGAGCTGCAGATCGCTTATCTGTCGGTCCAGGCCGGCGACGATGACGCAGCCCACGGCTCGTTTCGCAAGGCCGACGCCGATACCCGGCTCACGCCCACGGCAACCCAGGACGCCGCCTATACCGCCATGCGGGTCAATGACGACGAGCAAGCCGTCAGCTACTTCAAGCGCGTGATCGACGCACAAGGCTCCGGTGACCTCGACATGCCCGCACAGCAGCTGTTCGACACCCGTCGCGCAGTGGCCGACGTGTCTCGCACCTGGGGCCTGACCAGCACCACCAGTTATCGGGGCAACAGCTCCAGCAGTGGCCTGAGTGCCGCCCCGACCAGCGGCAGCACCAGCAATGACAACCTGCAGAACAGCACCGAATTGTCCTGGCGTCCCCTGGGTTATCGCAACGCACGTTTTGTCGAACTCTACGGACGCGTCACCGACACCCTGTGGAGCAAGAACAGCGATTCGGACACCGGTTTCGATGCCCTGCAAGGCGCCGTGGGTGTCCGGGTCAAACCCTTCACGGCGCTGAATGTGATGGCCGCCGTCGAGCGCACATTCCCCCTGGGATCGTCGGACGTCGATGGCGACTGGCTGGTGCGCCTGGGCTATGGCTCCAGCGTCGGCACCGACCTGCGGGTGGATACCGCCAGCTGGTGGACTTCGCAGCTGTTCGCCGAGGCCGGTCATTACATCAATGACTCGCGCGATTACTTCAACAGCGAATGGCAGGTGGGCCGCAGTTATGCCATCGGCGGCACGGGTTCGCGCTGGGTGAGCTTCCCCCATGTCGTGGCCGCGTTCGACTACGACTCCAAAATGCACAGCGAAACGGCGGCCGACGGCAGCACGGACTCATCATCCGGCAAAGCGGGAGGCCTCGGTGTCGGTAACAATGTGCGCTACTGGTTCCGCGAAGATACCTACAACGCCCCCCGTTCCTATGTGGACTTTTCCCTGCAGTACCGCGTGAAGGTGGTGGGCGATGAGCGCGCCGAAGGCGTGTTCGCGCGCCTGACTTACTCCTATTGAGGACTGACATGAACGTTAGAGTTTTTTTGTGGCTGGGTCTTGGCCTGGTCTCGACAGGTGCACAAGCCGCCCCTGAAATCGCCCGTCTTTACGCGCCCACACTGCCTGAAGGCTCCGCCTGGGTACGCGTGGTCAATCCCGGCGATACTTCCATGCAGGTCCGGGTAGGCCAAGGCGCGACTCTGGCCCTTTCCGCCCAGGCCGAAGTGGCCAGCCCGTTCCAGGTCGTGGACTCGCAACAGCCCATTGACGTGACCGTCAATGGTCGCGAGATCAAAGGCCTGACCGCACCGAAAGGCGCCTGGGTCACGCTGGTTCTCGACAGCAACCCGGCACGGGCCCCACGCTTGATCATCGATCCGCCACAACGCGGAAAAGACCTGCGCGCCGAACTCAACTTTTATAATCTGAGCCGCGGCTGTGAACAGGCCGAGATCCAGCTGGCCAATGGCGCCCCGGTATTCAAGCAGGTGCCGTTCAACGGACAAGCCCAGCGCACGATTAACCCGGTGCAAGCGACGTTGGTTGCCAGCTGCAACCAGAACCGCAGCCTGCCGATGAAACTGGCGCCCTTCAAGGCCGGTGATCGCTATAGCCTGTTCCTGATCGGTTCCCCTCAGGCGCCACGTTTGCTTGGCCTTGTCGACCAGGCTGCACCATGATCCTTTCCTTCAACCCCCGGCGTTTTATCCAGCGCTTGTCGATTCCCGGCATGGTCGTCGGTCTGCTGCTGGGCGTGTCGGGCACTGGCGCGCAAGCGGCGTCGGCCGTGATCACCGGCGATGGCGGCTGGTTGTTCCCGGCCTGGGAAAGCCTGAGCAAGGTCGATAACCCCGGCACGGCCCGCAACATTGCACGGGTGGAACACCTCCAGCGCCGACTTGCACGCCAGCACATCGGGTTGGTTGTGCTGGTGGTGCCGATGAAAGCGCCGTTTTATGCCCGGCGCCTGCCCGCCAATCAGCCCTTGAGCGCCGCCGTCATGCAACGCTATGACCACTTGCAGGGCGACCTGACCCGAGCGGGCCTGACCACGCTGGACATCAAGCCGATCCTGCACCGGACCGAACAAGGCCAGCAGACCGCGTTTTATCGCGCCGATTACCACTGGACAGCCTGGAGCGCCGAAAACACCGCCGACGCCACGGCGCAACTGATCTCCAAGCGATATTCCCTGTCGGGTGAATCTGGCGGCGGCGCGGCGCTGGGCCAGTGGTTCGACCGACGCGCGTTCGGCGACCTGGCCAGCAACTTCCTGCCAGCGGTCAAGCGCAAGGCCATTGGCCGCGACATCTACACCGTGCGCCATCAGGCAGAGAAAGACCTGCTGATCGATGACGCGCCGGCAGCGGTCCAGGTGATCGGCAACAGCTTTGTCCAGCCATACCTGGGTTTTACCCAGAAGCTGTCCAACGCCCTGGACCGTCCGGTCGCGCTGACCTGGAACCCCGGCGATGTCGGCCCGTGGGCTACGCTGCTGCAATACCTGGAGTCGCCGGACTTTGCGCAACACAAGCCGCAAGTCATCGTCTGGCAATTCAATGAAGGCCAGTTCCACCTCGGCCCTGATGCCGCCGCGAACTGGAATGCAAAAGGCGTCACCCCGCCGGGCCAATGGCATCAGCGCATCGAGAAGGCACTGCAGTGAGGATTTTCGGCTACACCGCCAGTCGCGCAGCCGTTGCGGCCCTGTTGCTCGCCGTCCTCCTCGGCGCGGGTGTCGGCATGCTCTACGTGACGAGTACCAAGGCCCTGGAACCGGGGATCGTCGGCATCGTCTGGCAGCCGGACAACAAGACCGTCGGCATCAATGGCAACTGGGAAAAACTGGGCGCTCGGGAACTGTTGGTGCAATGGACGGTGGTCGACGACCAGGCTTTCGTTCCCGACAGCGGCTTGCCCAGCGTCCCTGTCCTGCCCGATTGGGCGCGCATCGCCAAGGCACCCTGGGCCCAGGATGTCATCCTCGGGCTGGCCGGTTACTTCAGCGAGAACCGCTCACGGGACAACATCGAGCAACTGGCGGCGGTCTCGGAACGCATCGCCAGGTTGCCGACGCCACTGCACGTCACCGGCTGGTATTTCCCGGCCGAAGTCGACCCCAGCTGGACCCGCGCCAAGGAACTGCCGGCGCTGCTGGCCAAGCTGCCGCGCCCGCTGTGGATCAGCGTCTACGACGGCGCCAACATTGGCCCCGCGGCCACTGCCGACTGGCTCAAGCAATGGCTGCCGGATGATATCGGCGTGTTCTTTCAGGATGGCGTCGGCGTTTATGCGCGCACGGCACCGGTGGCCCGAACCTATGCCGACGCCTTGGCCGACCGTCTGGGCAAGGAGCGTGTGCGCATCATCGTCGAAGCCTTTCGCCCCAACTTCGGCGGCGGGTTCCGCCCAGCGACTGCGGCCGAACTCAAGACGCAGTTAGCCCCCTATGACGGCTATCCGCTGTACCTGTTCGACGGCCCGCACTACGTGACACCCGAACTGGTGGAGCAATTGCAGCCCTGACGGCCAAATGCCCCCTGTAGGAGCGAGCTTGCTCGCGATGGTCGTTAACGATAACGCGTATTTGCTGGTTAAACGCGGCGCTCTTGAGTCCATCGCGAGCAAGCTCGCTCCTACAGGGGGCCGAATTTCCTTAATTGACCGGCGTTAGCTGCTTCAGTTTGCCGAAACCAGCCCGAGCCAAACCGGCGGCGCCGGTATTACTCGTAAGGGAGCCAGAGCACCGGGCCCGGCGGCAGCTTGTGCCACGGATAGCCCTTCGCGCCGAGTTCAAAGGCGTACTCGAACAAGCGCTTCATGTACTCGCCATCGAATCGATGATTGCGCGAAAAGCCGAAGTCGGTGCCGATATAGGCAAGATTGAAGTCGGCCCCATCCTGCTTCGCCATCCGGTAGATTCGATCGAGGTCGCTGATGCCCTGGGTTTGAATCAAGGCACTGATGGCTCGACCGCCGATGCTCAAGGTACGGCGCTTCGTCCCGGACCACTGCGGTTCCAGCTTGCCGTTGCGAATGACGTAGAAGTGACGTTCATGGCGTTTGGGTGCGCCCGGCACTTTGTTCATCGCCATCACGGTGCCAGGCGGGTAGAGGAACATCTGGGTGATGACGCCGCCATCCACGTGCATTTCCTGGAACAGTTTGCCGTCGACTTCCACATCGATCATGACCGGGGAAACGGCGCCGGGAATGCTCATCGAGGCGACCATGATGTTGCGAAACAGCTCGAGCGCCCCCGGCGCCTGGCTGGCGGCGATAGTGCCCATGTTCCAGGTGACCGGCCGCGCGCAATCAAGGTCGGTGGTACCGATCATCAGGATTCGTCCCTTGGCATATTCCGCCGCGATCTGCGTCAGCACCTCGGGCGTGATGTACTTCGCGATGAGCCGCGCCAGTGGCTTGCTGTCGGCTACTCCGTCGCTGGCAAGCCGCGTCAGGACATTACGCGACCGGAAAATGTCCTTCGGCCCGACGGCGTTGCAGATATGCTGGATGACTGCATCGTACTGCGGCCCCAGGAACGCAAACGGGGCGACCAGGGCTCCGGCGCTGATGCCCGTGACAATCTTGAACACCGGACGAGTGCCATGCAGGGTCCACCCCGCAATGAGCCCCGCGGCAAAGGTGCCAGCATCGCCGCCACCGGAAATGGCCAGCATGCTTGCCAGCGGCAGGATGGTATCCGGCCTGCCGGTTGCCATGAGCGCCTCATGCTCTCTCTTGTTGGATGCAATGGCATCCTGAATGAACGGGCTCAGGTCCTGGTCCATCCAGTAGCGCGCATTGGGAATACCCGGTATCACCGCTTTTTCCGTTAAAGTCGGTGGCACGGCATC
>Ga0247818_10000189_pt1 | contig 37212 bp, 33 predicted proteins | sample 13C_Glucose_Day1_FD_192424 | JGI IMG/M metagenome (GOLD analysis project Ga0247818, IMG submission 192424) | Soil microbial communities from agricultural site in Penn Yan, New York, United States - 13C_Glucose_Day1 | ecosystem: Environmental > Terrestrial > Soil > Agricultural land | place...
GTTATGCGATCCCTGTGGGAGCCGGCTTGCCGGCGATAGAGGCTGACCTGCCATGTACTAGGGCAGCTGCAACCCCCCGGCCGCCTTGTGCAACGCCCTCAGGTGCTCGCCCACCTGCTTGATGTTGGCCTCCACGGCCTTGATCTCCCTGCCCCGCTCGGGCCCCAGCAGCGCCCTGACCTGCTGGTCGAGGTCGGTGCTCAGGCGCAGCAGCTGCGCCTGGCGCTCGCTGCTCACCTGTTCCAGTTGCTTGCGCTCTTCCGGCTGCGGCAGGCCGTAGCCCCCTGCCCCGAGCAGCTCCGCCGGGCGGCTGAGGAAGCCGCTGTTGGCCAGCATCGCCTGCAAGGTCTCGTTGGCCTTGTCGAAACTGCCGTCCTTGAGTGCCCGCCCGTTCAGGTAGCGTTGCTTGACCTCATCCTGGGCCAGCAGCAGCTGGCGCCGCAGCCCGGCCTGTTCGAGCAGCAGCAAGGCCGCGCTGGTGCGCAGGTCGGCGCGCTCGAACCACTGGCGGCGCTGCTCGGCGTCCAGCGCCAACCAGTCTTCCACCGTCGTCTGTTTGATTGGCAACTGCTTGCGCAACACCTCGAACATCGCCTGGTAGCGGTCGCGGTAAGAGTCGAAGCGATAGCCCAGGCGCAGGGCTTCGCGTGGATCGTCGAGCACGCTGGTATTGGCCAGCCCCCTGCCCTTCATGACCTCGAGCAGGCCGTTGGGCATGATGCTGTCCAGGTCATTCAGGCGTGGATTGCCGGTGCCGCTGCGCAGCAGCTTGAGCGACTCCACCGCGCAGTTGTTGGACAGGAAGTAGTAGTTGCCGTCGTAGCTCCAGTGCATCTCGGCGGCCTGGCGCACCAGGTTCTCGATCTCGGCGCGACTGAGCTTGAGCGGCACCGAGGCCAGGCTGCGCAGCTCGGTCTTGGTGTACTCGTCGATCACCTGCCCCAGCGGCAGCACGAACAGCCGCGACGGGTAGGCGCCGACCAGGCCGTCCCAGCTGGACAGCTGCACATCATTGACGAAGGCGCGGTATGACAGCACCAGGCTCTGGTCGAGGTCCAGGCGACAGGCCGGCCCGCGTGGGCGGCCCGGGGCGCAGATCACCAGGCGCAGCATGCTGTGGCCCCAGCGGCTGACCCAGTTCTGGTTGGCTTCTGCCAGCAGGTAGTCGACCTCATAGACCCGTTCCGGGTCGATCTCGCCCAAGGGTTGGCGGGCAAAGTCGTTGCCGGCGTTGAGGAACGGCAGGCCCTTGGCGCAGACATCTTGTTGCGGCGCCCAGGCAAAGTGGTCGCGCAGGTACTGGTTCAGTGCCGGCCGGCGGCAGCCGTAGCTGGGATCGAGAAGGAAGTACTCCATGTTGACCGCGACGAATTCCTTCGGGCTGCTCAGCTCGTAGGGGTCTGGGCTGCGCACCAGCTGGCCGTTGTGCTGCTCGCGCTCGCCGCGCCGGCCGACGTACTGCGGCCAGCCGGCCAGGTCCAGCAGGCGCGGGTCGTCGCTCAAGGTGAAGCGGCGTTCGGCCTGGCCGCGACAGTCCTGCGGCAGGCCGACTTTGCCAAGCGCGCCCTGCTGGCGCTTGCAGCGGCTGATCAGCTGGCGCTCAGCCTCCGGCCATAGGCGGGCGCGGTCATAGATATGGGTCAGCTCGTGGAGCACGGTGGCCAGCAGTTCTTCGCGGACGGTGCCATGGGGGCGGTTGGTCTTCTCGCGGGCGGCGCTGCCATCCACGAGACCCGGTAGCAGGCGTCGGTTTAGATCCAGGCTGGCGACCGGCGAGGCCTGGCCATAGGCATCCTCGGGCATGCGTGTGGTCCAGCTGACCAGGATCTGCCGGTCGAGTTGCTGCTTGAAGCGCGGTGGCAGCTTGGCCATGGCTTCGTCGAGCAGCACCTGGCTGGCCTGCCGTTGCGAAGGGTCAAGGCCGTCGGTCTGCAGCACGAGCTGCAGATCGGCCAGGGCGGGCGTGCCAAGCAGCGTCAGGGCGCAGCCCAGCAGCCAGGCACGCATGCGCTTCACAGGGCGAGGATGGCTTCGGCCAGCACCTGGTCGCTGGCGTCGCGGGCTTCGGGCACACGGGCGCGCAAGGTGTCGAAGGCGGCTTCGAGCTGCGCGCCGCGGATGTCGCCATTGCTGGCGACGAAGCTGGCGGCGTCGTCGTGGGCTTCACGCACCACTTTCGAGTCGCGGATCGAGGTAGTGGTGTCGGAGGTGAAGTCGATCGACCGGCCAAAGGCGCGGACGATGATGTTGCTGGTGGCCACCAGGGTTTGTGCGTGGGCCAGGTCGGCGAGCAGCAGCATGCCGAGGGTGGCGGCGATCAGCGGTTTACGCATGGAGCATCTCCGGAAATACAAGGGAGCGGGTAGTAGTTATTGGACGAGAATCGCCTCGGCCAGTTCACGGTCACCGACAGAGTGCCGGGCGCAGCCTTGGCGCAGGGCGTCGAACGCCGCCTCCAGGCGGGCGCCACGGATCAGGCCGTCGCTGGCGACGAACACGGCGGCATCGTCACGGGCCGCGACGATCCGTTTGCGGTCGAAGGGGGCGGCAGTCACCTGGCTGGTGACGTAGCCCGTGATGACCAGGCTCTGGGTGGTGGCATCCATCGCCTGGGCGCTGTTCATGCAGGCCAGGGCGACAAAGGAAAGCAGTAGGTAACGCATGGGCTTTGAAGTGGTGATTGTCTCGGGCTGCGAAGGCTACCCCGGATGCACGGCTCGGGGCCAGTGAATCCGGGGCAAGGGCAAGGTCAGATGGCGAGGATGGCGCGCGCCAGCTGCGCATCGCTGGCTTGCAGGGCCGGCAACTGCTGGCGGATGTGCACGAATGCGCTTTCCAGCTTGGCGCCGCGGATGGCGCCATCGCTGCCGACGAAGCTGGCGGCATCGTCACGGGCGGCCTTGACGATCTTGTCGTCGCGGAACGAGGAAGAGATATCGGACGTAGCATCGGTCGAGGCGGCTACGGCGCCGACGACGGCATCGGTGGTGACGACGAAGCTGGTGGCGTGGGCGGCACCGGTGAGGGACAACAGCAAGGCGGCGCCAATCAGGTGATAACGGGACATGTTGGTGGACTCCTGCACAGGGTCAAGGGTGGTTCTGGTTATCGGACGCTCGCTTGGCTCGTCACGGTACGTTATATGCCAGGCGCGTAAGACAAGCGTAACACGCGGCGGTTCTGACGCCTGGACGCGGAAAACGGATCAAATCGTAACTGTATCTGTAGATTTTCAGTTTTATTAAACTGTTATGCTTGCGTGCGCGAGTGCTCTATTGCACGGCTTAAAACAAAAAAACCGCCGCAGTTGCCTGCGGCGGGTTCTTGAGAATTCACGGTGCCGGCCTGGGCCGGCGGCCGGCGCTTAGCGCCAGAAAGGCTTGCTCAGCTCTTCGTAGCGCTGCGACTCGCTGATACCGGCGTCGGCCAGCAGGCGGGAGTCCAGGCGCGCCAGCTGGCGGCGGCTAGCCATGCGGCGCTGCCACAGTACCAGGGTGGACAGGACGCGCAGCGGCAGGGCAGTGTTGGAAGCTTGGGCGTTTTCGAAAACCAGGTCGGAACTGAGGGTACGTTCCATGATGTGTCATCCTTCCGCTTGTGGCGGCATTAGGGAGTGATTTAACTGGTGCCCATCTTCCTCCTCTCTCGTCCATAACAGTAGGTACAGTTCAGGTGTATTGTGATGGGCCAGTTAACTGTTGAAAGCGACTGTTGCACCGGTTATTGAGGGAACTGTACTGGTGCGCACTTTTTTGGTGCGGTTTTGTGGTGTTGGCAGGGAAATGGTCAGCAGGAAGTGATGTATATGGCGGTACAGTAGTACAGTTTTAGATGGATGCTGGCTTCAAAGTGTTCAGCGACACAGTTGTGGCGCTTGTGAGGTCGAGCGCCACCCGTACGGCGATGGCGCGCGCAGCGGCCCCTGGTATCTCAGACTGACACCGTCGTCCGCCGCGCACGCTCAGCCTTGCCCAGCAGCCGCTTCATCCGCCATTCGAAACCGAACGTCAGCGCCACCGCCGCGCAGGCCAGACCAAGAGCCAGCCCCCACCAGATACCCTGTGCACCGCCACCGAAGGTGAAGGCGAACAGCCAGGCGCTGGGCGCGCCCACCAGCCAGTAGCACACCAGGCCGATCAGGAAGGTGGTCTTGGCATCTTTCAGGCCGCGGATCGAACCCATGGCGATGGTCTGCACGCCATCGAACAGCTCGAACCACGCCGCCACCATCACCAGTTGCACCGCCAGCATGAAGATCGCGGCGAAGGCCGGGTCCTTGCGATCGATGAAAAGCCCGACCAGCGCATCCGGCAGCAACCAGAACAGTGCGGCGAAGGCAAACATCAGCGAAGCGCCAAAACCAATCCCTACGCGCCCGGCGCTGCGGGCCGCCAGCAAGTTGCCGGCGCCGTAATAAAGGCCGACGCGCATGGTCACCGCATACGAAAGGCCCGTCGGCACCATGAACGCGGTGGAGACGATCTGCAGGGCGATCTGGTGCGCCGCCAGCTCCGTGCTGCCGAGCACGCCCATGCACAGGGCGGCAAAGGCGAACAGACCAACTTCGACCATATAGGTGCCGCCGATCGGCAGGCCCAGCCGCCACAGCTCGCGCAGTGCCGGCAGGGAAGGGTGCAGCAGGCCCTTGCGCAGCGGGTAGGCGGCATAGGCCTTGTGCCAGCGGATATACAGTGCGAGCGCGATGGCCATGCCCAGGGTCACCACCGCCGTGACCAGGCCAATACCCATCAGCCCCAGCTTGGGCAGGCCGAACATGCCTTCGATCAGGGCGTGGTTGAACAGGTAGTTGAACACCGTGCCTACCAGGCTGATGACCATCACCGGCGTGGAGTGGCCCAGGGCACTGGTAAAACCGCGCAGGGCCATGAAAGTCATGTAACCGGGGAGGGCAAGCGGCAGCAGGGTCAGCAACTGCATCGCCGAGTCGACGTTCTCCGGCTTCTGGCCGAACAACAGCAGCACCGGCTTGAGGTTCCACATCACCAGTGCCGAGACCAGCGCCAGGCCCCAGGCCAGCCACAGGCCACTCTGCGCCAGGCGGGTGACGCCCTCGATGTCGTTGGCGCCCTTGCGGATGGCCACCAGCGTGCCCACCGCGGCGATCACGCCCAGGCAGAAGATCGACACGAACGAGTAGCTCGCCGCGCCCAGGCCACCGCCGGCCAGGGCCTGCGGGCTGATGCGGGCCATCATCAGGGTGTCGGTGAGCACCATCAGCATGTGCGCCAACTGCGAGGCGATCAGCGGCCCGGCCAGGCGCAGCAAAGCCTTGAGTTCGGTGGTGGGCGCGACGTGCATGGGGGCGGTCCTTCTTGATGATTCTGGAAGCGAGCCGTCGATTCTGAGGCTTCGGTCAGCTTTGCACAAAAGGATAAATGCGATTGGTGTCATGAGTCTGACTCATGCCTGTATGATCATTGGCACCGATCCAGCTCCCGTATGACAGGTGCGCCATGATTCGCCAACTGCCTCCGCTTTATGCGTTGCGCGCATTTGAAGCCGCTGCTCGGCTGAGCTCGTTCACCCGTGCCGGGGAAGAGCTGGCGATTACCCAGAGCGCGGTCAGCCGGCATATCCGCACCCTGGAGGAGCATTTCGCCTGCCGCCTGTTCGTGCGCAATGGCCGCAGCCTGCAGCTGACTGAAGCTGCACGCATGTTGCTGCCCGGTGTGCGTGACGGTTTTGCTTCCCTGGAGCGGGCCTGCGAAACCTTGCGCGGTGAAGATGACATCCTGCGCATGAAGGCCCCTTCGACCCTGACCATGCGCTGGCTGCTGGCGCGCCTGAGTCGCTTCCGCCATCTGCAGCCCGGCAACGAGGTGCAACTCACCAGTGCCTGGATGGATGTCGACCATGTCGACTTCAACCAGGAGCCGTTCGACTGTGCAGTGCTGCTCAGCGATGGCAGCTTCCCGGCGGACTGGGAAGTGCGCCGGTTGTTCTCCGAGTTGCTGATTCCGGTAGGTGCGCCGGACCTGCTCGATGATGCGCCTTGGGACGAGCGGCGCCTGGCCGGTATCGAGCTGCTGCATCCCACGCCGGACAAGCGCGACTGGCGAGCTTGGTTGGCGCGCATGGGCCTGACCGACAAGATCTCGCTCAAGGGCGGGCAGGTGTTCGACACCTTGGAGCTGGGCATGATCGCCGCCGCGCGGGGCTACGGAATCTCCATGGGCGACCTGCTGATGGTGGCCGAGGATGTGGCGCAGCGGCGGTTGAGCCTGCCCTGGCCGACTGCGGTAGCCAGCGGCATGGACTACTACCTGGTGTGGCCACGGACCCGGCCGGGCGGGGAGCGGTTGCGCCGGCTCAGCGTGTTTTTGCAGGAGGAGGCGGCGGCGATGGATTTGCCGGCTGTGCAAATCCTGTCGGCACAGGGCTGACAACCTCTCTGAGGCCACGGCAAGAAAACGTTTGCGAATATCCCGGTCCCGCACTCAAGTATTTCCTACAGACGCCGATCAACTTGCACCAGCGTCCCGGAAGAGGACGCGATTCCCCGTCGATATGCAGCGGGCGGTCAGCGTGATCAGGACGATCCCGGCCTCTTGCCAGGAGCCTTGCCATGTCTCAACCGCGTGCCCGAATCGCCTCGCAGCTCGGGATTGCCCTCGCCATCGTGCTGGCGCTGGTAATCACCGGTAGCACCCTGTTCGCCCTGCGTTCGCTGGACGACGCCAACCTCACCACGCGCCAGGCGCACCTGGCCAGCGAGGCGCGGCTGCTGGCCGATCAGCTCGATACCTTCCACGGTTCGCTAAAGGACAATACCCAGCGCCTGAGCGGTCTGTTCGAGCGGCGGTTCGCCAGCGGACTGGCGCTGCACGCGGGGGAAACGGTCAACGTCGCAGGTGCCGCGACGCCTGCGCTGTACCTGGGTGACCACCTGTTGAACAACGATTTCCACCAGGTCGACGAGTTCCAGCAGATGACGGCCGGTGTTGCGACCCTGTTCGTGCGCAGCGGTGACGACTTCGTACGCATCAGCACCAGCCTGACCAAGCAGGACGGTAGCCGCGCCATCGGCACCCAGCTCGACCGCCAGCACCCGGCCTATCCGAAACTGATAGCCGGGCAGACCTACGTCGGCCGCGCCGTGCTGTTCGAGCGCAACTACATGACCCGCTATGTGCCGGTGCGCGATAGCGGTGGCCGGGTGATCGCAGTGCTGTTCGTCGGCTTCGACTACACCGACGCACAGAACGCCCAGTTCGCCAACCTCAAGCGCTTCCGCATCGGCCAGACCGGTTCGCTGGCGTTGCTGGACGAGCAGGGCAAGTGGCTGGTGCCGCCGGCCGAGGTGCGCGACGGTGAGGCGGCGGCCCAGGCGGTCAAGGCGATCAAACCGGGGGCAGGGCAGTTCTGGGCCGGTGCCGGCGAGCCTTTGTTCAGCGTCACCGAGCCGTTCGCCGAGGGGCCGTGGACCGTGGTGGCAAGCATGCCCGAGGGCGAGATCCGCGAAGTGACCTGGAGCGTCGGCCTGCGCCTGGCCATCGGCAGCGTACTGGCGATGCTGCTGGCCGTGGCCGCCACCCTCTGGCTGCTGCGCCGCAAACTGCGCCCGCTGGGCGACCTGGTGCGCCAGGCCGAAGCCCTCGGCGCTGGCGACCTGAATGCCCGCCTGAGCGTCACCAGCCATGACGAGATCGGCCAGCTCGCCCGCAGCTTCAACCAGATGGGCGATGCCCTGGCGACCATGGTCGAGCATATCCGCACCGCCTCCGACCAGGTCAGTGGCCGCGCCCGCTCGCTGTCGGGCTTGTCGTCCGGGGCCTGCGAGGGCATGGACCAGCAGTCCGGCGAGATCACCAGCATGGCCGGTGCGGTGGAGGAGTTCAGTGCCACCTCGATGAACATTGCCGACAACATGGCCGGGACCGAGCGCATGGCCCGCGATAACGCGCAGCAGACCCGTATCGGTCGCAGCGCCATGGACGAAGCCTCGGTTTCCCTGCGGCAGATCGCCGAGGCACTGGGCGGTACTGCCAGTGTGATGGACACCTTGGGCGCTCGCTCGCAGGAAATCGGCGGCATTGTCGGCGTGATCACCTCGATTGCCGAGCAGACCAACCTGCTGGCGCTCAATGCCGCCATCGAAGCGGCCCGGGCTGGCGAGCAGGGCCGTGGTTTCGCCGTGGTCGCCGATGAGGTCCGCGGCCTGGCCGCGCGCACCCGCCAGGCCACCGACGAGATCTCGGGCATGATCGCCAGCATCCAGCAGCAGACCGGCCATGCCATCAGCACGCTGGAGCAGGGCAACCAGCTGATGCAGGAAGGCCTGGCGCGCAACGACAAGGTGGCCGAAGCCCTGGCGCGCATCGATGAGCAGAGCCGGGTGGCGGGCGAGCAGTTCGCCGTGATCAGCACCGCGACCCAGGAGCAGAGCAGCACCGCGACGGTGCTCAGCCGCAACCTACAGAGCATCGCCCAGGCCAACAGCGAACAGCGCGATGTGGCCAATGAACTGGCCATGACGGCCCGCGAGCTGGAAGGACTGGCGGGGCAGTTGCGCCAGGAAGTGGATCGGTTCCGGACTCATCGGTAGGGCATTGGGGCCGCAAAGCGGCCCCGGCTTTGCGAAGCCCTACATCGCGCTCAGACCCAACGCCTGCGCACACGCCTGCAACGAGCGCCGCTCGCTCTGCGCATACAGCGCCAGCTCATCCTGCACCTTCAGCCCCAGCGCCTGCTCGAAGGCTTCGCGGTTGGCGTTGCTGCCATAGTCGGCCTGCCCCTCGTCTCCCAGGTTGGACTGGAAAATCCCCGCCGCACTCACCGGCAGGAAGTCCTCGTACACCAGCGCCTCGTAATGCACATGCCCGGCGTCGATCAGCCCTTCCAGGGTGGTAGGTCGGCCAGGCTGCCCACGCGCCGCCAGTCCCTTGTCGGTGGCGAAATAGCGGAAGTAGGCCAGCCCTTGTTCGCGCATCTGCCCCAGGTCGTCCGGAAATTCGGCGAAATGCTCGGCGAGCAGGCTCATGTAGCGTTCTGCGTTGGCCTCGGCGGGCACGTCTCCCAGGGCCGCGCGGGTCGCGTCCAGCAGGCGGTCGTACAGCTGGCGCCCCTTGGGCGTCAGCGCTGCGCCGCGTTGTTCGATCTCGCCGAAGCGCGCCGTGTGACTGCCCTGGGCATCGTTGAAAGCGACCTTTTCCTGTAGCGCCTTGAAGCTGGTCTGGCGTAGCAGGATCGGCTGGCGGCGGGTGGGTGGCCCTTCGACCACGGCCTTGGGTGGAATGCCCTTGGCTGGCATGCCGAGCTGGATGGCGTCGATGTCCAGGGTGCGCGGGGTCAGGTGGTTGATGTGGGGGCCTTTGAACGCCACCACGTCAGCGATCAGGCGGTGCTGGTCGTGCAGTTGCTGGTACTGGTCGGCGGTAACGGTGGCGTCCTGGTGCCAGCGGAAGGTGTGCAGCGCTTCCTGGACGAAGGTCTCGGCATCGCTCGCGTTCAGGCCACCATCGCGTTCGCATTGGGCGATCAGTTCCAGCACACGGGCGGTGAAGATCTGCCGCTTGTCGAGAATGCCCTGGGCCAGTGTGCGCAGTTGCGGGTTGTCGATCAGTTCCAGGCGCAGCAGCGAAGTGAACACGCGGAACGGGCTGACATGCAGCGACTGTTCGTGCACGGCACGGAACGCAGTGGAGTGCACCGGTACGCCGGCCGAGCTCAGGTCGTAATAGCCGACCGGTGCCATGCCCATGACCGCGAACAGGCGGGCGATGGTGGCGAGCTCCTCGGCGGTGCCCACGCGGATGGCGCCATGGCGCTCCTGGTCGAGACGTTCGATCTCGCCGGTCCAGCGCAGGGCCTCGGCCACCTTGGGCTGCGCGGCCATGACCTGCCGATTGGTTTCGCTCACCAGTTCAAGCAGCGTGCCATACAGGGGGACTTCCTGCTTGTACATGAGCGACATGGCGGCAGAGAACTGCGCACGGATGCTGTCGGGGCTGACGAAATCGTGGGCGGGCATCGCAAGCTTCCTGGGTGAGTGGAGGACACTTACATGAAAGCTGGGAATGGAGATGCCATACAAGCGAAAAAAAGTGCGGGTTTCATTCCATTTTTGATCGATCTTGACGGCCCTATCGCGGGGAAACCCGGTCCTGGGGGAGCAACTGTGTTGTGTTGTTTGTGAGGGTCTCATCGCTGACAAGCCAGCTCCCACAGGGACGGCGCTTGGCTGGAGGGCCGCAACGCGGCCCCGGCGATCTCAAGCCTGCAGTTGTTCGCGCACCCACTCCACCAACGCCCGCACCTTCGGCACCTCCGCCGCATGCTCGGCATACGCCAGGTAATGCGCGCCATTGCTTTTCATCGCATGGTCCCAGGCCAGCACCAGGCTGCCCTCAGCCAGCTCTTTGGCCACCAGGTAACTGGGCACCAACGCCACCCCGCATCCGGCCTGCGCCGCGCTCAAGGCCATGTAGAAGGTATCGAAGCGCGGCCCATGGTAGCTGTTGTCGGTATGCAGCCCTTGCTCCAGGAACCATTCGTGCCATGCCTGCGGTCGCGAGGTGCTCTGTAGCAGCACCAGCTCCGCCACCGCGCCGGCGTCAGGCAGCGTGCGCCCTTGCAACAACTCCGGCGCGCACACCGGCACCACTTCTTCGCCGAACAGCTCGATACAGGTCGCCCCGGGCCAGGTGCCTTGACCATAGAAGAACACCACGTCGGCCGAGCCCTGCAGCAGGGCGAACGGTTCCATCTCGTTGCGGATGTCCAGGTGCAGGTTCGGGTGGCGCTTGCCGAAGCCCTTGAGGTGCGGGATCAGCCAGCGCACGCCGAAACTCGGTTGAGTGGCTACCTTCAATACTTCGGTCTGCGAGCCGTAGCTCAGGACATAGCGGCTGGACATGTCCACCTGGGTAAGGATCTTGTTCACCTCGGCCAGGTACAGGCTGCCGGCCGGCGTCAGTTGCAGGCGGCGGCGGATGCGCAGGAACAGGTGATGGCGCAGCATTTCCTCGAGCTGCGCCACTTGCTTGCTTACCGCGCTCTGCGTCAGGTGCAGTTCCTCGGCGGCGCGGGTGAAGCTCAGGTGACGGGCTGCGGCCTCGAAGCACTGCAGGGCGGTCATGGACGGTACCAGGCGTTTGGACATAAGCGGTCTCGGCGGCTGAAATCATTACCTGGTGGAATGATATGCGGAATAAAGGTCGTTTGTTGCACCCGAGTAATCGGATTAATACTGACCCACGACATTTTCAACCCCTTCACCCGATGTAAGGAGAAGCATGATGGTTGCTGGATTGCTCGAGCGCCTGGGCGTTGCCGCCGCGGCCCACACCCAGGGCGATTACCCTGTCCATACCCCGATCGACGGCAGCCAGATCGCCTCGGTGAAGTTGCTCGGCAAGGCCGACACTGTTGCCCGCATCGACCAGGCGCAACAGGCCTTCGAAGCCTGGCGCAGCGTGCCGGCCCCCCGTCGTGGCGAGCTGGTGCGCCTGTTCGGTGAGGTGCTGCGCGAGCACAAGGCTGACCTCGGCGAGCTGGTCTCGATCGAAGCTGGCAAGATCACCCAGGAAGGCCTGGGCGAAGTGCAGGAAATGATCGATATCTGCGACTTCGCCGTCGGCCTGTCGCGCCAGCTGTACGGCCTGACCATCGCCTCCGAGCGCCCGGGCCACCATATGCGTGAAACCTGGCACCCGCTGGGCGTGGTCGGGGTGATCAGCGCCTTCAACTTCCCGGTGGCGGTGTGGGCGTGGAACACCGCGCTGGCGCTGGTGGCGGGTAACGCCGTGGTGTGGAAGCCGTCCGAGAAGACCCCACTCACTGCGTTGGCGTGCCAGGCGCTGTTCGACAAAGCCCTGAAAGCCTTCGGCGACGCCCCGGCAGGTGTGGCGCAACTGGTGATTGGTGGTCGCGACGCCGGCGAAGCCCTGGTCGATGATTCACGCGTGGCGCTTGTCAGTGCCACCGGCAGCACCCGCATGGGCCGCGAAGTGGGCCCGCGTGTAGCGGCGCGTTTCGGCCGCAGCATCCTCGAGCTGGGTGGCAACAACGCCATGATCCTGGCCCCGAGCGCCGACCTCGACCTGGCCGTGCGCGGCATCCTGTTCTCTGCCGTCGGCACCGCCGGCCAGCGCTGCACCACCCTGCGCCGCCTGATCGTGCACCGCTCGATCAAGGACGACGTGGTCGCCCGTGTCAAAGCCGCCTACGGCAAGGTGCGCATCGGTGACCCGCGCAAGGACAACCTGGTCGGCCCGCTGATCGACAAGCAGTCGTTCGATGCCATGCAGGGTGCGCTGGCCAAGGCCCGCGACGAAGGCGGGCAGGTATTCGGTGGCGAACGCCAGCTCGCCGAGCAGTACCCGAACGCCTACTACGTGTCGCCGGCCATTGCCGAGATGCCGGCCCAGAGCGAGGTGGTGCGCCACGAGACCTTCGCGCCGATCCTCTACGTGCTGGCCTACGACGACTTCGACGAGGCCCTGCGCCTGAACAACGAAGTGCCGCAAGGCCTGTCGTCATGCATCTTCACCACCGACCTGCGCGAGGCTGAACGTTTCCAGAGCGCCTCGGGCAGCGACTGCGGCATCGCCAACGTCAACATCGGCACCAGCGGCGCGGAGATCGGCGGGGCTTTCGGTGGCGAGAAGGAAACCGGCGGTGGCCGTGAATCCGGTTCCGATGCCTGGAAAGGCTACATGCGTCGCCAGACCAACACCGTGAACTACTCTCGCGAACTGCCACTGGCGCAAGGGATCGTGTTCGACTGATGATCGTCGCGGGGGCTTTGCCCCCGTTTCGCCGGCAAGCCGGCTCCCACAGGGATTGCGTCGATCTCTGTGGGCGCCGGCTTGCAGGCGATGGGGCCGCAACAAGAATAAAATTTGCTGGAGCCGGTCATGTCCGAACTGCGTCAAGAATGCTTGTGGGAACACATCACCCAGCCGACCGTTGCCGCCCAGGCCCTGGCCGGCGAGCACAAGGCCGATGTCTGCGTGATCGGTGGCGGCATCACCGGCCTGTCCGCGGCGATTCATCTGCTGGAGCAGGGCAAGACGGTGATCCTGCTGGAGGCCTGGAAAATCGGCCATGGCGGCTCCGGGCGCAACGTCGGTTTGGTCAACGCCGGCACCTGGATCCGCCCCGACGACGTCGAGGCCACCCTCGGGCACAAGCAGGGTAGCCGCCTGAACAAGGTGCTCGGCGAGGCGCCGGGCGAAGTGTTCGCCATGATCGAGCGCCTGGGTATCGACTGCCAGGCCCGGCATCAGGGCACGCTGCACATGGCACACAATGCCACCGGCATCGCCGACCTCGAAGCCCGCCACCAGCAGTGGACCCGGCGCGGCGCCGACGTCGAGCTGCTGACCGGCGCGCAATGCCAGGAATACTGCGGTACCGACAAGATTTCTGCCGCGCTGCTCGACCGCCGCGCGGGTACCATCAACCCCATGGGATATACCCAGGGCCTCGCCGCTGCCGTGAGCCGGCTGGGCGGCAAGCTGTTCCAGCAGTCCGCGGTTGAAGGCCTGGAGCGCGACGGCGATGCCTGGCGGGTGAAAACGGCGCGCGGCGCGGTGCGCGCCGACAAGGTGGTGATCTCTACCGGTGCCTACACCGAAGGCGACTGGAGCAATTTGCAGAAGCACTTTTTCCGCGGCTACTACTACCAGGTCGCTTCCAAGCCGTTGCACGGCGCCGCCGCCGACCAGATCCTGCCCCATGGGCAGGGTTCGTGGGACACCCGCACCGTGCTCAGCAGCATCCGCCGCGACGACCAGGGCCGGCTGCTGCTCGGCAGCCTTGGCCGAGTCGACAACAAGCCAGACTGGTTCGTGCGCAGCTGGGCCGACCGCATCCAGAGCCACTACTACCCGGCGTTGGGCAAGGTCGAATGGGAGATGCACTGGACCGGCTGCATCGATTTCACCCCGGACCACCTCATGCGCCTGTTCGAACCCGCGCCGGGGCTGGTGGCGGTGACCGGCTACAACGGTCGCGGCAACACCACCGGCACGGTGATCGGCCGGGCATTCGCCGAGTTCTTGCTCAAGGATGACCCGGACAGCCTGCCGATTCCGTTCTCGCCGATGAAGCCGGTGAGCGCGCCGTCGTTGCGCACAGCGTTCTACGAGTCGGGGTTCTCGCTGTATCACGCGGGGCAGTGCCTGCGGGTGGTGCTGTAATCGCCATCGCGGGGCAAGCCCGCTCCCACGAGGGTTATCCAGCCTCTACAGCGTGGGAGCGGCGATGCGGCGGCCCGACTTGCGCCGCGACAGGCTCACTTATGCAGCCAGCTCAGGAACCCGCCTTTCTTCACCGCCGCCGGCTTTTGCAACAACAGAGACTCGCGCTTCTGCCGCCGGAACCGCTGCAGTTTGGTCAGTGCCGACTTCACATCGCCGCTCTCGGCCAGGCAACCGCGCACCTGTTCCTTGTCGATGCGATACAGCATGCAGCCACTGAGGGCGCGAAACTCGACAGGCGAGGCCTCGTCATCCACCAGGCCCTCGAGCCCCAGCACCTCGCCAGGCCCCATGCGGCCACCTTCGATAAGCCGCTCGCCGTCGCGCACCGACGCCAGCACCACGCCGCGGCTGATCAGCAGCACATGTTCCGAGCGCTCGCCGATGTCGAGGATCACCTGGTCAGCGAGGTATTCCACCGTGGTCATGCGCTGGCTCAGGGCGTCGCGCTCTTCGTTGCTCAGCGAGCGGAACACCCGCACCTCGTCCAGCAGCTCGCGCTGGCGGCTGCGCACCGGGGCGCCCTGCTCGGAGTTCCAGGTCACGCCGCTGGCTTCAAGGTGGCGGTGGGCCAGGTCGAACAACTGGTTGCGCACTTCGGTCTTGCGCGACATCTCGGCGATGAAACCGCTGGCTTCGTACTCCACTGACTCAAGTGTCGAAGCCTTCACCATGACCTTGGGCGCCGGCTTGTCCAGCAGGATGCTGGTGCCTTGCAGGCTCTTCTCCAGTGCATCGAACACCCGTTGCGGGCGCACCTTGGCCGGCACCACGACGCTGATCGACACCCCGTGCACTTCGGCCGGGCGGCTGAAGTTGAGGATCTTGGCCTTGGCCGCCACCGAGTTGGGGATCACTGCCAGGCTGCTGTTGCCAGTGATCAGGCGGGTGGCCCGCCAGTCGATATCAACCACCTTGCCCTCGGTACCGTCGATCGAGATCGAGTCGCCGATCTGGTAGGGCCGCGTGGTGTTCAGCACGATGCCCGAGAACACGTCGGCCAGCGTGCTCTGCAACGCAAGGCCGATGACGATGGCCATGACCCCTGAGGTGGCCAGCAGCCCCTTGACCGGCAGTTGCATCACATAGGCCGCCGCAGCCACCACTGCGGCGAGGAAGATCAACGCCCCGAGCACATCCTGCAGCAGGCGCCCGCCGTGGCTGCCGCGGGCCACCAGCAACTGGCCGAACACCACGGTCACCGTGCGCGCGCCGAACAGCCACCAGCCGATCGCCAGCACCGTGGCCATCAGGTTGCGTGACACGTCGTCGGCCCAGGGTGGCGGTTGCAGCGGGCTCATGCCGGCCGTCAGCAACACCGCGCTGAACAACAGGAAGATCACCAGCCGTGTGGCGATGCGCCAGACCCTGTGCTGCAGCGGGATCAACTGCCAGAGCAACACGTCGAGGAAGATCAGCAAGGTGCCGAGCAACAGCGGGTACGACTGGATGAACGCCAGCATGGTGGTCTCGGTGCGGGGGAGGGCTGTCCGTAGTAATAGAGCAGCTTGAGGTGCCAGGCAATGGGGGCAACGCCGTCCCTGTGGGAGCCGCGGTTCGCCGCTGCGACTTGCCGGCGATGAGGCCGGTGCAGCCAATGTTGCTTAATCGTTCATAAAACAGAACGCTAAAGCCAAATTTCGCTATCTACCGCCACAAAGGTCCTGGTTTTAATCTTCTCCCATCAACGCGAAACACCCAACCCACTGAAGATCGAAACCCAAGGAGCACCGGCAATGAACAACTTCAAATACAACCGCCTGAACAAAGACGACGCCGCCGTACTGCTGGTCGACCACCAGGCCGGCCTGCTGTCCCTGGTTCGCGACATCGAGCCGGACCGCTTCAAGAACAACGTGCTGGCCCTGGCCGACCTGGCCAAGTACTTCAACCTGCCGACCATCCTCACCACCAGCTTCGAGCAAGGCCCCAACGGCCCGCTGGTGCCGGAGCTCAAAGAGCTGTTCCCGGATGCCCCGTACATTGCCCGGCCGGGCCAGATCAATGCCTGGGACAACGAGGACTTCGTCAAGGCGGTGAAGGCCACCGGCAAGAAGCAACTGATCATCGCCGGCGTGGTGACCGAAGTCTGCGTGGCCTTCCCGGCCCTGGCGGCCCTTGAAGAAGAGTTCGACGTATTCGTGGTCACCGACGCCTCCGGCACCTTCAACGAAATGACCCGAGACGCCGCCCACGACCGCATGAGCCAGGCCGGTGCCCAGCTGATGACCTGGTTCGGCGTGGCCTGTGAGCTGCACCGCGACTGGCGCAACGACGTCGAAGGGCTGGCGGCGCTGTTCTCCAACCACATCCCTGATTACCGCAACCTGATCACCAGCTACAACGCCCTGACCGCCGGCAAGTAAGCCGCCCCGCCAGGCACCGGCCCGGTGCCTGGCCCCACCCCTTTCAGGTATGCCGCGATGAACGACAGCACCGTGGTCACGCTGGTCATCCAGCACAAGGTCCGCGCCGACGCCCTGGCGCGCTATGAAGCCTGGCTGCGCCACACCGTCGGCGTGGCCCGCCGGCAACCGGGCCATCTGGACGTCAACGTGATTCGCCCTGACGACAGTGGTCGCCAGTTCACCACCGTGGTGCGCTTTGCCGAGGCCAGCCAGCTGCAGGCCTGGGTCGACTCCACCGAGCGTCAAGCGCTGGTGGCCGAAGTGCTGCCGCTGCTGGAGGAGGGCGACCAGACCCAGGTGCATGACGATCCGGAGTTCTGGTTCACCCCAACTGCCACAGGCGCTTCGCAGCCACCGCGTTGGAAGCAGGCCGTGCTCACTTACCTGGTGATCTGCCCGCTGACCCTGCTGGTGCCGATGCTGCTGGCGCCGCTGTTCGAGCGCTTCCCGATGTTGGGCGCACGGCTGCCGGGCAACCTGCTGGTCAACCTCTGCGTCATCCTCCCGGTGGTGTTCTTCATCATGCCCTGGGTGACGCGCCGCTGTGCCGGCTGGTTGCGTCGCTGAGCGCCCGCCGTGATCCATTGCTAGCCTTCAACCGCCTGCCGATCACCTACCCGGACGGAAAGCACCATGAGCCAGGACCCTACCGACCAGAGTCGCCGCAAGTTCCTCGCCACCAGCACTGTACTCGGTGCCGCCGGTGCGCTGTGGAGCGCATTGCCGTTCACCGATTCCGCCCATGCCGCCCTTTCAGGAGATCCCATGTCCGCCGACCTCATCTTGTTCAATGGCAAGCTGCACACCGTTGACCGCGAGAAGCCCACCGCCAGTGCCGTTGCCATCAAGGACGGCAAGTTCCTCGCCGTGGGCAGCGACGCCGAAGCGATGGCCCACAAGGGGACCGCCACGCAGATCATCGATCTCAAGCAGCGCACGGTGATTCCGGGCCTCAACGACTCGCACCTGCACCTGATCCGCGGCGGCCTGAACTACAACCTCGAACTGCGCTGGGAAGGTGTGCCATCGCTGGCCGACGCCCTGCGCATGCTCAAGGACCAGGCCGAGCGCACGCCGAGCCCGCAGTGGGTGCGCGTGGTCGGCGGCTGGAACGAATTCCAGTTCGCCGAAAAGCGCATGCCCACCTTGCAAGAGATCAACCAGGCCGCGCCGGACACCCCGGTATTCCTGCTGCACCTGTACGATCGCGCCTTGCTCAACCGCGCCGCGCTCAAGGCCGTGGGCTACACCAAGGACACGCCGAATCCGCCGGGTGGCGAGATCCAGCGTGACAAGTTCGGCAACCCCACCGGCATGCTCATCGCCCGGCCCAATGCCACGATCCTCTACGCCACCCTGGCCAAGGGACCGAAGCTGCCGCTGGAGTACCAGGTCAACTCCACCCGCCAGTTCATGCGCGAGCTCAACCGCCTGGGCCTGACCAGCGCCATCGATGCCGGCGGCGGCTACCAGAACTACCCGGACGACTACCAGGTGATCCAGGAGCTGGCCGACAACGACCAGCTGACCGTGCGCATTGCCTACAACCTGTTTACCCAGAAGCCCAAGGAAGAGCTCACCGACTTCAAGAACTGGACGCAGAAGGTCAAGCCGGGCGACGGCAGCGACTTCTTCCGCCACAACGGCGCCGGCGAGATGCTGGTGTTCTCCGCCGCCGACTTCGAGGACTTCCTCGAACCGCGTCCGGACCTGCCGCAAACCATGGAGCAGGAGCTGGAACCGGTGGTGCGCCACCTGGTCGAACAGCGCTGGCCGTTCCGTCTGCACGCCACCTACGACGAGTCGATTTCGCGCATGCTCGACGTGTTCGAGAAGGTCAACCGTGACATTCCGTTCAATGGCCTGCCATGGTTCTTCGACCATGCCGAGACCATTACCCCGCAGAACATCGAGCGGGTGCGGGCACTGGGCGGCGGTATCGCCATCCAGGACCGCATGGCCTTCCAGGGTGAATACTTCGTCGATCGCTACGGCGCCAAGGCCGCCGAGCACACCCCGCCGATCAAGCGCATGCTCGACATGGGCGTGCCGGTGGGTGCCGGTACCGACGCGACCCGGGTGTCCAGCTACAACCCGTGGACGTCGCTGTACTGGATGGTCAGCGGCAAGACCGTCGGCGGGCTGGAACTGTATCCGGAAGGACTTAGCCGCGAGACCGCGCTGCAGCTGTTCACTCACGGCAGCGCCTGGTTCTCCAGCGAGCAGGGCAAGAAGGGGCAGATCAAGGTCGGTCAGCTGGCGGACCTGGCGGCGCTGTCGCTGGACTTCTTCAGCGTTGATGAAGAGGCGATCAAGGGCATCGAATCGGTGCTCACTGTTGTCGACGGCAAGGTGGTGTACGGCGCCGCCGAGTTCGACAAGCTGGGCCCGGCGCAGGTGCCGGTGTTGCCCGAGTGGTCGCCGGTGGCCAAGGTGCCGGGGCACTGGCGCGCCGGTGCGCCGATGGCGGCGGCGCTGCACCAGTGCGTCGGGCCGTGCGGGGTGCATGCCCACAGCCATGAGAAGGCGCGGCATTCCAGTGTGCCGGTAAGTGATTACCAGGGCTTCTGGGGGGCGCTGGGCTGTTCCTGCTTCGCGTTCTGAGGGTGGCCCGCTCCTGCGCAGGACGTGGGAGCGGCGGTGTGGCGTCCCGATGTGCCACGCGATGGGACGCTACGCCATGTCGCTGAAGGCGAATTCCTCCGCCAGATGATCGATCAACGACCGCACCGACGGCAGCAGCCCGCGCCGCGACGGGAAGATCGCATGTACGATGCCGCATCGCGGATGCCAGTCCGGCAGCATCTCCACCAGGCGTCCCGCCGCCAGGTCCTCGCGCACCGCCACCCTGGGCAGGTGCGCGATCCCCACGCCCGCCACCACGAAATGCCGCAGCGCGAACAGGTCGTCGGTGACCATCCGCGGCGTGTGCGGGATCACCAGGCTGCGGCTCATGTCCTCACCCTGGAACAGCTCCCACTGGTATTCACGCTGGGCGCCGCCCCAATGGACGCTGGGTAGCTCGCTGAGCTGCTGCGGATCAAAGCCTTTCGCAAGCTGTTCGAGAAACGACGGATGCCCGACCAGGCACTGGGTGCTGTTGCTCAGCACCTTCATCACCATGTCGGTGTTCTCCAGCGGCGGGAAGCGCACCCGCAGCGCCACGTCGAAGCCCTCGTGCAGCAGGTCGACGCGGCGGTTGGTGCTCTCGATGAACAGCTCTACCTGCGGGTACTTGAGCATGTAGCGGGTGAGCATCGGCCCGACCCAGGAGTTGAGCAGGGTGGTCGGACAGCTGATGCGCACCAGCCCACGCGGCTCGCTGCGGTTGCGCTCGATGATCTCGGCGGCGCCCTCGGCTTCGACGCGCATGGCCAGGCAACGGTTGTAGTAGGCCTGGCCGATCTCGGTCAGCGAGCAATGCCGGCTGGTGCGGTGCAGCAGGCGCACGCCGAGGCGCTCCTCGAGGTCGGCGATGCGCCGGCTGAGCTTGGACTTGGGCATGTCCAGCGCCCGCCCGGCCGGGGCAAAGCCACCGTGCTCGACCACCTGGGTGAAGTAGTAGAGGGAGTTGAGGTCTTCCAAAAGCGGTCTCCGCGACGGGGCAGGGGTGGTTCGCAGTGTACCGGGTGGTGGGGCTGGAGGGCAGGGCGACAGCTTTGTGGCGCCTATGAGATCGAGCGCCGCCCGCGCGGCGCATCGCGGATGAATCCGCTCCTACATTGGTTGCAACGTACCGAACCTGTCACGCCATGGTTGTCCGCCTTGGCGCATGTCTTGAAATGAGTGGGAAGGCAGCAATGCCCACCGAAAAATCGCGTCGAGCGCACAAGGCTTACAACCATGGCCTATCAGGCATGGCCATGTTGCAACGAATGTAGGAGCGGATTCATCCGCGATGCGCCGCGCGGGCGGCGCTCGATCTGATAGGCGCTGCAACTACAACGTTGAACACCTTGAAAGCGCTGCCCGTTAGCAAGACTCGATACCCTCCAGCATCGCCTCGGTCAGGCCCTCGGCCATCTCGATCCCATGCAGGCTGGCCCACAGCAGGCTCCTGCCGGTTTCATCCGTATGCTCCAACACCTTGTAGCCAACGTTGTAGGCGCTGCGCAGGTACTCGGCGACATGCACCAAGGCGTCGTGGGCGTTGATATTGGGGTTGACCGCAAACAGCGGTGGGTGGCCGGCGTCGCATTTGCCGAAGGTGTGGTGGCGGGTGTCGGGAAGGGGTGGGTCGGGGACGATTTTTTTCATTGCAGATTCCTTCTTCAGGTTTGACTGCAACCGTCCGTTTCCACGCAGAGGGCGGCAGTTGTACACGGGGTGGAAATCCGGAAAGAAGGTCACCCGGTAGGCCAGAGGCCTCCCGCATACAACTGCCATTACGGCACCTTCTCAGGACTACCGGGTTTCCACGCCCGATCGCTGAACCGACAGCGACCCGGTCAGCCTAGAGGGCATGATTTCCCCGGACAATCAGAAGGGTATCGACAGACCTTGTAGGGTATTTCTTGGGCTGTAGGCTGCCCAGTGGGAAAGGTCCGCATAGCTCGTAGGAAGTGGATGGGGTTGTTCTAACTTGAGGTTGCCAGCCACTCGCAGCAGCTCAGGAACGATCTGACAAGAACTCCAGAGAGCGGGGGCTCTCATCGAGTTGGCCTGAGTGATCAAACTGTGTTCATGTCGAACTGGTCGATTACCTGGACTATCACTAAGGGGCTGAAACCATGCCTATGCACAACCCTCCCCACCCCGGCGAAGCCCTGCGCGAAGACGTCCTGCCCGCCATTGGCATGAACGTCTCCTCCCTGGCCCGCCACCTGGGCTATTCACGTGGCCAGTTATCCACAGTGCTCAACGGCCACGCAGCCATTTCAGCCGACCTGGCCTATCGCCTCGAACTGGCCGGGCTTGGCAGTGCCCGTCAGTACCTGGCCGAACAGGCGGCCTACGACCTGTGGCAGGCCGCGCACCGCGAGCATCCACCTATCGAGCGGCTGGCGTTCGCCTGAGCCTCAATCCTCATCCGACGCAAACAACCGCTCCAGCTCCACCCGCGCTTCCTTGGCCGTCTGCATCACCTTGGCCCGGTCGTCGCGTACCTGCCCCTGGGCTTCCAGCACCTGTTCGTCATGCTCGGTGAACCGGGCGATGCGGTCTGTCGCCTGTGCTTCGGTGAGCCCCAGCCCGACCAGCGCGCGGCGGCTCATCTCCAGGCTGGAATAGAACGTCTCGCGGATCGGCTCGGCACCCACGTCCATCAACTTGTGCACATGCTGACGGTTACGTGCCCGGGCGATCACCTTCAGGTGCGGGTACAGGCGCTTGGCCCGCTCCGCGGTGTGAATGGCCACCTCGGGGTCGTCGATGGTGATGATGAAATACTCGGCCTCGCCGACCTTGGCCGCGTGCAGCACTTCGGGGCGCAGGGGGTCGCCATAGAACACCGGCACCTGTTCGAACATGCGGGTCATCTCGATGGCGTCCACCGAGGTCTCCAGGGCTATGAACGGGATCTTCTGCGCCCGCAGGATGCGCGCGACGATCTGGCCCATGCGGCCCATGCCGGCGATCACCACGCGCGGGGTGCCAGCGTCGATGGCCTTGTACTGCTCGGGCACCTCGCGGGCAGGCTGCGGGCGCTTGAGGGCGCGGGCGCAGCCGAGCATCAGCAGCGGCGTTAGGGCCATCGACAGGGTGATGGTCATCAGCAGCAGGTCGTAGGTCTGGGTGTCGAACAGGCCCTGGTCCTTGCCCAGCTTGAACACCACGAAGGCGAACTCGCCGCCGGCAGCCAGTACCATCCCCAGGCGCAGGGCGTTGGCGCTGTTCAGGCCACCGGCCAGGCGGCCGACGCCAATCAGCAACGCAAGCTTCACGCCGATCAACAGCAGGGTCAGGCCCAGCAGCACCAGTGGCATTTCCAGCAGCAGGCGCAGGTTGGCGCCCATGCCGACGCTGATGAAGAACAGGCCCAGCAGCAGGCCCTTGAACGGTTCGATCTGCGATTCCAGCTCATGGCGGTATTCGGAGTCGGCCAGCAGCAGGCCGGCAAGGAAGGCGCCCAGGGCCATGGACACGCCGGCCTCTTCCATCAACCAGGCGGTGCCGATCACCACCAGCAGCGCGGTGGCGGTGGACACTTCCGGCAAACCGGTGCGGGCGACGATCCGGAACAACGGGCGCAGCAGGTAGCGGCCGCCGACGATGACGATGGCGATGCTGGCGAACACCTTCAGGCCATGTTCGAGGCTGTCGCCGTGGCTGGTGTCGGGGCCACTGGCGGCCAGCAGCGGCACCAGGGCGATCAACGGGATGGCGGCGATGTCCTGGAACAGCAGGATGGCGAAGGCCAGCCGACCGTGGGGTGCATTGAGCTGCTTGCTTTCGGCCAGGCTCTGCAGGCCCAGCGCGGTGGATGACAGGGCCAGACCAAGGCCGAGCACGATGGCCGCCGGCAGCGTCTGGCTGAAGCCGAACAGGGCGATGGCGCCAAGTACCGCGCCGGTCAGGACTACCTGCGCGGCACCCACGCCGAACACCGACTTGCGCATCAGCCACAGGCGTCGTGGTGAAAGCTCCAGGCCGATGATGAACAGCAGCAGGACAACACCCAGCTCGGAGATGTGCGCGACGCTCTCAGTATCGCGGATCAGCCCCAGGGCCTGCGGGCCGATGGCCACGCCGGCCAGCAGGTAGCCGAGCACGGCGCCCAGCTGCAGGCGCTTGGCCAGCGGCACGGCGACCACGGCGGCGAGGAGGAAGATGACGGCGGTTTGTAAAAGGCTGCCTTCGTGTGGCATTGCTCGGACTCCTTGAACTGCGTGCGGCAGCGCTTGATGCAACAGCTTATGCCATCAATGAAAGAGGCGGGCATTTTCGGGCGGGGAGGGAAATAGGACAATCCTTGGGTTACAGGAAGCAGCGTTCTGAAAGTAGGACCTTTGCTGAATCCATCGCGGGGCAAGTCGGACCGCCGCATCGCCGCTCCCACGAAGGTCTTATACCTTGCGTGAGAGCGGGCTTGCCCCGCGATGGTGATCGGCCACTTATTGCAGATGGTTTTTCAAGGCCTGTGCCGCCTGGTCCATGGCACTGCGCACACTGGGCACGGTGCTCAGCACGTTGAGCAGGCCATAGTCATGGATCATGCCGTTATAGCGCACGGCGGTCACCGGTACCCCGGCAGCGTCCAGCTTGCGGGCGTAAGCCTCGCCTTCGTCACGCAGCACGTCCATTTCGGCGGTCTGCACCAGCGCTGGCGGCAGGCCTTTCAACTGCTCCAGGCTGGCGCGCAGTGGCGAGGCGTGGATGTCGTCGCGTTGGCGCGGGTCGGTGGTGTAGCTGTTCCAGAACCACTGCATCATGTTTCGGGTCAGGAAGTGGCCTTCGGCGAACTGGTTGTAGGACGCATTGTTGAAGTTGGCGTCGGTCACCGGCCACAGCAGGGCCTGGAAGCGCAGCTTCGGTGTGCCGGCCTCCTTGGCCTTGAGTGCCACCACCGCAGCCATGTTGCCGCCGACGCTGTTGCCGGCCACCGCCAGGCGGCTACCGTCAACACCGATCTCCTTGCCGTGCTCGGCGACCCAGCGGGTGGCGACGTAGGCCTGGTTGATCGCGGCGGGGAACTTCGCTTCCGGTGACGGCGTGTAGTCGACGTAGACCGCCGCAGCACCGGAGCCCACCACCAGGTCACGGATCAGGCGTTCGTGGGTCGGGTAGTCGCCCAGCACCCAGCCGCCGCCGTGGAAGAACATGAACACTGGCAGTTCGCCCTTGGACCCTTCGGGCCGCACCACGCGGATTTCCAGCGGCTGGCCGTCGGCCTGGATGGTCCGGCGTTCGACGCGGATCCCCGACACATCGACCTTCACCCCGGCCTGGGCACCGCTCAGCACCGCACGGGCATCCTTGGGCGCGAGCGTCTCCAGCGGCTTGCCGCCACCGGCGGCCAGGGCGTCAAGGAAGCCCTGGGTGGTGTGCTCGACGCCAGGGCTGCCGGCGAAGGCGCTGTTCACGGCAAGGGCCAGCAGGCCGGCGGTCAGGGTGTGGGACAGTTTCATGTTCTAGCTCCTTTGGCGGGCGAGCCGCGGCTCAGTTCTGGTTGGCGAGGACGGTGGGTTGCACGTAGCTCACGGCGCGCAGTTGGCCGCTACTGTCGCGGTAGGTCAGGGTGGCGGTGTTGGTCTGGCCTTGGGCGCTGGCGGGGGCATCGACGCTGACGACCTTGGCGATGTCCAGGTCCATGCCGTAGCGGTACGGGGTGGCTTCGCTGGCGAAGCTGCTGACGCTGGTGCCGAGGGCCAGGGTGGTGACGGTGACGGCGAAGGCTTTGCGAAGGGTCATGATCGTTCTCCGGGTTCTGCTGAGTGGGGTTGGCGACTGCTTGCTGCTTGAGATGAATAATGCGCGCAAATATTTAGCGCGCAAAATATATTTCCGCTATGACGCTGATTGAGTGGGTCTGTCGAAGGGGCTCAGCCTTGATGCAGCGGGTGATTGCGCGGAAAGCCGCCGTAAAAGATCAGGCGCTGGGCCGATACTGCAGCGCCTCCGCCAGGTGCGACCTGGCGATGGACTGCGCGCCCTCCAGGTCCGCCAGGGTGCGGGCCACCTTCAGCAACCGGTGCGCTGCCCGCAACGAGAGCGTCAGCCGTTCGCAGGCCTGCTCCAGCCAGGCCTGGTCGACCGGCTCCAGCGGGCAGTGCCGGCGCAGCCCCTTGAGGTCGAGGAAGGCATTTGCGCAGCCCTGCCGGCGCTGCTGCAGCTCCCGTGCCTCGGCCACCCGCTGGCCAACACTGGCGCTGGTTTCGCCGCTGGGCTGGTGGGTCAGCACGGTACTTTCCCGGGCCACCGTCAGGTGCAGGTCGATGCGGTCGAGCAGGGGGCCGGACAGCTTGTTGCGGTAGCGCTGGATCTGCTCGCTGCTGCAGCGACAGCGGCCGGTGGGGTCACCCAGGTAGCCGCAGGGGCAAGGGTTCATGGCCGCCACCAGCTGAAAGCGCGCCGGGAAGCGCACCCGGTCCTTGGCCCGGGCCACCACGATCTCGCCCGACTCCAGCGGCTCGCGCAGTACCTCCAGCACGCGTCGTTCGAACTCGGGCAGCTCGTCGAGAAACAACACGCCGTGGTGCGCCAGGGTGATCTCGCCGGGTTGCGGTCGGCTGCCACCGCCTACCAGTGCCGGGCCAGAGGCTGAATGGTGGGGGTGGCGAAACGGCCGCTGTGGCCAGCAATCGAGCGGGGCATGGCCGCTGACCGAGCGAATCGCCGCCACCTCCAGCGCCTCGCGCTCGTCCAGCGGTGGCAGCAGCCCGGGCAGGCGGCTGGCGAGCAGGGTCTTGCCGGTGCCCGGCGGGCCGGAGAACAGCAGGTTGTGCGCGCCGGCTGCGGCGACCAGCAGCGCCCGCTTGGCAGCGATCTGGCCTTGTACTTCGCTGAGGTCCGGGTAGGGGCGTTGCTCCAGCAATAGGCCATTCGCGGCATAGGGTGACAATGCCGGTTGCGCATTCAGGTGGGCCACCAGTTCCCGCAGATGCCCCACCGCGTACACCACCAGGCCGCTGGCCAGGCTCGCCTCTTCGGCGTTTTCCCTGGGGACCACCAGCGCTCGACCCGCGTCTCGCGCCGCCAGTGCCGCAGGCAGTACGCCCTGTACCGGGCGCAAAGTACCCGACAGCGCCAGTTCGCCCAGGCATTCGATGCTGTCGAGGGCGGCAACCGGTACCTGGCCATTGGCGGCCAGGATGCCCAGGGCGATGGCCAGGTCGTAGCGGCCACCGTCCTTGGGTAGATCGGCCGGGGCGAGGCTCTGGGTGATGCGCCGGGCCGGGTAGTCCAGGCCGGAGTTGACGATGGCACTGCGGACCCGGTCCTTGCTCTCCTTGACCGTGGTCTCCGGCAGACCGACCAAGGTGAGCGTGGGCAGGCCGTTGGCCAGGTGGGTTTCGACGCTGACAGCCGGTGCCTGTACCCCGACCTGGGCGCGGCTGTGGACGAGGGCGAGGGACATGGGCACTCCGTGTTTGCAGGTGATGGCCGCGTCCTGCGGCCTGGCAAAGCTTAGTGGCGCTCCTGTGCAGGTGGACGAGAAGAGTGCGTCGAATTTTGTCCGGCCTGGCATCCAGGACTGTGGGCGCCTGCCGTCCGGGGCTGCCTGCCGCAGATCACGGGAATCCCCGAACCCCGCGCCCGCGCCAGCAGTTCCTCGGTATCGTCGCCGCCCGGCAGCGCCAGCACCAGGTCGGGCCGGCTGTCGCGCAGCATGAAGACGTTGCGCAGGCGCTCGGCCAACTTGCCATGCCGTTGCCAGTTGGGCGGGTAGCGCACGATGTCGGCGCCCTGTTCCCGGGCCCAGCCTTCGATCTCGCCGCCCAGGTGCTGGCTGCCGCCGTGGATCAGCACCCGGATCGGTTGTTGGCGCTGGAGGGCGTCCAGCGCCTGGCGGCAGCGTTGGCTGTCGGCGTAGTTGCGCCCCGCGCAGATCAGTACGCGCATGCCCACCCCCTCAGAACCACTGGCCGAAGCGGCGGATGTACAGGGTCTTCATGCCCTGGGCCACCAGGCAGTAGCCCAGCAGGGTGGCGGCCAGCCACGGGAAGTATTCCCACGGCAGGGGCACCAGCCCGACCATCGCCCCCAGTGGCGAGAACGGGATGTAGATGCCCAGGCACATCACCAGGCCGGTGGCCAGGATCACCGGCAGCGCCGCGGTGCTCTGGAAGAACGGCACCTTGCGGGTGCGCAGCATGTGCACCACCAGGGTCTGCGACAGCAACCCCTCGATGAACCAGCCGGACTGGAACAACGCTTGCATTTCCACGCTGTTGGCGGCGAACACGTACCACATCAGGGCAAAGGTGGTGATGTCGAAGATCGACGAGGTCGGGCCGATCCACAGCATGAAACGGCCGATGTTGCGGGCATCCCACTTGCGTGGTTCGCGCAGGAACTCCTTGTCCATGCGATCCCACGGCAGCGACAGCTGGGAGAAGTCGTACATCAGGTTTTGCAGCAGCAGGTGGATCGCCAGCATCGGCATGAACGGGATGAACGCGCTGGCCACCAGTACCGAGAACACGTTGCCGAAGTTGGAGCTGGCGGTCATGCACAGGTACTTCATGATGTTGCCGAAGGTTTCGCGGCCCTTGAGCACGCCTTCCTCCAGCACCATCAGGCTCTTTTCCAGGAGGATGATATCGGCCGATTCCTTGGCGATGTCGGTGCCGCTGTCCACCGAGATGCCCACGTCGGCATCGCGCAACGCCGGGGCGTCGTTGATGCCGTCACCGAGGAAGCCCACGGTGTGGCCATTGGCTTGCAGCGCCTTGAGCACCCGCGACTTCTGCAGCGGAGTGAGCTTGGCGAACACCGTGCGTTCTTCGACCAGGGCCTTGAGCTGGGTGTCGTCCAGGCGTTCGATGTCCTGGCCGAGCAGCGGCTGGCCGGGCTCCAGGCCCACTTCGCGGCAGACCTTGCAGGTGACCACCGGGTTGTCGCCGGTCAGCACCTTCACTTTCACGCCCATCTCGCGCAGGGCGGCGATGGCCGGGCCGGCGGTTTCCTTGGGCGGGTCGAGGAAGGTCAGGAAGCCACGGATCACCAGCTCGCGTTCGTCATCGGTGTGGTACTGAGGCTTGCCGTCGGCGGCCGGGATGTCACGGGTGCCGACCAGCAGCACGCGGAAACCTTCCTGGTTGTAGGCGCTGGCGGTGGCCAGCAATTGCTGGCGTCGCCCGGCATCCAGAGCGATCCGCTGGCCGCCTTCTTCGACATGGGTGGCGATGGCCAGCATTTCCTCGACGGCGCCCTTGCTCACCAGCAGATGATCGCCCAGGGCATCCTTGACGATCACCGACAGGCGACGGCGGATGAAGTCGAAGGGCAGTTCGTCGACCTTGGCGTAGGCATAGGGTGGCTGGAAACCCTGGTCTTCGCCGGCAAAGCGCAGTACGGCCTGGTCCATCAGGTTTTTTACGCCGCTCTGGTGGTGGCTATTGAGCCAGGCCAGTTCCAGCAGGCGCGGGTCCCTGTGGCCGCTGGGGTCGACGTGGTGTTCGAGGATGATGCGGTCCTGGGTCAGGGTGCCGGTCTTGTCGGTGCACAGGACATCCATCGAACCGAAGTTCTGGATAGCGTTCAGGCGCTTGACCACCACCTTGCGCCGGGCCATGGCGACGGCGCCCTTGGCCAGGTTGGCGCTGACGATCATCGGCAGCATCTCCGGGGTCAGGCCCACGGCCACGGCCAGCGCGAACAGGAAGGCGTCGCTCCAGTCGCCCTTGACCACGCCGTTGAGCATGAACACCACCGGCACCATCACCAGCATGAAACGGATCAACAGCCGACTGACGCTGTTCACGCCACGGTCGAAGGCGGTCTGGCTGCGCGAGCCGACGATGGCCTTGGCCAGCGAGCCGAAATATGTGCGCTTGCCGGTGGCCACCACCACGGCGCGGGCGCGGCCGCTGACCACGTTGGTCCCCATGAAGCCGATGTTGGGCAGATCCAGCAGGCCGCTTTCATCGTTGGCGCTGTCGGCGGCGGACTTCTGCGCGACGTGGCCGAGGGTGTCGTACTTCTCCACCGGCAGCGCTTCGCCGGTCAGCACCGCCTGGCTGATGAACAGGTCGCGGGACTCGATCAGGCGGATATCGGCGGGGATCATGTCGCCGGCGGCCAGTTGCACGATATCGCCGGCCACCAGTTCGTTCATGGGCACTTCGCGCAGGCGCGCTGGCTGGTCGTGGCGCTCGCGGCGCAGCACGGTGGCGGTGGTACGGACCATGGCCTTGAGGGCGTCGGCGGCCTTGCCCGAACGGTACTCCTGCCAGAAGCGCAGCAGGCTGCTGAGGCTGACCATGGTCATGATGATGATGACCTTGGTCAGGTCCGCTTCTTCCATGTCGCCTGCGCGTACCGGCAGCCAGTAGTCGGTAACGAAGCTGATGCCGGCGAGGGTGAGCAGCACGTAGATAAAGGGGTTGTGCAAGGCCTTGAGCAATTGCACCAGGGCCGGTTGCGGCTTGTCATGGGCGACTTGGTTGGCGCCGTCGCGCTGCAGGCGCTTGGCGGCTTCGTGCTCGGTCAGGCCCAGTTCGCTGGCGTCGAGGTTGGCCAGGGTCACGGCCAGGCCGTTGCGTGCCTCGCGGGCGGCGCGCATGGACAGGCGGGTGTCTTCGCCGGCTTTGCTGCGGGTGTTGCGGTCTTTTACGGTCATTTGGCTGTGCTCCTGCCGCAGGAGGCGGCACGACACACAGTCGACTCACGGTGGGGAAGGTGAGTGAACGTGTCCCGTGTCGCAATGATTCAAACAATGAAAAGCGTGGTTTTTCCGACATTTACGTGTTCGCTGGCGAATGCCGGAAATAAGATCGGCAGCGAACTTTCTACTGGCTGATTCCATAGTCGGTTAGTCCCATTTGTTAAATGACGGGCAATAGAATTCCAATGAACTTTAATTACTTAAAGTTCGGAAGTTTCTGACGATTTAAATGGCGTCAGTTCAGCGAACAGACAGCATCGCGCGCGTCACTGCAGGCAGCAACGGGCACGCTATCGACTGGGCGGTTTCAGGGGCGAGGACAAGCCCCAGTCGCGGACAGGACGGTACGGGGCCTTGTGCGCAAAGGCGCGCAGGCGAGGGGTAGCGATATCAAGGTTCATGAGCTTGCCTCCGACCGGGCGGGCACCCGGGGCGGCAAGCTACGGCGGAGCATCAGGCTCTGGCGCGGCTTGCCCGACCTAGGGGCGGGCCCGGAGTTCCGGTTCAAGTGCCTGGCGGCCAGGAGCTGCCAGACAGCGACTAGATACTGTGTCCATTGAATTCTTCGTGAGTTGAAATAAAGGCCCGTTTTTCGGGGCGGGTGAACTTTATGCAAAGCATAGCGGGTAAGTCAACCGTGAAGACATAACTTAAATAAGTTTCATCTGCCGGGAAGGACAGTGCATCGCGCGAATGTATCGCGAGAAAATCCTGCTCCTACCCGAGCAATGTAGAAGCGGGCAGGCGATCAGGACTTGGAAGCAAATACTCCGTGTATCAATCGTTATTCCTTGGCGGACGGCGCCATCCTGGCTTCCAGCTCGGCGAATTGCTGCTCGAGGGCTTCGAGGCGGGCGCGTGTACGGGCCAGCACCACCATCTGGCTGTCGAATTCCTCGCGGCTGACCAGGTCGAGTTTGCTGAAGGCCCCCTGCATCAGCACCTTGAACTGGCTCTCCAGTTCGGCACGGGGCGCGGCGGTGTCGCCGCTGAACAGGCGCGAGGCCTGGTCGCTCAGGGCATCGAGGAAGGCTTTGGGCGCGAGCATGTCTGGTATCCGCTGATCACTGAAAGTGCCGCAGTGTAGCACGCCGCTTTTGCCCGCTTGCCCTGCACGCTTTTCGCGCAGGGCGGCCAAAGGTCGCGCACCGATTTTGTGCGCTTTTTCGCTGCTGGCAACTGGCCAATCCCTACCGATTCACGCAACTCCCTGTTTTCCCGATCGTTGTTCGAACTGGCAAGGTTTCTGCAAAGACCCGAGTGAGCCATGCACTGATGCAGTCCCTTGTGACCAGGCAGTGCGCAGGCGGAGCCGCAAGGTCCTTCGTCACAGGCGGATCGTGTGTCGGCGGGGAGAATGGAGCCGACGATGCGTTACAAAGCCAGGCGCTGCGCTTAGACTTGAGACGGGTTTGTTTTCCTGGGGCAAGTCCATCAAATCGGGAGAGAGTTTCATGAAGCTAGTCACTGCCATCATCAAGCCGTTCAAGCTGGACGACGTGCGCGAGTCGCTGTCGGAAATCGGCGTGCAGGGCATCACCGTGACCGAGGTCAAAGGTTTCGGCCGGCAGAAGGGTCACACCGAGCTGTATCGCGGCGCTGAATACGTGGTCGATTTCCTGCCCAAGGTGAAGATCGATGTCGCCATCGACGACAAGGACCTCGATCGGGTGATCGAAGCCATCACCAAGGCAGCCAACACCGGCAAGATCGGCGACGGCAAGATCTTCGTGGTCAATCTGGAGCAGGCGATCCGCATCCGTACCGGCGAAACCGATACCGACGCGATCTAAGCGCCAAGCAAAGCCTCACCAAACCCAACGCCCCAGGAGAAAACAACATGACTCTGCGCAAGATCGCAGGGCTAGGAGCCCTATTGTCCCTCGTAATGCCAGGGCTGGCCCTGGCCGAGGAAACTGCCGCCCCTGTGCTGAACTCCGGCGACACCGCCTGGATGCTCACTTCGACGGCACTGGTCCTGTTCATGACCATCCCGGGCCTGGCCCTGTTCTACGGCGGCATGGTGCGCTCGAAGAACGTGCTGTCGGTGATGATGCAGTGCTTTGCCATCACCGGCCTGATCAGCATCCTCTGGGTCATCTACGGCTACAGCCTGGCTTTCGATACCGCCGGTATGGAAAAGGGCGTGCTCAATTTCAACTCCTTCATTGGTGGCTTCTCCAAGGCCTTCCTCAGCGGCGTCACGCCGTCGGGCCTGACCTCGGCTACCGCGTTGTTCCCCGAGGCGGTATTCATCACCTTCCAGATGACTTTCGCCATCATCACCCCGGCGCTGATCGTCGGTGCCTTCGCAGAACGCATGAAGTTCTCGGCCATGCTGATTTTCATGGGTGTGTGGTTCACCCTGGTCTACGCGCCGATCGCGCACATGGTCTGGAGTGGTGACGGCGCGCTGATGTGGGACTGGGGCGTGCTGGACTTCGCGGGCGGCACCGTGGTGCACATCAATGCCGGTATCGCCGGTCTGGTCTGCTGCCTGGTGCTGGGCAAGCGCAAGGGCTACCCGACTACGCCGATGGCTCCGCACAACTTGGGCTACACGTTGATGGGTGCGGCCATGCTGTGGATCGGCTGGTTCGGCTTCAACGCAGGTTCCGCTGCGGCGGCCAACGGTACCGCCGGCATGGCCATGCTGGTGACCCAGATCGCTACCGCCGCCGCCGCCTTGGGCTGGATGTTCGCCGAGTGGGTCTTCCACGGTAAACCGAGCGCACTGGGCATTGCTTCGGGCGTGGTCGCCGGTCTGGTCGCCATCACCCCTGCCGCGGGTACCGTCGGCCCGATGGGCGCCCTGGTGATCGGCCTGGTGTCCGGCGTGGTCTGCTACTTCTGCGCCACCAGCCTCAAGCGCAAGCTGGGTTATGACGACTCCCTCGACGCCTTCGGCGTGCACGGTATCGGCGGCATCATCGGCGCCCTGCTCACCGGTGTGTTCGCGGCACCTGCCCTGGGCGGCTTCGGTGCGGTCACCGATATCGCCGCGCAGTTCTGGATCCAGGCCAAGGGCGTGATCTTCACCGTGGTCTACACCGCCATCGTCACCTACGTGATTCTCAAGGTCCTGGACCTGGTGATGGGCCTGCGGGTCAGCGAAGAAGAAGAGTCGGTCGGCCTCGACCTGGCTCAGCACAACGAGCGCGGCTATAACCTGTAACCGCCACGCTGGAAAACTTGCCCGGCTCGCCGGGCATTTTTTTTGCCTGTAGTTTGCCGATTCGCGCCGGGCAAACGGTTTCTCTGTCGTGATCGCGACGCAGGTAGAAAACTTACAAGTCATTGGGCGTTTCTGGAGCTTTGCTTTTTCTGCGAGCGCGCTAGAATGCGCGCCGAAGGGAGCTGGACGAGTAGTCCACACACTTCGCCACCCTTTGCTAGGCTTGCCAATAGCCTGTGGCCAGCAAGGGTTCAAAGGATTTTGTCAGGCCTTGCCAGGAGCAGGGCCTGCAGGGTGCCGGGCCTCCCATGAGGGGGCGGACACCCAGGGCAGTGGCCAACCCACGGCCAGTTGAATTTTCACTGGTGGCTGCCGGTCTACGGCTGCACCGGTCTATAACTAACCTGCTTTTTGCAAGTCATGAGGTAGAACATGAGCGACGACGATCTGGAAAATGATGACCTCGAAGTAGGCGACGAAGACGAGGCTGATGACGGCCTGGAAGCTGCGGCCGACGATGGCGCGGAAGATGCCGGCGATGACGACAGCAGCCCGGCACCTGCTGCCAAGGGCAAGTCCAAGGCGGCTGTCTCGGTAGACGAGATGCCGAGCATGGAAGCCAAGCAGAAAGAGCGCGACGCGCTGGCCAAGGCGATGGAAGAGTTCCTTTCGCGCGGTGGCAAGGTGCAGGAAGTGGAGGCCAACGTGGTCGCCGATCCGCCCAAGAAGCCGGACAACAAGTACGGCAGCCGCCCTATCTGAGTGGCTGAACGCAAAGAAGCCCGCCGTCGCTGCGGGCTTTTTTGTGGGCGTCGACTGTCAGTCAGCGCCAGCGTGCTAGCACGTCTGGCAACTGCGACAAACGCTGGATCTCCGCATCCGGCGCCTGTTCGCCGCTCCAGGGCTTGTGCTGGGGGTTGAACCACACCGCCCGCAGCCCGGCGCGCTGGGCGCCGGCTATGTCGTCGCCCGGGTGGTCGCCGACGTGCACCGCCGCTCCTGCGTCCACCTCGCCGCGCTTCAGCGCTTCGAGGAAAGGTGCAGGGTCCGGCTTGCCAATCCCCAGGTCTTCCGCGCACAGGGCGAAGCGGAAGTAGTCCGCCAGGCCGAGCCTGCGCACGTCGGCATTGCCGTTGGTGACCACGCCGAGGGTGTAGTGATGCCGCAGGATCTCCAGCACCGGCTGCACCTCTGGGAACACCTCGACTTGGTGCCGCGCATGCAGGAACACCTCGAAACCTTCGTTGGCCAGTTCCTGGGCGTGTTTTTCGCTGTAACCGACCTCTTCCAGGGCATGGAACAGCACCCGCCGGCGCAGGGCGCTGATGCGGTGCTTGAGGCCCGGTTCAGCCTGTACCAGGCGCTCGCGGATGGCGAACAGGTGCTCGACCGGCACGCCGCCGAGGATCGGCGCGTTGGCTTCGAGCCAGTCGCGCAGGACGACTTCGGCGCTGGCGATGACCGGCGCGGTATCCCAGAGGGTGTCGTCCAGGTCGAAGGTGATCAGCTTGATGCTCATGCGTCTGTGTCCTTGCTGCGTTTGGCCCGGGGGTGGGCGCTGTCGTACACCGCAGCCAGGTGCTGGAAGTCCAGGTGGGTATAGATCTGCGTGGTGCTGATGTCGGCGTGGCCGAGCATCTCCTGCACCGCGCGCAGGTCCTGGGACGATTCCAGCAAATGGCTGGCGAAGGAATGGCGAAGCATGTGCGGGTGCAGGTGCTGGCCGAGCTCGCGCTCGCCGGCGGCCTTGACCCGCAGCTGGATGGCTCGGGGACCGAGGCGCTTGCCCTGGCGGCTGAGGAACACGGCGCTGTCCCGCGGGCCGGCGATGCCGCGCAGTTTCAACCAGGCCTGCAGCGCCTCCCGGGCCTTGCGGCCAATCGGCAGCACGCGGCTCTTGCCGCCCTTGCCTTGCACCTGCACCAGCCCGGCAGCCAGGTCCAGGTGCTCGAGGTCGAGCCCGGTCAGCTCCGACAGGCGCAGGCCGGACGAATAGAACAGTTCGAGGATGGCCTGGTCGCGGCGGGCGATGAACGCGTCGTCGACGCCGCCGTCGAGCAACTGCAGGGCGCGGTCGGTGTCCAGCACCTTGGGCAGGCGCCGCTCACCCTTGGGTGGCGCCAGGCCGTTGGCCGGATCGTGCTGGCACAGCCCTTCGCGGTTGAGGTAGCGGTACAGCCCGCGCACCGCCGAGAGCAGGCGCGCCAGGCTGCGCGAGGACTGGCCGTGATGGTGCTGGCGGGCGACCAGCTGGCGCAGTTGCTGGACCTGCAGGGCAGCCCAGCCGGCGATGCCCTGGGCGTTGCAGAATTCGATGACCTTCTCGAGGTCACGACGGTAGGCCAGCAGGGTGTGCTCGGACACCTGGCGCTCGTTGCGCAGGTGTGCGCAATAAGCCTCCAGCTGGCGTTCCATCAGCGCACCGAGCGCAGAGTCTGGGTAAAGCGCGGCACCACGCGGCCGAGCACTTCGGCGATGTAGCTGAGGAACAGTGTGCCGACACTGCTCTTGTAGTGCTGCGGATCGCGGCTGCCGATCGCCAGTACGCCGTGCAGGCCCTGGTACTCGAGGGTGGCCACGGCGCTGGAGCCGACTTCCTTGTGCTGATCGTTGCCGAACAGGAACGCCAGCTCATGTTCGCGCAGGCTGCCGCTGATGGTCTTGCCGCCGCCGATCAGGCCGCCGATGGCCTGCTGCGCCTCGGCCCCGGAAACCCAGCGCCCCACGGGCGCCGCGTTTTCGCCGAACAGGATCAGGCTGACGAAGGGTACCTGGAACTCCTGGCGCAGGCTGTCCTCGACCGCCATCACCACCTCTTCCAGGGTGCTGGCGTCGAGCAGGTCGAGGATCAGCCGGCGGGTCTTGTCGAACAGTCGGTCGTTGTCGCGGGCCACGTCCATCAGTTGCGACAGGCGATGGCGCATCTCGATGTTGCGGTCGCGCAGCAGCTTGAGCTGGCGTTCCACCAGCGACACGCTGTCGCCGCGCTGGTGAGGAATGCGCTGTTCGACCAGCAGCTCGTCGTGCTCGGCGAAGAAGGTCGGGTGGGCGCGCAGGTAGGCGACCACCGCTTCGGCATCGAGCTCACTGGCCTGCGGGGATGCAACGTTAGGCTGATCGGTCATGGCGGATACTCGCTTAGAGACGAACTTGTCCTTCGAACACACGAACGGCGGGGCCGGTCATCAGCACCGGCTTGCCGGGGCCGGCCCACTCGATACTCAGGCGCCCGCCCGGCAGGTCGATGGTCACCGGTGAGTCCATCCAGCCTTGGCTGATCGCCGCCACGGCGGCGGCGCAGGCGCCTGTGCCGCAGGCCTGGGTCTCGCCCGCGCCACGCTCCCATACGCGCAGGTTGGCGCGGTGGCGGTCGACTACCTGGATGAAGCCGGCATTGACCCGCTGCGGAAAGCGCGGGTGATGCTCGATCTTCGGTCCCAGCTCATGGACCGGAGCGCTGCGCACATCGTCCACGCGCAACACCGAATGCGGGTTGCCCATGGACACTGCGGCGATCTGGTGCACCTGGCCGTCGACTTCGAGTGCGTAGCTGCTCGCCTGCTCATCGGCGATGAACGGGACCTCGGCCGGCGTGAAGCGCGGCGGGCCCATGTCGACGCAGATCTGCCCGTCGTTGCGCACATCGAGCACGATGATGCCGCCCTTGGTCTCGACGCGAATGCGCTTCTTCGCGGTCAGGCGCTTGTCCAGGACGAAACGGGCGAAGCAGCGCGCGCCGTTGCCGCACTGTTCGACCTCGGAGCCATCGGCGTTGAAGATACGGTAGCGGAAGTCGACATCCGGGTTGTTCGGCGCCTCGACGATCAGCAGCTGGTCGAAGCCGATGCCTGTGTTGCGGTCACCCCATTGCTTGGCGTGCTTGGGTTGGATGTGTGCGTGCTGGCTGACCAGGTCGAGGACCATGAAGTCGTTGCCCAGCCCGTGCATCTTGGTAAAACGCAGCAGCATGGGTTCACTCCGGCAGCAGGCTTTCGCCGGCGAACAGTTCGGTGATGGTCTCGCGGCGACGCACTTCGAAGGCCTGGTCTCCATCGACCAGCACTTCGGCGCAGCGGCCACGGGTGTTGTAGTTGGAGCTCATGACGAAACCATAGGCGCCCGCGGAGCGCACGGCCA
>Ga0247818_10000190_pt1 | contig 37051 bp, 35 predicted proteins | sample 13C_Glucose_Day1_FD_192424 | JGI IMG/M metagenome (GOLD analysis project Ga0247818, IMG submission 192424) | Soil microbial communities from agricultural site in Penn Yan, New York, United States - 13C_Glucose_Day1 | ecosystem: Environmental > Terrestrial > Soil > Agricultural land | place...
GGAAAAATTCATGTAGATGGTTGGATCGAAATTCAACATATCGTGTAGAGATTCTCAGTGACACAAGCAGCACAGTGGCGCCACCTTAACCCTTTTTCCGTAACGTGCCAATGCTTCTTGCGAAGGTTTCTCTGTTTTAAGGATCGACGGTGTGACGGTTCGTCGCCAGCGGGGGGGAATTCCAGCCTGTTCGGCGAGAATTGCAGCGCGGACTTTGAACCCGGCGGCGCGCCCGGTAAGATGCCGGACAGATTTTTTCCACCTCGCTATTCAGGACACCGCCATGAGCATCAAATCGGACAAGTGGATTCGCCGCATGGCGCAAGAGCACGGCATGATCGAGCCGTTCGTAGAGCGTCAGATGCGTGGCAGCGACGATAGCCGTGTGATCTCCTACGGCGTGTCCAGCTACGGCTACGATGTACGTTGCACCAATCATTTCAAGGTGTTCACCAACATCAATTCGGCCATCGTCGACCCGAAAAACTTCGATGCCGGCAGCTTCGTCGATATCCACAGCGACGTGTGCATCATTCCGCCGAACTCCTTCGCCCTGGCCAGCACCGTCGAATACTTCCGCATTCCGCGCAATGTATTGACCATCTGCCTGGGTAAAAGCACCTACGCGCGCTGCGGGATCATCGTCAACGTCACGCCGCTGGAACCTGAGTGGGAAGGCCACGTGACCCTGGAATTCTCCAACACCACCAACCTGCCGGCGAAGATCTACGCCAACGAAGGCGTGGCGCAGATGTTGTTCCTTGAGTCTGACGAAGAGTGTGAAGTGTCCTACAAGGATCGCGGTGGCAAATACCAGGGCCAGCGTGGCGTGACCTTGCCACGGACCTGAGTCAGCCGTCCGACAGACAGTGGGAATTCCTGAGCGGGCATACACTCTATGGAGTGTACTGCTCCGGTCCGCGTAAGGCGGGCCGGGCCATCGCTCAGGAGTGCTTTATGAAGATCGACCCGCGAATAAGTGCCGAACTGGCAAGGCTTGAGCCCAATCAGGTTGGCGTTTTAGCCTGGTCCTTGCTGGCACATCCGTCTATCAGCATGGCAGGGGGCATTCCCGGCCAGCCTGATCCCGATACCCCCAATGAACAACCGACCGAACCCGGAGAGCCTACGCTGCCGGATGAGCCACCTCCCGCACCCGTGGCTTGACACGTTAGCCTGTAGGAGCCGGCTGGCTCCTACAGGCTGACTGGCCATATTTCGTTGTCGCCGATGACGAAGATCCGGCAGTGGTCATCCCGCAGCACTTGATAACCGCCAGTGAACGCTCCGAAAGCCGGCAAAAGGCTCACGTCCTCGCCCAGCTTGAAGCACGGCAACCGAAGACGCTGGCGACCTTTACCGTTTAGCCAGTACACCGGGTGCACATGACCTGCGAGCACATGGCGTTCGGGATGTGGGACGGGCTCGTGCTGCAAGGCGAACGGCCCGAGCAACAACGGTTCGGGCACCACATGAATATTCAGCGAAGCAGGCGGATCTCCGGCACGCAGGTCGTGGTTGCCACGGATCAAGGTCATGGCCAGGTCGCGATGGCGGGCTCGCCATTCGGCCAGCGCATTGAGCGTCGCGACCGCATGAGAGCCGCGACCATGCAGAAAATCACCGAGGAAAATCAACTGCCGACAGGGCAGGGTGCCCAGCATGGCATCGAGCACTGCAATGTTTTGCGACGTAGTGCCTTGTGGCACCGGTTGGCCCAGTTTGCGATAGGCGGCCGCCTTTCCGAAATGCACGTCGGCGATCAACAGCGCTTGCTGCGCCGGCCAGAAAATGGCTTTTTCCGGCAATAACCAGAGTTCTTCGCCTGCCAGTTGTACCGGATAGGGCGTGCTCATCAGGCCTTCCCGGTTTCGGCGGTTTTTTCCAGGTCGCTGACCATGCGACGGATGCGGTCAGCGAGTTTTTCCGAACTCATGCTTTCCCGCATGCGCTCCACCAGCAACGGGAAGCTCAACGGCGTAGGGCGTTTGACGGCGTGCAGGTCGATCCGCGAGCGCTGGATCCGGGCCAGTGTCTGCTCCAGACGATTCACATCCAGTTCCTCCCTCAGGACTTCTTCCCCTGCCTGGGCCAGTAGCAGGTTGTCGGCGTCATATTGTTTGAACACTTCGAAGAACAGTCCGCTGGAAGCCTGAACCTGGCGCGTGCTTTTCGGTGCGCCGGGGTAGCCGGCGAACACCAGTCCGGCAATCCGCGCAATCTCACGAAAGCGGCGCAGCGCCAGTTCGCCGGCGTTAAGGCTGGCGAGCACATCCGCCAGCAAATGCGCGGAATCAAACAACGCAGGATTCAGCTGAACAGACCAGTCAACCTCGGTAGCGCTCAGCAACTCCAGCCCGTAGTCATTGATCGAAATCGAGAAGGTCAGCGGCTGGCGTTGACTGACGCGCCACGCCAGCAGGCTGGCCAACCCCTGATGCACCTGGCGTCCGGCGAACGGGAAAAGAAAAAGATGCCAACCCTCGCGAGACTTCAGTGTTTCCGCCAGCAGGCTGTGTTCGGTGGGCAAACCGGACCAGCGTTGTTGCACGCTTAACAATGGACGCAAGGCCTGCATTTCCGGGCCGCTGAACTCACCTTGGGCGGCTGCGCTGAAACGCATGATCACCGCGTGGGCCAACTCGCTGGACAAAGGCATGCGCCCGCCGTTCCAGCGCGGTATGGCTGCTTTCTTCGCTGTGCTGCGCTTGACGTACGCGGTCATGTTTTCCACTCGCACCAGCTCCAGCAAACGACCGGCAAATAGAAAGCCATCGCCGGGCTTGAGGCGGGCGATGAACGCTTCTTCCACACTGCCCAATTGCTTGCCACCGCCGCCCTTGCTCCAGAATTTCAACTGGATGGACGCATCGCTGACGATGGTGCCGATGCTCATGCGATGCCGTCGGGCCAGTCGTGCATCGGGTACGCGCCACACGCCTTGGTCATCGGGTTCGGCCCGACGGTAATCGGGGTAAGCCGTCAGAGAGAGACCGCCGTGACGTACGAAGGCCAGTGCCCACGCCCATTGGGCCAGGCTAAGGTGACGATAAGCCCAGGCCCCGCGGACTTCTTCGTACAGATCCTCGGACAAAAAACCGCCCCCCAGCGCCATGCTGACCAAGTGCTGCACCAGCACATCAAGCGGTCGCTCGGGGGATAGGCGAGGTTCGAGCCGCCGTTGTGCGACTGCATCCTGTGCGGCGGCGGCTTCGATCAATTCCAGGCTGTGGGTGGGCACCAACGTGACCCGCGACGCGCGACCCGGGGCATGCCCCGAACGGCCTGCACGCTGCATCAACCGCGCCACGCCCTTCGCCGAACCGATTTGCAGCACCCGCTCCACCGGCAGAAAGTCCACGCCAAGGTCGAGGCTCGACGTGCAGACCACGGCTTTGAGCAAGCCGTCCTTTAACGCCTGTTCGACCCAGTCGCGAGTATCGCGGGACAACGAACTGTGGTGCAGGGCGATAATGCCCGCCCAATCGGGGCGAGCGTCGAGCAAGGCCTGATACCAGATTTCCGCTTGGGCACGGGTGTTGGTGAACACCAGGCTGCTGGCGCAGGACTCAATTTCGGCGACGACTTGCGGCAGCATTTTCAGGCCGATGTGCCCGGCCCAGGGAAAACGCTCGATGTGCGCTGGCAACAGCGTGTCGACGTGTAGGGTTTTGCTGATTTGCCCTTGAACACTGATACCGCCACCCTGTGGGATCAATACCTCTTGAGCGTGGGATTGATTGCCCAGCGTCGCGGACACGCCCCACACGATCAGTTGCGGATGCCATCGACGTAAACGCGCCAGTGCCAGTTGCAGCTGAACGCCGCGCTTGTTGCCCAGCAGCTCGTGCCACTCATCGACCACCACCATCCGCAAGGTCGCGAGTGCGGTCTGGGCGTCGGCCCGCGCAAGTAACAGGGTCAGGCTTTCCGGTGTGGTGATGAGGGTGGTCGGCAGGCGTCGACTTTGGCGCGCCCGTTCACTGCTGCTGGTGTCGCCCGTGCGCAGGCCGACGCTCCAGTCAATCTGCAAGTCGGCCAGCGGAGTTTGCAAGGCGCGGGCAGTATCGGCAGCCAGCGCACGCATGGGGGTTATCCACAGGAGCGTCAGCGGTTCTGCGGGCGGTTTGCGTTTGCGTGGGGTTTCAGCCGTGGGGGCGGGACGGGCAAAGCGATTGAGCGCAGCGAACCACACGGCATAGGTTTTACCGGCGCCGGTGCTGGCGTGGAGCAATCCGGATTGCCCTTGTTTGACCGCAGCCCACACCTGTTTCTGAAAGGCGAACGGCTTCCAGCCGCGAACGGTGAACCATCGTTTTGCGTAGTCGGGGGAGGTTCCCATGTCGGCGGTGTGCGCTCTGAAAGTCTTCTTTCAGTGACCGCGGGGCAATGGGACAAGTTTTACTGCGATGATCTGTAGGAGCAAGCTTGCTCGCGTTAGCGGTTTTTCGGCCGATATCCTCGTCGCCTGACACACCGACATCGCGAGCAAGCTTGCTCCTGCAAGGGGGAGGTGATTACTTGAGGTTACCGCTGAGGAACTGCTTCAAGCGCTCGCTCTTCGGGTTGCCCAGCACGTCTTCCGGCGCGCCTTCTTCCTCTACCAGGCCCTGGTGCAGGAACAGCACCTGGCTCGACACTTTGCGGGCGAAGCTCATTTCGTGGGTCACCATGATCATGGTCCGGCCTTCTTCGGCCAGGCCCTGGATCACCTTGAGCACTTCACCCACCAGTTCCGGGTCGAGTGCCGAGGTCGGTTCGTCGAACAGCATGACCTCCGGTTCCATCGCCAATGCCCGGGCAATCGCCACGCGTTGTTGCTGGCCGCCCGAGAGGAACGCCGGGTATTGATCAGCCACGCGCGCCGGCAGGCCGACCTTGTCGAGGTAGCGACGGGCACGGTCTTCGGCTTCCTGCTTGCTGCAACCCAACACCCGGCGAGGGGCCATGGTGATGTTTTCCAGCACGGTCATGTGGCTCCACAGGTTGAAGTGCTGGAACACCATGGCCAGGCGAGTGCGGATCCGTTGCAGCTCGTCGGGATCGGCGACGTGCATGCCGTGACGGTCCTTGACCATGCGGATCGCCTGGCCGTCCAGGCTCATGGCGCCGTCGTTGGGTTGTTCGAGGAAGTTGATGCAGCGCAGAAAGGTACTTTTGCCCGAGCCGCTGGCGCCGATCAGGCTGATCACGTCACCGGTGTTGGCCTTGAGCGAAACGCCTTTGAGCACCTCGTGATCGCCATAGCTTTTATGCAGGCCTTCGATGGTCAGTTTGTACATGGAACAAGCATCCTCAAGGCGAAAGTAGGTAGCCGCTGCGATAGGCTTCGGTGCCCGCGACATGGGCGATCACCATGCCGGCAGTGGCCATGCGGCGCAGCGAGCGGGCGTACATCAAGCCGGCGGCAGTGCAATGGACAGGGGTGACGCGATCGGTGATCGGGTCAATGATTTCGGCGATCAGTTGCCCGGCTTCCAGGTACTCCCCCGGCAGCGCGGTGAACACCAGCAGGCCGCCAACGGGCGTCGCCACCGGTTCGACGCCGGCCAGCGGCGTGGCCGGGTAGGGCAGGTCAGGCAAAGGCGCCGGTTCGCCGGCAATCGCACCGAAGTGAATCAGGTAATCGATCAACGCCTGGCTGTCGAGGCTGGCCAGCGGGTGATTGACGTCACCCTGGCCGCGCAGTTCGACGGTGACCGAAAAACTGCCCGGCGGAATGTCGAACTGTTCGCCGAAGCGCTCTTTCAGCTGCCACCAGAGCAGGGTGAAGCATTCATCGAACGACTGGCCGCCGGAATCCGTGGCCAGCAGGCTGGCTTCGGAACCGATGTAACGCGCCAGTGGCTCGACCTGCGGCCAGGCTTCGGGCGTGGTGTACAGATGCGCGACCGCTTCGAAATCGCAATGCAGGTCCAGCACCATGTCGGCGTCGCAGGCAAGCCGCTGCAACGTCAGGCGTTGGGATTGCAGTTGCGTGCCAGCGGTTTGCCGGGACAGTGCCTGGCGCAGGCTGTTGCGGATCAGTTCGAGGTTGCGCTGAGGATCGTCGCCGAGCTGGCCTTCGATTTCATTGCCGACCTCTTCGCTCAAGTCGACGAACCAGCGGTTGAAGTTCTGCCCGCTTTCGAGCTCGTAGCGACCCAGCGGCACATCCATCAGCACTTGTTCCAGGCCAACCGGGTTGGCCACTGGCACCAGGACGATTTCACTGCGCAGGCGCCCGGCCGCTTCCAGCTCCGCCAGGCGTTGCTTGAGGTGCCAGGCGACCAGCATTCCCGGCATTTCGTCGGCGTGCAGGGACGACTGGATGTAGATTTTGCCTTTGGCCGGCTGAGGGCCGAAGTGAAAACTGTGGATCTGTCGTGCTGTCCCCGGCAGCGGGGCCAGCAGGTCATGAATCTGGTGGCGCATTGCGAAAAATCCTAGTGGGTCGGCCCAAGGAAGGCTAGCCATCGGCGTTCGGCGAGACGGAACAGGCCGACCAGCGCAAAGGTGACGGTCAGGTAGATCAGCGCGGCGATGCCGAACGACTGGAAGGTCAGGAAGGTCGCCGAGTTGGCGTCCCTGGCGACTTTCAGAATGTCCGGGATGGTCGCGGTGAACGCCACGGTGGTCGAGTGCAGCATCAGGATCACTTCGTTGCTGTAGTACGGCAACGAGCGACGCAGGGCCGAAGGCATGATCACGTAGGCATACAGCTTCCAGCCTGTCAGACCGTAGGCCTTGGCCGCTTCGACTTCACCATGGGCCATGCTGCGAATCGCCCCGGCGAAAATCTCCGTGGTGTAGGCGCAGGTGTTCAGGGCGAACGCGAGGATGGTGCAGTTCATCGCATCGCGGAAGAAACTGTCGAGCACCGGTTGCGCCCGCACGGCGGCCAGGCTGTAGATCCCGGTGTAGCAAATCAGCAACTGGATATACAACGGCGTACCACGGAACAGGTAGGTGTAGAACTGCACCGGCCAGCGAATGTAGCGGTGCGGCGAAACCCGGGCGATCGACAGCGGAATCGAGACGATGAAACCGATGAAGATCGACGCGCTGAGCAACCACATGGTCATCGCCAGACCGGTGATGTTTTGGCCGTCGCTGTAGAGGAAGGGTCTCCAGTATTCCTGCAGGAGTTCGATCATCGTACGGCCTCCCGGGTACCGGCGGCGTAGCGGCGTTCGAGCCAGCGCAGAATGAAGTTGGAAGCACTGGTGATCAGCAGGTAGATCAGGGCCGCGAGCACCAGGAAGTAGAACAGTTGATAGCTGCTTTTACCGGCATCCTGGGCCGCCTTGACCAGATCGGCGAGGCCGATGATCGACACCAGCGCCGTCGCCTTGAGCATCACCATCCAGTTATTGCCGATACCCGGCAGGGCATAGCGCATCATTTGCGGGAACACCACGATACGAAAACGCTGGCCGCGCTTGAGGCCATAGGCGGTGGCGGCTTCGACCTGACCACGAGGCACGGCAAGGATGGCGCCGCGGAAGGTCTCGGTGAAATACGCGCCGTAAATGAAGCCCAGGGTCAGTACCCCGGCGCTGAACGGGTTGATCTCGATGTATTCCCATTCCATGTAGTCGGTGAGCGACGTCAGCCAGGTTTGCAGGCTGTAGAAAATCAACAGCATCAGCACCAGGTCTGGCACCCCGCGAATCAGCGTGGTGTAGCACTGGGCAACCAGGCGCAGCAGTTTGACTTTGGACAGTTTGGCACTGGCGCCCAGCAGGCCGAGCAACACGGCCACCAGCAGCGACATCGCCGATAATTTGATGGTCATCCAGGTGCCTTCCATCAGCAAAGGACCGAAGCCCTTGAGGCTGAAGGCTGAGAGCCCCAGATTTTGTAGGAGGTTTTCGAACATAAATCAGCAACCTGATCGGATGAAAAAAGCGCCCATCGCGAGATGGGCGCCGGGCATTATTTGCCGCTGTACAGGTTCAGATCGCCAAAGTGTTTCTTCTGAATGGTGGCGTAGGTGCCATCATCGTGTAACGCTTTGATACCTTTATCCAAAAGTGCTTTCAGCTCGGTGTTACCTTTCTTAATACCGATCGCTGTCTTGGCTGGCAGCAGTTCGCTGTCAACCGGCTTGCTGACTTCATAGCCTTCGCCTTTAGGCGACTTAAGGAAGCCCAATTCAGCTTGCAGCATGTCCTGGATCGCGGCGTCGAGACGGCCGGAAGTCAGGTCGGAATACACCTGGTCCTGGTTCTGATAGGCCTGGGTTTTTACGCCTGCCTTGTCCAGAACGGCTTTGGCGTAGGCTTCCTGAATGGTGCCTTGCTCGTAACCGACCGTTTTGCCTTTCAGCGAAGCAACGTCTTCGTTGAGCCCGGAACCCTTCTTGAATACGTAAGCAGTCGGGCCGGAGAACAGCTCGCTGGAGAAGTCGATGACTTTTTCGCGGGCCGGGGTGACGGTCATCGAAGAGATCACGCCGTCGAATTTATTGGCCTTGAGGCCAGGAATCATCCCGTCGAAATCGCTTTCGACCCATTTGCACTTGACCTTCAGCTCGGCGCAGATTGCGTTACCCAGATCGATGTCGAAGCCCACCAGGTTGCCGTCGGCCGCTTTCGACTCGAACGGTGCGTAGGATGGGTCAACGCCAAAACGCAATTCTTTGTATTCCTTTGCCATGGCGGAGCCAGCGGCCATGCACAACGCCAGTGCAGAAAGGGTCAGCAATGCTTTTTTCATTATTTATTCCCTAAAACCAATATGAGCGCTTGTGGCGCAGAATTATTGTTACTGGTAAGCGTAAGACCTAATGAAAGTAGCAATTTCCGAACCAGAGTGCCGAACAAGCGTTTAAAAGGCATTCAGGAAATCGCCGGGATGGGATTAGTGCACGAAATCGGGCGCCGTGGAAGGGCTGCACCCTTTTGGTTCCCGGGGAAGGTGATCAGCCGAGCAAATCCTGCAGCGTTCCCAGATGGTCAGCCTCTTCCACCGACTTGTCCTGCCGCCAGCGCAGCATTCGCGGAAAGCGCACCGCAATCCCGCTTTTGTGCCGTTTGGACAAGGCAATCCCTTCGAAGCCCAGCTCAAACACCAGGCTCGGTTTAACGCTGATTACCGGGCCGAATTTTTCGACGGTGGTTTTACGCACGATGCTGTCGACCTGGCGCATTTCTGCATCGGTCAGGCCCGAATAGGCTTTGGCAAAGGGCACCAGCGTGCGTTCGCTGGCATCGGCCGGACCGTCCCAGACTGCGAAGGTGTAGTCGCTGAAAAGACTGGCCCGGCGTCCATGGCCGCGTTGCGCATAAATCAGCACAGCGTCGACGCTGAACGGGTCGACCTTCCATTTCCACCAGACGCCCATGTCCTTGGTCCGACCCACGCCGTAGAGCGCGTCGCGAGCCTTGAGCATCATGCCTTCGACCCCGAGCCGGCGGGATGCTTCGCGCTGGCGGGCGAGGTCGAACCAGTCATCGCCGGTCAGCAGCGGCGACGCCAGCAACACCGGCTGATTGCAACGGGCAATGACCTGTTCCAGTTGCGCACGGCGCTGCGCCTGCGGGTGATTGCGCCAGTCCTCGCCAGCCCATTCCAGCAAGTCGTACGCGAGGATGACCACGGGGACATCGCTGAGGATTTTCTTGCTCAGGGTTTTACGGCCGATGCGCTGTTGCAGCAGGGCGAACGGTTGCACGGCGGGGGCGGATGGCGAGTGTGGATTGAAGGCGTCTTCGGTGTCGGGTTGCGCACTTTTCCAGACAACGATTTCACCGTCGATCACCGTGCCGTCGGGCAGGCCGTGAATCAGTGTGCCCAGTTCTGGAAAACGCTCGGTCACCAACTCTTCACCCCGCGACCAGATCCACAGCTGCCCGGCGCGCTTGACCACTTGGGCGCGGATGCCGTCCCACTTCCATTCCACTTGCCAGCGGCTGGCCGGGCCAAGCAACGCTTCAAATTGTTCAACCGGTTGCGCCAGTGCGTGGGCGAGAAAAAACGGATAGGGCTGACCGCCACGCTGGGCGTGTTCATCGGCCGATTCGGCGGCGATCAACTTCAAGTAGCTGGCGGCGCTCGGGCGATTGGACAGGTCGGTGTAGCCCACCAGGCGTTGTGCCACGCGTTTGCTGTCCAGATCGGCCATGGCGGCGAGTGCGCGGGTGACCAGCAGTTTGGAGACGCCAACGCGGAAGCTGCCGGTAATCAATTTGATGCAGAGCATCAGGCTGGTGCGGTCCAGTTGCGACCAGAGTTCAGGCAGGCGCTGGGCGAGCACATCCGGGGATTCGCCGCGTAACGGCAGCAGGTTGTTTTCGACCCACGCGGCCAGCCCATCGGTGGAAACATGGGGCGCATCGGGCAGGATCAGCGAAATGGTTTCCGCCAGATCGCCGACGGATTGATAACTTTCTTCGAACAACCACGGCGCCAGGCCGGAATGGATCACGGCCAGTTCATGCAGCAGACGCACCGGCACCAGTTGCCGGGGCCGCCCACCGGACAGGAAATACACCGCCCACGCGGCGTCTTCCGGTGCAGCTTGGGCGAAGTAGCGTTGCATCGCCGCCAGTTTGGCGTTGCTGGAGGTCGTCGCATCGAGCTCGGCATACAACTCGGCAAACGCCCTCATGTCAGCGCCTCGACGGGTTCGGGTTCGACGGCCAGCGGCTCTTCTTCATCGTCGCCGTATTCGGTCTCGAAGGCCTGGGCGTCGAGGCCTTGTTCGCGCAGGTGGCGCACCAGCACGGCGACTGAACCGTGGGTGACCATCACCCGTTCAGCGCCGCTCTGTTCAATGGCCCAGAGCAGGCCGGGCCAGTCCGCATGATCGGAGAGCACGAAACCGCGATCCACTCCGCGCCGCCGACGGGTGCCGCGCAGGCGCATCCAGCCACTGGCGAAACCATCGCTGTACTCGCCAAAGCGGCGCATCCAGGTGCTGCCACCGGCTGAGGGCGGGGCGATGACCAGTGCTTTGCGCATCAACGGATCGTTTTTGTCGACCTCGCCGGCGTAGATCGTGGGCGGTATATAAACGCCAGCTTCCCGGTACACCCGGTTCAGCGGCTCAACCGCGCCATGGGTCAGGATCGGGCCGAGACTGGCGTCGATGCCGTGGAGAATGCGCTGGGCTTTGCCGAAGGCGTAGCACAGCAACACGCTGGTTTTGTCTTCGGCCGCGTTGGCTTGCCACCACTGATTGATTTCGGCGAAGACTTGCGCTTGAGGTTGCCAGCGGTAGATCGGCAGGCCGAACGTCGACTCAGTGATAAAAGTATCGCAACGCACTGGTTCGAACGGGGCGCAGGTGCCGTCGGGTTCGATCTTGTAATCACCGGAAGCGACCCAGACTTCGCCGCCGTATTCCAGACGCACTTGGGCCGAACCGAGCACATGGCCGGCGGGGTGAAAACTCAACGTAACGCCTTGGTGCAGTAAGCGCTCGCCATAGGGCAGCGTTTGCAGGTTGATGTCCTGCCCCAGACGCGTGCGCAGAATCCCTTCGCCGGGCGCCGCTGCCAGGTAATGCTGGTTGCCGGTGCGCGCATGGTCGCCATGGGCGTGGGTGATCACCGCGCGTTCGACCGGCCGCCACGGATCGATATAGAAATCGCCGGCGGGACAGTACAAGCCTTCGGGACGCGCGATGACAAGATCCATGGCATGGCCGGGGTGGGGGACTTGTTAGCTATGAGGCTGGCGCGGGGTGAGAAGTTCTATCGATTTTCTGAAATCAAAATGCAAAAGATCGCAGCCTGCGGCAGCTCCTACGCCCTGCCGCAGGCTGCGATCTTTTGATCTTACTTGCCCGGTGTCAGGGTCAAGCGCTTGGTCCCGTACACCTTGTCAAAGTTTTGCGGCTGCATCGGCAAGCTCTGATATTGACCCTTGAGCCATGGATCGACGCTGTTCAGGTAGTTCGGGCTGGCGGGGTTGCCGGATTGGCCGGTGGCGTTCTGCCCCATCAACGGTTCGGGTTGGCCGAAGTCGACGATAAAGCGCATGGCCGGGGCCAGCGTGGTGTTGAAGTCCTGGCCCCAGGCAAACGCCGCGGTGTTGAGCGTGGTGTGGTCGCCGCCCGCCGGCATCGGGCCACGCACGGTCTGGCCACTGGCGTTCTTCCATTCATAGCGGTGCAATTTGCCCCACTGCCAGACTTTGTGATCGCCACCCAACTGACTGTCACCGGCGGTGATTGCCGCGGCGAGACTGCGAGCGAGAATCGCCGGTTTGTCTTCTTTTTGCGCGGTGCGCGCGTCATCCCAGAACGGACTGTCTTCGCGGCCCAGCAAGTGATCGGCCTGGGCGGCATAGGACAATTTGCCGTTGGCGACGAAGGCTTTCCATGCCGGACTGCTTTCCGGCCCCAGTTCATCGAGGAAAATCTGCTTCATGCTCTCTTGCAGGAACAGCTCGTAGATTGCCGCGTCGGTGGAGGTCGGGGCGAGTTTGCCGTCGAACGCCATCAACCGCGTCAACGCCTCGCGCGCCTTGCCGCGATCCGCCACCGGCAGGGTCTCGATGGCCTGTTTGAGCGGCTGGGCCATGCCCGGCGCTTCAAACATTTTCTTCAGTTTGGCGGCGAACGTGGTGGTCTGGTCGTACTGCATGGCGATCAGGCTGCGGGTGTCATGTTTGCCCACGCCGGCCAGCTCCGCCAGGCGCTCGCCACGTTCAGGTGCCGACCAGGAATTGGACAACTGCATGCCATAGCCATGGGGGATGACCCGTTGGTTGGCGGTGCCGAGCCAGCCTTGCGCCGGGTCTTGGTCGTAAGGGTGCAGCATCGGGTCGGCGTAACCGTCCCAATCGTAGCGATCTTCCCAGCCCGGCGAGGGCAGCAGGCCTTCGCCTTCGCGGCGGTTCGGGTAACGGCCGGTGACTTGCCAGCCAATGTTGCTGGCATCGGCAAACACCAGGTTCAAGGCGATGGCACGGATCTCGCGGCTGGCGTCGGAAGCTTTCTCGACACTCTGCGCGCGGGACAGGTCGAAAAACGCGTCCAGGGATTTGTCGTCAGTGAAGTTCGGTGTCTGCAAGGCCAGGCCGAAGCCGTTGCCTTGCGCCAGGCCTTGTGCGCTGTTGAGCAGCGGGCCGTGGCGTGTTTCGTACACCGCTTCGCGAAACGGCCGCTGGCCTTTGACGAAGTAGGTTTCGTTGCGCACGATCGCCGGCTGCCATTTGCCGTTGGTTTCGTAGGCAAGCCCGTTGCCCTGGCGGCGGATTTTTTCCAGGAACAGGTCCTGGTTGTCACCCATGACGGTCGTCGTGCTCCACGCCACTTTGCCGTTGAAACCACCGAGCACCATGGGCAACCCGGCGATGGTCACGCCCGAAGCCTGATACTTCGGGGCGCGGATCTGCACGTAGCTATAGAGCGACGGCACGCCCATCGGGCCATGGCTGTCGCTGGCCAGCAGGCTTTTGCCGCTGCGGCTGCGTTGCGGGGCAATCGCCCAGTTGTTCGAGGACGTGGCGCCCAGCAGGTTCAGCTCTGAGAGTTGGCTGGTGGCCTTGCTGATGTCAGACAGCCCCGGTACTTGCCCACTGAACTTGATGCCTTGCAGCTTGTCGCTTTCCGCCAATGGCAGTTTTTCATCGGGCGCGGACGGCGTCAGCCACGGCAGTTTGTCGGTGGTGACGGTCTGCGCGAGTACCAGCGTGGAAATTTCTTCCGGCAGGTTGGCGGACTGACTGAAGTTCAACAGGCAGAAAATCAGCGCCGAATCTTCCGGTTTCCAGTATTCAGGCTTGTAGCCGCTGGCAACGAGGTCGGCCGGCAGCTTGTCGCGGTAGCGGAACAGGTAGGCGTTGACCCCGCGGGCATAGACTTCAAAGAAGCGTTTAAGACGCGGCGAAGAGGCTTTGTACAGTTCACCGGCGCTTTTCTTCAGATTGACGGCGCGCATGTAGCGGTCGGCGTCGAGCAAGTCCGCACCGTGCATTTCCGCCAGTCGGCCCTGAGCCAGCAAGCGCAGGGTGACCATTTGCGTGATGCGGTCGCTGGCGTGCACATAACCGAGGGTAAACAGCGCGTCGTGGAACGTGCTGCTTTCGATCAACGGCATGCCCATCGCGTTGCGACGCACTGAAACATTCTGCGCCAGCCCCTTGATCGGCTGTACGCCGGAGGTCGGTACGAGGGTGTCCTGGGCATTGAAGCTCTGACACCCGGTCAGGCTCAAAACCCCCGCGACTGCTGCGGCAACGCCGAACCGGGGTAGAAAATGTGTGAGGGCTGGCGAGGCCATGGCAAAGCTCCTGCGGGGGTAGCGTCAGTAAAGGCGCTACGTTAGTGAGCGGGAGGTGGGCGCGCAAGCGGGCTACAAGGTTATTTCAGGATTTGTCTGCTAACACAGCCTTGTAGGAGCTGCCGAAGGCTGCGATCTTTTGATCTTAAAATCCAATGGTTGGAAAGAATCGGTATGCATCTGGAGAAAAACGCCGCACTGATCATCATCGACCAACAAAAAGGCATCCTGCACCCCAGGCTCGGGCGTCGGAACAATCCCCAGGCTGAAGAACGCATGCAGGAACTGTTGGCTCATTGGCGCCGCAGCGGTCGGCCAGTCATTCACGTGCAGCACTTGTCCCGATCGGAAGATTCGGTGTTCTGGCCGCAGCAATCGGGTGTGGAGTTTCAGGAACGCTTCAGCCCCTTGCCCGGCGAGCAACTGATTCAGAAACAGGTGCCTGATGCTTTTTGTTCGACGGGGCTCGAAGTACTGTTGCGCGAGGCGGGGATCGCTCAGTTGGTCATCGTCGGCGTGGCGACCCACAACTCGGTGGAGTCCACGGCGCGCACGGCAGGCAATCTGGGGTTTGACACTTGGGTGGTGCACGACGCGTGCTTTACCTTCGACAAGGCTGATTTTTTCAGTCATGCCCGTTCCGCAGAAGAAGTGCACGGCATGTCGCTGGGAAATTTGCATGGAGAGTATGCGACGGTGGTCGATACCGCGCAGATTCTCACGACTGATTGAAACCTGTGGGAGCTGGCTTGCCAGCGAAGCGGTGTGTCTGGCAAACCGCGTTGCGTTGATCGCCGGCAAGCCGGCTCCTACAGGGGGATGGGGTTAACCCATCAAGCGCCGTGGCACTTCTTGAATTTCTTGCCATTGCCGCATGGGCAAGGGTCGTTGCGGCCAACGTCTTTCAAGGCATTGCGCACCGGTTCCTGGTGGGCGTGGCCGCAGTTCGGGCCGTGGACATGGCCATGGTCGTGATCATGGTGGTCATGATCGTGGTTGCAGTCAGGGCCATGGACATGGGGTTGCTGGGTCATCGGGGTTACTCCGGAATTAGATCGGCGGGGATTATCACGCCATTACGCGCCAGGTGCACGTAGTGGGCGATGAATAAACCGGTTTCCATTTCACCTTCGAGACGATACGGGATGGCTTGCTCGGGACTTTTAAGTTGTTTGACCAGGTCTTTGACCCTCGGCCACAGGTTGGTGCGGATCGGAACCTTGTAAAAACGGCTGCTATTGGGCCCCACGGTGATCCAGTGTTCGTGCTCGCCTTCCGCTAGCAAGATGTCCCCCAGATGAATGCGGTATTCCAGGCCACGCACGGTCAGGTCGCTGTCATTGGGGTTGTCGATGCGAAAGTGCAGCATAAAACGTTGTTCCAGCAGCTTCGCCCGCACCACCTCAACCCTGACCAGATGCACTGCGGGATCCCGTTCATCGCTGCTGAACCAGGACGCACAACCGCTGAACGCCAGACAAAAAGTTAGCGTAAGCAAACATTGTGCGAGTCGCCGGGTGATCATGGTCGATTGTCTCCCTTGAACCTGTAGCAGCTGCCGAAGGCTGCGTCCGGCTGCGCAGCAGTCGCGAAACCTGCCTGCGCGTTCTTCCTGAAACACTGCGGTCTACCTTTGACGAGCGCTTCGCACTCGAACGCAGCCTTCGGCAGCTGCTACGGGTGATCACCTCAACTGCCGAAATAGCCTGAACAGCACTTCTTGAACTTCTGCCCGCTGGCGCAAGGGCAGGCGTCGTTGCGCCCGATGTCGAGTTGCACGGTGGGGTCGATGAAGTACCAGCGGCCCGCGTTCTGCACGAACGACGAGCGTTCGCGATGGCTGTGTTCGCCGCTGCCGTCGTGCCAGCGTGCGGTAAAGGTCACGAACGCGTGTTCCGGCTGGCCGCCGAGCACTTCCGAGCTTTCCACCTCAAGGCCCAGCCAGGTGCTTTGGGCACTCCAGTCACTGATCGACTGCCGATCGAGCCCGTTTTGCTGGGCGGGCAGGGTGGTCGCCACCAGATAATCGATCAGGCCCAGCACATAGGCGCTGTAGCGCGAGCGCATCAGGGCTTCGGCGCACGGGGCCGGGTGGCCGGCATGGTAATGACCGCAGCAGGCGTCGAGCAGGGTGCCGCTGCCGCAAGGACAAATGGATGTACTCATTGCGTTACCACCAATATTTCCCGAAGTTTTCCGGATTGGCCCAGAAGCGTGAATTGAGCCAGTCGGGGACTTGTTTGTAGTCAAGCAGATCATAGGTAAACAGAGTCAGCACCTGCTCGTCACGCTGGAAGCGCTCACTGGCTTGCAATGCCAGGGAGAAAAAATCGGTTTCCTGCCAACCGCTGGCCGGCAAGTCGGCCAGCACCGCGATGCGACTGGCGTTGAGGTTGCGAATGCCACCGAGCAGGTTCAAACCATCACGCTTGGGCAAGTGTTCGAGGCAATCAACCACCAGCGCCAGATCAAACCGGCGCGCCGCCAGCTCCGTCGGCAACGGCCCTGGCGCCGCGTGCGCCACGCAGCTGTCTGGGTGCGCGAGCTTGAAGGCTTCCAGTGCCGGAAACTCACTGGCGCCAATCAGCAACAGCCGCGCCGGAGCGTAACGATCCAGCAAAGCGGCCAGCGCCTGTTGCGGCGTGCGCGAAGAAATAGCTGCAATCATCGAAGTTCCTCAATCAGATGTGCCAAGACTAGCCTGCCCGCAAGTTCGAGCCTAGAGCGGCTTTACTCGAAAAGTGACGATCTGCCGTGAACATGGGACAAAACTGCAATGGCCTATTGCTGGCGGAGAATTAAAGTCGGGTCTTTACTCCCTGAATCGGTTCTAAGCCGATCCTTAAGGAGAAAACTAGATGAGCATAGTTCGGACAGCATTACCCCTGGTTCTGCTAACCAGTGTGTTGACTGGTTGTGCAGGTTTGCAGAAAACCGACTGGCCGACCTGTGCGGCCGTCGGTGGTGTCGTAGGTGCGGGTCTCGGCGCGACCGAGAGCTCGTCGTGGGCAGGCTGGGGCGCCCTGGTTGTCGGCGGTACGGCAGCAGCTTATTGCTGGGTTCACGGTGATGGTGACGAAGACGGTGATGGTGTGCCGGATAGCCGCGACAAATGCCCGGGCACGCCTAAAGGCGTGCAGGTCGATGCCGACGGTTGCCCACCTCCAGCACCTGCTCCAGTGGTTGAAGAGGCCGTTGTGGTCAAGGAAGAAACCATCGTCATCCGCGATGTTCACTTCCAGTTCGACAAAGCCACACTCACCTCTGCCGACAAGACCGTACTCGACAAGATTGCGACTCGCCTGAAAGGTGAAGCGCCAAACGCTCAACTGACGGTCACCGGTCATACTGACAGTGTCGGCAGTGACGCCTACAACCAGAAACTGTCGGATAAACGCGCCCACTCGGTGGTTGAGTACCTCATCCAGGAAGGCGTGCCACGCAGCAGCTTCGTGTCGGTTCAGGGTGCCGGTGAAAGCCAGCCGGTTGCCGATAACAAAACCGCTGACGGCCGCGCGATGAACCGTCGCACAGAAATCAAGATCAACCGCTAGGTCCCTTGCATCCGCGGCTTGTGCAGTCGCGGATGCGGGTCTTTACTCCTGTGTAACCGGCATCGGCCGGTGACACAGGAGCTTTCAAAATGAGCAATCTCACACGGACCGTCTTACCGGTTCTGCTGCTGGGCAGCCTGTTAACCGGTTGCGCTACTCACAGCGATGGCACTGCCCCCCTCAATCAACGTACCTGGCCGATCTGCAGCCTTCTTGGCGGACTGGTCGGCGGAGGCTTGGGCGCTATCGAAAGTAGCGGTTGGGCGGCCGGTGGAGCGGCGCTCGGTATTTTGACCGGTGGCTTGATCTGTTACGCCCAGGATGGTGACGAAGACGACGATGGCGTGTTTGACCGCCGCGATCGCTGCCCCGACACCCCGGCCAACACCCCTGTGGAACATCACGGTTGCCCACTGCCGCAATACCCGGCCAGCGTGAAACCGGCCGAACCTGTGGCGCCTGAAGTCATCACGTTGAGCAACGACGTGTTCTTTGGCTTCGACAAGTCGGACCTGACCCCGACCGCGAAAAGCGAGCTCGATGCGATCATGGGCAAACTGGAGGACGCCGACGTGGTGAGCATCAAGGTGATCGGTCATACCGACAGCGTCGGTTCGGACAGCTATAACCAGCGTCTTTCGGAGCGTCGCGCCAGCAGCGTTGCGGAGTATCTGTTGGCCCAGGGTGTAGCACCGAACAAACTCACCAGCGAGGGCAAGGGTGAAAGCCAGCCAGTGGCCGATAACGAAACTGAAGAAGGGCGCGCGAAAAACCGTCGCGTGGAATTGCACATCAATCGCTGAGCCGCGGATTAGAGCTGTCGAGCGCGGATTACCCGCGTTTCGACGGCCATTCGGCGATCTTCATGAAGAATTTTCGCTCACCCTCTGGCTTATCCCGCGTGGAAGCCGTTACTGTGCGCGCAAAGAATAATTCTCATCGAGGGGCGTATGAAGGTGATCTGGGGGCTGGGGAAGCTGTTGACCCTGCTGTTCTGGCTGGTGGTGCTGGTCAATCAGCTCATCCCGTTTGTCCATCCGCTGCACCTGCTGGTCGAACTGTCCGGCGGTGTTCTGGCAATCCTCCATCTGCTTGAAGCGCTATTTTGCAACCGCAGCCTCAAAGGCCGCGCCCACCCTTGGCGTGATCGCCTGAAGATTGTCGTTTTCGGCGTTTTCCACCTGCAAACCATTCCCGCTCCCACCGCATCTAAGGCTTCCCATGCGTAAACTCTGTCTGCTCGCCGCACTCATCAGCCCATTGGCCTGCGCCCAGGTGGTGAGCGTCGAAACCAACTCGCTGATGCGTTTGCCCAACACCACCAGCACCTTGCAGCTGGAACGCCTGGAAGTGGCGGACTACGGCACGTTGCTGATCCCGTCGAACGTGACCGAAGTGACCGTTGGCGAACTGCACCTGGGGCGTGATGCGCGGATCGCCATCGTGCCGAGTGAACAGGCGCTGGAATTGAAAGTCAGCCGCGCCGAGCTGGCCGAAGGCAGCCAGATTACTGCGCGTGGCGCTCCCGGCACTTATCAGAAAGCGGCCCGCTCCGGGCGCAATCTGAATCTGCAGATCAAGACACTCAATGCCCCACAATTGATCGTCGACGCGCGCGGCGGTGCGGGTGCGCCAGGGTTTGTCGGCCTTGACGGGGCCAATGGTCAGGCCCCGGGCTGCACTTGGGGGCAGGCCGGCCGAGGTGCCGATGGCAGCGACGGCAGTGACGGTCAGCCAGGTGCACCGGGAGCACTGGTGAAGTTGGCGGTGCCGCATGATTACCCCGCAGAACAGATCAAGGTTCAGGTCACTGGCGGTGCCGGTGGCGTGGCAGGTCCTGGTGGCAAACCGGGGGCGGGCGGTAAAGCGAAGGGCTGTTTCGTCTACAAGGCCGATGGCGGCAAGAGTGGCAAACCGGGCGCTGATGGCCAACCGGGAGCTGCTGGCGCCGCGGGTTCGGTGACGGTGCAGCGGTTGTAAGCAACTCCTGAAGATGCACTGTAGGAGCTGCCGCAGGCTGCGATCTTTTGATGTTGCCTTTTAGGAACAAGATCAAAAGATCGCAGCCTGCGGCAGCTCCTACAACGTGATTGCCTAGAACATTGGCCGCACCGCAGCAATCGTCACGACCGCCAACCCCACCAGCAAATTAATCCCCACCAATCGACGAATCCTTCCCAGCACCGCGGCCCCTGCCGGCCAGTCCTGCGCTTGTACGGTCGTGCGCAACTCCGGCAGCAGCAACGCCTGGATCCGGATGAACAGCGCCGTCATCACCACAAACAAACCCATCATCACTTGCACGTAGCGCGGCGCGTGTTCAAAACCGTTGAAATTCATATTCAGCATGACCACACCGCTGACGGGCAACAGCACCACCGCGCCCCAGACCCAGCGGAAAAAAGCTTGAAACACTTCTACCCACAGCTTCAAACGGGCAGGGCCCTCCAGCGCCGTAATCGCCGCGGGGCGCAAGACCATCCAGGCGAAAAACATGCCGCCAACCCACACCAGCGCGGCGAGGACATGCAGGCTATAAACAAGGCTAAAAGCGGTCATTCAGGTACTCCGTTCTGCGCGGGATTCATTAGCGGGGTATGATAGCCGCCGAACCGAACCACTGAAAATTTATCCAGCGTTTTTTGCGCCCGACAATCAATGATCAGCACCGAACTCAAAACCACGATCCAGGGCGCCTATTCGCGTTTTCTCGAAGCCAAGAGCCTCAAGCCGCGCTACGGCCAACGCCTGATGATCGCCGAAGTTGCCAAAGTCCTCGGTGATATCGACACCGACGACGAAGGTCGGCGCAGTGGCGACCCCGCGATTGTCGCGGTGGAAGCCGGCACCGGTACCGGCAAGACCGTGGCCTACAGCCTGGCCGCGATCCCGACCGCGAAGGCTGCCGGCAAGCGCCTGGTGATCGCCACCGCGACCGTCGCCCTGCAAGAGCAAATCGTCTACAAGGATTTGCCCGACCTGATGCGCAACAGCGGGCTGAACTTCAGCTTCGCCCTGGCCAAGGGCCGCGGGCGCTACATGTGCCTGTCCAAGCTCGACATGTTGCTGCAAGAAGGTCATGCGCAAACTGCCACAGCCCAGCTGTTCGAAGAAGAAGGCTTCAAGATCGAGGTCGATGAGGCCAGTCAGAAGCTGTTCACCAGCATGATCGAGAAGCTCGCCGGTAATAAGTGGGACGGCGACCGCGACAGTTGGTCCACCGCGCTCGAAGACGCCGACTGGGCGCGCCTGACCACCGATCACAGCCAATGCACCAATCGCCATTGCCCGAACTTCGGCCAATGCGCCTTCTACAAGGCTCGCGAAGGCATGGGCAAGGTCGACGTGATCGTCACCAACCACGACATGGTGCTGGCGGACCTGGCGTTGGGCGGCGGCGCCGTGTTACCGGACCCGCGCGACACCATTTACGTGTTCGACGAAGGCCACCACCTGCCGGACAAAGCCATCGGCCACTTTGCTCATTACACACGGCTGCGCTCCACCGCCGACTGGCTGGAAACCACCGCGAAGAACCTCACCAAATTGCTGGCGCAACACCCGTTGCCGGGCGATTTGGGCAAGCTGATCGAACAGGTGCCGGAGCTGGCGCGGGAGATCAAGACCCAACAGCAGTTCATGTTCACCGCCTGCGAGCAAGCCGCCGATTTCAAACCCGGTGAAGACGTCGAAGGCCGCGAACGCCCGCGTCATCGGTTCGTCGGCGGGGTGATTCCCGAGCACATGCGCGAGATGGGCACCGAATTGAAGAAAGGCTTTGCCCGTCTGACTGACCTGTTTACGCGCCTGACCGAATTGCTCAAGGAAGGCATGGATGGCGAGGTCAACATCGGCATCGCCAGCAACCAGGCCGAAGAGTGGTATCCACTGTTCGGCAGCCTCTTGTCGCGCTCTTCGGGCAACTGGGAGTTGTGGGTCGCATTCACCGCTGAAGACCCGGAAGACAACCCGCCCATGGCCCGTTGGTTGACGCTTGCCGAAAGCGGTTCGCTGTTCGACATCGAGGTCAACGCCAGCCCGATCCTCGCGGCGGAAATGCTCCGGCGCAACCTCTGGAACGTGGCTTATGGCTGCCTGGTTACCTCGGCGACCCTGACCGCCCTCGGCACGTTCGACCGTTTCCGCATGCGCGCCGGTCTGCCGAAAAAAGCCGTCACCGCCGTAGTGCCAAGCCCGTTCCATCACGCTGATGCGGGTGTGCTGCGGGTGCCGAACCTCAACGCCGATCCGCGGGATGCCGCAGCGCATACCGCCGCGATCATCCGCGATCTGCCGGACCTGGTCGAAGGCTCGCGCGGTACGCTGGTGCTGTTCTCGTCGCGCAAGCAAATGCAGGACGTGTTCGACGGTCTCGACCGGGACTGGCGCAAGCAGGTGTTCATTCAAGGCAACCTGTCGAAACAGGAAACCCTGAACAAGCACAAGGCGCGGGTCGATGGCGGTGATTCCAGCGTGTTGTTCGGCCTGGCAAGCTTTGCCGAAGGGGTCGACTTGCCCGGCGCCTATTGCGAGCACGTGGTCATCGCCAAGATTCCGTTCTCGGTGCCGGATGACCCGGTCGAAGCGGCACTGGCCGAATGGATCGAAGCCCGTGGTGGCAATCCGTTCATGGAGATCTCGGTGCCGGACGCCTCGCTGAAACTGGTACAGGCCTGCGGGCGCTTGCTGCGTACCGAAGAAGACCGCGGCACCATCACTTTGCTCGACCGGCGTCTGGTGACCCAGCGTTATGGCAAAGCGATCCTCAATGCGTTGCCTCCTTTCCGACGTGAAATTTCCTGAAACACCGGTGGGCAGTTTTGCCCACCGCGTTGTCTATCTTTCAGCCATCGCTTTTCCATTGGCCCATTGAAGGTCGTTAGGGAGAATTTCGTTCTCATGATTCGCCGTTCGTTGCCTGCTGTTTTTGCCCTGTTGTTCGCAACGCCCTTGCTGGCCGCCCCTGCCGGACAGCAGACGCTGTTCAACTTTGTACGCCCCGCCGACGTGGTCCAGGTGGCGACTCAGGACGCCAGCCTGCCGCAATCCAACGCCGAGCAAACCGCCGAGGGTGAGGTGCTGCGCCGGGTGACGTTCAACCCGGTGGCCAAGCCGACCCTGCGCCTGACCCCGCAGACCGGGGCCTGGGACTGGTCGCAATCGGGCGTGATGAGCCTGCGGATCCAGAGCGCCATGAACTGGGCCGTGACCCTGTACGTGACCATCCAGAGCAACGATGGCAAAACCCTGGTCAGCCGCGTCGATCTGCCGGCCGGGCCGGCGCAAACCCTGCTGGTTCCGTTGCAGCCAACGTCGCCGCTGGGCCAGGGCATGAAAGCCGGGCCACCCATGCCAATGACAATCGACGGTCAGCGCATCCTGCTGACCAGCAGCACCGGTGAACTCAACCGCAGCCAAGTGGTATCGGTGAGCATGTCGATGGATCAACCGAAAGTCGCCCAAAGCATCTTGCTGGAACGCTTTGGCGTGCAGGATGGCGAGTCCATAACCAAGGCCGTATATGGCGGGCTGGTGGATGCTTATGGCCAATCGACCCGGGCCAAATGGCCGGAGAAGGTCAATAACGATGAACAGCTGAAAAGCGCCGCCGCCAAGGAACAGCAACAGCTGAAAACCTGGCTGGCCGAGCGCGAAAAGTCGTCACTGGACAAGTTCGGCGGCTGGAACAAAGGCCCGGCGTTCAAGGCCAGCGGCTTTTTCCGCACCGAGAAACGCGACGGTCGCTGGTATCTGGTGACGCCTGAAGGGCATCCGTTCTATTCGCTGGGCGTCAACACCGTCACCGCAGACGTCAACCCGACGTACGTCGCCGGTCGCGAGTGGATGTTCGAATCCTTGCCCAAGGCTGAGGAACCGTTGGCCAGCCATTTTGGCGAAGGGGATAACCGCGGCGGCAACGGTGTCGATCAGGGACGAGGCTTCAACTTCGGTCGCTGGTACGATTTTTACGGGGCTAACTTGCAGCGCCTGTACGGCGACCCTTGTGCACTGGGCAGCGAAACCAAGGCCGGTGTAGCCGCTGCCGCCAAGGCTGACGCGGTGGAGGCAACGGCAGAAAAAGCCGCCGAACAACCGGTAGCGCCTTCGAGTGCTGAATCCGGTGTGGCCGAAGCGGCCAGAACCGATGCCAGCGACGCCACGGCGGCCAAATCCGCCGAGCCTGCGCCTGCTGAACCTTGCAAAGTGGCGTTCGACGAAAAACGCTGGACCAACCACACCCTCGACCGTTTGCAAGCCTGGGGTTTCAACACTGTGGGTAACTGGAGCGCGCCAACATTGGCCAACGCGGACCGAGTGCCATACACCTTGCCGCTGTCGATCGTCGGCGATTACGCCAGCATCAGCACCGGTAGCGACTGGTGGGGTGGCATGCCTGACCCGTTCGACCCGCGTTTCGCCATGGCCACCGAACGCGCCGTGGCCATCGCCGCCCGGGACCACCGCGACGATCCATGGCTGATCGGTTACTACGCCGACAACGAGCTGGCATGGGCCGGTCCCGGCGATGACCCGAAAGCCCGCTATGCCTTGGCCTACGGCACCTTGAAAATGACCACCGATGTGCCGGCCAAACGCGCGTTCCTCAAGCAATTGCGTGACAAGTACCGCAACCAGGCAGGCTTGTCGAAAGCCTGGGGCATTGATCTGCCTGCTTGGGAATTGATGGAAGACCCGGGGTTCATTCCGCCGCTGCCGAGCGCCGAGCACCCGGAGATCGAAGCCGACTTTAAATACTTTCAGAAAGTGTTCGCCGACACTTATTTCAAGACCATTTCCGATTCGCTCAAATGGCACGCGCCGAACCAGTTGTTGCTCGGCGGCCGTTTCGCCATCAGCACCCCGGAAGCCGTGCAGTCGTGCGCCCAGTATTGCGATGTATTGAGCTTCAATATGTACACCCTGCAACCGCAGGACGGTTATGACTTCGCCAAGCTGCGTGCTTTGGACAAACCGGTGTTGATTACCGAGTTCAACTTCGGCTCCACGGACCGCGGCCCGTTCTGGGGCGGCGTGACGCAACTGGATAAGGAAGAAGACCGCGGCCCGGCCTATGCGAACTTCCTCAAACAGGCGTTGAGCGAACCGTCGGTGGTCGGCGTGCACTGGTTCCAGTACCTCGATCAACCGGTCACCGGGCGTTTGCTCGACGGTGAAAACGGGCATTTTGGCCTGGTGGGCATTACCGATCTGCCATTCCAGGGCTTCGTCGACAGCGTGCGCAAAAGCAACCTGACCGCCATCGATCAGTTGGCCAAGGAAGCCGAGAAAGCCGCCGCCGAGGCGAACAAGGCCACCCACGACGCCGAAGGCGGCAGAGAAGCCAATGCCGGCAAAGGCCCGGGGAAGGGCGCGGGTGGTCATTCCGGTAAAGGTCACTAAAAGCTGTGGCCGCCAAGATCGCAGCCTGCGGCAGCTCCTACAGGATGAATGCATTGCCATGCTAGGAACTGCCGCAGGCTGCGATCTTTTGATCTTGATCTTCAATTGACCGCCCGGCCCGACCCTGTTCCCAAAACCCTCAAGGGCTGGAACAATGCGGGCCACTTTGTAGAGCGTTTATCCGGGGAGTTGCGGGTGCAGATTCAGGGTCATTACGAGCTTAAGTTCGAGGCAGTGCGCGAGGCATTCGCGGCGCTGTTCGACGATCCCCAGGAACGTGGTGCGGCGTTGTGCATCAAGATCGGTGGTGAAACCGTGCTCGACCTCTGGTCCGGCACCGCCGATAAGGATGGCGCCGAGGCCTGGCACAGCGACACCATCGCCAACCTGTTCTCCTGCACCAAAACGTTTACCGCCGTGACCGCGCTGCAACTGGTCGCCGAAGGCAAGCTGCAACTGGACGCACCGGTTGCCCGCTACTGGCCGGAATTCGCCGCGGCGGGCAAAGAAGCCGTGACCCTGCGTCAGCTGCTGTGCCATCAGGCTGGCCTGCCGGCACTGCGCGAGCTGCTGGCGCCCGAAGCCCTTTACGATTGGCAAACCATGGTCGACGCGTTGGCCGCCGAGGCTCCTTGGTGGACACCGGGTGAAGGCCACGGTTATGCGGCCATCACCTACGGTTGGCTGGTTGGCGAATTGCTGCGCCGGGCTGACGGGCGCGGTCCGGGTGAATCGATTGTGGCGCGGGTCGCCAAGCCGTTGGGCCTGGATTTCCACGTCGGTCTGGCCGATGAAGAGTTTCACCGCGTGGCGCACATCGCTCGCGGCAAGGGCAACGTTGGCGATGCCGCCGCCCAGCGCCTGTTGCAAGTGACTATGCGTGAGCCAACGGCCATGACCACCCGCGCATTCACCAATCCACCGTCGGTGCTGACCAGCACCAACAAACCGGAATGGCGGCGCATGCAACAGCCGGCGGCCAATGGCCACGGCAATGCGCGCAGTCTGGCCGGGTTCTACGCCGGTTTGCTCGATGGCAGCCTGCTGGAAAGCGAAATGCTCGACGAATTGACCCGCGAACACAGCCTCGGCGAAGACAAGACACTGCTGACCCGGACCCGTTTCGGCCTGGGTTGCATGCTCGATCAACCGGATGTGCCCAACGCGACATTCGGCCTGGGCCCGCGAGCGTTCGGACATCCGGGTGCCGGGGGCTCCATCGGTTTTGCTGACCCGGAGCACGATGTGGCTTTCGGTTTTGTGACAAATACACTGGGGCCGTACGTCTTGATGGATCCGCGCGCACAAAAGCTTGTGCGGGTACTGGCCACTTGTCTGTAAAACCCGCTAAGGGTTCCCGGAGCTGGAACCCGAAAGCCTTTTCAGTTTCAAAGCGTCTGTTTATACGGGCCAATCAGGCCTGATTTTTTTATTACTTCATTTTTGTGGATATCCAATGTCAACCAAACCAACCCTCGCTTTGGCAATGTGCTTCGCTATCACTGGTTGCGCACAGAATCCTAAAAATGATGCGGATGGCGGCAGTTGGTGGCCGTTCGGGTCTTCCGACAAAGTCGCCTCGAAAGAACCTGCACCGGCACCCCTGAAACCCGCCGCGAGCGCCCCGGTCGCCAAGACCGAAAGCGCCAGCCATTGGTACTGGCCATTCGGTTCCGATGACGATGCGAACAAGCCTGCTGCCAAACCGGAAGTGAAACCTGAAGCCAAGCCCGCTGCAGTCGCCAAGGCTGATGCCGATGCCGGCGGCAAATGGTGGTGGCCGTTCGGCGGCAAAGAGCAGAGCACCGCCAAAGTCGTGCCGATGCCTGATCCGAAAGTCACCCAAGCCTGGCTCGACGACTACGAGCCGCGCCTGCGTACCGCGATCAAGGACAGCAATCTGCAACTCGAACGACGTGAAAATGTGTTGGTAGTGACCGCGCCGGTCGAAGGCTCGTTCAACCCGGATCGTCCGGCCATGTTGCTGCCGGTGACCCTCGGCCCGTTCACCCGTGTCGCGAAAATCCTCGAAGTCGATCCTAAGACTGCCGTGTTGGTTCTGGGCCACAGCGATACCTCGGGCGCAGCGCCTGCCAACGTCAAGTTGAGCCAGGAACGTGCGCAAGCGGTCGCCGCGATTTTCCGTCTCAGCGGTCTGCAGCGTGATCGTCTGATGTTGCGCGGCATGGGGGGTGAAGCGCCGCGTGCAGCCAACGACAGCGTTGAAGGCCGTGCCTTGAACCGTCGAGTAGAACTGCTGGTGACCCCGCAAAACACCATGGTTGCCTTGCTGAGCAAGTACAACATGCCGGCTCCGGCGCCGGTAACCCTGGTGGCTGCGCAAGACATCAAACCGGTCGCCAAGCCAGTGACCCCGGCCCCAGCCGCCAAGAAAGCTGCCGTTCCAGCCGCGAAAAAAGCGCCGGCCAAGAAAGCCGCCGCCAAGAAGACCCCGGCTAAAACCGCGACGCCGGCGAAAAAGACTGCACCGGCCAAAGCCGCTACCGACACCAAGAAAGTCGCGGCCGCCGACACCACAAAGAAGTGATTCGTTAACCAAAAGGAATGCGCCATGACCAAGGCCTTGGCTGATATGCGCCGCGACTACACCCGTGATGGCCTGACCGAGGCGCAAGCCCCGACCGAGCCGTTTGCGCTGTTCCACCAGTGGTTCGCCGACGCGGTGAAAACCGAACAGCCACCGGTGGAAGCGAACGCCATGACCTTGGCCACGGTCGACCCGGACGGTCGACCGCATTGCCGTATCCTGCTACTCAAGGGCCTGGACGAAAAGGGCTTCACCTTCTTCACCAACTACGACAGTGCCAAAGGCCAGCAACTGGCCGCGAACCCGTTCGGGGCCATGACGTTTTTCTGGCCGACCCTGGAACGTCAGGTTCGGATTGAAGGACGGGTAGTGAAGGTCACGCCGCAAGAGTCCGATGCGTACTATCAGGTTCGCCCGTTGGGCAGCCGCCTCGGCGCCTGGGCATCACCGCAAAGCCGGGTGATCGCCGACCGTGGGGAGCTGGAGGCTTTGCTCAAGGATACCGAGCAGCGTTTCAGCGACACCCAGCCTCACTGCCCTGAACACTGGGGTGGTTACCGTCTGCTGCCGGAACGCATCGAGTTCTGGCAGGGCCGTTCGAGCCGTCTTCATGACCGCCTCAACTATCGTCTGCAGGGCGCCAGCTGGATTCTTGAACGTCTGGCACCCTGAGCAGTCTACCGCTCGAGATAGCCTGCTGCAGCGGCCTCCAGCCATTGCGGCAGGTCTCGACGCTTGATCTTTTGCGCCTGAGCGGTTGCCAGTTGCTGGAGCATGAACGCTTTTTTGCGTTCGTCATTCCCGGCCAGCGCTAACGCCATATCGCGGTCCATCCAGCGTTTGATCCGTACGTACAGCCACCCGTGGAAGTACAGGCCAGCGACGGTAGTGACGACAATGATAAAGTAATCCATGAGAATCCTCGGCCAGCGGCGCAGATTGCCGAAATTGCCGCTACTGTGTGGTGAGTTCGCGCACGGGCCCTGTACGGGGACTGAATGAAATCATTTTTATCCGGGCGATGCCGTGACAGGCGTCAAGCTGCGGAGTTTAATGAATACCTGTCCTTTGGAGTTGATGCTATGCGTAAGTCTGTCCTGCTGGTTGCTTCCTTTTCCACGATGGCGATGTTGCTCACTGGTTGCCAATCGAGCCTGACCGGTGACTCGTACTCCCGTGACGAAGCGCGTCGCGTGCAGACGATTCGCATGGGTACCATCGAAGCGCTGCGTCCAGTGAAAATCGAAGGCACCAAAACCCCGATCGGCGGCCTCGCCGGTGCAGCTGTCGGCGGCGTTGGCGGCAGCGCCATCGGTGGCGGTAAAGGCAGTATCGTCGCGGCAGTTATCGGCGCCGTCGCTGGCGGCCTGATCGGCTCGGCCACTGAAGAAGGCCTGACCCGTACCCAGGGCGTGGAAATCACCGTTCGCGAAGACGACGGCAGCATGCGCGCCTACGTGCAACAGGTTCAGGAAAACGAAGTGTTCCGCGTTGGCGAGCGCGTGCGAATTGCCACGGTTGATGGCACCAGCCGCGTTTCGCACTAAGCGCGAATACGGGTAAAGGAAAACCCCGATCAGGTAGCTGGTCGGGGTTTTGCTTTTTAGGGTCAGTTAAATGGTTTTTTCAATCCACTCATTCAAGTGCCCGGCGAGCTGAAGTTTCTCAGGATGACAGGGTAGTGCTCTTGCGACTGGCCATCGCCGTCACTGCATAGCCGATCAACGCGGCCAGTATCGAGCCAGTCAAGATCCCCATGCGGTCCATCCCGGCGTAGTCGCTGACACCCGGTTCGAAGGCCAGTGAGCCGACGAAAAGGCTCATGGTGAAACCGATGCCGCAGAGAATCGCGACGCCGAGGATCTGGCCCCAATTGGCGCCTTGGGGAAGGGCGGCAATGCCGATTTTGACTGCCAGCCAGGTCAGGCCGAACACGCCGACGGTCTTGCCCAACAGCAGGCCGACCGCGATGCCCATCGGTACGTCGTGGGTGAAGCTTTCGGCGGTGACGCCGCTCAGTGACAGGCCCGCGTTGGCGAAGGCGAACAGCGGCAGAATGCCGTAGGCCACCCACGGATGCAGGGCGTGTTCAAGGGTCAGCAGCGGCGACGTCTCGGCATTCTTGGTGCGCAGCGGAATGCAGAACGCCAGGGTCACGCCGGCCAACGTGGCATGCACGCCGCTCTTGAGCACGCAGACCCAGAGGATCAAACCAATGATCATGTACGGCCCGAGCTTGACCACCCCGAGCCGGTTCATGCCGATCAGCGCCGCGATGCATGCCGCTGCCAGCGCCAGTGACAGGGTCGATAGCGCGCCCGAGTAAAAGATCGCAATGATGATGATCGCGCCCAGGTCGTCGATGATCGCCAAGGTCATCAGGAACAGCTTCAGCGACACCGGAACCCGTTTGCCCAGCAGCGCCAGCACACCCAGTGCAAACGCGATGTCGGTGGCGGTCGGGATCGCCCAGCCGCTCAGGGCCGCCGGGTTGTCACGGTTGAGGAACCAATAGATCAGCGCTGGCACGACCATGCCGCCGATGGCTGCGGCGCCGGGCAGGACGATCTGTGATGGCTTGGACAGTTGCCCGTCGAGGACTTCGCGCTTCACCTCCAGGCCGATCAACAGGAAGAACATCGCCATCAGGCCGTCGTTTATCCACAACAGCAGTGGTTTGGCGATTTGCAGGGCACCGACCTGTGCGACCACCGGGGTTTCCAGCAGGCCGTTGTACAGCCACGACAGCGGCGAATTGTTGATGATTAAAGCCAGAACGGCAGCGGCGATCAGTAACAGACCGCTGGCAGCTTCCAACTGAAAGAAACGCGTGAAAGTGCTACGCAGAGGCAAGGTCGCTCTCCATCTGTGAATTCAAAAGGTGTTACACCCTAACAATTCCTGTTAGTTGTTAAAACAAAAGTTATATTCTTTTTTGTTATATGTCGTTACAGGGCGATTCGGGGCTACGGACCTGAGCCTAGCAGTTGCCAGACGTATTGGAGCTCAGCTGTATCTGTGCTCAATGTAGGTTTTTTCCTAAGCTTGTTGGTTGAGCCCTGTTAAAAGGCCGACTCCTGCCCGATTCAACGAGTAAACCATCATGAGCGACAACCGACAGTGGTCCCGCGAAGCGATCCGGATCATCGAAGCCGACTTCCAGCGCAGCGCCGACACCCACCTGATCCCGTTGCCGCTCCCGGGTTTTCCGGGCATCGAGTTGTACTTCAAGGATGAATCCAGCCATCCCACCGGCAGCCTCAAGCACCGGCTGGCGCGGTCGCTGTTCCTGTACGCGCTGTGTAATGGCTGGCTCAAGCCCGGTGCGCCGGTGATCGAAGCGTCCAGCGGTTCGACGGCGATTTCCGAGGCTTACTTCGCGCGGATGCTGGGCTTGCCGTTCATTGCGGTAATGCCTGCGAGCACTTCCAAAGAGAAGATCGCGCAGATCGCCTTCTACGGTGGCCAAAGCCACCTGGTAGACGATCCGACGCAGATCTATGCCGAATCCGAGCGTCTGGCACGTGAACACGACGGGCATTTCATCGATCAGTTCACCTACGCCGAGCGCGCAACCGACTGGCGGGCGAACAACAACATCGCCGAATCGATTTTTCAGCAAATGCGCTTCGAGCAACATCCGGAACCGAGCTGGCTGATTTCCAGCCCCGGCACCGGTGGCACCACCGCAACGCTGGGCCGCTACGTGCGGTATCGCCAACACAGCACCCGCGTGCTGTGCGCCGATGCCGAGCGCTCGGTGTTTTTCGATTACTACCAGACCGGCGACGCCAGCCTGCGTCTCGACCATGGTTCGCGCATTGAAGGCATTGGCCGACCACGGGTCGAAGCGTCGTTTTTGCCCAAGGTGATCGACGCAATGGTCAAAGTCCCGGACGCGTTGTCGCTGGCGGCGATGCATTACCTGGCGGAGCGGTTGGGGCGGCATGTAGGCGGGTCGAGCGGCACCAACCTGATCGGCGCGCTGATGGCGGCGCAGCACATGAAGGCGGCGGGAGAGACCGGTTCGATGGTGGCGATTCTGTGTGACAGCGGCGAGCGCTATGCCACGACCTATTACGATCGGGCCTGGCTCAAGGCGCAGGGGTATGAGTTGAGTGGGTTGATCGAGGTGGTGAGGGCGACGGTGGAGCGGGGTGAGCCGTTGCCAGACTCGGTTTTGCGCGCAAATATCTAAAACAAAATGAAAAGATCGCAGCCTTCGGCAGCTCCTACAGGGGATGGTGTAAAACCTGTAGGAGCTGCCGAAGGCTGCGATCTTTTGTTTTTAACCCTTAAGCCTCCAGGCCCAGGATGTCGCGGGCCACAGCCTCGGCAATCCGAATCCCGTCAACACCCGCCGACAGAATCCCGCCCGCATAACCTGCGCCTTCACCGGCCGGGAACAAGCCCTTCACGTTCAGGCTCTGCATCGATTCGTTGCGGGTAATGCGCAGCGGCGATGAGGTGCGGGTCTCGATTCCGGTCAACACGGCATCGTGCAGCGAGTAGCCACGAATCTGCTTCTCGAATGCCGGCAGTGCTTCGCGGATCGCTTCGATGGCGAAGTCCGGTAGAGCCAAGGCCAGATCGCCCAGGGCAACGCCCGGTTTGTAGGACGGTTCAACGGTGCCCAGCGCGGTGGACGGCTTGCCGGCGATGAAGTCGCCAACCAGTTGCGCCGGGGCTTCGTAGTTGCTGCCGCCCAGCACAAAGGCGTGGGATTCCAGGCGTTCCTGTAACTCGATGCCGGCCAGCGGGCCGCCCGGGTAATCGACTTCCGGGGTAATCCCGACAACGATTCCGGAGTTGGCGTTACGTTCGTTACGCGAATACTGGCTCATGCCGTTGGTGACCACGCGGTTCGGCTCGGAAGTCGCCGCCACCACGGTGCCGCCCGGGCACATGCAGAAGCTGTAGACCGAACGGCCGTTCTTGGCGTGGTGCACCAGTTTGTAGTCGGCGGCACCAAGTTTCGGGTGGCCGGCGTATTTGCCCAGGCGCGCGCGGTCGATCAGCGACTGCGGGTGCTCGATACGGAAACCCACCGAGAACGGTTTGGCTTCCATGAACACACCGCGACCGTGAAGCATGCGGAAGGTATCGCGGGCGCTGTGGCCGAGGGCCAGGATTACGTGCTTCGAATGGATCTGCTCGCCGCCATGGAGCTCGACGCCGACCAATTGGCCGTCTTCGATCAGCACATCGGTAACGCGCTGCTGGAAGCGCACTTCACCGCCGAGGGCGCGAATCTGCTCACGCATGTTTTCCACGACGCCAGTCAGGCGGAATGTACCGATGTGCGGTTTGCTGACGTAGAGAATTTCTTCCGGCGCACCGGCCTTGACGAATTCATGCAGGACTTTGCGGCCGAGGAATTTCGGGTCCTTGATCTGGCTGTAGAGCTTGCCGTCGGAGAATGTCCCCGCGCCGCCTTCGCCGAACTGCACGTTGGATTCAGGGTTGAGCACGCTTTTACGCCACAGGCCCCACGTATCTTTGGTGCGCTGGCGTACTTCAGTGCCGCGTTCGAGGATGATCGGCTTGAAGCCCATTTGCGCGAGCAGCAGGCCGGCGAAAATCCCGCATGGGCCGAACCCGACCACGATCGGGCGAGCGCTCAGGTCGGCCGGTGCCTGGCCGACTTCTTTGTAGCTGACATCCGGGGCCACGTTGACGTTACGGTCATCGGCGAACTTGTGCAGCACCGCCGCCTCATCGCGAACGTTGAGGTCGATGGTGTAGATGAAGCACAGTTCGGAGGACTTTTTGCGCGCGTCGTAGCTGCGCTTGAACAAGGTGAAATCGAGCAAGTCATCGCTGGCGACGCCCAGGCGCTGCACGATGGCAGGGCGCAGGTCTTCTTCGGGATGGTCGATCGGCAACTTGAGTTCAGTGATTCGTAACATGGCGGGATCCGGTTCGCGGGGCGCACAACTGCGCCAGGGCGTTTGAAGCCGGCGATTATAAGCGCCAAAGGCCCTGTTCCGTGAGGCTTAAACGATCAGTCGTCGCGTGAACCGCCGAAATACCCGCAACCGCGCTGCACCTGGCCGTCGATGCGCAGCTCGGCGCTCATGTGCTGGATGCTACCGGTGCTGCTGTCGACGCAGCGTTGCGGTGCGACCCACAATTCAATGTGTTGATTGTTGGCTTCGGTGCTCAGGTTGAAGCGGCCATCGCCCAGTTGTTCTTCGACGTAGGGCACGGCCATCGGCGGCTGCCCGACGCGGTCGATGACCATGCCTTTGCCGCTGACGCGCACGCTCCACTCCGGCGCATGGCCGGTTGCACGCAGGATCAGCAACTTGAAATCGGGATCGTTGCAGGCATTGCCCGAGCGCTCGACGCGGTACAGCGTTTCCATATCGAGCTGGCCGTCGCCGTTGCCGGCAACGATCCGCCCACGCACGTCGGCGAACAGCTTGCCCTGGTTATCAGCCAGGCTCGCGGCCTGTTGCAGCACGCTGGTGCCGCCCGTGTCGTTGACCACATAACGACGCTGGTCGCCGCACGGCTGGAACAAGAGCTTGCCGTCCGCTGCCGTCAACTGGCCTTGCATGCGGGTCTGGCCTACGTGGGAGGCATTCTCGCGCGGGCCATCCAGCAACTGGCAGGCAGCGAACAGCGGAAGCAGGGCAACGAGGACTAGGGAACGGGCAACACGCATCTTGGGGTCTCCTGACAAGTGCCGCCACGTTACGCAGCCTGACCGTTCATCACAACCCTTTGAGCTGGCTTCTGTAGGAGCTGCCGTAGGCTGCGATCTTTTGGCGGCTTCAAGTACGCTGAAGATCAAAAGATCGCAGCCTTCGGCAGCTCCTACGAGAAACACGCATGCCTCTGTAGGAGCTGGCGCAGGCTGCGATCTTTTGGCGGCTTCAAGTACGCTGAAGATCAAAAGATCGCAGCCTTCGGCAGCTCCTGCGAGAAACACGCATGCCTCTGTAGGAGCTGGCGCAGCCTGCGATCTTTTGCTCTTAGATGTGAAAGGTCTGACCGGTTTGCAAGCCTTCGACACTTTTGGCGTAGGCCAACGCCACATCCGCCGCAGGAACCGGTTTGAAGCCACGGAAGTACGGTGCGTATTTACCCATGGCTTCGACGAGGACGTTCGGGCTGATCGAGTTCACGCGCAGGCCACGCGGCAGTTCGATGGCGGCGGCGCGGACAAAGCTGTCCAGTGCACCGTTGACCAGCGCGGCCGAGGCACCGCTGTAAATCGGGTCGTGGCTGAGCACGCCGGTGGTGAAGGTGAAGGAGGCACCGTCATTGGCGAATTCGCGGCCAATCAACAGCAGGTTGACCTGACCCATCAGTTTGTCTTTGAGGCCTAGGGCAAAACTCTCTTCGCTCATTTCTGCCAGCGGCGCGAAGGTCACATTGCCGGCGGCGCAGATCAGCGCATCGAACTTGCCGGTTTGCTCGAACAGCTTGCGAATCGAAGCGCTGTCGCTGATATCCACCTGAAGATCACCGCTGTTGCGGCCGATGCGGATGATTTCGTGGCGCTGGGACAGCTCCTTGTCGACCGCCGAACCAATGGTGCCGCCTGCGCCGATCAAAAGAATTTTCATGGGTACGGATCCTCCTGGGGTTTGAATGAAGGTCCAGTCTAGAGTGGTTTTTTCTGCGGATAAGCGCACTAATGGGCAACCTTTGGTTTTCAAATGGAAACAATCCATGAGCGAAATGGATGATCTGGCGGCGTTCGCGATACTGGTCGAAGCGGGCAGTTTCACCTTGGCCGCGCAGCAACTCGGTTGCAGCAAGGGCCAACTGTCCAAACGCATCAGTCAGCTGGAAGCGCAGTTTTCCGTCGTCCTGCTGCAGCGCACCACGCGCCGTTTGAGCCTGACGGCGGCGGGGGCGGCGTTGCTGCCGCAGGCCCAGGCACTGGTGGTTCAAGTCGAACGCGCGCGTCAGGCGCTGGCGCGGTTGAAGGACGACATGGTCGGCCCGGTGCGCATGACCGTTCCGGTGTCGCTGGGGGAAACCTTCTTCGACGGCCTGCTGTTGGAGTTCTCGGCCCAATACCCGCAGGTGCAGATCGAGCTCGACCTCAGTAACAATTATCGTGACTTGTCCCGCGATGGCTTTGATCTGGCGGTTCGCTCCGACGTCGGTAATGACGAGCGTCTGGTTGCGCGACCGCTGCTGGCTTGGCACGAACTGACCTGCGCCAGTCCGGCATACCTTGAGCAACATGGCGAGCCATCGACCCCGCAGTCCCTGGCGGAGCACCATTGTTTGCTCAATAGCCACTACAGCGGCCGTGAAGAATGGCTGTATCACCAGCAGCACGAATTATTGCGGGTACGTGTGTCGGGTCCGTTCGCCAGCAACCATTACAGCCTGCTCAAAAAAGCCGCACTGGCGGGCGCTGGCATTGCGCGACTGCCGTCCTACTTGCTGCAAGCGGAATTGGCTGACGGGCGTTTGCGCTGGCTCCTGCGCGATTATCAGACGCGTCGCATGCCGATGTACCTGGTGCACCCGTATCAGGGCGGGTTGCCCAAGCGTACGCAGGTGCTGGCGGATTATTTGATTGGGTGGTTCAAGCGTAGCGGGGAGGTGCTGGACAAGCTTTGAACACCTATGGACCTTGTAGGAGCTGCCGAAGGCTGCGATCTTTTGACTTTGATCTTTCAGGACCGTGGTGAGCCAGGAGCAAGATCAAAAGATCGCAGCCTTCGGCAGCTCCTACACGGAGTATGTCCTTCATAAAAAAACGGCCCGCAAAGGCCGTTTTTTTGTTTACCGCAATGGCTCAACCACCCAGGTACGCTTCGCGCACTTTCGGGTCGGTCAGCAGGGACTCACCGGTGCCTTGCATCACTACCCGACCGTTTTCCAGCACGTAGGCGCGGTCGGCGATTTTCAGCGCCTGGTTGGCGTTCTGCTCAACCAGGAACACCGTTACACCGTCCTTGCGCAGCTGTTCGATGATGTCGAAGATCTGCTGGATGATGATCGGTGCCAGGCCCAGCGATGGCTCGTCGAGCAGCAGCAACTTGGGCTTGCTCATCAGCGCACGGCCGATGGCGAGCATTTGCTGTTCGCCGCCGGACATGGTGCCGCCACGCTGACTAAAGCGTTCTTTCAGGCGTGGGAAAAGTCCGAGGACCTTGTCCATCTGTTCCTGATAGTCGCCCTTGGCGGTGAAGAATCCGCCCATGGACAGGTTCTCTTCCACGGTCAGACGGGAAAACACCCGACGACCTTCCGGCACCACGGCGATGCTCTTGCGCATGATCTGCGAAGAGTCCTGGCCGACCAGTTCCTCACCCATGTAGCGGATGCTGCCGCTGTGGGCGCGCGGCGAACCGCAC